>Ga0181535_10007402_pt1 | contig 11059 bp, 8 predicted proteins | sample PEATcosm2014_Bin_44_FD_119774 | JGI IMG/M metagenome (GOLD analysis project Ga0181535, IMG submission 119774) | Peatland microbial communities from MTU Mesocosm Facility, Houghton, MI, USA - PEATcosm2014_Bin17_30_metaG | ecosystem: Environmental > Terrestrial > Soil > Wetlands > Peat | place...
CCGCAAAATCACTGTCGACGTGAAGGGCGAAATTCTGGAGCTCAAAGACACCATCAACACCATGGTCGATCAGCTCAACGCATTCGCTGCTGAAGTGACGCGTGTTGCGCGCGAAGTCGGAACCGAAGGTAAGCTGGGCGGCCAGGCGCAGGTGCAGGGTGTCGCCGGAACATGGAAGGACCTCACCGATAACGTCAACGTGATGGCTGCGAACCTGACCGAGCAAGTGCGCGGCATTGTGAAAGTCGTGACCGCCGTCGCCAACGGCGCTCTCACGCAGAAGCTCACGGTGAACGCCAAGGGCGAAGTGGCGGCGCTCGCCGAAACCATCAACAACATGACCGACACGCTGGCGACCTTCGCTGACCAGGTCACCACCGTGGCCCGCGAAGTGGGTGTGGAAGGGCGCCTCGGCGGCCAGGCCAACGTGCCCGGCGCCGCCGGAACCTGGAAGGATCTCACGGGCAACGTCAATCTGCTGGCCGACAACCTCACAAACCAGGTCCGCGCCATTGCCGAAGTGGCGACCGCTGTGACCAAGGGCGACCTGACCCGCTCCATTCAGGTGGATGCCCGAGGCGAAGTGGCCGAGCTGAAAGACAACATCAACACCATGATCGACAATCTCCGGCTCACGACCGACCGCAACACCGAGCAGGATTGGTTGAAGACGAACCTTGCGCGGTTTACCGGCATGTTACAAGGCCAGCGCGATCTTGCGACCGTGGGCCGCATGCTGCTATCGGAACTTGCGCCGCTCGTCAACGCGCAACAGGGCGTCATCTACCAGATGGGCATTGAGTCCACAGCACCCGACGGCAGCCTCGTGCTGCTCTCGACCTACGCCGATACGCCTGACGGTTACCTGAAGGAAGTTAGGATTGGTGAGGGCATGATTGGACAATGCGCAGCGGAAAAGCGTCGCATGCTGATCACAGAACTCCCCAAGAAAACCGTGCCAATTCGCTCCGGCCTTTTCAAAGCGGTCCCGAAAAACGTGATCGTGCTGCCGGTGCTCTTCGAAGACCGTGTGAAAGCTGTCATCGAACTGGCCAGTCTAAGCGCTTTCACCGCATCGCATCTTGCATTCCTCGAGCAGCTCACGGCCAGCATCGGCATCGTGCTCAACTCCATTGAAGCGACGATGCAGACTGAGGGCCTGCTGAAGCAGTCGCAGCAGCTCGCGACGGAATTGCAGACGCAGCAGAAGGAACTTCAGCAGACCAACGAGCAGCTAGCGCAAAAGGCGCAGCAGCTGGCCGAACAGAACTACGAAGTGGAACGCAAGAACCAGGAGATCGAACAAGCACGCCGCGCGCTGGAAGAAAAGGCCCGCGAGCTGGCGCTGACCTCGAAGTACAAATCCGAGTTCCTTGCGAATATGTCGCACGAGCTGCGCACACCGCTCAACAGCATTCTCGTACTGGGCCAGCAGCTTGCGGAGAACCCCGATGGTAGTCTAACCGCGAAGCAAGTGGAATTCGCGCGTACCATCCATGGTGCGGGCACCGATCTCCTCAACCTCATCAGCGACATTCTCGATTTATCGAAAATTGAATCGGGAACCGTCTCGGTCGAAGCCGAGGAAATCTTCTTTGGCGCGCTTCTCGAAACCGTCTCCCGCCCCTTCCGTCACGAAGCAGAAAACCGCAGGCTGCTCTTCGAAGTCACGAGCGATCCCCGCATGGGCCGCAGCCTGGTGACCGACTCGAAGCGTCTCCAGCAGGTTCTCAAGAATCTGCTCTCGAATGCATTCAAATTCACCGAACAGGGCGGCGTCCGGCTCACCGTCTCGAGCGCGTCGGAAGGCTGGAGCGGTGATCATCCAATTCTGAGCGGAGCCGGTTCGGTCATCGCGTTTGCGGTCTCCGATACCGGAATCGGCATTCCCCCTGAGAAGCAGCGCATCATCTTCGAGGCCTTCCAGCAGGCCGATGCGGGCACGAGCCGCAAATACGGCGGAACCGGCCTGGGCCTCGCCATCAGCCGCGAACTCGCCAGCTTGCTCGGCGGCGAAATCCAACTGAGGAGCGCTCCAGGCCATGGCAGCACCTTTACGCTTTATTTGCCGCAGACCTACGTTGGGCCATCTGCGCCGAGCATCGTCAAGACGGAGAAAAGTGGCTCGCAAGCGGCGATGCCGATCTTTATCACTACAGTCACTGCGGTCGAACATGAAGCCCGGATTGAAGACGATCGTAACAATCTCGCAGACGGGGACGCGATCCTCTTGATCGTCGAGGACGATCCTCATTATGCCCGCGTGTTGTGCGACCTCTCGCGGGATAAGGGCTTCAAGGTACTGAGTGCCATGACCGGGACCGAGGCTTTGGCGCTGGCGCAGGAGTACAACCCGACGGCGATCTCGCTCGATGTCTTCCTGCCCGACATGCTCGGATGGACCGTGTTGAATCATCTGAAACAGGACGCGAGGACTCGCCACATTCCCGTGCAGATGCTGACTCTGGACGAGGACCGGCACCACGGCCTGTCGCGCGGTGCGTTCGCGTTTGTCACCAAGCCAACGTCCACCGAGGATCTCGATGCGGCACTCACACGCATCAAGGAATACTCGCAGCCGCGCCGCAAGCGTCTTCTGCTCGTGGAAGACAATCCTGCCGAGGTGTTGAGCACGCGCGAGCTGTTGTGGCATAAGGATATCGACATCGAGGCCGCTGACTCCGGTGCAGCCGCGATCAAGGCGCTCGAACAGGGAGGCTATGACTGCGTCGTGCTCGATCTGCGTTTGCCTGACATGACCGGCTTTGAAGTTCTGGAGCAGCTGCGCGACCGGCCCCAGTTGAAAGATCTACCCGTGGTCGTCTTCACGGGCCGGGAACTGACGCCGGAAGAAGATGCGCAACTTCGCACACTGGCGCGCAGCGTCGTTTTGAAGGATGTGGAATCGCCCGAGCGATTGCTCGATGAGACTGCACTTTTCCTGCATCGCGTGGTTGCCGATCTGCCGCCGGCGAAGCAGCAGATGCTCGATCGCCTGCACCGTTCCGACGACGCGTTGGCAGGGCGCAAAGTGCTCGTGGTCGATGATGACGTGCGCAATATTTTTGCGCTAAGCAGTGTTCTGGAACGGCGCGGCATGACGGTGCTTTCCGCAGGTACCGGACGCGAGGCGATCGAAACCATCGAACAGACGACCGACCTGGCAATCGTCTTGATGGACATCATGATGCCTGAAATGGACGGATACGAAACGATGCAAGTGATTCGGCAGAATCCCGCGCTTCGCCGCCTGCCCATCATCGCGCTTACGGCCAAGGCGATGAAGGGGGACCGCGAAAGATGCCTTGAAGCGGGCGCTTCAGAATACCTTGCTAAACCTGTTAATACGGAGCAGTTGCTCGCTGCACTCCGGATGTGGTTGCATCGTTAGACGAAGAGCAATTGTGAATGCGAACGACTTCGAACGGCGAGTACATCATTTATCGAATCGAGATGATTAATCCGCGGCGCGAGAGCTTTCGATTTTGCCGGTTGCCGCTCGGTGCGGAGATGCTAGGAGCAAAGACCGATGACGTCTGACAGAATAAATATCCTAATGGTCGATGACCAGCCGGCTAAGCTCCTGAGCTATGAAGTCATCCTCGCCGAATTGGGCGAGAATCTGATCAAGGCCCACTCGGCAAGCGACGCGCTGAACATTCTTTTGAAGACCGACATTGCCGTCGTCCTGATGGACGTGAGTATGCCGGACGTCGATGGTTTTGAACTCGCCGATGTGATCCGCCAGCATCCCCGATTTCAGAAGACCGCGATTATCTTTATCTCCGGTGTCCACCTTGCCGACTCCGACAAGATCCAGGGATATCGCAGCGGTGCGGTCGATTACATTTCGGTGCCCGTCATTCCGGAGGTGCTGCGTGCAAAAGTCGCCGTTTTTGTCGAGCTGCACCGGAAGACCCGCATGCTGGAAAAGCTGAACAGCGAGCTTGAACGGCGCGTAGCGGAGCGTACAGAAGAGCTTCAGGAGAGCGAATCCCGCTTTCGCACACAGGCAAATTTGCTGGAGCTTGCATCGGAGGCGATTATCGTGCGCGATATGCAAGGGGCCATTCAGTTCTGGAATGGGGGTGCGGAAACGCTCTATGGCTGGAGCAGAGGAGAAGCGATCGGTCAGGATATGCACCGATTGCTAAAGACCGTTTTTCCGATTTCACGAGAGGACGTGGGAAGGGCGCTCGCGGAGATGGGAAGCTGGCAGGGAAACCTGATTCAACAGACCAGAAGCGGACGAGAAATCATCGTCGCGTGCCGCAAAACGATGAATCGTGAAGGCAATGCAGTGCTCGAAGTCAACCGCGATATCACGGTCCAGATGAAGGCGGAAGAAGCCCTGCGCGAAAGTGAAAAGCTCGCTGCCATGGGCCGTGTAGCCGGCATCATTGCGCACGAAATCAATAATCCACTCGCGGCCATAACCAACATTTTTTATTTGCTCCGCAACCATCCCTCGCTCAGCGATGAGGCACGAGGCTATGCGGACGCGGCCGAGCAAGAACTGGTTCGCGTTTCCCACATAACCCGACAGACCCTCAGCTTCTATCGGGAATCAAAGCAGCCCACGCCCGTTCGGGTGCACGAACTCTTGGACGACGTTGCAGAACTGCAGAACCGTGCCTTTCAGGTGAACAAAATTGAATTGCGAAAGAAGTATGCCAGCGCCAGCAATGTGACTGGCTTCCCGGTGGAACTTCGCCAGGTATTCCTGAATCTGATTGCCAATGCGGTGCAGGCCATGCCGAAGGGCGGAGTCCTGCGGCTGCATGTGCACGAAGCAACGGACTGGATCACGCAACGGCGCGGGCCGGCGATCTCCGTAATTGATACAGGCATGGGCATTAAACCTGAAGACGCACAGCGGCTCTTTGAGCCGTTCTACAGCACCAAGGCGGCGAAGGGCACCGGGCTTGGACTTTGGATCAGCAAAGGTATCCTGCAAAAATACAGCGGCCGGATTTCCTACAGAAGCTATCGCCGCAACGGCGACTGCATTACCTGTTTCCGCGTCTTCCTTCCAGGAAACGGTACGTTGAATCTTGTGCCGGACGGGGCCGACGGAGATTCGAATCTGGAGCCGGAAAACAACAACTACGGTGAGCGGGGCTGGCGCGCCTCCGGGGCTTCGGATCCTGGTGTTGTTCCTGCAATCACCTTGCGCTGACGCGCCAAGCTGGAAAATCCCTGGATCTGGGAGACCGTTTCGCCGAGAGCTCAGGAATTTCTTTTAACCTCCGGTTGTCCAGGAATCCGGCGTGATGGCTATAATTCCTCACATGCATTGCGTCACCGTGTGTTCTGATTTCGATGGTTCGCTCCCCTCACGGTCAGCGCGCACTCGACATCAATTCGATTCTTGCTCCTAGAATCCGACCGTTGTCGCGCTGCTTCGCTTGAGCGAAGCCGAGATTTAAACTGCTATGATTGCAGCCGGACCGGGCGATAAGTGAGAGGTTCTCGGCCAAAGATAGATGCAAGCAGAACAGGGACCGGAGGGCTGACGATGCAAGTTGAGTTGACAGCCAGACAGGTAAAAGTCTCCAAGGCGTTGCGCACCCAAGCCGAGGAGGGCATGGACCGTATTGCACGGATCCTGGGCCGAACCACAAGCGCGAGTGTGATCTTTCGCGTTCAGCGACACTTGCAGATTGCCGAATTGACTGTTAAGGCGCGCCTGCAGACCATCGTTGCCGCCGGGCAGGCAGATTCGCTGGAGTCCGCATTGCGCGAAGCTTTGGCGCATGCTGAACATCAGGCCCTGCGTTATCGCGACCGCCACCTTACACGCAAGCGGCTACCTAAAGAGGAAAAGATGCTGACCGCGCCCCCGGTTTCCCGGCCAAAGGCGCGGCCTGCTTTGCAAGAAGAAACGCCTGCGAACGGAAAGCAAAGTGGTGCGAATGCTCGCGCGTCGATTGCCGTGCACTCGTTTCCGGCGAATGCGACGATCGTCGAGCCGCATATTATCTCCAGCGCCGAAGCCATTGCGATCAAGCCCATGACGATCGAAGAAGCCGTCAAAGAAGCCGAGTTTCGAGACCGCGACCTCCTTGTCTTTCGCAATCCTGTCGGAGAACTGTATGTGCTCCACAGGCGGCGCGATGGCCAAATGGAACTGGTAGAGGTCCCATAGCCGTATCATCGGAACCTGGATTGTAAGCTCTTGCGGTGGAGAAGATTCTCGCCGGGTCTCGATTCGAAGTTCCTCTAGTAATCTTTCGAAGACTTGTGCGAATTCCGATTACCAGCAGCAAAGCTTTCATCTTGCTTCAACTCATGCGCGGTCCGATTCGGTGTACGATGTGCGCATGATACCTTCGTTGCAGGTGTCCTTACCTTCATCCAACAAATTGCCTGCCGACGGGTTTGTGCCAAAGAAGAAACCGGAAAAGGAACTCGTGATCCTCACGGGCATTTCCGGCGCCGGCAAGGCCTCGGCTCTCAGGAATTTCGAAGACCTGGGCTATCACGCCGTGGATAATCTCCCTCTGGAACTTCTGACTGAGTTCGCCGGCTTGGTAGGCAAGTCGGGCGAGATCGAGCGCGCGGCGATTGTGGTGGATGTGCGCGAAGGCCAGACGTTAGATCGGCTTCCTGAAATCCTGAAGCAGGTCAAACAGATACTTCCCACACGAGTTGTCTTCCTTGATGCGCAGGACGCAGTGTTGGTGAGGCGCTACTCCGAGACGAGGCGCCCGCATCCGCTTCGCCGCTCCGAGACGGTTGAGCGGTCGATCGTCGAGGAGCGGCAACTGCTCGACCCAATCCGCAACGTGGCCGATACGCTGGTCGATACTTCGAATTTCAATGTGCATGAATTGCGTGCGCACATACAGCAACGTTTCAGCCTTGAAGAACAAACCAAGCGGCTCCTCGTTAGTTGCGTGAGCTTCGGTTTTAAGAATGGCGTGCCACTGGATGCCGACCTCGTCTTCGATGTGCGCTTCCTGCCCAATCCTCATTTTGTTCCGGAGTTCCGCAAGAAGACCGGCAAGGATCCGAAGGTCGCAGCGTATGTGAGGAAATTTCCGCAAACGAAAGAATTTCTCGGCAAGGTGACGGACCTGATGCTCTACCTGCTTCCGCACTACGTCGAAGAGGGCAAGAGCTATCTGACCGTCGGCTTTGGCTGCACGGGCGGCCAGCATCGCAGTGTCATGATGGCGGAAGAGATGACGAAACGTCTCCGGAAAGCCGGTTACCAGGTCAAGGCTTTGCACCGCGACATTCCGCGGTAAATGCTACGCACAAACTAGGAACCAAATCTGCCGTTCGACAACCGCCGCGAGAATCACCGGAGTCATTGATTTTGCCGGTTGTCGGGCAACTCGTCGAACCAGCGAGCAAGCGCGAGAGAATAGTCCTTCGCTGCATCCGGTGAGTTGTCGAGCCAGACACGCATCTTGCGCGACGGCACTCTTTCGTAGGCTTCAGTTCTGATTTGGCTCGGATGGCCTTGCGCAGATATCCGATAAAACCACAGCGATGGAATGCTCAAGTTTGCTGCGGAACCGACAGTATCCCAGTGGTCGTGAACGAGCAAATGGGCGGGAACCAAGCGCGCACGTGAGTCATTGAAGATTGCGTCCATTGGCGTGTCGAGAGGTTCGTCCAACACAACCCCGGCGATCTCCGGGTGCGCCGCGGCCACTTCCAACGCGAGGTCAGCGCCCAAGCCCGTTCCGACAAGGATCAGGGAATCGGCCGGAATATGTCGCGTGTCGCGCAGGTAGGCGATGGCCGACTCCGCATCTTCGCGCCAGCTTTGCTCGCTCGGATGAATGGATTGACTCTTGCCGTAGCTGCGATAATCGAAGGCCAAAATGTTCACGCCGACCGCGTGAAGCGGGATCAAGGCATCGACGGTGTCGCTAATGTTCCCGTCTGCTCTATGCAGGTAAATTGCAGTGAAGCGATTGGTAGAGATCGAAGGGATCCACCATCCGTGAAGTTGGGGCTGCCCTGATTCAGTGGCCGCAAAATCGAGGGAGTCAAAGGCAAGCCCGACATTGGCCGGTGTTCGCGTCACCGCCGCGGTTGGATGATAGAGCAGCTGCCAGCTTCCTTGCCAGAAGGTCAGGCAGAGCACGCCCCAGACACAGAGCGCAGCCCCGAGAAGGGCGAACGCCATGGCCGCGAGAATCCATCGGGCAGAAACGGTCGGCGGCGCATCGGGTGAGCCATTCGACAAGGGCATCGCACTTGCACCCGGACTGGAAGGCTTCTTGGATGGAATCGGCTTGCTCATGGGCTCTTGCAGCCACAGGGTGGCGCTGCTTTATGCTAATTTGATCGTCCTGCTTCGGGCGAGCGACCCGACTGAGACTTGAGAGGAAATCACGATGTCCGACTTTGTGCGTATCTGCGCGCAATCTGAATTGCCTCCGGCGGGCCAGGTCCGCGAATTTGTCAACGCCGGCCGCGTGCTTTGTGTCGCCAATGTGGATGGGACCATCAGTGTACTGAATGGAACGTGTCCGCACGAGGAAGGACCGCTGGGCGAAGGGACGATCGAAGATGGAAAGGTTGTTTGTCCATGGCACAGCTACGCGTTCGATGTGCGCACCGGCGTGGCCGAGAACGATCCTGCGGTCAAGGCAGAGGTTTTTGAGGCGAAGGTTGAAGACGGCGAATTGCGCATGAAGCTGTGAGCGCGTCTTCGCGCCCGTCTAGATCGCTACCACTGCGACATGATACTTAAGACTGCTTCGCAGGAACCTTCTTGCCCTCTTTCCTTGCCTTGGACAGCCCAATGGCGATGGCCTGCTTCGGGTTCGTGACTTTCTTTCCGCTGCGTCCCGACTTGAGCTTGCCGCGCTTCATTTCCCGCATCTCGGTCTCGACATTCCTTCCCGCGGAAGGGGAATATTTGCGGCCCGAGCTCTTTTTTCTGCTGCTCTTCTTTGTGCTGCTCGATTTCTTTTTTGTCGGCATCGTTCATCTCCTCGACAGTCAGATGGCTGGTCACAGAGGAGCAGTTGTCTCGAGCAAAACCAGGGTAACTGTGTCCTCTCGAAATCCTTGCAGGTCGCCGCTCCTTGGGGTCGCGTCGATTTGAGAGCTGCGGCTCCGGGATACATAGACCCTGGTTTTGCTGTAGAGCGCGGCAACGCAGATTCGCCCCGCTCGAGCAGTTCCATCAATACTTGACGATGGCCGTGAATGAATCGGGCTTGAGGCTGGCGCCGCCGACGAGGGCGCCATCGATCTCTTCCTTGCCGAGAAGAGCCGTCGCATTGTCGGGCTTGACACTTCCGCCGTAAAGAATGCGTATCTTCGCCGCGATATCGGCGCCGAGCAGCTTGGCCACCTCGGCGCGAATGATTTTGTGCGCATCCTCTGCCATTTCGGGAGTGGCTGTCTTGCCGGTACCGATGGCCCACACGGGCTCGTACGCGATGACGATGGGCGCAGCGGCCGCGGCGGTGATACCCGCGAAGGCGCCGGTGACCTGGGTCTTGAGCACAGACTCGGTCTTGCCCGCTTCGCGCTCTGCGAGCACTTCGCCGATGCAGACGATGGGAACCACGCCGTGCTTGAGCGCAGTGTGCAGCTTCTTATTGACGATCTCGTCGGTCTCGGCAAAATATTGCCGGCGTTCGGAGTGCCCAATGAGGGTGTGCGTTCCGCCGACGGCCTGCAACTGGCCGATCGAAGTCTCGCCGGTGTACGCGCCTTCCTCGGCGAAATGGATGTTCTGCGCGCCAATGGCGACGTGGGAGCCTTTGGCAGCTTCAATCACCGACGGAAGCAGAACCGGCGAGGGGAACAGGGCAATCTCATCACGCGTGTGGCCTGCAACAAGTGGCAAAAATGCGTCGACGAACGCCTTGGCTTCGGCAGGCGTTTTGTACATCTTCCAATTAGCAGCAATCAGTTTCTTCCGTGACATTTTTTCTGGGATCCTCAGGCCGATTTTATCGGACGGATCCTGAGCGCCGGGTGATCGGGAGCACAGCGACTATCCTCTCCGGGCGTGCTACACCCCGCCAGGCAGCGGTTCAGTCTTTCAGGCATGTGATCGGTCTATACCCGGCCACTGCGATATGCCCCCTCCCTCTCCTTTTCGCTAAATATCTCATTTATTTGAAGTTGTCGGAATCAATAACTTACGCTAACCTTAATCGAATCAATCGCTTATGGCTAAATTTCCCTTAGAAAAAGGCTTAGGGATCATTTCTTGCAATCGTCGAGTCTACGGGCACACCACAGTCAAAAGCACCGGATCTGGAACCACAAATGAAGGCAGCGGTGTGGAGAGTGCGCGATCGATCTCGTGAATCCATTGTGCATTCGACGATCGATATTTCCAGCAACGGGACGGCCGAATTCTTGTGGGCGTGTCTAGCGCTGCGGCCCGGTCACCCGGATTGCAGACAAGTCCCCCGGCATTTCGCCGTCGAGGAAAGCAGCTCGATGATCGGGGTCACCCAGGTCCATTTTGAAGTGGATCCAGACCCCATCCTGCAAGACTCCCATGTTCCATGGGCCTGAAACAGAATCTGAAAATTGCCAGACGATGTGGAAGCCTTCCTCGTTGGTGAACCCTTCGTTGTCGGCTTGAATAATCGCGTCGCCGCGCTCCCAGAGATGCGAGCGCAAGGCATGGAGCGCGTTGCTGCCGTCTTCTGTATCTGCTCCCTGCAGGTGCTGGAAGGCGTAGATCGTCTTTACCTCGGCGAGATAGTCCTTGAGCCAACCAACACCGGTTTCCGGCTTGCACTCTTCGAGTTCTTCGAGGAAGTCGCCGAGTTCATCGGGATCGAGGACTGGAATTCGTTCGAGGAGTGCGACCTCTACGTCGTCGTTGCCGGAGAGAAGGAGCGTCTCCCACTCCTCTTCTTCGCCGTCCTCAATGGTCAGCTTGAATTCGGGCTGCTCGGCGCGGACCCACTGCGCGAGTTCGTCGAAGGGAGGGAACGCTGGGTCTTTTGAGAGGACTCGCGTGTAGTAGCTCAAGGTATGCTCCCGTGGTGTTCGGCTCTTCCAGCATTGAGTTTAACGCCCTGCGGTTTTTCCAGCCTTTGCTTGTCTTTGTGGAGAG
>Ga0181535_10007404_pt1 | contig 11058 bp, 12 predicted proteins | sample PEATcosm2014_Bin_44_FD_119774 | JGI IMG/M metagenome (GOLD analysis project Ga0181535, IMG submission 119774) | Peatland microbial communities from MTU Mesocosm Facility, Houghton, MI, USA - PEATcosm2014_Bin17_30_metaG | ecosystem: Environmental > Terrestrial > Soil > Wetlands > Peat | place...
CCTCCGCCTCCGCCTCCGCCTCCGCCGCTGCGGCTGTGACGATGAGCGCGCGGGCGGCTGTGCTTCACGACCTGCACTATTGGGTTCGCTTTCAACACCGGAAGCGAATTGGGTCTGACCGTTGGCAGAGCGGATGCCGCGGGCATACCGACCGCACAAACGAAGATCGCAGCAAGAACGTAACGCATTTGGTCCCTCCCTTTGGGCCGATAGGCCCTTGACCCTGAGCCCTACCGGATGCTTAGCATAATTTGCCCCCGTTTGGGAGCAAGAACTCTGGTGCTCGCGCCCTGTAAGCGCCTTGGCCGTCCAGCCCGTGCAGTCCGCTGTTGGCACAATCCGGACAGCATTTCACAAATGGATGCGCTGCTCAAATTTCAACACGGCCCATTCCTTCCCGGAATCCGGCGAGACTAGCTCCGTTTCGGGCGGCTTTCATGAACCAATGCAGCTACCATCATTCAATTGTTTTGCTCATCAAGAAGGTGGATCCGTCCCTGCGCTCCTCGAACTTGTGCAGTTGATAACCGAGCCGCTCGTAGAACCGGCGTGCCGTGATCGAAGAGGACAGCCACAGCTCCCTGTGCCCGTTGGCGGCTGCGTGCTTCTCAAGGTGATCGACAAGACGCACGCCAATGCCTCGGCGCTGGATATGAGGGTCAACGAACAGGGAATGCAACTTGCCGCCGCCGAGGCTGACAGTTCCGGCTATTGCGTTGTCACAGACACCAGCGAACACCTCTCGCTCCGCCATCTTTTGAATGACCCGCTCCGGCGTAAAATTGGCGCAGATCAGATCGATAATCTCAGACGTGTAGTCAGGCGCGTTTGTCGTGCGGACGGCGCGCTGGATGAGGCCGCTCAGCGCCGGCGCGTCAGCCGGGATCGCGGCGCGAATTGTGAGTCCGGTCATGAGGAAAGGATTATCGGCTGCGCCCGATGGTGTCACTTCCGCTCCTGGCACAATATGGCCCACACTATGCTGTTGACTCGCCGCTCAAATTTCAAACCGGCGCAAACCTAGCGTAAGCACCTGGCAAAAACCCGGGAAACCGCGAGGGTAGCCAAGGGCGCGGCAAGTTGCTAGAGCAGTCCGCGATCCAATAAAACCGCCGGTTGCCTTGACGCTGCTCAAGAAACCGTCTCACTTTCCGAGCCATCCATGCGCACCGGCGCCATCACCCGAAAAACCAAGGAAACCGATCTTGCGGTCAGCGTCGCTCTCGACGGCACGGGCCTTGCCAAAATCGCGACCGGCATCGGCTTTTTCGACCATATGCTGGAGCAGCTCGCCCGCCACTCCTTGATCGATATCGAGATCCGCGCTTCGGGCGACCTTCATATCGACCAGCATCATACCGTCGAGGATACCGGCATAGCTCTCGGTCAAGCAATCCGCCAGGCCTTGGGCGATTTGGCGGGCATCACAAGGTTCGCGGATGTGCTCCTGCCGATGGACGAGACTCTGACGCGAGTCGCGGTGGATGTTTCCGGCCGGCCTTATCTTGTTTTCAGGACAAAATTCGCGCAAGGCAAAATCGGCGCCTTCGATACCGAACTCGTGCGCGAGTTTTTCCAGGCGTTTACGACCCATGCCGCGATGAATATTCACGTCGAAACGCTCTATGGCGAGAATGCGCATCACATCGCGGAATCCTCGTTCAAGGGCTTGGCCCGCGCCTTGCGTGCGGCGATAGCGCTCGATTCGCGCCAAAAGGGCACGATCCCTTCCACCAAGGGACTGCTTTCCTGCTGAAGATTAGCTGCTAAATGATGCCGGCGAGAGTATAATCTCAAAAAGGAGCCTCACCCATGGCCCTCTATTCGGTTCATCTGCGCGGCAGCGGAGTCCAATCCGTTGCCGAGGCAGCCTTCGTGCACCAGGCTTTTAACTGGAAGGCGTTCTTTTTTGGACCCCTTTGGCTGGTACGGCACCGGCTTTGGGTGGCTCTCCTGGTCTGGGTAGCAGCTTATCTCATTTTGATTTTGACAACGCGCACTCTTATTTCGTTCTGGGCACTCTTCCCCATAGGTTTGGCTTTGCAGATCCTGCTTGGTCTCGAAGCCAACCGGCTGCGCGAGGCAAAGCTTGCGAACCAAGGGTATCGTCTCGTCGAAATCGTCGCGGCTCCGGCACTCGACCAGGCGGAAGCCGCTTTCTACCACCGCTTTGACGCGCCGGACGCTACACGCGATAGCGAGTCCGGGGCGTAAGGCGGCACAAGAGCTTGAGGAACGCCTCGGTGAATGTCGCGATCGTCGATTACGGCTCGGGCAATCTGCACTCGGCCCACAAGGCTTTCGAGCGCGCCGCGCGCGAGGCAGGGATTTCGGGAACAATCCGTGTCACCCGCGACCCGGACGAGGTTTTTCGCGCCGATCGCATTGTTTTGCCGGGCGTCGGCGCTTTCGCCGACTGCCGCCGCGGACTTGAGTCCGTGCCCGGCATGGTCGCCGCCATGACCGGGGCCGCGCAGGAAAAAGCGCGGCCGTTTCTGGGGATTTGCGTCGGCATGCAATTGCTGGCGACGCGGGGGCTTGAACATGAAATCACGCCGGGGCTTGGCTGGATCTCCGGCGATGTCGAGGCCATCGACCCGCAAGCCGGCTGTTTGCGCATCCCGCACATGGGCTGGAACACGCTTCGCACGGCGGGCGAGCATCCGCTGCTTGCCGGAGTGCCGACCGGCGAGCAGGGCTTGCACGCCTATTTCGTGCATTCCTATGCGTTCAAACCGGTGCGCGAGGATTACATCGTGGCGGTCACCGATTACGGCGGTCCCATCGCCGCGCTGATCGCGCGCGGCAACATCGCCGGAACCCAGTTCCATCCGGAAAAAAGCCAGGCGCTCGGCCTTTTGCTCATCGCCAATTTTCTTAAGTGGAAACCATGATTCTTTTTCCGGCGATCGATCTCAAACAGGGCCAATGCGTGCGCCTCCAGCAAGGCGACATGGCGAGGGCCACGATTTTCAACGCGGATCCGGCCGCGCAAGCGCGCGCCTTTGAGAGTCAAGGCTTCGAATATCTGCATGTCGTTGATCTCGACGGCGCCTTCGCGGGCCGCTCGATGAACACGCCCGCGATCGGGGCCATTCTCGCGTCGATCAATATTCCGCTCCAGCTCGGCGGCGGCATCAGGGACATCGGTGCCATCGAAGCCTGGCTCGGCCAAGGCGTTGCGCGGGTGATCATCGGTACGGCGGCGGTCCGTGATCCGGATCTCGTCCGGCGGGCGGCGCGGCTTTATCCCGGCCGTATCGCGGTTGGAATCGATGCGCGCGACGGCAAGGTCGCTGTCGAAGGCTGGGCCAAAAGCGCGGAACTCCCCGCCGCCGAACTCGGCAAACGATTCGAGGATGCGGGCGTCGCCGCGATCGTCTATACCGACATTGACCGCGACGGCGTCCTCAAAGGTCTCAACATCGAGGCGACCATGGCGCTTGCGAGGGAGCTGAGCATTCCTGTGATCGCCTCGGGCGGGTTTGCCTCGCTCGCCGATGTGGAACGTTTGTTGATGCCGGACTGCGCGCAACTTGCAGGCGCGATCGTGGGCCGGGCGCTATATGACGGGCGGCTCGACCCGGCGGAAGCGCTTGCTCTGATCGGGCGCGCGAAAGCACCGGCATGAGAGCACTCTTCGCCGCTGGGAGCCGGACCAATGCTTAAAGCCCGCGTCATTCCCTGCCTCGACGTGAAGGATGGCCGCGTCGTCAAGGGCGTGCATTTTGTCGATCTTCGCGATGCCGGCGATCCGGTCCAAAGCGCCATCGCTTATGACGCGGCGGGCGCCGACGAGCTGTGCTTCCTCGATATCACGGCGAGCCACGAGGACCGCGCGATCATGCTCGATGTCGTCCAGCGCACCGCCGAAGCCTGCTTCATGCCGCTCACGGTTGGCGGCGGAGTCCGCACGCTCGATGACATCAGGGCCCTGCTCCTCGCCGGCGCCGACAAAGTGTCGATCATGACCGCCGCCGTCGCCAATCGCGAGATCGTCCGCGACGCGGCCCGGAAATTCGGCAGCCAATGTGTTGTCGTGGCCATCGATGCGAAACAAACGGCGCCGGGAAAATGGGAAATTTTCACGCATGGCGGGCGCAAGCCGACCGGCCTCGACGCGCTTTCCTATGCACAAGAGGTGGCGGCGCTCGGCGCCGGCGAAATTCTGTTGACGTCGATGGACCGCGACGGCACCAAAAGCGGCTTCGATCTCGCGCTCACCCGCGCCGTCACCAGCCTGGTTCCAGTGCCGGTCATCGCTTCGGGCGGCGTCGGCACGCTCGATCATCTCGTCGAAGGCATTCGCGACGGCGGCGCCAGCGCGGTGCTCGCCGCCTCGATCTTTCACTTCGGCGAATTCACCATCGCTGAAGCCAAGGAGCATATGGCCCGCGCGGGCTTGCCGGTGCGGCGCGACGCAAGCCCCATCCCGCCTGCCACTAGGGCGCGCCCAGAAAGCATTCCGGCCAGCATGGGGCGGGTGTCATGACAAGCTTCACCCTCGATGATCTTGCCGCGATCATTGCCGCGCGGGCCGATGCGAGCGCCTCCGCCTCCTACACGAAGTCGTTGCTTGAAGCCGGTCCGGCCCGTGCCGCCAAGAAACTCGGCGAGGAAGCGGTTGAAGTCGTGATCGCCGCAATTGAAGGCGACGCCCAAGCCCTCACCCGCGAAAGTGCGGATCTGCTTTATCATCTGCTTGTCGTCTTGCATCAAAGGGGCTTATCGCTGAGCGATGTTTGCGCCGAGCTCGAACATCGCACCGGCCGGTCAGGCCATGCGGAAAAGGCCGCCCGCCTGGCCGATGCCTCTCCGGCCGAGGATTAGATGGACGCACGCGCGGCTTCGCCCCCACTGTCGCCTTACCATCGTTTCACACGGAGCGAATGGGCGGCCTTACGCGCCGACACGCCCCTCACCCTTTCGATGGAAGACCTCTCGCGGCTACGGTCTCTCAACGATCCGATCTCGCTTGAGGAAGTCGTCGCGATCTATCTGCCACTGTCGCGCCTGCTCGCGCTTTATGTCGCAGCGACGCAAGGCCTCTATAAGGCAACCCAGCGCTTTCTCGGTGCCGAGGGCGGCAAGGTCCCCTATATCATCGGCGTCGCCGGCTCGGTCGCGGCCGGCAAATCGACCCTTTCGCGCGTCATGCAGGCGCTGTTGTCGCGCTGGCCGAATACGCCGAAGGTCGAACTCGTCACCACGGACGGGTTTCTGTATCCGAACGCGGTCCTCGAAAGCGAAGGAATTTTGGAGAGAAAGGGCTTCCCGGAAAGCTACGACAGCACTAAGCTGCTCTCCTTTGTGTCCGATGTGAAGGCCGGCAAGCGGCATGTGCTGGCACCGGTCTATTCACATGTGACTTACGACATTGTTCCGGGCGAAAGCATCACCATTGATCGCCCGGACATCCTCATCCTTGAGGGCCTGAATGTGCTCCTGGCCAATCGCGGGGCCAAGGATGGACGCGCCATTCCCTTCGTCTCCGATTTTTTCGACTTTTCGGTCTATCTGCACGCCGCGGAAGACGACCTCGAACGATGGTTCGTGTCCCGTTTCATGCGGCTGCGCGACACCGCTTTTCGCGATCCTTTGTCGTATTTTAAAAAATACGCGAGCCTTGACGATGCGGCGGCGGAGACAACCGCGTGCGACATTTGGACAAAAATCAACCTGCGCAATCTGCGGGAAAACATTCTCCCCACCATGCCCCGCGCAAGCCTCGTGCTGACCAAAGGGCCAAATCACATCATCGAGGAAGTGGAGCTGCGAAAGCTTTAGGGAATGGTTGCCGGCCGCTGTCCTCAATTCGACACAGCGACGAGGCAACCTTTTAGCAACCTCGCGCGCTTGCCCTACGGATGGAAACATCCAGTCGAAAAGGAATCGCTCAGATTCAATAAGTTAGAGCCTGTTCTCATCGAAAAAGTCCGTCAACTGTTTCGGAACATGCTCGAGGTCTGCCGGACCCTTTCAGACAGATTGGGGCGAACGCCATGACGAAGCAAAACCATTTCCTAACGCTCGACGCCTTGCGCGGGGTCGCCGCAGGGAGTGTCATGCTTGCACGCACATTCTGTCATTCACGGCAAAACGACGCGCATCAAAACAAATGAAGTATCTTTCGAGAAATAGTGTAGCCAAGAAAAAAACTCAAGCCAGCATGTGGAATGTGCCACAACTGATTAAAAACAAGCAACGCCGCCACAGCCCACCGAGGCGCTCGAACGTAATTTTGCCGCGCCTTTGTGTCGGTTAACCCAAGAAAAGAGATTGTGTAAATTGCGACTAAGTTTATTTCGATAAATCTACCCCAATCAATGGCAACGAAACAGAACGCCACCGTCCCCAGCAATGCAGTCGCAAGCAGGATGAGGTTGGGAGACCTTGCGAATATGCTCTTCACTCTGACGCGAATAGGCCAATAGCACGCGAGAGAGAGCGCCGTAACTATTGAGTAAACGGCAATATAGTGCTGAGAGGCAATAGCGCTTCGAACTACGTTAAAACCATCGTGGCCTTTAAGGCCCAGCCATGCAATTGCCCCGTCATGCAAGCACCCGTCAGGTGCATACCCCCCCATGAGGCGCATATAGAAGCCACTTCCGCGTAGGTTGCACTTTTCCAGTGGAACGCCATAAGCAAGGCGACCGCACTTGGCACTGAGAGTGCCAGAGCTCGAAAAATGTAGCGCCTCACACTGCACGATTGCCCCCACATTAACAGCAAAAGGACATATGGAAACGCGATGGCCATCACCTCATGGGTAAGAATCAACAGGGGCATCATAATGATTGACGTCACCCCCTGCCTGAATAGTGTCGCTGCACCATGCCGACGAACCTCGAGCGTAAGCCAACCTAAAAGCAGATAAACTAGAATTTCTTTTCTAAAGCCGCCCTGCGGATCGTGCAGCTGAAATGCAAAAATGAATGATGAAAAAGTCAAAAATAAATATTCCTTCGGCTTTGGATCGCCCTTCTTCAGCCTATACGAAAACAAAAAATACAATCCATATGCAACGCACTGAATTGTCGCAATAACCCAAAGCGGATTTGCGTCCAAATTTCGCCAGATATGAAAGACTAAAAAACCGCTGAGGCCACGCCGAACCGGCCCACCAGAATAGTTAATTAACCAATCGCCAACTCTCCAAGTATCAATTTCCGGAGATGACTGCCAAGCCATATAGCATGTAGCCAAAAAAACAAAAACTAGAAAAAAACCGACCAAATCATTAAATGAAATCTTATTAATCTTCATTTTTTGTTGTCGCAGCCCAACTGAATACCTACCAGCTGACGTCGGTAGCTTCGTGCACCTGGAGATACTAAAGGGAGATGCTGAAGTATGACATCGTGCGTAATGTTGCCGCTTGTGGTTGAGAAGTAGCCCCGAGCCCAGAAATGCCGCCCCCAGTAGCGCTTGTGCAAGTCCGGAAACTCCATCTGGACCTATCGGCCTCAATCACCGAAACTTGGTATTAGGGCGTATTTGAGCCGCAAATTACCAAAAGCAAATGCGGCCGCAGAAAAATCCGAGTTAAAGATCGCCTCTACTGGTGAAGCCTCTCGCTGCCTCTAAGGCGCTCATATGCCCCATAACGCCTTATTGTGCCCTTACGTTATGGCCGCGCGAACGTCCTATCTCAAGTTTTTGATACCGTTATATGGCGCGCTTGCTAGATGATGCCGATAAAGAATGATTGGCGAGAGCGATACAAACCGAAGCCATTAGTGCCTCGGACACGAGCATCGCGACGCCAATCCCATCGAGCTGCCACAGGACCCCTAACGCCCATGCGAGGACAATAGACAGCGCGCCTCCCGCAACAGACCATCCGGCCAGCCCGACGTGTTGGTTCGTTGAGAGGAGCAATATGCGTGGGACATGCCAAACGCCCCCTACGGCGGCATAAGCAAGCATCCAGATCATGAGGGGGCGTAAAAATTCGATTCGGCCATGAGTCCAAATCTGCAGTAACCAAGGCGAGACGAAATAGAGCAGCACGCTCATGCCCAGTGCCTGTACCGCGCCAAGCAAGGCAGACTGACGAAACAAGGATATAATCGCCTTTGGCCCTCCCTGTCCGAACAAGCGGGCGAACTCCGGCCATAGGGCGTGACTGAACATGCTGGTCAGCTGCACGGCGACACGCGCTATAGTGCGGTAGGTATTGAAGATAGCGACCGCGGTCGGTCCCAGGAGCGCCCCTACAACAAGGGTCACCCCTTGAAAGCTAAGGGCGTTTGCTACGGGAAACGCCATGAAGTAGACGGCCGGCCGAATCATTTTTCTAATCTCAACTTTCGAGGCCTGTCCCGTCCCCCAATGGAGCAAGTGATCGCCTCTTTGCGAGAGCAGGACACCAACGCCCGTGCCAATAACCCGCGCCAACAGGCTTAAAATCGCAACGCCCGAAAAACTGCCGAATATGGCCAAGCCCAAGATAGAGGCCGCCCATTCGATGAGGCGAAAAAGATTGTCGAGGATGACGCCCACGGGGTAACGGCCTGTTGCCCTAAACGCCGCCTCCGACAGCCCGCCAAACAGCCCCAGCAGCACCCGGCAGAAAAGGGCTGCCAAGGCACCTCGCTCGTCGAGCGACACGGGCCATGGCAACGGGCCCCAAAGCGCCAGCGGCATCACCAGAATGGCAAGAGAAGCGCACACGATAATCATGAACAATTGCGCACTTTGGAAAATCCTATTCGCTTCGGCGGCGTCGGATCGGCCAAGGGCCATGGTCATTCTATTGGCCGAGACCGCCACCATGCCCACGTCCGCCATAGACAGATATGCTGGTATTGCCGACAGAATGAGCCACGACCCGTAAGTCGAGGTGTCCCAGTAAAGAAGGAACAATGGCAATGAAAAAAATTGTATTACAATGTTAACGGCCTGACCAAATGCATTAGCCCCAAAACCTGAGATTATCCTGCGGATCATGATTGGGGATATCCTTGCTGTGCTGTGACCGATACTGTAAACTGAACGGCTCGTTGCGGTCCATTGTATATAGAGATACTCCATTTGCTCATGACTGATCCGAGGCTGTAGATACATCTCAATCGCGCCGGTTGCTTCGATGGCTCGCCGCACGCGCGCTCTTCACCCGAATGCCATTGGCACACCATGCTCAGCCCATACATTAATCGTTCACCTTTTCCCAAGGCCCAACCGAGCGCTTCCGTCCACCCCATTTTGCCGGTGGAATAATCGGCTCGATGAACGTCCACGTACGACCGTCAGAGCACTCGGATAGCGAAGCTTGTTACGATTGTATTTCCGGCGGATCTCGGACGTTCATGACGCGGCCCCTTCTCAAATCTGGCCATTTCCCTGGAATGACAAAGGATTCATCCGGTTCAACTCCTTACCGGACGGACACTCAATATCTCACGCCGCCACTCGCTTATTGCTTCACCCAAGCCTTAGGGCGTATCAAACGCCAGACTCAACTCGTTACCGGATCAAGTTTGGCGGGGGCCAACGGAGGCGTCGACATGGTCGAAAGTGACGTTCGTTCCAAACTAAAACTGATTTATTTTTCGTATTTCCCAGCTCAGCACGCGATTGGGCCCGCTACGGCGATTCGGAATTTGGCCCGGCAATTCCAGACTCAATATGAAGTTTCGATTATTGCTCTCAACTTTGACTATTCGCTCCGAAAGAAAATTTTCTCTGTAAAATTACATGAAGTTAGAGATGGGGCTATTCGAATTATATATTTACCCAAGAGTATTCTTGGCTTGAAAAGACTTTTTCAGGAGATAAAAGAAGACAAAACCTGCATTGTTGTGAATTGCATGTTTGACCAAGTATTAGCAATCCCAGCAATCATCTATGCCAGAATACGAAGGCAAACAATTGTTCACGTGCCTCATGGAATTTTTCTTCCCGCAGTTTTCAAGCATAAGAATTTAAAGAAACGAATATTTTGCTATTTCTTTGACGTGTTTGGATTGGGGAAGTCGGTGGTTCACATAGCGACATCGCAGCGAGAGGCCAAGGATATTAGAAACGCTTTAAAGCGTCCAGCGATCGTTCAAATCAGCAACCTTAATGCATTGAGCGAGGAGATACAGCCGCGGAGTAAACCGCCGGATAGTCTGAATATCTGTTTCATAGGCCGTATCGCGAAGCAAAAGAACCTGCTCGGGGCACTCGAAATCCTCCAGCACGCGAACCTTAATTGTACTATGGACGTATTTGGCATAGAAGAAGATGCGGCTTACGTGGCACGTTGTAAAACTCTGATAGCGACCTTCCCCGCGAGCATTAATGTTTCCTTTCAGGGGTTTACGCCGCAAGACGTATTGCTTCGCCGCATTGCTTCGTATGATCTTCTGTTCGCGCCCACTTTGGATGAAAATTACGGTTATTCGATAATCGAATCAATGGGAGCTGGCGTTCCCGTGTTAATTAGCGACAGAACGCCATGGCGCGACTTAGAAAAATTCAAGGCCGGCTGGGTGGTAGAGCTTGAGAATTGGATCAAATTCAGTGAAATTCTCAATCTAGCCTATCACTCAGGGGAGGAATGGGCGAATTACCGAAGCGGCGCAAGAAACTATGCTCACGCGCATACGATGCAGACCGGCGCGCCCGAACGATACAAAATGCTATTTGAGGCGATCCTGGCGAGTCGGGGCAAACCGTTTAGGCTTCCGCCCGCTTTGATCGGTGAAGAGCCAGGGCCGATCTTACGAGAATGACGCCGGAGGTCCCGATTCTCACCGGGGCGGATCATCGGCTTGGAGACAGACGACCGCAGGCAGACTCGCGCGCGCTCAAGGCTCGGCTTCTCCAGCGGACAAAGGCAAACATCATCTCCGCCGATCAGTTTGCCGCAATGGAGCCGGTTTACTAGGTGTCGGTAGACCCGGTGTGAACTGCAAACGGGGCCTTCGCTTGTAATGGACCGATATCGATGGTACAGAATATGCATATTAAGACAACATAGAGCCGTCCATTCATATTGTCACTGGCTTGATAGGCCCTGATGAAATAGATTCCGCGATGCTCTATACGGGGGCGCCATGTTCTTCC
>Ga0181535_10007406_pt1 | contig 11057 bp, 7 predicted proteins | sample PEATcosm2014_Bin_44_FD_119774 | JGI IMG/M metagenome (GOLD analysis project Ga0181535, IMG submission 119774) | Peatland microbial communities from MTU Mesocosm Facility, Houghton, MI, USA - PEATcosm2014_Bin17_30_metaG | ecosystem: Environmental > Terrestrial > Soil > Wetlands > Peat | place...
CGGACTTCCGTGCCTTCCAACGGGACCTGACCGCGGCCTCGGGTGTAATCGCCTCGCACACTTCCTTCTTCAACATCGGTTCGAACGATCACCCCGGGCGCGCCATGGGGGAAGTGGTCTCCGCCAACTACTTCACGGTGCTCGGGGTCAAACCATTCCTGGGCCGGCTATTCTTGCCCGAAGAGGATCGGGACGCACCGGGCGCCTATCCCATCGCGGTCATCAGTCACCGGCTGTGGACAACCCAATTCGGCGCGGATCCGAGCATCGTGGGGCGCGCAGTGCGTATCAATGGCCACCCGCTCACCGTCGTCGGCGTCACACCACCTGATTTCCGTGGCACGTTCGGCGGGGAGGCCTTCGACGTCTGGGTGCCGCTCAGCATGATCCTCGACATGGGCGCCCTGAATACCTGGGCCGCTGACGACTGGAACGCGAGGTTCCTCGATGTCATCGTGCGTCTGAAACCCGGCGTCACGATCGAGCAGGCGAGCGAACAAGCCCGGGTCATAGCGGCCCGAATCGCCGCCGATCACCCGGATACACACAAGGGCATCGGCGCTCGGATGGTTCCCCTGTGGCAGGCGTCGTACGGGCTGCAGGCGACCTTGCGCGAGCCGCTGTACCTGCTCATGGTGGTGTGCGTTCTGGTGCTGGTAATCGTCTGCGCCAATGTGGCGAACCTGTTGATGGCCCGCGCGGTTTCCCGGCAGAGAGAATTTGGAGTGCGCATGGCCTTGGGCGCCAGCCGGGGAAGAGTCGTGCAGCAACTGCTAGTGGAGGTCTTGCTGTTGGCTGGCGCGGGCGCCATCTTCGGCGCGTTGCTCGCGGGCTGGTTGGGAGAATCACTCTACCGCGTGCTCCCCTCTTTGGAACCCTCCATCCGTGCCGCCCTTGAGCCGCTGTTGCACGTGGGGCCCAGCGCCAACGTCCTTGCCTTTACCGTGCTCATCTCTCTCAGTGTGGCCGTGCTCACAACCATCTTGCCGGCTTTCTCCATCGGTTGCGTGGATCTCATCGAAACGCTGAAAGAGGGAGGGCGCAGCGGGACCTCCGGGGTCCGCTCGCACCGCGCTCGGGGGGTGCTCGTGGTGCTGGAAGTAGCACTCGCGGCGCTGGCGCTCTGCGGTGCCGGTCTGGCCGTCCGGAGCTTCCAGAAGTTGACCACGCTTAATCCGGGTTTCGACTCGCCGAATGTCTTGGTGGCGCACTTCTACCTTTCCACCAACGGCTACTCGTTAAATCAGGAAAAGCAGTTCTGCCGCAATCTGCTCCTGCGTTTGGAAGCGGCTCCGGGCGTCCAGCAGGTGACCTACGCGGACTCGGTTCCGCTTTCGATTTTCCCTGGTGGGAGCGACCGCGTGGAGGTGGAAGGCTTCTTGCAGGATCGGGGCGGGGTGATGTCTCTCCCTTTCTCCATCGTGGCGCCCGGGTACTTCAGTTTGATGCACATCCCCATGATGGCGGGCCGCGACTTCACCGAGCAGGACGACAGAAACACCCTGCCCGTGATCATCATCAACCAGGCCTTTGCTAAGAAGTACTTCGAGGGTAAAGACCCCATCGGCCGCAGGGTGCGTGTTACGGATACCTGGTCGACCGTGGTGGGGATGGTCAAAGACAGCAAGTACTACAACCCGCCGGAGGCGCCCATGCCCTTCTTCTACGGGCCGTTCCGGCAGATCTACTATTCGGGCTATACCCCTTTCTTCTACATTCGGACCAGCGGCGACCTGGAGGGCGCGCGCGCAGCGCTTCGGCGTGAAGTGGCAGCGCTGGCCGTGGCCAGCGGACTGTACGACACTGCACCGCTCAGCGAGTACGCGCAGGGGGGCCTGTTCGCCGAGCGGATCGTGGCGAGCCTGCTTTCCGTCCTCGGCATGCTGGCGCTGGCTTTGGCGGGGGTTGGACTGTACAGCGTCATGGCGTACGCGGTCAGCGAGCGCACGCACGAGTTCGGGATCCGCATGGCGTTGGGCGCGCAGCGGCGCGGAGTCCTGGGTCTGGTATTGTGGCAAGGCCTGGTGCTGGTGCTCCCGGGCGTCGTGGCCGGAGTGGCCGCGGCAATGGCGGGCGCCCGTCTGGTGTCAAGCGAGCTCAATCTTCCCTTGAGTCTCGCCGAGCCGAGCGTTTTCGCCTGGGCAGCTCTGGCCCTGCTCTTGGTCGCGCTGGTGGCCAGCTACGTGCCCGCTCGCCGCGCCACCAGGGTGGACCCCATGACGGCCCTGCGGACGGAGTAGCAATCAGCGAGTGCAAACAATCAAAAAGGGAGTCGCCGCGGCATGAGCGACCTCCACTCTTACCCGTTTGGGGCTCCCTGCGAATCCCGGACAAGTAAGAAGGGGAAGGGGTCGCGGAGAAGGGTGGAGTGCCCGGAAGGGCGAGGGTGGAACGGAACCCGGTGACAAACACCTCGTTAAACTCGTTCTCGCGCGGGCGGCCGCTGGGACCGCCGCGGTGGGGCGAAGGTCAACGTTCTCTGCCTTGGGTTCTCGAAGGCTGGCCGCGGCCACCCTCCGCCGCTCGAGAAACAAATAAAACGGGGTGTCTGGTCCCTGCCCGCTGGCCCAGAACCAGCTTGTCAATTCACGGCTGGCGGGTGTCTCTGTCTCACCCGGACACTACGATGCGCAGATTGAGACGCAAGGCGGGGAGGTGAGTTTACAGATCGGCCCGCGCACTCGATGGGGATATGCGTCAGCGACGGGCTTACGCCACGGGGCCAGAACAACGGGGTGGCTAGCTACTCCTCGCTCTCCCCTCACCGGAGTCCCAGTTCTCTCTTTACCTCACTCCAGGGGACGCCGGGTTTGCCTGCGTTTCGTTCGATCGCGGCGTTCAGATCGCGCAGGTCCTCCAAGTCTTCGACCCTCCGGCGGAGGCGCTGGACCTCGGAATGAAGTTGGCGAACGGTGGGACGGTTCGGCTTGCGTTGCTTGTCGGTTCTAATCATAAGCTTCTCTTCGATGCTTTACAGCATATACGAAGATGACCGCACCTTCCAGCCGGAACAGAATCCGGTGGCTCCCAACTCGCAGGCGATACTTATGTTCGCGCGCCGTGAGTTTCTTGACGTCACCCGCGAGGCCGAGCTGCAAGGCCTCGAGTCGCTCGCCGATATTCCGCCGTAAAGGTTTTGGCAAGGCGCGAAGTTGCTCGCGGGCTTCCTCACCGATGACAAGCCTATACCGTACATCCGAATCGGTTCTCCGTCCGCCCTCGGGTTCATCCGGTGGCTTTGCCATCGTTCGCGGCGCCTCGGACCGCGGGGGGATTCTATCCGATTCCATGCTGATGCGGTGGATTCCTTTACCGCGATCGTCGTGTATGGGGAACCCGGTGAAGGGGGAACCCTTTACTTGTTATCGTACCCGTAGAGGTGTATCTTCCTTTGTTGCGCGCGAGACGTGCACATGACCACAAGAAGGGCCGGAAAGGCCGGAATCGCAATTCATCGCGATAATATCTTTGCCGCGGCGTCGCTCAAGATGGTCTAGGGGAGTCCCGGTATTCATGGAGGCGAATAAGATGGTAAATCGAGTTCGTTCAATCACAGGCTTGCGGAGCGCAGGAATTACGCTGTTTGCCATTTTCTTCTTAGCGAGTCAGGCGGCCGGCCAGAGCCGGCAAAGCGGAGAGATCCGCGGCACGGTGACGGATTCGTCCGGCGCCGTCATTCAGGGCGCCACCATTACGATTACGAACCTCGCGACCGGCGTGGTGCAGCACCTGACGTCTGATGCCACCGGGCTATACGATGCTGCGTCCGTGCCGTTAGGGCAGTATTCCGTTTCTTTCGCCAAGGAAGGGTTTAAACAATTCGTTCGCAGCAACGTCGAGATGCACCTCGAGACCATCACGCTGGATGCTGCCTTGCAAGTTGGGGCGACGTCCCAGTCCATCACCGTGAACGCCCCCGTCGCGCTGGTGCAGACGGAAAACGCCGAGCAGAGCACGACTCTTACCGGGGCGCCGGTAACCGAACTTCCCAACGTCGGAGCGAGCTGGTACAACCTGCTGGCGTTAATCCCCGGTGTGAACCAGGGCGGCGCGCCGGGCGGGTATGGCGGGGCCTACGGATCGAACGTCGGCGTCAACGGCATGGGGGGATTGAACTCCAACTGGCAGGTTGACGGCGGTCGCGCCTTCCTGGTTGAGGACGCGAACCCCGACTGGATGCAGCCTCCCTTGGACGATATCGCCGAAGTGAAGATGCTGACCGCGAACTTCGGCGCCGAATACGGAAACGGCACTTCGGTGTTCAACGTGGTCACCAAGAGCGGCACCAACAAGATCCACGGGGACGCATTTGAGTATGCCGAGAATGACAAGTTGGATGCCGAGAACTACTTTACCGTCGGCCCCAAAACGCCGCTGCGCTGGAATAAGTTCGGCGGCTCGATCGGCGGACCGATCAAACGGGACAAGCTGTTCTTTCACTTCAACTACCAGCAGAACACCAACATTAACGATATCCCCTCATTCGCGACGTTCCCCACGGCAGCGATGCTGGAAGGAAATTTCAGCGACCCGGCTTTTCAGACCATCTACAATCCCGCCACGCTGACCCAGGTGAATGGCAACTACGTCAATCAACCCTTCCCGGGCAACATCATCACGACCCCGTTTGACCCTGTGTCGGTGAAAATCGCCGCCAACTTCCCGGCCCCCAATCTGCCGAACGCGGGGATTTACAACAATTACTACTGGGTGGATCGGCAGACGCAGCCGGGCAAATGGTACAACACGAAGATCGATTACAACATCACCTCGTCGCAGCGGCTCACCGGCAATATCGAGATCGTGCCGGCGGGCCTGGGTTATCCCGCTCCCGACCCGCTGATTGACAACGATGCCTGGGCGATCCACGAATATCAGTCGGAGATTACCGACGTCTGGACCCTTAGTCCGCGCCTGGTGGGCGAATTCCGTGTTTCCATCGCTCGCGAGCATGGCTCCTATAATACGGTGGCTTTCGGCAAGGGCTGGCCGTCCAAGTTAGGGTTGGCCAACCCCGTTGCGGACATGTTCCCCTCTACGACGATAGAAGGGTCGCTGAGCACGTCGATTGGGACCTCCGGGTCAGGGCTTGACACCGAGGTGGGCTACGGCCCGTCCGCGGACTTTACCTGGGTCAAGGGAAAGCATGTGATCAAATGGGGAGGAGAATTTACCAAGGATTGGTTTAACTCGAACGGTGATCAGGAGGGCACGTTCGACTTTAACGGAATCTTCACCCGGCAACTCTACGCACCGGCCAACGTAACCCCCAGCTCGGGCGAGGGGTTCGCGGATTTCCTGCTGGGCTTGCCGGACACTTGGGGGGTCAGCGACAGTCCCACGACCGGCGAGCGGATGTGGACCACACAGCCTTTCGTGCAGGACGAGTTTAAGGTCCGCCCCAACCTGACGCTTTCGGCGGGAGTGCGATGGATTATTCAGTCAGGATTCGGAGAAGCGCACAATCGCATCTCGAACTTCGATCCTACACTGACCAATGCGGCGACGGGGACCCCCGGCGCCATGACCTATGCCGGCGACGGCTGGACCCACTTGCAGAACACGCACTATCACTTCTTCGCTCCTCGGGTGGGATTCGCCTGGGCGCCCAAGAAGGACTGGTCCATCCGAGGCGGCTACGGGATCTTCAGCATCCTGTGGTCGCAGTTTAATTACGGCAACAATGTGGCGCAGGGATGGGCGATTACCGGGTACGAAACTTCCGCGGACCTGATCCATCCGATTTTCAGTATGCAACAGGGGCCGCCCGTGCCGCTCTACCCCAGCAGCTCGACCCTCACCAACGATTTCCTGAACGGCCAGTCGGTGGGCTATAACCCCCCGAACATGCCGATGGGTTACAACCAGCAATACCGGCTGGATGTTCAGCATCAACTCAAGGGCGGCGTACTGGTGGATGTCGCCTATGTCGGGAACCGCTCGCTGCACATGCCCGGTTCAGGCAACTGGAGAGACCTTAACCAGGTTCCGGAGAGCCTGCTGGGAGTCGGCAATGCCCAATTGAACCGGCCCTTCCCGCAATTTGCCACCATCACCGACTACAACCCGGTGGATTACGGCGAATACAATGCCTTCCAGTTTACGGCGAAGAAAGACTTGAGCCACGGCTTAATGTTTTCGGCCAACTACAGTTGGTCCCACGCGCTGGATACGATGACTGGCAATGCTGGTACGGGCGCGCCGGCCTATTGGCAGGATGCCTATACCCCGAGCGCGGACTACGGCGGCGCCGCCACGGATGAGCGGCACGTCTTCAATGGGGAGTTCATTTACCGCTTCCCCATCGGACGCGGCCAGCATTTCCTGAACCACGGCGGGGCTGCCGACGCCATTTTGGGCGGTTGGGAACTCACCTCCATGTTCACTGCGCGCACGGGAACGCCCTTTACGCCCATGATGGGCACTGCCAACCTCAGCGGAGCGCTGTCGGGAGGGTGGCGGCCCAACCGGATTGCCAGCGGAAATGTGGCCAACCCGAACATCAACGAATGGTTCGATCCGACGGCGTTCGTCTCCCCAGCGGCCTATACTTTCGGGAATTCGGGGCGCGACATCCTCTATGGTCCGCCGTTTCATGATATGGATTTCGCCTTGATGAAGAAGTTCCCCATCTCGAAACTCGGCGAGGCAGGGAACCTGACGTTCAAGGCGGAGACATACGATGCTTTCGATAGTCCGAACTTCAACTTGCCCAACGCCAGCATTGGAGTGGCAGGCGCCGGTGTGATCAGCCAAGCGCTCGACAACCGGCTGATCCAACTCGGGATGATGCTGAACTTCTAGCGGATCGTCCCGGGGAGGCTCAACACGCGGGCTTTCGTAGCGCGGGCGTCCCGCCCGCTGGGGCGTGGGCATCCTGCCCGCGCCCTGGCGGGAGCGGGACGCTCCCGCGACAGCGGGCAAGATGCCCGCGCTACGTGCCTTTCGGAGCTTAATCCTGTGGTTCAGGAAGACGCCCAAATCTGTCCTTGCCTCGAGGGCGACGTCCAATTCCTAAACTTCGACAGACGCGAAGTCGGCGACGGCCCGGACTTCGGCGAGGTGTCGATCAACAAATGTAAACGCTGCGGACGCGATTGGCTCGAGTACTTTATCGAATATGAGTATTTCACCGCGTCCGGCCGGTGGTTCCGGGGCGTCGTCGCGCCCGCAACGGCCGCCTCCATCAATCCCGCAGACGTCAAGACAATCCTGGAGGGTCTGGAGTGGTACTTCCGCGGCGGCAGCGCCTTTGGCGGTCGCGTCATGAAAACCAGTGGCCCCCTAAAGCATTGGCTGCTGTAAGTAGGGTCGCCTCGATAATCGGCGACCATGCTGGTTGGCATGGTATATACCGCGGGCCGAAGGACCCTGGATTGACCCGCGAGACGGTCCACTTCAACGCCCCAGACGGCATTGCGCTCAAGGCCCTCATCCTTCCGCCCTCCCATCGGGTGAAAGCCAGAACAGCCTCAGGTCTTTACCCAACACTCGATCCGTCGCGCCGCTGCTACCGTGATTCTAGTGCCGTGACTCAGGTGAACACCCGATAGACACGTTGGCATCGAGAGCGTAGCGTACCCTATGGATAACCGGAACAAGGATATAGAACGATCGGCGGAGACGAATGATGAAGCAGACCTTTGAAGAGTATTACCGCGAAGTCGTGGAAAACGCCGAAACATTCGCACACCTGGAGGAGATGCGCAGACAGGAAGACCATCTCCGGTCGTTCAACCTCGGCCGCATCGCGGGGCGCTTCCAGGATTCCAAGCTTAGCGCCAGGCTGAGCGCTGCGTGGTTACTAGTGGGGTTGCTGATTGGCATCGCCTGTGGGAGGTTTTTCCCCGATCATCTCGATCGTACCTTCGCCGGGAAGTTTCTCACCCATACGAAGACGATCGCCGAGACGGCTGGGAAGTCGGGCGCTCGATAGGTTATTAAATGGCCTTGTCACCGGGTGTCCGGGCGCTTTCGTGTACAGTGATTCTTCCCCCGCTTTCGGCATTGTGCCCTATTGGAGCGCAGTCCCTGAGTGTAGCAACATGCAAGCATCGAGAAAGGGACCCACATGGCGGAGCGCCTTTTTGCGCTTTTAGTGCACGATCAAGCCGTCCCGTTTGAAGAGTTGAAAACCACATTACAAGCATTGTCGTTTGAGACCTACAGCGTCGCGACATGCAGGGAAGCCTGGGCCCTGATTGCCCAAAGACCTCCCCATCTGATTTTCACAGACAAAGCTGTCGCGGACGGATCTTGGGTGAACATCCTCGACCTTGCCGAATCGTCAGACGTTCCTGCCGGCGTGATCGTTGTGGCGGCCCACCATGATCCCCAGCTTCACGTCTCTGTTATTGAGCGTGGGGCGTTTGATTCTGTGGCTCCGCCTTTCGAACCCGAGACGTTGAACCTCGTGACACGCTCGGCCGCACTGCGCACCAACCGGCGGAGGGACTCGGAGGCGCCTGCGAGTCTTCCTATGGTCTACCTGGGCTCGGTTCCAAGGTCGTAACTTGCGTATCTACTCGAAGTGTTCGCCTCGCCTCCCGCGCATCCCTCAAGCACTGGCGGTACGATCAAGAATCCGAGAGAAGCCGCGTTGCGTGATGGAAGCGTGGGTCGGCATGTCATGAGCCTATGGGAAACCAGACTGCCCGACGGGCAAGAACGCTGGGAATAACGGATCTGCTACGTCCGCACATCCCGCTCCTCGCTTCGGGGCTGCTCGCAGCCATCGGCGAAGGCATCGCCAACCTTCTTGACCCCTGGCCGCTCAAAATCGTCCTCGACAATGTTCTTCGGTCGCGCCCCCTACATGGCTGGCTGAATCGGCTGATCCTCTCCACGGTTGGAAGCGACCGTCTCGCCGTCCTGAAATTCGCGGTGGTTGCAGTACTCCTCATTGCCGTGGCAGACGCGCTCTGCTCCTACGCGGAAAAGTATCTCACCACGAGTGTGGGCCAATGGGTCATGCACGACCTGCGGCGGACGCTCTATTCCCATATCCAACGGCTTTCGCTTGCCTACCACGATCAGAAACAGACTGGCGATTTGATTAGCCGCGTCACTAGTGATATCGACGCGATCCAAAGCTTCATCGCCTCCGGGCTGCTGGGCGTCCTGGTGGACTGCCTGACCTTGCTGGGCATGGTGGGAGTGATGCTTTACATCAACTGGCGCTTCACTTTGATTGCTCTCTCCGTCGCACCAGCCCTGTTTGCCATCGTTTATTCCTACACTCGCCGCATCAAGAAGGCCGCACGCGAAGTGAGGAAAAAAGAAGGCGAGATGGTTTCAATCGTCCAGGAAGTCTTGTCCTCCATCCATGTGGTACGGGCCTTCGGCCGGGAAGACTATGAGCAGCGCCGGCTGGAGGAACGCAGCCTGGAGGGCGTGGAAGTTGCCCTCCGCGCTCGGAGCCTCAAGGCCCGGCTTTCCCCCCTCGTGCAGACGATTGTGGCGGTTGGCACCTGCCTCGTACTCTGGTTCGGGGCCGGGATGGTGCTCGAGAGAACGCTTTCAGTAGGGTCGCTGATCATCTTCATTTTCTATTTGGAGAAAATGTACAAGCCCATGCAGGACCTTTCGAAGATGACCGACTCTTTTTCCAAGGCTGCCGCCGGGTATGAACGGATTCGCGAGGTGCTGGATACCGACAATCAAATCAAGGATCTGAAGGGCGCAAGGCGCGCCCCGCGTTTTAAGGGCGCGATCGAGCTTGACCATGTCAGCTTCGCTTACCTGGCGGACACTCCCGTTCTGAGGGACGTGAGTCTGACGATCAAACCCGGCCAGGTGGCGGCCCTCGTGGGTCCGACCGGGGCGGGGAAGTCGACCATCATTAGTCTGATCCCTCGATTCTATGAGCCCGATTCGGGGGTAGTCAGCATTGATGGGACCGACGTCCGCCGCTTCACGCAGAAATCGTTACGCAGCCAGATCAGTTTTGTCTTACAGGATACGGTGCTGTTTCACGTGCCGATCTGGCAGAACATTGCCTATGGCAGGCCCGAGGCCAGCCGGCGGGAGTTGCTCCGGGCCGCGGAGCTCGCCAACGCTCACGAGTTCATCGAGAAGCTGCCGGAGGGCTATGACACGATGGTAGGCGAGCGCGGCGTAACCTTATCCGGGGGCCAGCGCCAGCGCATCGCCATTGCACGGGCCATCATTCGTGACACGCCGATTCTCATCATGGACGAGCCCAGCTCGGGGCTCGATGCAGAATCGGAAAAGATGGTTTTTGAAGCCTTGGATCGGCTGATGGAGGGTCGAACGAGCATTGTGATTGCGCACCGGCTTTCGACCATTCGCAAGGCCGACGCGATCTTCGTTGTTGACGAGGGGACCATCGTCGAGAGCGGAAAGCACGAGGATCTCATCAAGTTAGGCGGGGTCTATGCCAAATTCCACGAAATCCAGTTTGCCCCCGCAGTTGAGAACTCCGAAACCCTGCTCGGCGATTTCGCGGTGTGAGATGGCCATCGACTATCGGTTCTCAGTGGTCAGTTCTCAGTTGTCAGTAAAAGCGGCGGCCCATGGATCGGTACCGACAACCGATAACTGACAACCGAGAACTTCCCTAGATTTGTCCCAGGGCCGCGATCCTCTTTTCCACCACTTTGGCGAAACCTTCGACTTCGTCAGGCGAGTAGCCCGCCGCGCGGAAGGCGTCACGTATCTGTTCCGGAGAGAGTTGGCCCAAAAGTTGTGCGATCCAGTGGACGTCGCTGCGGGGAATGCGCCGGCCGATCCACCGCATGTGAACGCGCATGAAGAAATCCGGCGGATAGAAAACGTCCAGGAGCAGGGGACGCGCCGGCGTGGCAAAGTCCACGTAGGCAGAGGTTACTTTTAGCACGAACTTGGAAGCGCTGTAGATGTGGAGATCCCCATCGGCGCCGGCGCGCTTCCAAGTGACGCCCGTGGATCCGAAACTTGCTCCGAGGTCGCTCGCCATATAGATATTCTCAGGTCCGGTCGCCCCGTCCGAGTGCTTCTCAAAATAGATCGCGTTGTTAATGTCCTTTGAATCCCAGTTGTTGATGAGCGCCATCATC
>Ga0181535_10007409_pt1 | contig 11054 bp, 9 predicted proteins | sample PEATcosm2014_Bin_44_FD_119774 | JGI IMG/M metagenome (GOLD analysis project Ga0181535, IMG submission 119774) | Peatland microbial communities from MTU Mesocosm Facility, Houghton, MI, USA - PEATcosm2014_Bin17_30_metaG | ecosystem: Environmental > Terrestrial > Soil > Wetlands > Peat | place...
AGCGGCATCCCGGTGCGGAGGGGGTGATGATTTTCCCTTGCATCGATTTGCTGGACGGCAAGGTGGTCCAGCTTGTGCAGGGCCGCGAGAAGGCGCTCGAGGGAGACTCGCCGCTCGAAATGCTGCGCCGGTTTGCGGCCTTTCCGGAGATTCAGGTGATCGACTTGAATGCCGCGATGGGCACCGGCTCGAACGACGATCTCGTGTGCCTGGTGGCTGCGCATGCCTGCACGCGCGTGGGCGGCGGCGTGCGTTCGGCCGATCGCGCACGGGCGCTGGTCGACGCAGGCGCGCACAAGGTGATCGTGGGCACAGCCGCCTTCGCCGCGGACGGCATCAACGCGGCGTTTCTGGCGGACTTGGCGGCCGCCATTGGCAAGGAGCGGGTGATCGTCGCGCTCGATTCCAAGCAAGGCCGCATCGTGGTGAAGGGTTGGCGCGAAGCGACCCGTTTCCGCGCCGAGGAAGTGCTGGCGGCCCTGGAGCCTTACTGCGCGGGCTTCCTATGCACTTACGTGGATAAGGAAGGCATGCTACAGGGCACCGATCTCGACTGGTTCCGGCGGTTGCGCGCCGCGACACCGCTGGAAATCACGGCGGCGGGCGGCATCACTACGCTCGAGGAAGTGCGCGCTCTGCTGGCGATGAACGTGCATGCCGCTCTGGGCATGGCGGTCTACACCGGGCGGGTCAGGCTGGAAGATCTGGCAGAACTGTCCGCGCGGTATCATTGCTAATGTGATTCGCCGCCTTTACGTCAATAACTTCCGTTGTCTGGAGAACTTCGAATTACGACCCGCGGGCCAGTCGTCCGTCCTACTCATTGGAAAAAACGGCTCGGGCAAGACCGCAGTGGGCCTTGCGCTGGAAATTCTGCAGAGGATCGCCCGCGGCACGAACCGCGTGGATGACCTGGTGAAGCCAACGGACTTCTATCTCGGGCGCGCCGACGCGCCTATGCGATTTGAAATCGAGATCGGACTACAGGGCATGGTCTTTTCGTACATTGTCGCTTTCGAGCTTCCCATTGGCTCAAAGGAAATGCGTGTATTTGAAGAGGAACTGTCAGTCGCCGGCGAGCCAGTATATAAACGAGTACGGGACGAGGGGCAGGAGGGGCGAGCGAAGTTTAATATAGACTGGCGCCTGGTGGCTCTGCCGATTGTTCAGGAACAGTCGCCCAAGGATCCTCTGTTCATCTTCAAACAGTGGCTCGCCCGAATGCTCATTCTTCGACCGATACCCAGCCTGATTACGGGAGGCTCAAACCAGGAGACGCTGGAACCTAATCTTCAGGTCACCGACTTTGGTGCGTGGTTTTCCGGTCTTTTGGCTCACGCGCCGGCCGCTTATGTCGATGTCGACAAGTATCTCAAGCAGGTGCTGCCCGACCTGATAGACATCAAGAATCCGTTGATGGGCACCGGCTCCCGAAGCCTGGCGGTCCAATTCGGCAGCAGCCAGGGAAGCGTAAAGGTTCCGTTCGCAGATCTGTCGGACGGCGAGAAGTGTTTCATGATCTGCGCCATGGTGCTTGCCGCGAACCATGCCTACGGCCCACTGGTCTGCTTTTGGGATGAACCGGACAACTATCTTGCGCTAGATGAAGTCGGGCACTCTGTGATGGCTCTCCGCAAAGCCTTCCAATTGGGCGGCCAGTTCATCGCGACCTCGCACAATCCCGAGGCGATCCGCGTTTTTTCAGACGAGAACACACTTTTCCTTCACAGGAGGAGCCACCTTGATCCCACGACCATTCGCCCGCTCAGCGAATTGCAGGTGAACGGAGATCTGGTCGGCGCGCTGATTCGCGGCGATGTGGAGCCATGAGCGCCGATAAGCATCAGCCACACGTCCTGGTGCTCCCTGAAGACGACGCCAACCGCCAACTGGCCAGGGGATTTCTCCTTGACCCGTCTGTCTCAGCTCGGAGGATTCAGGTACTCCCGGTGGCTGGGGGTTGGCGAAAAGTCATTGACTCCTTCGAGTCAGATCACGTCAGGGAAATGGATCGCTATCCGCAGCGATTTATGGTGCTGCTCATCGACTTCGATAGTCGCGACGATCGGCTGACGCACGCCATGACCGTCGTTCCCGCGCGTCTAATTGACAGAGTCTTTGTTCTGGGCGTCTGGACGGATCCCGAGGAACTCAAGAGCAAACTTGGTCGACCTTACGAGGCGATCGGGCAAGACTTGGCGAAGGATTGCCGTGAAGAAACCGATACGACTTGGGAACACGATCTCCTGCGACACAACTCCACCGCGATCGACCGCCTACGCGACCGTGTTCGGCCGTTTTTGTTTCAGCTCTGACCGTCCGGAGCGTCGTTCCAAGCCGTATCCGCCGCCGGCGGAATGAAGGTCATAGCCCGCTCGGTCACGGCGCAGATGGTGAGACTCGGGTTCACGCCCAGGTTGGCCGCCAGCACGGAACCGTCGCAGATGTACATGTTCTTATAGCCGAAGACGCGGTTGCGGTGGTCCACCACGCCATCGGCGGACGAGCCGGCCATCGGACAGCCGCCCAGTATGTGCGCGGTGCCGGGGACGTTGAATAGGATCTCGGTCACCATGCTCATGGGCGTGCCGCCGATCAGTTGGGCGGCCTTGCGCGCAAACTCGTTGGCCTGCGGGATGAACGTCGGAATCTTCTTGCCCTGGCTCACGAGAATCTTTTTGAACGGATAGAACCAGCGGCGGCGCAGGCGCATGTCGATGTGGCGGTCGAGGGTCTGCATGCACAGGAAGATGATCGACTCGCGGGCCCAGCCGAAGGGGTGCAGCGCGCGGGCCGTGCGGATGGGATGCCGCAGCAGCGAGCCGAAAAGCGTGCCGAGCCAGGTGAAAATGCGCGTGCGGCCCGGCCGGCCGCTGGCAAGCAGTGTGGCGAGCGGACCCATGGCGTCGGAACCCGCGGGGTAGCGCACTACCTCGATGTGCGTGTAATCGTCCAGGTAGATGCCCGAGCCGATGGCGATGCCTTTAGAAAAATCCTCGCGGCTGCCGGGGACGCGCACGCCGATGAGCGATTCGGCGTTGGTACGCACGCGATTGCCTAGTTGATCGCTGAGAGCCGGCAGCGAGCCTTTCAGTTTTAGGCGGAAGAGCAGGTCCATGCTGCCCAGCGCCGAAGCGGCAAAGACCACGCCGCGGCAGGTGAAACGGCGGGCGTGCTTCCGAAACAGGGAAATGGAATTCACCGTGCGCACTTCATATCCGGCGCTGCCGTCCGCGGCGCCGTTGAGCGGCGTCACATCCACAACCCTGGTTTCGTCGAAGACCCGCGCGCCGCGCCTTTCGGCGAGATAGAGATAGTTCTTGTCGAGGGTGTTCTTGGCATGGTAGCGGCATCCCACCATGCAGCCGCCGCAGCCAATGCAGGTGGATCGCTGGGGACCTTCGCCGCCGAAGTATGGGTCGGGGCATGTCGCGCCGCCGACTTCTCCTTCGGGCGGCTCGAAGACCGCTACGTCGGTACGGTAGAAAGTGTGGCCCACTCCGGCGTCGTCGGCCGCCTGTTTGAGGAAGTGGTCTGCCGGGCCGAGGATGCGGTTTTCGACGACGCCGAGCATCCGTACGGCGGTTTCGTAATGGCGCGGCATTTGGGCTTTCCAGTCCGCCAGCCCGGCCCAGGAGCCGCTGTCCCACACGGAGTTCTGCGGGACGAGCATGGTGTTTGCATAGGTGATGGATCCGCCGCCCACGGCGCAACCATGCAGGATGGTGACGTGCTTGAAGTACTCGATGTTGAAGAAACCGCGGAGAGCCAGGCGCGGCCGCCAGAACCACCGCCAGATCAGCCAGTTGGTCGAGGGCAGGTTCTCGGGCGTCCAGCGGCGCCCCATTTCCATTACCGCCACGCGGTAGCCTTTTTCGGTGAGGCGATGCGCCGTCACGCTGCCGCCGAAGCCGGAACCGATCACGATGAAATCGAAGTCGGGGCTAGAATCAGACATAAGGGTCTCCTTATCACGAAGGCCACAACAGATGGTACCTCGTGGCGGAGACGCTTTCAGCCCGCTGACAGTTTTCGCTTATAGAATTCCGCGGTGAACTCGGAAATCGACCGCGCCGGTTTGGCGGATTCGAGGTTCTTCAGCATGGCTTGCTTATCGGCATCGCTGCGTTCCTGGCCCAGTTTGAACTTGCCCTCCAGCAGTTCGATTTGCATCTCAAAACCGATGACTCCGGCGATGAGGCCATTGGTGTAGCTTTCGGGAAGTTTGGCGAAGGCATAGCTGGAGCCGGGACCCTCAAACTTGGCGATGAGCTGCGCCAGCAGATCGTGAATGGCCTTCGTGTCCGTGATAGGCTTTGGCCGGCCCGTGGCGTGGGCCACGGCGAAGTTCCAGGTGGGCACGGATTCCGGCTTGGTGTACCAGGTGGGCGAGATGTAACTGTGGGGACCGCGGAACACGATCACGGCGGGCTGGCTGCCATCGAACAATTTGCTCTGCGGGTTCTGGCGGGAGATGTGTCCGTAGAGCGTGCCGTAGGGCGCGGCGGATCGATTGAGAAAAGTCGGGATGTGCGTGATGCGGATGCCGGGGCCGGCGGTGACGAGATCGGCGAAGGCGAATTCGTCCATGAAGTCCTGGAGGAGTTTGCGGTCTTCGACGAGCTGGGGTTTGGGGATATAGAGCGAGCCGGGCGACGGCTCTTGCGCGTTCAGATCCAGGCCGGCGGCAGCCAGGCCGAACAGCAGATGGCGGCGGTTCATGGTGTGGGACCTCCCTTACAATGGGCTGTTGACATCATGCCACGAATTCCGGAGCCGCTGCACGCGCTGCTGGCGAATCTGATCGATTATGCGGGTCTCTATCCACCGGCGGGTCTGCCGTTGCCGGCGGTATTGGAGAATTACGAGGCGTACCTCGCGTCGGCGGAAAGCTGGATGCTCAATCGCCTGGTGCTGCCAGTGGCGAAGTTGCCGGAAGTGCGTTTGCGGGATAACTGGCGCGTGACGTTACTGGTGGAGGGCGAACCGGGTCCGCTGCCCGCGCAGGTGGAGACGCTGGAGACCAGGCTGCCGCGGCGGCTTTCGCTCGCGACCTATTGTGAGGCGCCCATCGGGGGGCGCATTGTGGAGCTCGGCGGCGCGTTTGCCAAGGTGCGCACGGGCGGATTGACGCCGGAAGCGATTCCGTCATCGCAGGCGCTGGCCGATTTCCTGGGTGCGGCGGCATCGCGGCGGGTCGCCTTCAAAGCTACGGCGGGGCTGCACCATCCTATGCGTTCGGCCACCATGCACGGGTTTGTGAATGTGTTTGTGGCGGCGGCGTTCGCGTGGCATGGCGCGGAGCGTGGCGTGATTCTCGATGTTCTGAACGACGGGGATGCCGGCGCTTTCCAGTTCCTGACCGGCGAGTTGCGCTGGCGCGGACGGATCATCACGGCAGCCCAGATCCAAGGCGCGCGCCGCGATTTCGCGCACAGCTTCGGCTCGTGCTCGTTCGCGGAACCTGTTGCGGATTTACGGGCGTTGGGGTGGCTGGCTTAGGGTGACATCGATTCACCGGCGACGACCCCGCGGCACTCGCCCAAGCCGATGCGCCTGAAGCCGTCGCGTTCGCAGTAGCCGCGTAGAATCACCCCGTCGCCGTCTTCCAGAAACTTCCGGATTTCGCCAGTAGGCAGGCGGATTGGCTCGGCGCCGCGCTGGGTCAACTCGAGCAGGCAGCCGCGCTCTTCGGGCGACGGTCCGGATACCGTGCCGCTGGCCAGTAAATCGCCCGGTCGCAGGTTGCATCCGTTGCTCGAGTGATGCGTGAGTAACTGGGCCAGCGTCCAATACAGGTTCCGAAGATTGCCTCGGCTGAGGCGCGTCGGCTGAAGGCCTGCCTGGCGCATCTGGCGCGATGCGATATAGACTTCCAGCGTCAGGTCGATGCCGCCAGTCTCCCGATCCTCCGCCGCGCTCAGATAGGGCAGCGGTTCGGGGTCGCCATCCGGACGCTGGAACGCGGGCACGCGAAAGGGCGCAAGGGCTTCCATGGTCACGATCCAGGGAGAGATAGTAGTGGCGAAGCTCTTCGCCAGGAACGGTCCCAACGGCTGATACTCCCACGACTGCATATCGCGCGCGGACCAGTCGTTGAGCAGACACAGGCCGAAGATGTGCTGTTCCGCTTCGGCCATGGGAATCGGCTGGCCCAGCGCATTGCCGGGGCCGGCGAAGAATCCCACTTCCAGTTCATAGTCGAGCGAGCGCGTGGGACCGAAGGCGGGCGCTTCCGCCGCCGGGTCCTGGGACTGGCCGCTGGGCCGATGCAGGGGCGTACCGCTGACAACGATCGACGAAGCGCGGCCGTGGTAGCCGATCGGCACATATTTGTAATTCGGCAGCAGCGGGTTGCCGGGGCGAAAGATGCGGCCCACGTTGGTGGCGTGGTGGATGGATGCGTAGAAGTCGGTGTAATCGCCTATGATGGCGGGGACCATCATATCGGCCTGGTCCATTGGAATCAGGAGAGGCTCGACGGCCGCTTGATGTCCGCCGCCGACGCGCAGCAATTCGCCGAGCCGTTTCCGCAGCCGCGACCAATGGGTGTGCCCGAGGGCCATGAGCGGATTCAGGACGCTGGCGGCGCAGGCGGTAATCGCGGGAGTGCCAAGGCCTTCCAGCAGTCCCGCTTGCGCGCCGCGGCCGAGATCCAGGATGCGGTCTCCGATGGCCACGCCGATCGCGCACGATGGACCGCTGCGAAACACTCCGAACGGGAGATTTTGGATGGGAAAATCGGCGCCGGGTTGATTGGCGGATTCAACCCAACTCGACAGTTGAGGATCGTGCGTGCTGTCCAAAAAAGAAAATGGTTCCAAGTGACCCGATCTCACAGCCAAACTCCCCGCCGGCATGCAACGGCACAGAGCTTTGCCACCAGGATCGCCGGGTGCCCTCCCTTCAGCTCCCCGCCGCCTTCTTTCGAAGGCAACGGATCAAAGCTTCCAGGCTCACCTGCCAGCTTTCCTGGCTGGAACCGGTATCTCGAAGCGGCCTTTCACTCTCCCGAAACGACTGCCCGTTTCCAGGCCACCATTTCGAGGTCAAAGCTCCCGACCTGCTCCTTCGACACCCTGCCGATCGTTTGTCCTGCCCGTTCGGATTCCGATTCCCCCGCGCGCTCCGGTTCGCCCCGATGCGCGCAGGATCATGACCGCAATCCCGTTGCCTGACTCCTGTCCGGCACTCCCAACCCTTCCTCGGATCTCCACTCCCCTTCGGGGCCTTTCGGACCCTTAAGGATCAAAGCGTTCAACCCGATTCCTGGCCGGGAAGTTCACCTTCCAAGCGCTCCCGATTGCCCATCGCTCCCCGACATCGATTCTATTTTATTAGTTCCGATGCCGGATCACCGCTCCAGACTCGCTAAGCGTTCAGAGGCTTGCTGTTCCTCAGACCTCTTGGAACCTCTGTCATCATGCACCCTTCGCTATGTTACAGTCAAGTGAAAAATCGATTTCAGACCTGTTTTCCTCAGATTCTATTATTTGTATTTTCATGGGCTTAGAGGATAGATCCGGTGTACTACCTGTGGAAAAAACGTAACAATCGCCTCTTGTTCTAGTGATTCGCTGTGGGGCAGGCCATCGTTTTTCGACCCTGTCCTCCAGCGCCTCCGGCGCGCGCAATTTCATGAAAACGCCCTCGAAGTGTCGAGATATTCCACAGTGGCGAAGCGCATTTTCGACCCTGCCGAGTTCGAGCACCGGTGCGCAGACGACAAACAACGATCGTCTGCGCCACGCGGACACTACACTAGCTGCCGGGTGGCTGGAAGAGGATATTGCCGGGCGCGCCGAAGGCGCTGCGTATCGTCCGGATTCGCAGGGAGTGCGGTCCTTGTTCCAGGCCGGCGGGCAGACGGGAATTCGCTTGCCAGCAGCCGCCGCCCAGATCCGTAAGGAACAGCACCGGTTGCCCGGCATCGTCAATCCGCAGGATTACGCTGTCCCGATCAAGCGCCGTCTCCGCCGTCCGAAAACGGCAACAGACGTATTCGTTGCGATGGCCGTAAAAGACATCGGACTCGGTCATGCCGTTGCGAACTTCATAGATGACCGGCGGCGGCTCAGTGGGCGCGGCCGGCTCGACAGCGTGGCGCGGCGGGCGATCCTGACGGGCGCCCGGCGGCTCGACGGCAATGGTAAACGTGTTGCTGTACGAACTGTCCGCCGTGCGCAGGCGCACCTGGTGAGGACCCACAGCGAGACCCGGAGGCACGCGCAGATTAGCCTGCCATTCCTGCGCGCGCAGATTGGCCAGCACCAGGACCGGCGCGCCGTAATCGTCGATATCGATGCGCAGGCGGTCCCGGGTGAGATCCGGCACCTCGCTACGGAAATACACGCAGGCGTATTCATCCTTGCCGGGGTGAAATTGAATGTCGTGAGTGCGGTTGTTCACCGCGGAATACAGCATTGGGGCGGGTTCCGCGGGATGGGACGGGGCAGGCTCCCAACGGCGGCGGCAAGTGATACCGGCGCGGCGGTCGGATACGTATTCGAGATTGACGCGCGCGAAGCCCGCCGAACGGCAGAGGGCCGCCGCGCACTGGACGCTGGGACCGAACCAGTTGTCGATCTGCCCGCCCAGTTCGTCGGTCTCGTAGAACTCCATGGCGCATGGCGCGGAGCCGTCGTCGGTGACGAACGATTCAACGAACGCCGTGTCTCTGGTGATGGCGCAGATCTTCTCCAAACCCAGCAGCGGATTCCGCAGGTGGTAGAGCACGCCGAAGAACAAGACGTAGTCGAACAGGCCGACGCTCTCCGGGGTGAGTTCCTCGACATCCAGAATGCGGTAATCGACATGCGAGCCGAGCATGCGGTGAGCTTCGCGGAACTCTTCGAATTCCACGCAATCGACCGCTACCACCTGGGCGCCGCGGCGCTCCATTTCGAAGCTGCACCAGCCCGTCCAGGCGCCTACGTCGAGCACGCGCTTGCCGGTAAGATCGGCGGGGATGGGGAAGGCCGCCAGGCGCTGCTTTAATGCCTCGACGCCGATCATGCCCTGGATCACGTTGCCATCGGGCAGTTCGATGCTGTGATACCAGCCTTTAGTGGAAAGCAGCGCGACCTGCCGCTGCACCAGCTCGTAGAACGTTGGATCGCCCGCGGCGCGCTCGACCGGCATTGAAACCATCCTAACCCGAGCGTGGGCGGCACGGGGTCGCCGCCGCATGGCCGGCGGGAGACGGCGTTGTACAATGTAGCTTGCCTAAAACCCAATCGAGGCCGTGGCGGGCCGCGGGCGTGTATGGCGGCATCGTGCTGGTGTCACTCCTGGCGGGATCGATCGCCGCCGAGCTATACCTTGCGCACCGTAGTGCGCCCCGCATGGCCTTGCCATTTTACAACCGCTTGTATCCGTACGTGATGTTCCACCCGTACGAGAGCTACATCTGGGAGACGCGGGAGACCGCGGATATGTCTCACCGGAAGAACCGGATCTTCGTTTATACCAACGAAGACGGGTTCCGCGTCAGATCGGCCGGTTACAAATTGCCGAAGGAGAAGCCCGCGGGGCAATTACGCATTGCGGTACTGGGCGCTTCGCAGGTGGAACTGGCGAGCACATTCGAGACTACCATGCCAGGGTCGCTCGAGACCGTGCTGCGGCGCCAGTATCCGGGGCGAGACATCGAAGTGATCAACGCGGGAATCCAGTCCTGTGTATCGCGGCAATCGATCGTCGAACTGGAGGTCACGGTGGTCGATTACCACCCCGACATGGTGATCTTTTATGATGGCGGCAACGATCTTGGGTTGCCGCTGACCTACGAGTCGCGGCCCAATTTTCCTTACAACTTCCAGACTATGGAAGAGGCCTGGGACCTGTACCGGGAAGAGCACCGGGAGCCGTTGTGGCGCATCGCTCTGGGGCGCAGCTATCTGTACCGCGCCATTCGCGCGCGCCTGGAAGGCGGCAACAAAAGGACGATCCCCACGGCTGACGATCCCCTGGCGGGGACCAACGCCGTGTCCCCGGACCGCATCATTTCCGACCACAACTTCGTGGCCGCCCACGTGGCCGCGTATCTTTCCAACTGGCGGAAACTGGTGGAACTGTCGCGGGCGTATGGTTACCGACCGGTGTGTGTGCTGATTCCGTCCAGTGCGGGGCTGGACGCCAATTATGCGGTTCCCAAGATGGTGGAGTGGTTTCACCTGGATCGCGAAACCGCGGTGAAATGGGTGCGGGCGTTCGATGTGCTGTACGACGAAGCCGGCGCGCAGATCGAGCGGCTGCGGCCGGCCTACCCGGAGGCGGCCTTTCTGAATCTGGCTCACGATCTGACGCCGCCGGAGAAGTATTTTTGGGACTTGGCGCACATTTATGATGAAGCGAATATGATCGTCGCCGAGCGGATTTACCGGGAGATCCGGCCGGGGGTGGAGTCGGCTCTGTCCTACGGAACCGGGGCTGGGCGGGTCTGGAGACCCGCTGCAGGCGTGGACGCCCGCCCCACTTCGCGGCCCAGCCGCAAATTCTGAAAATCCTTGCCGCCGATCACGTAATACCAGTCGGCGAAACGGTCGTTGAGTTCGTGCGCGGTGCGCTCGCCCGCGCCGACGTCGCCTCCGTAGGCCGCGGCTTTGGCTGCGTCGAAATGCACCATCACAAAAAGATTGCGATTGTCCGAAGGCGCGCCGGACTTGGTATCGCCCGCGGTCACGTCGCCGAAGCGCAAGGAATACATCAGGCCGTTGTTGGTTTCCACCGTCATGTCACCTTCGCTGGAGAAGACGCGGCCTTGCTGCGTGAAGAAGTAGCCTGCCTTCTGCAACGACAGCGCGGTTTCGAGCGTAAGCTGCAGCTCTTCGTGGCGCAAGCCCGCGGCCAGACCCGGCGGCTTCGGGCGCACGTCCACGATCTTCAAACCATCCAGCGCGGCGGCCATGGCATGCACCGCGGTCAGGTTCATCTTCTCGCCCGCGGCGGCTTTCCACTCGCCTTTATCTTGCGTCAGGACCGTGGTTTCCAAGTTGCTCATACGGCCCGCGGCGGAATCGATGTTATAGCGGTTGATGGTCACCTTGCGGATG
>Ga0181535_10007410_pt1 | contig 11051 bp, 10 predicted proteins | sample PEATcosm2014_Bin_44_FD_119774 | JGI IMG/M metagenome (GOLD analysis project Ga0181535, IMG submission 119774) | Peatland microbial communities from MTU Mesocosm Facility, Houghton, MI, USA - PEATcosm2014_Bin17_30_metaG | ecosystem: Environmental > Terrestrial > Soil > Wetlands > Peat | place...
CGCGGGCCGTGATCTTCGAGATACTCCATGAGCGCGTCGTCGGGCGTCAGCCTCCGGGCCCGCACCGAGCCGGTCGCCCCGCCGCCGGCAGCGATCGCGGCGGGCGCCAGCAGGACGTCGTCGTAGCCCAGGTCCTCGTGCCGTCCGAACGCCGCGGTGACGCCGGACTTGCCCTCGAGCTCCACGATGAGCACCGAGAGCCCGGCGTCGGCGGCCATCCGGGCGAGCGCCGCGCTCATGGTCGTCTTGCCCACGCCACCCTTGCCGGCGACGACGAGGACGTGGCTCTGTGCGCAGAAGGTACCCACGTCCATGCTGGGCCGAGCGTAGTTGCCGGGTTCGCGCCGCAGAGGGGCCGATCGCCAAAGACCCTGGTCAAGACCCTTGAACGTCGAGCATCCCCGGCGGTAGCTTGGCTCGTGAGGGGGCTCTGAGGTGCCCTATCGGGGGGTTTCATGCGCCAGGGATCAGATATGTGGCAGTTGAAGGCAGCGTGCCGGGGACCGCAGGCCGCGGTGTTCTTCCCCCCGTCCCACGCGGAGCGGAAGGAGGAGAAGGCCACGCGGGAGCTCCGGGCGAAGGCCATCTGCGACCAGTGCCACGTGCGGGGTGAGTGCCTCGACTACGCCATCCGGATCCGCGAGCCCCACGGGATCTGGGGCGGGATGAACGAGGTCGAGCGCAAGCTGATGCTCGATCGCCGGGCCAGCTGAGCCCCGTCGCCCGCCCCGCCGCCGGGCGTACGCCCGCGGCAGGCGCGGGTCGGGTCAGTGCGGGGGTGTGACCTTCAGCACTTGATTCGCCGCCAGCACGCCCTTGGACTTGCACACGGCGCCGGGCCGGTCGCCGTCGACCGAGCAGATGGCGGCGGTGATCTCGTTGGCGGCCGTGACCGTGGCCTGGGTCAGCGGGCTGGCCGGAATGGAGAGGTCGGCGGCGATCTGGCCCTGTGAGAGCCCGGCGAGCACGGCGGGCGAGAAGGCGGCACCGTCGAGCGCGAACCGGTTGGCCACGTCGAGCAGCGAGAAGGTGGTGGCGTTCGTCCCATAGTCGGCGATCGCCGCGGACTGGCGGGCGTCGGGCACCTGGAGGCTCAGATAGCGCGCCCCGGTCGGGTTCAGCGAGCTGTAGCGCTCCACCGACTCGAGGATCACGTAGCGACTCGAGTACGAGACCTTCCAGAAGGTGAACGTCGAGAGATTGGCGAAGGCCGTCGTCGCGCTCGACTGCATGAGCCCGAGCTGGCTGAAGGTCCCGAAGCGCGAGAGGGCCAAGATCAGCGGCCAGCGCTCGACGGCCGCGTAGGGGGCGAACTCGGCGCCGTAGAAGAAGACCACCGGCAGGGGCGGCCCGCCGTCCTCCGCGGCGAGCCACGTCGGTGCGTTCCCGTTCCCCGCCCGCCCCGGCGGCGTGACCGGATTGGCCGGCGAGCTCACTCCGACGGCGTCGTAGACCGAGGCGGGCACCGACGCCACCGTCGAGACGAGCGACGACGGCGCGGCATTGAAGGTCTCCACGGTCGGCGTGCTGGTCGGCCCCGAGATGTCCCGCACGAGCACCAGCGCGCCGAGCAGGACGATGGCCACGCAGATGAGGCCGAGAGCCAGGTAGCGGCGCGGGATCTGGCGCAGCGAGGGGACCGGCGCGGGCTCGTTCGCGGGCTGGCTCATGAGTTGGGTCAGGTTAGTCAAGGGGTGCTCCCGTCCCGGGGGCGCCGCCCGCTCCTGCCGCTACCCTGCTGGCGTGCCTCCATCGGCTCCCCCTCCCTCCGACGCGGCCGATCCGGCTCCCGTCGAGATCCGGCCGGCCGCCACGGTGATGCTCGTGCGCGACGCCCCTGCCGCCTCGGGCGCGACCGTGTTGGAGGTCCTGATGGTGCGGCGCAACCTGCGCTCGGACTTCGTGGGCGGTGCGTACGTGTTCCCCGGCGGGGCCGTCGATCCGCTCGACGGCGGGGCGGAGGCGGAGGCACTGAGTGCGGGCCGGAGCGACGCCGAGGCCAGCGCGCTCCTCGGCGTGGGGTCCGGCGGGCTGGCGTACTGGGTCGCCGTCGTGCGCGAGACCTTCGAGGAGGCCGGCCTGCTGCTGGCCCGGCGCGAGCGCGGGCCCGACCTTCTGGCCGGTGATCCCGCGGAGGAGGCGCGTTTTGCCGCCGCCCGGGCGGCGGTGAACGCCGGCACGCGCCGCTTCCTCGACTTGTGCCGGGAGGAGCGCCTGCAGCTGGGGGTCGGCGACATCCACTACTTCGCCCACTGGATCACGCCTCGCGGCGCCCCCCGGCGCTACGACACCCGGTTCTTCGTGGCGGCCGCCCCGCCCGGACAGATCGCCGCCCACGACGCGGGCGAAACCATCGCCGAGGTGTGGATCACACCGCACGACGCGCTGGCCCGCCACCGCGCCGGCGAGATCGAGGTCATCTTCCCGACCATCCGCAACCTCCAGGCCATCGGGCGCTTCGCCACCAGCGCCGCGCTCCTCGAGGCGGCGGCGCGCGCCTCGAGCGCGGTCCCCACGATCGAGCCGCGGGTCGTCCCCGACGGCAACGGCATGCGCATCGTGCTGCCGGGCGACCCGGGCTACGAGCAGGCTCCCGTCCCCGACCCCACCGGCGGCGAGGCCCGGGGTGACTTCAACGAGGCGGTGCGCGCGGTGTCGATGCGGGCGAACGAGGAGGGTCCCGACGCCGCGCCGGGCCCGCGCCCAGCCGGGCCGTGATTCCGGCGGTGCCCGACTTCGGCATCGGGCCCGTGCCCGAGCCGGGGCGGGTCGACGAGGTGGCACCGGGCGTCCGGCGGCTCACCGCCCCCAACCCGGGGCTCATGACCGGGCCGGGTACCAACACCTACCTGGTCGGGTGCGGGGACGTCGTCGTCGTCGACCCCGGCCCGGCCGACGAATCCCATACCGGGGCCATCGTCGCGGCAGTCGCCCCGCTCGGGACCGTCCGGGCCATCGTCGTCACCCACACCCACGTGGACCACGCGCCGGGGGCCGCGGCCCTCGCCCGGGCCAGCGGGGCGCCGGTCGTCGGGTACGGACCGGCCCAGGGCTTCGAGCCCGACGAGCGCGCGGGCGAGGGATGGTCGCTGCGCTGCCCGGGTCCCGACGACGGCGCGGACCTCACGCTGCGCGCGCTCCACACGCCGGGCCACGCGTCGGACCACCTGTGCTGGCTCGTCGAGGAACACGGACTGCTGTGCACCGGTGACCACGTCATGCACGGCTCGACCGTCGTGATCCGCCCGCCCGACGGTGACCTCCACCAGTACCTCGCCAGCCTGGCCCGGATCCGAGACGAGGCTGCGCCCATCCGCACGCTGGCCCCCGGCCACGGGCGCCTGATGGACCACGTGCCCGACGTGGTCGACTCGCTCATTGCGCACCGGCTCGGGCGCCACGAGCGCATCGCGGCCGCGCTCGCCCGGCACGGCGCGGCGACGGTCGACGATCTGCTGCCCGAGGTCTACGGCGACGTGACCGAGCGCCAACTGCCCGTGGCCCGCTTCTCGCTGTGGGCCCACCTGCGGGCGCTCGGCCAGGAAGGGCGGGCGGCCCTCGTCGGGCCGGACGGCGAGGACACCATCGAGAGCAGCTGGGCGGCCTGAGCGACAGCGGTGCCCATCGCCGGCGGCCCCGTCCTCACGAGGTCCCGGCGTCGCCTTGCGCCACGGCCGCCTCCACCCGCTCCATCAGCCGGGCCGAGCAGCCCTGCGCGTCGACGATCGGGGACACGTCCTCTGCCACGACCCGGGCCAACTCCTCGAACACGGCCGCGAGCTCGCTGCTCCCACCGAGAGCGACCGGCACCCCGGCGTCGCCGGCGGCGGCCAGGTCGGGGTGCAGGGGGATGGAGCCGACCAACGGGACGCCCAGCCCGTGGGCCAGGCGCTCGCCGCCTCCCGAGCCGAAGAGCGCGTAGGTGGTGCCGTGCTCGCACGTGAAGTCGCTCATGTTCTCGATCACGCCCGCCACCCGCAGGTAGCCCCGCCGCGCCATGTCCGCCGCCCTCGCCGCGACCTTCTGGGCGGCGACCGGCGGCGTGGTGACCACCAGGAGCTCGGTGCGCGGCAGCAGCCGGGCCAGGCCCATCTGGATGTCGCCCGTCCCGGGCGGCAGGTCGATCAGCAGGTAGTCCAGATCGCCCCAGTGGGCGTCTTGGAGGAACTGCTGCACGGCCCGGTTCAGCACCAGCCCGCGCCACATGATCGCCTGCTCCTCGTCGGCCAGGAACCCCATCGACAGCACCCGCAGGGTGCCCGCGCCGACGGCGCGCTCGAGGGGGACCATCTTCCCCGCCCTGGCCTCGACGTCGCCCTCCATGCCGAGCAGCCGCGGGACCGAGAAGCCCCAGATGTCGGCGTCGAGGACGCCCACGACGAGGCCACGGGCCGCCAACGCGACCGCGAGGTTCACCGTGACCGACGACTTGCCGACACCGCCCTTGCCCGACGCGATGGCGAGCACGCGCGTGCTCGCGGGCACGGACGTCTCGGGGGCGTCCTCCCGGGCCTTCCAGCGGGCCCGGGCCATGACGGCGGCCCGCTCGTCGGCGTCCATGGCTGCGACCCGCACCTCGACGGAGCGCACCCAGTCGAGGGACTCGACGTGGCTGAGAACGTCGCGCTCGATCTGGTTCCGTAACGGGCAGGCGGCGATGGTCAGCGCCACGTCGACGACCACGTGCCCGCCGGCGACCGTGACCGCACGCACCATCCCCAGGTCCACGATCGTGTCGCCGAGCTCGGGGTCGACCACGGCCCGCAGGGCGTCACGGACCTCGTCCTCAGGCCGGCCGCGCGGGGCGTCGGCCGCAGGCGGTGGTGAGGCGTCGGATCCGGGAGGCACGAAAAGGGATTCTACCTGCGTGGCGCCGATTTCCGGTCCGCCGGCGCTCGGGTCCCGTGCGGGGGGCGGCGCCGGTAACATGGGAGACGTCCACGGCGCAGGGTGCACCGTCAGCGGCCGTCGCCCAGGGCGAATGGCCTTACGAGGAGGAACCAGTGACGACCATCTCCACGACCGTCAACATCGGGAAGAAGCCGGCACCGGTGACCCTCAATGATGCCGCCACCGCCAAGGTGGCCGAGCTGCTGGCCCGGGAGGAGGGCGGCGAGAGCCTTGCCCTGCGCGTCGCGGTCAAGCCCGGTGGTTGCTCGGGCTACAGCTACGAGATGTTCTTCGACACCGAGGTCATGTCCGACGACGTCGTGCGCGAGTTCGGCGCGGTCCGGGTCGTCGTGGACGCGGCGAGCGCCGAGCTGCTGACCGGGTCCGTCCTCGAGTACAGCGACGGGCTGCAGGGCGAGGGCTTCCACATCACCAACCCCAACGCCACCCGCACCTGCGGCTGCGGCTCCTCCTTCAGCTGAGCGCCAGCCCGCCGGCGGGCCCGACGCCCTGAGCGCCACCGGCACGTCGCCGGCGCACCCGCCCGGCTCGGCGGCCACGGGCGCCGCCCCGCCCATCTCCTTCACCCTGAACGGCGAACCGGTCGCGGTCGCCGACGGCACCTCTCTCCTCGACGCGCTGCGCGAGGAGTTCGGCTGCCGCTCCGTCAAGGACGGGTGCAGCCCACAGGGCCAGTGCGGGTGTTGCACCGTGTGGGTCGACGGCGCACCGCGCGTCGCCTGCGTCACACCCGTCCGCCGCATCGCCGGACGCGAGGTCACCACGGTGGAGGGACTGTCGGCCGAGCAGCGCGACCGGTGGGTCGCCGCCTTCGTCGCCCGCGGCGCGAGCCAGTGCGGCTTCTGCACCCCGGGCATCATGATGCGCCTCGCCGCGCTCGACGGGGCGACGTCGGGCGGCCCGCCCTCGCGACGTGACGTGGAGGCCGGGCTGCGGGCCCACCTGTGCCGCTGCACGGGCTGGCAGTCCATCGTCGAGGCGGCCTGCGACGCGCTCGGCATCGGCGCGACCCCCGCCGCCGCGGCGCCCGGGTCCCGCGACCCCATGTTCGCCTCCTGGCGGGCCCAGGTCGAAGGCCCCGCCTTCCAGGTCTCCGGGCCCGGCGTCGTCCTCGGTGGCGGTGGCTTCGCGGACGACACCGCCCCGCCCGGCGCGCTGGTCCAGCTCGGTGCCGATGCGCCGCTCGCGCCCGACCTGCGCACCGCCCGGGCGGACCACGGCCGCATCCAGGGTCGCAACAGCACCGTGCCCCTGACACATCCGGTCGGGCTGCCGGCGGGCGAGTGGGCGCTCACGCTGCAGACGACCTGGGTCGAGCCCGCCTACGTCGAGCCGGACGCCAGTTGGAGCCTGCCCGGCGGGCGCCCCGCTCCGCCGCTGGCCAACGGCGGCGCCTTCGGCGGGAAGCGACGCAGCCCGGTCCCGGCCCGGGCCCGGGAGCTGAGCGACGAGACGGGTGAGGCCGTGCGGGTCCTGTGGCGCCGCGAGGACGTCGTGCGGCGCGGCCCCAAACGGCCGCCGCTGGCCATCGCGCTGCGACCCGACGGCACCGGCATCCTCCGTGTCGCCACGACGCAGGGCTCGGCGGACCTCGGGCCGTTGACGGCGCGCGTGCACGAGTTGTGCCCGGGGGTCCACGTCGAGCAGGTCGAGGTTGCCGGGCCACCGGTGGCGCCCGAGCTGCGCGGGGCCGGCTGGGCCGAGGCACTGGCCGCCCGCAGTGCGCTCGAGGTTCCGGCCGCCGAGCCGGGCACGGGCCGGGCCCAGGTCGTGCTGCCCGGCGTCGGGAGGGCGCACGTCGAGGTCCACCTCGGGGACGGGGAGCGGGGCCGCGTCGAGGTGGACGTCTGGGCCGGCGAGATCCTGTGCCCCACCACGTTGCGCTCCTACGCGCTGGGTGCGGTGCACCAGGCGCTCGGGATGGTGTGGAGCGAGGGCATCGCCGTCGACGCGGCGGGCGACCCGGTCGACCTGACCATCCGCTCCTTCGGCATCCTGGCCGCCCGCGACGTGCCCGAGGTCGTCGTGCGGCTCCACGAAGAGGCGCGCTGGCCCGTCAACGGCTCCGACGCCGTGTTCGCCGCCACCTTGGCCGCGGCCTGGATCGCCGATGGTCTTCCCCCTCGCTGGCCCACCCGGCGCACCACCGTGCGGGCGCCGTTGCGCGACGTGGCACCATCGGGCGGTTGAGATGAGAGGAGCCCCATGAGTCCTGCCGTCGGTCCGTACTCCCCCGTCCGCCGCGTCGGCGACTGGGTCGTCACCTCGGGCCAGATCGGCCTGGGGACCGACGACTCGGGCGCGGCGGGACTCGTCCCCGGCGGCACCGTCGCCGAGCTGCGCCAGGCGCTCCAGAACCTGGCCGAGGTGCTCGCCATCGAGGGGGCCACGCTGCCCGACGTGGTCAAGACCACGCTCTTCCTGGTCGACATGGGCGAGTTCGCCGCGGTGAACGAGGTGTGGGTGGAGTTCTTCACCGACGAGAGACCCGCCCGCTCGGCCGTGGCGGTGGCGGCGCTGCCGCTGGGAGCCCGGGCCGAGGTCGAGGCCTGGGCCTACGCGCCGCTCGTCTGAGCAGCGGGCGCGGCAGGCGCAGTGGGTGCGGCGACCGGGGCCTGACCGCCGTTGCGCTGGGCCACACCGGGGTGCCAGGCCACCTGCCCGAAGCGGTAGCCCACCGAGCGCACCGTCTGGATCAGGTGCGCATGCTCCTCGCCGAGCTTGGCCCGCAGCCGCCGGATGTGCACGTCGACCGTCCGCGCGCCGCCGTAGTACTCGTAGCCCCACACCCGGCTGAGCAGCGTCTCGCGCGTGAAGACCTTGGCCGGGTGGCCGGCGAGGAAGCGGAGCAGCTCGTATTCCATGTAGGTCAGGTCGAGGACGCGGCCGGCGACCGCCGCCTGGTAGGTCTCGAGGTTGAGCAGCAGCGGCCCGTACTCGATGATGTCGGGCCGCAGGCTCTGCCCGGTGCGCCAGAAGAGGTGTTGGAGGCGCGCCACGAGCTCTTCGGGCCGGGCCGGGAGGACGCAGAAGTCGTCGTAGAGGTCGTCGCGCAGCAACAGCTCGCCCACCTGGTCCGGCCCGATGGCCAGGAGGAGCGGCGACACGGGCACCTCCCGCAGGCGCAGGTGCCGGCAGAACGCGACGGCGGCGTTCATGTCGTCACCCGCCACCACGAGCGCGCCCGAGTACCCCACGGTGCGGCCGTCGGAACCTGCTGCGGCCATCTCCTCGGGTCCGGTGACGCCGTGATGGCCGAGCCCTGCGTTCTGCAGCGCGAGCGTGATCTCGGCGGGCAGGTCGGCGGGGAAGCAGAGGAGGGGGTCCATCTCGGTCCGGGTCAGAGCAGGGGCAGGTAACGGTCAAGCTCGAACTGCGTCACCTGGACCTGATAGTCGTCCCACTCCTCCCGCTTGTTGCGGATGAACCACTCGAAGACGTGGTCGCCCAGTGTGTCGGCCAGCAGCTCGGAGCCCTCCATCTCGTTGACGGCGTCGTGGAGGCTCGAGGGAAGTGGCTCGATCCCCTTCTTGGCCAGCTCCTTCGGCGTCAGGCTGAACAGGTTGTCGTCCGCCTCGGGTGGGAGCGGGTAGTCCTCGGCGATGCCGCGCAGCCCGGCGGCGAGGATCACGGCGAAGGCGAGGTAGGGATTGCACGCGCTGTCCGGTGCCCGGTACTCCAGGCGCGTGGACTCGGCCTTGCCCATCTTGACGACGGGCACGCGTACCAGCGCCGACCGGTTGTTGCGCGCCCAGCTGACGTGGACGGGCGCCTCGTAGCCGCCGATGAGCCGCTTGTAGGAGTTCACCCACTGGTTGGTGACGGCGGTGATCTCACGGGCGTGGTGCAGCAGCCCGGCGATGAACCGGCGCGCCACCTCGGAGAGCCCGTAGCGGTCGTTCTCGTCGACGAACGCATTGCGCTCGCCCTCCCACAACGAAATGTGGGTGTGCATGCCCGAGCCCTGCACGCCGCCGAGCGGCTTGGGCATGAAGGAGGCGAACACCCCCTCCTGGCGCGCCATCTCCTTGATCACCATCCGCGTGGTCATCACGGTGTCGGCCATGGTGAGCGCATCGGTGTAGCGCAGGTCGATCTCGTGTTGGCTGCGCGCGTCCTCGTGCTGGGTGTGCTCGACCGGGATGCCCATCTCCTCGAGCATGAGCACCGACCGGCGGCGCAGGTTGCTGGTGAGGTCCGCCACCGAGAGGTCGAAGTACGAGCCCGAGTCGAGGGTGATCGGGCCCCGCGACGGGTTGGCGTCGGCGAAGTAGAAGAACTCCACCTCGGGCGAGGCGAAGAAGGTGTAGCCGGCCGCCCGCGCGCGCTCGAGCGTGCGCCGCAGCGCGTGCCGGGGGTCCCCCTCGAAAGGGGTGCCGTCGAGGTTGGCGATGTCGCAGAAGACCCGGGCCACCTGTGCGTCGTCCTGGTGCCAGGGCAGCAGCTGGAACGTCTTTGGGTCGGGGCGGGCCAGCACGTCGGCCTCCTGGACCCGGCTGAACCCGTCGATGGCCGAGCCGTCGAAGGTCATCCCCTCGTCGAGCGCATTCTCCAGCTCCGCCGAGGTGATGTTGAACCCCTTGGGGGTCCCGAGCACGTCGGTGAACCACAATTGGACGAAGCGGATGCCCCGCTCCTCCACGGTCCGGAGCACGTAGTCCCGTTGGCTTTGCACCGCAACAGCTTCGCATGCCCGCATACCCCGCTCCTGCGGGGGTCTCCGCACAAGGGCCCCATCGGGTCGGCCGGGACCACCGGTAATCTGGGGCGATGCCGCACCTGCGCCTGGCCGCCGCGCAGCTCAACACCGTCGTCGGCGACCTGTCCGGCAACGTGGAGCAGATCCTCGGGGCGTTGGCCGCCGCCGAGGCGGCCGGCGCCGACATCTGCGTGGTGCCGGAGCTGGCGATCCCGGGGTACCCGCCCGAGGACCTGCTCCTTAAGCCCGGGTTCGTGGCCGACAACGTGGCCGCGCTCGAGAAGGTGGCCGCCGCCACGGGGCAGTGCGCCGTCGTCGTCGGGTTCGTCGGTGCCGCCCCCGGAGGAGAGGGATTGGCCAACGCGGCGGCGGTCTGCGCCGGTGGCCGCGTGGCGGGCGTGTACCGCAAGCGCTGCCTCCCCAACTACGGCGTGTTCGACGAGCAGCGCTGGTTCATCCCCAGCCACGAGCCGCCCGCCCTCTTCGGCGTCGCCGGCGCCTGGGTCGGCGTGTCCATCTGCGAGGACGTCTGGTTCGACGACGGCCCCGTGGCGCACGCCGGCCGGGCCGGGGCGGACGTCGTCGTGAACCTCAACGCCTCGCCGTACAACCGCGGCCGGCGGGCGGAGCGCCTCTCCATGCTGCGGGGCCGGGTGGCCGAGGCGGGGTGTGCCATCGCGTACGTGAACCAGGTGGGCGGGCAGGACGAGCTGGTCTTCGACGGCGATTCCCTCATCGTCGGGGCCGACGGCACGCTGGTGGCCTCCGGCGCGCAGTTCGCCACCGACCTCGTGGTGGTGGACCTCCCCATCGGAGGCCACCGGCCCCACGCCGTCACCGAGCTGCTGCCCAGGATCGCGGTGAGCGAGCCGCGGCGGGGCGAACGGCCGGCGCTGGCGCCGACTCCACTGCGGCCCGCGTTGGGCGACCACGCCGAGGTCTACGCCGCACTGGTCCTGGGCACCCGGGACTACCTGCGCAAGAACGGGTTCTCGGAGGCGGTCATCGGCCTCTCGGGGGGGATCGACTCCTCCCTGGTCGCGGCCGTCGCGGTCGATGCCATCGGGGCCGACCGGGTGCACGGCCTCTCCATGCCGTCGCGCTATTCGAGCGAGGGGTCGCGCCACGACGCCGGCGTCCTGGCCGAGCGTCTGGGGATCGATCTCAAGGTGGTGCCGATCGAGGAGGCACACGTCGCGTTCGCCGCCATGCTCGCCCCGGTGCTCGGGCGAGAGCCGTCCGGGCTCACCGACGAGAACCTGCAGTCGCGTCTGCGCGGCGTCCTGCTGATGGCGGTCTCCAACGCCAAGGGGTGGATCGTGCTGACGACCGGGAACAAGAGCGAGATGGCCACCGGCTACTCCACGCTCTACGGCGACTCGGCGGGCGGGTTCGCCGTGATCAAGGACGTGCCCAAGACGCTGGTGTACGACCTGTGCCG
>Ga0181535_10007411_pt1 | contig 11050 bp, 10 predicted proteins | sample PEATcosm2014_Bin_44_FD_119774 | JGI IMG/M metagenome (GOLD analysis project Ga0181535, IMG submission 119774) | Peatland microbial communities from MTU Mesocosm Facility, Houghton, MI, USA - PEATcosm2014_Bin17_30_metaG | ecosystem: Environmental > Terrestrial > Soil > Wetlands > Peat | place...
CGTAGCGTGATTCGCAGCTTCAGCGGCTTCTGCCAACCTGTTTTGAGCCTCCGCTTCTTCTTTGGCCGCCTCCGCATCCATCTTGCGGAGGAGCGATTCCTTCATGCGATCTATGTCGGAGATCACCCCGTCGGGCAAGAGGTACCTCAAGAAGGATTTGGCGAACGAAACGGCCACAATGGTGGCAGCGTCTAACGAAGCCTCGGACCGCTTGATAGCGGCCCCAACGAACTTGACAATCTGCTCGCCAATTCCAGCGGGAGGCATGGTCATACACCTGCCTCCTCCGCAGCGAGTTGGTAGAACCCATCCATGGTGAAGATCAGCCCCGCCCCGCCAGCCGCGACGTACAATTCACTTAAGCTTTCCAGCACTTCCTGGATGGTCTCTTTCGATGCGCCGCCCGGATCAATGAACACTTCGATGCCGCTGGGCTTCAGTTCCGATGGCTCCTGTATCCCATCCAACGGGTCGTCCTCGTCGGGTACAATAGGTTCGGATGCATGCTTCTCACGCAAACACCTGAACCGCTCCGGCTCCCCGTCCAGCCACAACGGCCCAATCGCCTCACAGCTCATAGGCACACCAAGATCATCACTGTCCGCCGGAAAAGGGCTCATTCTTAGCAGGCGATCATAGTCATGCCAAATTGCGTTCACAACAGCAGCGACAGCGTCGCGGCCGACGTAGAAGGCGGCTATGCCGTCGGCGGTAGCGGCAACATCGGCGACGTGGGGATCGGCGGCAGCGACGGCGGTGGCAACGGCCGCGGCCGCGGCCGCGGCAACGTCGGTGGCGTCGGCGGCGCTAGCGTCGGCAGCAACGCTGGCGGCAGCGCTGGCGGCGTCGGCGGCGTCGGCGGCGGCGCGGTCGCTGATGCCGGTGTCGCGGGCGCGACCGGCGGCGTCGGCCGCAGTGCCGGCGCGAGCGGAAGCCCCAGTGCCAGCGTCGGTGATGGCGGCGCGGGCAAAATCCTCTGCTAAACGGATCGCCTGTTCGACGGCCTGAACGTCCTTCCCGCGGGCCGAGTGAAACAGTGGCTGGACACGCCGGGCGGCACGGCCGGCCATCGCCACCATGCCTCGCTTCGACAGCCGTAACATATCCTCTGTGCCAGGAGTGCCTCTGAGTCTGGTCATGACAATACGTTCCCTCAATTGTTAGCATGCTTCCTACGCTATTTCGGCTAACTAGTCAATCCCCCTCTGTGTATGGAGTAATTGCGAGAGTGCCGCTCGCCCCGGCGCCGGCGACACGCTCACGCGGCAGTCAGCGAGCGTTTCCCCAGCGGAAAAGTGGCCCGATTCTCGATCTAGACACCGCGAGACCGCGGACACATGATGGTCCGGGCAGACATGTTAGGAGCGGGTTCGCAGAGGCGGAAAGAGGAACAAGAGAACGCTCGGTCGCCGGCGTCCCGCCACAGTCCTCTCCCGGGGACGAGAACGGAGAGGCGTCGGAAATTGGAGAAACGCGAAGTTGCTGACCAACCAGCTCCACTGGCCAGTTCACCCCGGCGCGAAGCCCCGATAGCTGGGTACCCGGCGTCTAGAATTGCTTTTCCAGGTGCCGCGCGCCCTCGCCCTGACTCTCTCCCGGCGGGAGAGGGGACCGGGCAATCACCCTGGCGGCCAGGCCAGCTTGCGGCCGCCCAGCAGGTGGAAGTGAAGATGCATCACCGCCTGGCCGGCGTCGGGGCCACAGTTCGTGACCACGCGGTAGCCGTTCGTCAGGCCCATTTTGGCGGCGATGGCCCTGATGGCCACGAACAGATGGCCTACCACTTCGGCGTCGGCCGGCGAAACGTCGTCGACCGAGGCGATTTCCCGCTTCGGGATGATGACCAGATGGACGGGGGCCGCCGGGCGAATGTCCTCGAACGCCAGGCACTCGTCGTCCTCGTAGACAATCTTCGCCGGAATCTCCCGGTCGATGATCCGCTTGAAAACCGTTTTCTCAGCCATGGTAATCGACCTCCTGGGTGCAAATATAACGGCCCCTCTGCTAAAATCATATGGGGCGGGGCGAATTCCCCTGATCGGCGCGGAGACCTCACGTGACAGACTCACCATCGGCAGAGCAGCCTCTGCGGGACTTGCGGGTGATGGTCACGCGGCCGGTGCGGGAAAGCGAACCGGTGTCTCCCGGCGGCATCTGCGGAGACGATCTGGCCGCCCAACTCCGCCGGCTGGGGGCCGACGTGATTCTGCAACCGGCCATTCGCATTGGGCCGCCGGCCGACTGGCAGCTCGTCGATGCCGCGCTGGCCCGGCTGGGCGAGTTCGACTGGCTGGTCTTTTCCAGCGCCAACGGCGTCCGCTTCCTGCTCGACCGGGCGGCGGAAAAGGGGACATCACTGATTTCCGCAAAAAAATCAGTGATGTCCCCTTTTCGCGTGGCGGCGATCGGGCCGGGGACGGCGGAGGAGTTGGGCCGCTATGGGCTCAAGGCCGATCTGGTGCCCGGCCAGTTCCGGGCCGAGGCGTTGGCCGACGCCTTGGGACACGACGCCCGAGGACGGCGATTCCTGCTGGTCCGCGCCAGCCGGGGCCGCGAGGTCCTGGCCCAGGAGCTTCGCGCAGCCGGCGCCCTGGTAGAACAGATCGTCGCGTATACGAGCACCGATGTGGAGCGACCCGATCCGGCGGTCGCCGCCTTGCTCACCGCGGGCCGGATCGACTGGATTACGGTGACCAGCTCGGCGATTGCCCGGTCGCTGGTGCGGCTTTTTGGCGACGATTTGCGGCGGGCCCGGCTGGCGAGCATGAGCCCGCTCACGTCCGGCGTGCTCGGCGAATTGGGCCAGTCGCCCGCGGCCGAGGCGGTCGAATATACGATGGCCGGCCTGGTGGCCGCGATCGTGGATGCAACTTCAACTCGGAGGACGAATGATGATTCTGGACCGGCTTGAGAACGCGGCGCTTTACCGGCCCCTGGGAGCGAGGATCGCCTTGGCCCTGGATTACCTCGGCCGGACCGATTTCTCCCGGATTCCCGACGGACGCTACGAGTTGGACGGGGACCGCGTCTATGCCGTGGTCCAGCGTTATCGGCCGAGACCGCTGGCCGAGGCCCGCTGGGAAGCCCACCGACAGTATATCGACGTGCAATTCATGGCCGAGGGAGTCGAGCGGATCGGCTACGCGCCGCTCGGCGGAGCTTTGCCGGTCGAGCGAGCCTATGATGCAGAGAAGGACGTGGTCCTTTTTTCAGCGGAGGGGGATTTCTTTACCGTGCGGGCGGGAGATTTCGCGATATTTTATCCGACCGACGTTCACGCCCCGTGTCTGGCCGGCGAAACGCCCGCGGCGATCGACGTGTGCAAGGTGGTGGTCAAGTGCCGCGTGGAGTAGTATCGGCCATCTGGCTACTTTGCGGCCATGGCGCTCCGCCCGGGCAGGGGACGCAAATACGGGCGAATCTGCTCCATCGTCTTGGGCCCGATGCCGCGGACCCGCCGCAGGGCGTCGTTGTCGACAAAGGGGCCGGCCATTTGCCGCGACTCGACGATCCGATGGGCCAGCGTGGGGCCGATCCCCGGCAATTGGAGCAGTTCCGGCCAATCGGCCGTATTGATGTCGACCTCGAAATGGACGGTCAGCGGGTCGGCCCGGTCGATCTCGATCAGCCGGCCCTGCCAGCCGCCGTGGGCGAACCACCATCCGACCATGGCCACCGCGGCCGACATAACCAGCGCCGCCACGGCGGCCTGATCGGCCCGGCGCAACAGCCAACGAGGATGACGCGAAGGATCGGACATCACGGCCATTATCATTCATTACTTTTCTGACCGTCAATACATGGTATGCTAGGGCGTTATGAGCAAAGAGTTTCCGCAAACCGTTTGGGACGAACAACTGGAACGCGATTGGCAGACCTTGCTGCGGCTGGCGATCGCCGAAGACCTGGGCACGCGCGGCGATTGGACGAGTCGGGCCTTGGTGGCCGAGGACGCCGCGGGCCGGGCGGCCGTCGTGGCACGTCAGCCGGGCGTGGTGGCGGGGCTGCCGGCCGCGAACGCCACGCTGTCGGCCTTTGATCCGCATCTCTGCTGGTCGCCGCAAACCGACGACGGCCAAACCGTGGCCAAGGGCACGTGCCTGGGCACCGTCGAGGGCCCCGCCCGGGCGTTGCTCGCCGCCGAACGAGTGCTGTTGAACCTGCTGGGGCGGCTGTCGGGCATCGCCACGCTGACGCGGCAGTATGTCAATGCCGTGGCCGGAACCAACGCCCGCATCTACGACACTCGCAAGACCACGCCCGGTTGGCGAAGGCTGGAGAAATACGCCGTCCGCTGCGGCGGCGGCTGGAACCATCGCCGCGGATTGGACGAGGCCGTGCTCATTAAGGACAACCACCTGGCTTTGGGTTCCGGGGCGGCGGCCCAGGTGGGGCAATTTACGCCCGGCGAGGCTGTGCTCCGGGCGCGGCGGTTCGTCGCCGAAGGGGCCGGCGATCCGGCTATGGTGATCGAGGTCGAGGTGGACACACTCGAGCAGTTCGACGCCGTGCTCCCTGCCCGGCCCGACATCGTGCTCTTGGACAACATGACGCCCGAGCAGCTTCGTCAGGCGGTCGAGCGGCGCGGCAACTGCGATCCGGCCATTCAGTTGGAGGCTTCCGGCGGGGTGAATCTGAGCACGGTTCGGCAGATTGCGCTCAGCGGCGTGGATCGGATCAGCGTCGGCGCGTTAACGCATTCGGCCGTCGCCTTGGATTTCGGGCTGGACTGGCAATAGCTTGCGGCCGCGCTCTACGATGTTGGGATGGCACTACAATGTTGGGATGGCTCTACGATGTTGGGATGGTAGTTGTACTGCCATCCCGGGGCGGCAGTGCAACTGCCGCCCCAACTGCGGCCGGCCCCAACTGCGGCCGCATATCATTTCAACTGCCACGCCGCTTGTTTGTTAGCGACCGCGAAACATGCGGCAAATGGGCAGTCTCGGTCGCGTTTTCCGATAATTTTACCAATTCCGGCTGCACAAGATATTCCGGGTGGCCGATAAACGAGTGAGCCTGGAAAGAGATCCGGAAGGAAAACGATCCGGCAATAGGCTGGGTGGTTTGGGGCATGTAGATCGGTTCTCCCCGGGGTCGTTAGCGTTTCGCCTGAGGCCTCACCCAGTTTTCCGACCTTCCATCGTACGATTGGCGTTACGAAAGACCCATGAAGACCTTTGGTCATCTTGCCCTATTTGGATCGTTCGCCGCAGCGGGCGTGGCGCTGGCGATCTGTGTGGGCCTATCGACGCCGGTGACGGGAAAATCGCAGAAAGCCGCCCCGCCGGCTGCTACGGCGCAAGCCAGGGACGAGGCGGTTCCGGTAGCCGCCACGCCAGTGCAGTCGGCCGGCTTGCGGGGCGACAAGCCGGACTTGCCTCGCGCCGACCGGACGGTATCGGCGTTCACCGAGGGCGCGGCGTCAAACCTTTCGGGCATGGTCGCCGCTGCTTCGGCGCGGCCCACCCTGGCCCCGGAAAAGGCGAGCGTCGGCGGTGCCGCCCAGGCCGGCGAGCAGATCGGCATCCGCGTCTATCACACCAGCTACATCGCCGTATCCGAACTGAAGATGCTGGTCGCCCCGTTGTTGACGGAACGGACCGGCGTGGTGAGCGTTTCGGCGCGGGGCGAGGCCGGATTTGTCAACAGCGAGGCAACCGGCAGCGATAAGCCGGCCAAGGAGGTCTTGGTCGTCCGCGACTATGAGACCGTGCTCCTGCAAATCGACAGGCTGGTGGCGGAAGTCGACGTTCGCCCGACGCAGTTATCGATCGAGGCCATCATTTTGGGCGTGAAGCTGCGAGAGCGGGACAACTCGGGCGTGAGCTTCCCGACGCTCAGCCAGAGTCCCAACATCCGCTTCGACTTGGGCTCGCCGGGCACGTCGCTCATCAACGCCAACATCGGCGGCCTGAAGTTCGGCTTTCTGGAAGGCAACCTCGACACGTTCTTCGACGCCCTGGAGCGCATCGGGCCTACCGATGTCATCGCCGACGTAATCGCCACCGCGCGGCTGACGGTGTTGGCCAAACCGCGGCTGAGGAATCAGGTACAGCGGGGTTATGTCGGCCCGCCGGCCGCCGACGCAACGGCGACAAAAAGTATCCCGCTGCTGGATATCGGCGCGCACTTGCGGTTGCAGCCCTATGTGTTTGGCGACGGTCTGATCCACATGGAAATCGAGACGGGGCCCAGCGATCGAGAAGCCGCGATGGAGTCGGGGGGCGCCGCGGGGCCCCACCGGGCGATCACGCAAGTCATCACGCTTCGCGACGGGTGCACGGCCGTCATCGGCGGCGTGATTCGGCAGCACCCGGACCGGAGCGACAGTCAACTGCCGCTGTTGGCCAGTCTGCCGCTGTCTGGTTTCGTGTATCGCCAGACCAATGTCACGCCCGGCCGCGAGGAAGTGCTGGCTCTGATTACGCCGCAGATCGTCCGCGAACCGGCCCCGGCCGTGGCCCAGTCCCAGCCGGCAAGCAAACGGCCTGCAACCGCTTCGGCTTCCGCCGCCAGGCGCCGCCGGCCGACCAAGTAGCACGCCTGGAACCGCTGTTGGCGACGGAATTTCTCGATTGCGCGGGTCGTAATACCCCTTCTGTGGTGGTTCGCTGCGGTTTTCCGGGGCCGCCCTGGGATGATTGGAGTAAAATAGAGACATTGGCAGGCGGGGGCACCCGGCCGCCTGCTCCAGGCTCCTCCACCTCCAAGGTATGGTCGCTGTGTGGGACAGAATCCGCCGCTTTTTCCGCGGGATCGATGCGCTCATCGTGGCTGCGCCAGGGACGGTCATCGACTGGGCCTGCTACGAGGGAAAGTGGTACGTCGGCAGCGCACTGTTTCACGCGGTCACCCTGCTCAGCCTGGCCCTGATTGCCGTGTCGTGCCCGCGGACCCTGGTCTTGCCGCCGGACCAGGAGCCGACGTTTGACGCGGCCGAAGTGGCGCGGAATGCCATGCCACCCCCGGTGGAGCGATTCGAAGTCGGCAACGCACCGTTGGACCCGACGGAACTGAACGCGGAAACGCTCAAGCAGACCAAGGCCATGCCGGTCGGCGGCCAAACGGCAAAATACTACGATGACTCGTCGGAGTTTGAGGAAGCCCGCGGCGGAGTGGTTACCGACGCGAAGGGGCCCAAGTTAGGCGGCATTGGCGGCTTCAGCGTGGCCGATCTTCCCGGCCCCGCGGCCCGTGGCACCGCGGGTTGGGGCGGCGGCGGCCCGGGCACGGGTTTCGGGCTCCGCAACAAGGGTCACCGCGCAGAAATCCTCGGCCCGGCCGGCGGCACGAAGGCTTCCGAACGCGCCGTGGGCGCGGCGCTCAACTGGCTCTATCGCCACCAGAGCGGATACGGCAAGTGGAGCATCGACTTCCGGCACCAGTGCAAGGGCGGAACTTGCTCCGGCGCCGGCATTGCTCGTTCCGACGTGGGGGCCACCGCCATGGGGCTCCTGCCGTTCCTGGCCGCTGGCGAAACGCACCGGTCCAACGGGCCGTATCAGCAGACGGTGGCCAAGGGCCTCAACTGGCTCATCAAGCAGCAACGCATGAACGGCGATCTCTCTGGCGGCTGCGATCAGCCCATGTACGCCCATGGGCTGGCCACCATCGCCTTGTGCGAGGCCTATGGGATGACCCATGACGATCGCGTCGGCAACGCGGCCCGGCTGGCCGTCGGCTTTATCGAGCGGGCCCAGAACGAATCGACCGGCGGCTGGCGTTATGTTCCCGGCGAGGCCGGCGACACGTCGGTATTCGGCTGGGAAATCATGGCCCTAAAGAGCGCGCAGCTTGCCGGCCTGCCGGTGAACTCGGCCGTTTTCGACAACGCCCAGCGGTGGCTGCATTCGGTGGCCAAGGGGGAACATCTGGGGCTCTATTCCTATCAACCCTATCAACAAGTGACGCCCTCGATGACCGCCGTGGGTATGCTCTGCCGGCAATACATGGGCATCGACCCGAAAGACCCGGGGCTGTTGGAAGGGAAGCGCTCGTTGCTGGAGAACCTGCCCGATAACCAGCTCTCGCGGGACACGTACTGCTGGTACTACGCGACGCAGGCGATGCACAACTTCGCCGATCGCGATTGGGACACGTGGAATCGCAAGATGCGCCGGGCGCTGATCGAAACCCAGGTCAAGACGGGCTGCGCCACCGGCAGTTGGGACCCGGAGAAACCGACCGCTGATCGTTGGGGTCAGAACGGCGGCCGGCTGATGACCACCAGCTTCAGCGTCCTCTGCCTCGAGGTCTATTATCGGTACTTGCCGCTGTTCAAGACCGATTCCCTGGTGCCGAAGCCCTCGGCACCGCCCGGCCTCGCCGGGCACGCCGAAAACCACTCCGGACCATGAAACTTATTGATTCCGTGGTTGGTTGTGGAACATTTCCAACGTTCCTGACCGGGAAAGCGGGCTCGTTTCACTCGCCCTCGTTCCTCGACCAATTCAGGATCTAATAGAAAACGTACGCCGGATGGGCGTTAGAGTCCGCGGCTCATGGTGCTGCCGCGTCGCGAACGGCGCTCGGCACGAAGGCGGGCACGCCGTTTGATTTCGCTCGGCTTTTCATAATACTCGCGGCGACGCATCTCTTTCTTGATCCCGCTTCGCTCCACCAACTTTCGAAAACGACGCACCGCCTCTTGAATCGACTCCCGCTCACGCAACGTCAATTTGACCACTCACTCCTCCTTCGGGCTAAAGGGTTTGCGAAATTTGCCAGTTTTGTGGCACCGTGACCGTGCCACCCACGCTCAAAATCGACCTTAACTACCGAATCCTATAATCTACACTTCCCGCATGGGCCTGTCCACCCCTTATCGACCGATCGTGACAATGCTATCAGTCGCGGCGTCTTTTTCTGGGCTCCCCGGGGACGATTCCACGATGGCCGCAGTGCCGGCTGAAGAAAATCACCCGCACAGTCGTCGCAGGCGTAACATCTTACCCATGTTACGTTTTATGTACCACCCGGGGTGGGCACGTTCGGGAACAGGGACTTCGTGCCGTTTAGCGGCCGGCGGCGGCTAAACGCTGCGTTACTTCGCCGAGCCCGCCATGCGCAGCCGGTTGGCCGACCGTCATAATCTGCTATGCTGACACCACATCCCAAAGTCTCACCCCGATCCGGGCACCCGCCATGATGCAATTGTCTATGCGATTTGTGCTGGCCCTCGGTATGTTCCTGGCGTCTTTGGGGCCAACGGCCGCGGCCGCGGAGCGGCGGCAAGTGATTTCGTTGGATGGCACCTGGCAGATCGCCGAGGGGCTGCGCGACCGGATGCCGTCCCGCTTCGATCACCAGATTCCCGTGCCGGGGCTGGCCGACATGGCCCGCCCCCCGTTCGAGAACGTCGGCAACGACCGGAGCCACCAATACCGGCAGGCATTTTGGTATCGCCGCCGCTTTGACGTCGCTGCGCCCTATCCCGAGGTGGTGCGGCTGAAGCTCCACAAGGCCATGTATGGCACGCGCGTGTTTCTCAACGGCAAGCTTGTGGGCGAGCATCTGCCGTGCTTTACTCCAGTGGAGTTTGACATCCGTCGGTTTCTCCGCCCGCCCGAACAAAACCAGAATAACGAGCTCGTTATCGCGGTGGGCGGGCATCGCAACGAGTTGCCCCCGGGGATTCCCGACGGCTGGGACCTGGAGAAGTTCGATTATCCGCCGGGCATTTACGACTCGGTCGAGCTGATTCTCTCGGGCACGCCGCACGTGGCCAATGTGCAGGCGGTGCCCGATCTGGAAAAACGGGCCGTGCGCGTAGTGGCCGAAATTGAAGGCGGCTGCGCGGGCGGCGGGCAAGTATCATGGCAGGTCCGCGAGGTTCGCACGCACAAGCTGGTGGGAAGCATACAGTCGCCTTGTCCAGCGGGCGCAAAGAACATGTTTGTCGATCTGCGTATTGCCATCGAAGGTTGCCGGTTCTGGTCGCCCGAAGACCCGTTTCTCTACGAATTGGAGGTCGCCACGCCGGGCGACGTGCTCCGCACCCGGTTTGGCATGCGAACGTTCCGCCTGGACCCGACGACGGGGCGGGCGATCCTGAACGGCAAGCCCTATTTTCTCCGCGGCACGACCATGTGTATTCTCCGGCTTTTCGAGGACGCCAGACGGGGCAATTTGCCGTGGCGCGAAGATTGGGTGCGTCAACTGCACCGCGTATTCCGCGGCATGCATTGGAACACGCTCCGCTACTGCATCGGTTTCCCGCCGGAAAAATGGTATCAGATCGCCGATGAAGAGGGGCTGCTGATTCAAGACGAGTTTCCCGTCTGGTACGCCGGCTACTGGCCCAGCCATCTGAAAAGCGCGGAACTCGCGCAGGAATACACGGAATGGATGCGCGAGCGATGGAACCATCCCTGCGTGGTGATCTGGGACGGCCAGAACGAGACGGTGACCACGGAGACCGGCAAAGCGATCCGAGCGGTCCGGCATTTGGACCTTTCGGGCCGACCGTGGGACAACGGCTGGTCGCCGCCCCAGGATCCGGCGGATTGCGTCGAGGCCCATCCCTACGCCTTTGGATGGGACACTTTCCGGTTCAGTGATTTCGGCGGCATGCCCGGCACGATCGGAAGCCCCGGCGGGATGCCGAACGTTTTTCCCAACGTGCCTCAGCATGCGATCATCATCAACGAGTATGGCTGGGGACAGTTGGATCGAGAGGGCAACGTCACGGTGCCGCAGTACTTCGCCAAATATTACGAGATCCCCCTTGGGCCGAATACGACGGCCGAGCAACGCCGCGAGTATCGTGCGCGAACTTTGGCGGCCGAAACGGAGTTCTGGCGGGCGCATCGCCACATGGCCGGCGTTCTGCACTTCTGTGGCCTGGCCTATTCCAAGCCGAAAGCCGTCACGAGCGATCATTTTGTCGACATCGAAAAGCTGATCCTGGAACCGCCTTTCAAGAAGTACGTGGGCGATGCGTTTGCGCCGGTCGGCCTGATGGTCGACTTCTGGGGCGGCGATTTGCCGGCAGGGCGGAAGCGCCCGATTTCGGTGGTCGTCATCAACGACCTGTATAGCATTTGGC
>Ga0181535_10007413_pt1 | contig 11048 bp, 6 predicted proteins | sample PEATcosm2014_Bin_44_FD_119774 | JGI IMG/M metagenome (GOLD analysis project Ga0181535, IMG submission 119774) | Peatland microbial communities from MTU Mesocosm Facility, Houghton, MI, USA - PEATcosm2014_Bin17_30_metaG | ecosystem: Environmental > Terrestrial > Soil > Wetlands > Peat | place...
ACCGATTTGTCGGGCAGCCGAATCGATCCGGGCCTGGCGTGCGGGCTCTTTGTCCGCCTGATCCCCTCGGGCTGGTTTTATCAAAATCAGTATCGGTGTGCGCGCATGATGGAGGACTATTACATCCCGCTGGCCGATGTGAGCCGGAGTACCTTCGCTCCGGACCTGGCTCGTGGTGGCGACGCGGCGCTGGCCGCTGAAACGAAAGGCCCGTTCAATGTGTATAGTAAACTGATGTTGCCGTCGCTGAGCGCTGCCGCGCGGAGGTTCGCTTACGGCCAGGCGTCGGTTGACCTGGCGCGTGCGGCCGTCGCACTCGAGCGCTGCCGGCTGGCGCGTGGCGAATTTCCCGTGAACCTCGACTCGCTGGCGCCCCAGTTCATAGCCAAAGTTCCGCACGACGTGATTGGCGGTCAACCGCTGAGATACCGCCGGGAGCCGGACGGCCTGTTCGTCCTGTACTCAATCGGCTGGAATCAAACGGACGATGGCGGCGTCGCCGGGTTCAACGAGAACGGCTCGGTGGAGATTCAAAGCGGCGATTGGGTCTGGCGGTATCCCGCAAACTCCAAATAATGGCCGGGTCAGCCATGATCCACTCGCGCCTCATTGGAATCCGAGTTGCCGTTGCCCCTGTTGTGCTCGTCCTGCTGGGGTTCTGGGGAAGGGCGGGGCTGGGGGCCGTGGCCGGCCAGGCGCGCGTGAATGTGGATGCGGCGCAGAGTGTGCGGGTGGTGGACGCCCGTTTGTTCGGGCTCAATGCCGTGATGTGGGACTCATACCTCGACACACCGGGCACGCTTTCCGCCCTGCGCGAGCTGAATGCGCAGGCGCTTCGATTTCCGGGCGGGTCGCCTTCGGATGATTATCACTGGGCCTCGAACCGAAACGGCGCCAATCCATGGACATGGGCGACGCCGTTCTCGAGCTTCATCTATGTGGCCACGAACCTCCATGCGCAGGTTTTCATCACAGTAAATTATGGCTCCGGCACGCCGGAGGAAGCGGCGGCGTGGGTTCGCTGTGCCAACGTCACCAATCACTGCGGGTTCAAGTACTGGGAGATTGGCAATGAAAACTACGGGAAATGGGAACACGATGAACATTCGCCCGCGCACGATCCGGTGGTCTATGCGCGGCGCGCAAGGGACTACATCAGCCGGATGAAATCCGCCGACCCGGCCATCAAGATCGGCGTGGTCGTCACGGAAAGCTGTCTTGATCGGGTCGGTGTCTTGTCGGACGCCCTTCAAGGGCTTCACTTTGGCGAGTTCATCACTGAAGGCTACCAGGGCTGGACGCCCAAGCTCCTGGCGACCCTGAAGCAGCTCGCCGTGACGCCGGATTTTGTGATTCTCCACCGTTACCCGGTGAGTCTATCCGGACGGGAGAACGACGCGCGGCTCTTGCAGTCCACCGCCCGATGGACGGCAGACGCCGCGGCCTTGCGGCGGCAGTTGAAAACCTACTTTGGCGCCGCCAACACCAACGTCGAGGTGCTTTGCACGGAAAACAATTCCATCGGCGAGAAGACAGGCAAACAGACCACCAGCCTTGTCAATGGACTCTACCTCGCCGACAGTTTCGGCCGGATCGTGCAGACCGAAATCAACTCCTTCCTTTGGTGGAATTTGCGGAACGCCCAGGACCGGAATAGCAACAACGATCCTGCGCTTTACGGCTGGCGCCAATATGGCGACCACGGAATCATGTCCGGCAACGATACCCGTTACCCGACTTTCTACACCTTCAAACTCCTGCAATACTTCGCGCGCGCCGGCGATCGGATCGTGCGCGCGGCCAGCGACCATCCGCTGCTTTCCGTCTATGCCGCCCTCCGCGCCGACGGCACAATGTCGCTGCTCGTCATCAACAAAAGCCCGCGCGCCACTCTCGATGCGGCTTTCACCATATCGGGCTTCCAGCCGGCATCCGACGCGATGAGCTATTCCTATGGGATTCCCCAGGATGAGGCCGCTCGCACCGGGACAGGTTCGCCGGACATCGCTCGGACCTCTTTTGCGGGCGTCGCCGGGAAATTTCCCTGCAAGTTTCCCCCGTATTCCGCCACCGTGATTGCCCTTTCGCCGCTCCAGGAAAAGCCGTCGATCGGACTCCGATGACCGGTGCAAGGGGAGCTCCTTGGGCGCTGTCCGCCCCCTTCAGCGGTTTGAGTGGCGCGCAAAGTGCCCGAACGCAAAGCCCAGCCGGTGCTCCGATATCCTTGCCGGCGGGGGGACCCGCATGTCATGCTGACTCCCATGCGCATGACGGCAGTCTCTTTGTCAGGTTTGATGCTGGCGCTCGCCCTGACCTCGGGCGCGGCGGAAAGCGATTATCATTTCGAGGGCAAGATTTCTCGCGAAGTGCTGGACAACTATCTTTCGCGCGCCGTCACGTTCACCGATTTCCTCCACGGCAAGGGCAGCGTCGCGGACAATCTGCGGTTCCTGACCAACACCGGGGCCAAGTTTGTCGGACGCGCCATTTACCGCTGGGGCGGGGAAGACGCCCTTCCGGCGCTGCTCGATGCGGCAAGACCCATCGCCCGCCAGGCGCGCGAGGCCGACCCCGACATGATTCTTCAGGCGGCCTGCTTTGAAATCGTCACCACGAGCGTCGGCAAGCTGCCGGTGCCCGAATGGGTGTTCCGCGAATTTGGCCTGCCGGTCGAGCAGCGGCCCTTCCGCTACGAGGCCATGCTCTACCCGGACGGGCGGCGTAGAGACCAATGGGGTCGCGGCGGGTCCGTGCCCGACATGAGCCAACTCGAGACCCGGATGTGGTTTCTGTTTCTGGCCGCGTCCTACATAGACCTGGGAGTCGAGGCTATTCACTTCGGCCAGGTGGAAATCATGGACGAGCGGGACAAGGACCATGCCCATTGGCGCGACCTTCTGACCCGCGTGCGCGCTTACGCCGCACAGCACGCCCGGCGTCACTTTGTCCTCTGTGACGCCCACGTGCCCAGTGGCGGTATCGTGCAGGATGGCCGGCTGCTCCTGGACTTCCACTCCTTCCCGCTGCGCATCGCCGAGGTGCCGGACAAACCGCAGGAAGGCGTGCTCAAGATGGGCCACTTGGACACCATTTACGGCCGCAGCAAAGGAGGTCTGACCCCGAGCGGCTGGTCCTGCGCGCACTTGCCTTATCTTGTCGAGTTGGACAACTACGGCGTCAGCGCGCGGCCGGGACAGCCGGGAACATCCTATTACACGTGGGGCTACGACGAGATCAGTTGGTTCGCCCATCAGCCGGAGCCGTATCGGAACGAGTGGCTGCGCTATGCCTGGAAATGGCTGCGCGAGCACGACTCTAACGGCTGGCTGGAGATGCCGGGCAGCCGCGTCCTGCATGCGCCCGTCGGCAACCAGTGGTGGTACTGGGCAAACACCCGCGGCCCGGCGACGCCCGAGGGTTTCAACCAGGAGGAAACCATCAAGGCCATCTGGGCAGCAGACACGGCCAACCAGCGCAGCGCGCAGAAGTTGCCGGGCCTGGCGCTCCCTGAAGACGCCGGAGCGGGTCTGTTCTCGCGCTCGCTCGTCAGCACGGGCGACTCGGCGCGGCTTGAGCAGGCCCTGGCCAAAGCGCGTCGAGGAGAGCCGGTCACGGTCGGCGTGATTGGCGGCTCGATTACTGCCGGGGCGGGCGCGAGCCGGCCGGAGAACCGCTATGGGGATCGCGTGGCGACATGGTGGCGGCGGACATTTCCCAAAGCCAACATCCGGTCCGTCAATGCGGGGATCGGGGCGACCGGTTCGGACTACGGCGCCCTGCGCGCAAGACGTGATCTGCTCGCGCACCATCCGGACTTCGTCGTCGTCGAATACGCGGTGAACGACGCCAACACCCAGGCCGCGGCCGAAACCCTGGAGGGACTGGTCCGGCAGATTCTGCGGGAGACCAACCAGCCTGCCGTCCTGCTCCTGTTTACAATGCACCAGGATGGCGGCAACGCCCAGGAATGGCACTCCAAAGTGGGGCGGCACTACGACTTGCCCATGGTGAGCTTTCGCGACGCGCTCTGGCCGGAGATCAAGGAAGGGCGGATGAAGTGGAATGACGTTGAGGCGGACCAGGTGCATCCGAATGACCGCGGCCACGACTACTGCGCCCGCTTCATCATCCGGGTGCTCGATCGGGTGCTCGCGGACCTGCCGGCCGAGGATCGCTTGCCTCAGGTCAAGGCGATGCCCAAGCCGCTTTTCAGCGATGTCTTCGAGCACGTGGCGCTGTTCGAGGCGGATGCCCTCAAGCCGCTGGCCAACCAGGGCTGGAGCTGCGATGCCGGCCAACCGGGAGACAAGTCCTGGAAAGCCGACCAGCCGGGCAGCGTGATCGAATTCGAACTGGCGGGCCAGGCCATCCTCCTCATGGACTGGCACATCCTCGGCCCGATGGGCCAGGCGAGCGTTCGCGTGGACGATCAACCGCCTCAACTTCGGGAAGGTTGGTTTGACCAGACCTGGGGCGGCTACCGCCAAACGACGCTCCTGGCGCGCGACCTCGCCCCGCGCAAGCACAAGGTGAGGATTGAACTGCTGCCCGAGAAGAACCCACGGAGCACCGGCCATGAGTTCAGGATTCTGGGCCTTGGCGCCGCGGGAGTTGAAGCGGACCGTTGACGGCCCTGCTGGAATCCAGCCGATGAGCACCCTCCCAGTTCGCAGCAAATTAAGGTTGCAAAATGCGACCTTAAGGACAGGCAGGGGCGGACACCGGAAGTACCTTCCGTTTGCATCTACAGAGCACGGAGCGCTGATGGCCGCCAACGTCCTCACCAGTTCTCGCGCTGTCGCGATGAGCGTGTACGTTAACCTCTGTGCCTGGGCTCGAGACGCCAACGCCACAAGCTCCGGGAGCAGGCAAGCCGGAGGTTTGCCCCATGCCTGAACATTGGGCTTTTAAAATCGCGAAGGCCGTCCTGACCTCGACGCTGCCGATGCTGCTCACGGTGGCTCCGCCTGCGTCGATGGCGGCTGGAACCGATGCCCTCACGTACCGTACTACCGGCGGGGTTGAGTTTGAGGTCACCAGCAACGGGCTGTCCCGGATCACCGTCCAGGGCCGCGCTTTGGCCGCAGGCGAGTGGAGCGTCTTCAACGCGGAGTCCTGGTTCTCCCGTGGCGCCACAAACGGACCGGTGCAAGCCGGCCGATTCCAGGAGCGGACACTGGAGGTGCTTTCCGACACGCACGCTGTTGTCCGGCACCAGAGGGACGACCTGGTCTGCGTCTTTGACTACACGTTCGCGGGCGAGGACGTGACCGTCAGCGCGCGCGTCGAGAACCGTCATGCCGGCGCGGCGCTCGATGTGACCGGTTTCTCGGGCCTCACATTTGCCTTCGACCGGCCGCCCGCCGGCCTGCATCACGCGATGCACCCGACTTATTCTCAGGCCAACGGCGTCGGCATTTGCCATCCCAGCATCCAGAATCCCGTCGGCGGAAGCTGGGCCGCGGACTCGCTGGCGGGGGTGGGGTTTTCTCCCTGGAAGACCGGCTTGGAACGGACCCTCATTCTCCTGGACTACTCGAGTTGGGAGCCGGACCGGCGCGAGAACGATCCTGTGCGCAAGCTGCTCTACTTCTGTCCCGTGCCCATCCCGCCGCGGGCCGCGCGCACTTTTGACCTGAGAATCCGCGTCAGCCCCAACCGCGATTGGAAGCATCTCCTGGAGCCTTATCGAGAGCATTTCCAAGCCACCTTCGGTCCCGTGCGGTATCAAGCCGACCCGCGCTGGGTAGCAACGGACTACTTGAACCACAGCCAGCAGGCCGTTTCGGCCTCCAACCCCTATGGTTTCCACGGCGGACACCGCCGCATCGACACTGCCGAAGGCGCGGCGAAGTTCTGCGACCTCGTCATCCCCGTGCTCAAGACCAACGATGGCCAGGGGATCCTCGTCTGGGGGCAGGGCGGGGATGACCCTCGGGGCGGAATGTACCGGCCCGATTTCGACGTGCTGCCGCCGGAAGTGGAGGCGCAGTGGACGAATGTCATTGCCCCCCGATTCCAGGCGGCGGGTGTGCGGTTGGGCGTGACGACACGGCCGCGGGACATGGCGGTGAAGCGGGACTGGAGGGAGGACCAGATCATCCACCTCAACCCGGACGATCCGGAGCACCGGGAGATGCTCTGGCGCCGCTTTGACACCATGATCAAGCGGGGTTGCACGCTGTTCTACCTTGATAGCTTCGGCGACAGCCTCGAAGACGTGAAACTCATGCGCTGGCTCCGGGAGCGGCTGGGTCCCGGCGTGCGGACTTACTGCGAGCACCAATGCGACGCGATCACGCCCTTCAGCGGCGGTTACAGTGAAACGACGCTCGATGCGGAACCGGGGAACCAACCGCCCCGCTATCGAGTGTGGAGCGGTCTCGATAACTGGGAAATCTACCGTTGGCTCTGTCCCGGCTCGGAGTTGGCCGCCCGCCTTTTCGAAAGAAAAGGCCAACCGCCCGCCGGCTTCGAGACGCCGGATGAGTTTTACGCCCGCCACGGGATAATCCCGTTGGTGCCGGTGAACGATTTCTCCCGAGCGCCGGGCATTAAGGCCCTGCAGGAAAAGGGAGCGAAGTGACAGGCTTGATTGAACAACGCCCCAATCAAATGACTTCGCTGGACCTCATTCGTTGCGCCGCGCGGCGGCAGGCTGTGGACCGCGTTCCGGTCGCGCCTTACATGGGCAATCACGGCGCGCGAGTCGCGGGGGTGCCCATTGGGGAGTATTGCCGGTCCGGCCGGCTCATGGCGGAGGCCCAGTATCGCGCCTGGCAGATTTACGGCCAGGATGCCGTCGTCGCCCAATCGGACAATTACTACATTGCGGAGGGCTTCGGGAGCGAGGTGGAGCATTACCGCGATGCCACGCCGACACTGAAGACTCCCGCGGTGTCGGGCTTGGGCGGCATCCAGGCGTTGCGCGTGCCCGACCCGCACAAAGACGGGCGCATGCCGGTTTACCTGGAAGCGATCCGCCGCCTTGCCGGGTTGACACGAGGCGAGGTGGCTGTGCGCGCCCCCGGGACAGGCCCTTTCTCCCTTGCCTCTCACCTAATGGGCACCGAGAAGTTCCTCATCGAGGTGGCGTTGGCCGACCGGGAGCCCGGCGGTCCGGCTGAACGTTCCCTCAAGCGCCTGCTGGACCTGACCACCGACGCCCTCGTCGCCTTTGCCAAGGCGTGCCTGGAGGCGGGCGCGCACTTGGTGCAAGCGGGCGATTCCCTGGCATCGTTAGATATGATCTCGCCCGCCTTCTACCGGAAGTGGGCCTGGCCGGTCGAGCGCAGGTTCTTCGAGGAGATCAATCCAGTGGCCGGCCAACATGGGGCCGCGACGGTGCTCCATATCTGCGGGAACATGACGCCGGTGTTGGAACTGATGGCCGACACCGGCGCGCAAATTCTGGAGTTGGACCACAAGGTCAGCCTGAAAGCGGCCAAGGAACGAGTTGGCCACCGCGTTTGCCTGATGGGCAACCTCGATCCGGTCGAGTTGCTATGGCGTGGAGGCCCGGTCGCGGTGAACCGCGCCGCGGCTCAAGCCGTCACGGACACGGGCGGGCGGGGTTTCATCCTCGGCTCCGGTTGTGAAGTGCCCGTCGAGGCGCCCAGGGAGAACATCCAGGCAATGATCCACGCGGTCACGTTTTCTGCCGGCTCGGATTCGCGAGGGTTGAAGGAAGACCATGGCGGCGGCGTCTATTCCACATGAAAACCAGTCGAAGACAGTTCCTCTATCGTACGACGGCAGGCTGCACCGCCGCGTTCGCGCTCCGCGAAGGCTTCCTCCAGGCGGCGGACTCGAATTCCCCGGCGGAGGCTATGCCCGGACGGTTCACGGTCCACGCCTACGATGCGAAAGGGGAGCCGCTCGCGGCGTCAACCTTGCAGGGCTTGTTCCTGTTCGAGTCCGGCGGGGACCGCAATCCACTGCGGCAGCCAAAACGCGACGTCTCGAACGGTTGCGTGAGCGTCGAAGCGCCGGCGGCGCCTTTCGGCTGCTCGCTGCTGACGAACGTGGACGGGTTCGGCACCGTGAGATTGTACGCGGACGCCGAAGGCAGGGGCTACCGCGCGGGGCAACAGATCGTCCTGAGCCGCGAATTGGCGTCGTCGCGCCTGGCCGCTCTGGAGAAGGTCCTGGCTCAGGCGCGTGAGGAAGGCGTCGTGCTGCCGCCGCGAGTCGCGGACAGGATGGAGCGGGCGCGGTCGATGCTCGCGCAGGCGGACGCGGGGGCAAGCGACCCGAAACTCGCGGCCCCCCTGGCGATGGCCTCGTTGCGCGAGTTGCTGTGGGCGGGCGAGGATGCCGTTCTGGCCCGGGCCGGCCACGCCATCACTCGGCGCGGCCCCCGCAAGGGCTTTCTCTTCGGCTGCAACTTCTTCGGATACCCGGAGCAAGGCGAGGCCTACGCGGAGAAGTTCGCGGCGCTCTTTAATTTCGCAACCCTGCCGCTCTATTGGCGCAGCTTCGAGCCGGAGGAAGGCAAGCCGCGCTTTGGCCCGGTGGACACGAAGTTGGCCCGGCTGGAAAAATCCGGCATCACCGCGAAGGGCCATCCGCTGTGCTGGTTCCACGAAGCGGGCTGTCCCACGTGGATGCAGGGCCGGTCATTCGAGCAATGGCGGGAAGAACAACGGCGGCGCATTGCCGGGATTGTGGGCCGCTACCGCGAACGCATCCGGGTCTATGATGTGATCAACGAGGCCCACGACTGGGGCAATGAGCCGGGGTTCTCCCAGGACCAGTTGCTCGAAATGACGCGCCTGGCCGCGGACGCCGCGCACGCGGCAGACCCCAAGGCAACGCGTGTGATCAACAACTGCTGTCTCTTCGGCGAATACGTCGCGGAAGGCCGCACTTACAAGGGCGGACAACCGCGTCCTCTGCGCACGCCGCTCCAGTATCTGCGGGCGGTGCTGAAGGCGGGTGTCGATTTCGACGCCGTCGGTCTCCAGGTGTATTATCCGGAGCACGACCTGTTCGAGATTGCGCGGATGCTGGACCGCTTTGCCGCGCTCGGCAAGCCGCTGCATGTCACGGAGCTGGGGGTGTCGTCGAGGGCCGACCGCGACGAAGAGGCCATAGGCAAGGACCCCGGAAAATCGTACTGGCACGCACCCTGGAGCGAGGGCATCCAGGCCGATTGGATCGAGCAGTTCTACACCCTCTGCTACGGCCATCCGGCCGTGAAAGCGGTTACTTGGTGGGACTTCTCGGACGCGCCTGGGCATTTCTGGCCGCATGGCGGATTCCTCCGTCCTGACGGCCAGCCAAAAGAAGGCTATCAGCGCCTCCAGCGGCTGATTCGAGACTGGACCGGCGCGCGGGCGTGAGTTCGGCCGCGTTGCGTTGAAGAGGGCATCCTGCACTTGCCCATCGCGGCTTTTTGATTCACGCCGCGGATGTCAGCCGTAGCAACGGACCTCGAACACGCTCGCCATTTCCGACCCGTTGGTTGCCGTGATCAGCAAGCGCAGGGTCTTCGCCTCGACGGGGCCGAAAACATGGCGCCGGAGCCTTTGGTAGTTGCCGGAGACCTTCGCGAGCGAGGTCTGCTTGCCCGCGGCGTTGACGGCAATGAGTTCATAGTCGCGCACCGAATGGTCTGGTCGTCGCGCAGCAGGACCTGCCGGAGGTCTCCCACGCGCGGGGGACTGGATGCGAATTCGCGCGGGAGCAGCTTGTGTTCGAGACAAAGCGCGGCGGTGGTGCCGACGGCCTGCCCGATTGCCGAGCAGGTGGCCATCACTCGGCTGCTGGTGAATGCCACGTGCGAGGCGCTGATGTTGCGGCCTGCCATAAACAGATTCGCGATGTTGCGGCTGTAGAGACAACGCAGCGGGATGTTGTAAGGCAAAGGCGGAACAGTGACCGTGTTCGGTTTCAGGTCCGGACGGTCGAATCCGCCCGGGGGATGATCGTCCATTGGCCATCCACCGATGCACACCCCGTCGGGAGGATCGCCGTTGCGGCCCATGCAGTCGTTTTCCGTCAGGGTATAGTCGCCGTCCATGCGCCGGCTGCCCCGCTTGCCGGGGACCATGCCCAGCCAGTCCAACGCCCAGTTGGCGCTGGAGGGTTGCTCGCCGCTGTTCTTGATGTAATCCCATACTCCCAGTGAAATGTCGAGCAACTCGAAGCGGATGCGTTCGTTGTCCCGAATCGTGTCGAGATCCCCGCCCCATTCGACCCACCAGTAGCCGTATTCCCACGAGGTGATGTCGCGGAAGCGGAGCATGTCCCGGGTGATCTTGCGCGCCCATCGGGGCGGCGTGAAGGGCATCGGGCGGCCGAAATCGCGCGCCGTGAATAGAATGAAGCGTCGAGGTCCCGGAAAGAATTGATTCTGCTGGCGGATGCGCCTTACATTGCTACCACAAGACATCATGAGCCCCATGAAACCGGTTCTCATCGCGCTGGTGGCGGCATGGTTGCCGTGCAGCCAGGCGGCGGACGCTCTGCTCCCGGTGGCGCGCGAGCCGGCGCCCTCCTTTCAAACGGCCAGGCCCCTCTGGCCCGAAGGACTCGAGACGGAAAAGAACCTCACGGTCGCGTTTCGCGCCGGCTTTGAGGCTCCCACCGGAAAGAAGGTCTTGCTCCGCGCGGCCGGTTCCACCCTTTACCGCGTTTTCCTGAATGGGGAGTTCATTGGCCACGGCCCGGCGCGCGGGCCGCACGGCTGGTATCGCGTCGATGAAATCGACCTGACCGCAAAACTGAATTCCGGCGCGAACGTGGTGGCCTTCGAGGTCGTGGGTTACAACGTGAACAGCTTCTATCTGCTCGATCAGCCGTCCTTCCTCCAAGCCGAGATCGTGGCTGGCGGCGAAGTCCTCGCCTCCACGGGAGGCGAGGACAAGCCTTTCGCCGCGAGTCTCCTCCCGGAGCGAGTGCGGAAGGTCCAACGTTACAGTTTCCAGCGGCCTTTCTCTGAGGCGTATCGCCTCGCACCCGGTTTCGACCGCTGGCGAAAGGACATCACAGTTCCGCTGGCGCCCGCCAAATGCGCTTTGCAGCCTGCCAAGCCCCTGCTCCCG
>Ga0181535_10007420_pt1 | contig 11037 bp, 9 predicted proteins | sample PEATcosm2014_Bin_44_FD_119774 | JGI IMG/M metagenome (GOLD analysis project Ga0181535, IMG submission 119774) | Peatland microbial communities from MTU Mesocosm Facility, Houghton, MI, USA - PEATcosm2014_Bin17_30_metaG | ecosystem: Environmental > Terrestrial > Soil > Wetlands > Peat | place...
GGGATTGCCGCGTTTGTGCGCGAGCACCCGGAGCAACTGCGCGCGGATGTGGCGCTGGTGTCGGACACGGAGATGTTTGCGCCCGACCTGCCGACGCTGTGCGTGGGGCTGCGCGGGATGATCTACACCGAGATCGAGGCGAGGGGCGCGCGGAGCGACCTGCACTCCGGCATGTACGGCGGCGCGGCACCGAACCCGCTGGTCGCGCTGGCGCAGATCATTGCGAAGTTGAAGGACGAGTCCGGACGGATTCTGGTTCCCCATTTTTACGATCGCGTGGCCGCGCCGACCGATGCGGAATTGAAGGCCTGGAAGGCGCTGCCGTTCGATGAAGAGGCATACCGCGAGAAGGAGGTGGGATCGACGGCGCTGACGGGCGAGGCGGGCTATTCGGTGCTGGAACGCACTTGGGCGCGGCCCACGCTGGATGTGCATGGCATTGCGGGAGGGTTCACAGGCGCGGGGGCGAAGACGGTGATTCCGGCGCGCGCGGTGGCGAAGGTCTCCCTGCGGCTGGTCCCGGAGATGAGCACGGCGGAGAGCTTCGCGCAGTACAAGGCGTTCGTGGAGTCGATCTGTCCCAAGGGAATTACGGTGGAAGTGCGGCTGATCCACGCGGGCGAACCGGTGGTGGTTTCGACGGACAATACATATGTGCGCGCGGCGACCTCGGCGATGCACATGGTCTTTGGCAAGGAGACGGTTTTCGTGCGCGGCGGCGGATCGGTCCCGATTGTCGGCGACTTCATCCGCGAGCTGGGCACGCCGAGTCTGCTGATGGGCTTCGGCCTGCCCGACGACAACCTGCACGCGCCCAATGAGAAGTTCCACCTGGCGAACTTCCACCGCGGCATCGAGTCGATTGTGCGCTTCCTGGCGGGGGTTGACGGCGCATAGGGGCGGTTGTACATTCATGCACCCCTGGGGGATATTCAACAACTTGGAGGCGGGATTCGTGTTTACTAGAGAGGCTGCGCTTTGCGACGCGTGGCGAGGTGGTTTGTCTTTATGGAAAACTTGAATAATTTATTCCAATAGACACATTTTAGAAGAGATATACTTATGATGGAGTGGGAGCTGAAGACCGGGACGCACAGCGGGGCCGATGTGCCGCGGCAAGGCGAGGATGCGGGTGTGTTGCCAGTCACGCCGGAGGGAGTGACCGGCGAGGTCTCCGCTGAGGCGCAGGAGACGGTGCAGGAGTTCATGGCGGTGGCCGCACAGCAGAATGAGGCTGCCAGCGAGGCCGTGCTGGAGAGCCGCAACCGGCCCGGGCCATACATCGCGTTCGACCACGTCTCGATTGCGTTTGACAGCCTGGTGGTGCTGGATGACGTCAGTTTCTGGGTCCTGCCCGGCGAGACGCTGTGCATCCTGGGCCGCTCGGGGGTGGGCAAGTCGGTGGCGCTGAAGATCGTGATGGGCTTCCTGAAGCCGGACAAGGGGCGGGTGCTGTTGGCCGGCGAGGACATCTCCCACTTCAGCGAGCGCGAGCTACAGGCGGTGCGGCGCAAGGTCACGATGGTCTTCCAGAACGGCGCGCTGTTCGATTCACTCTCGGTGGGCGAGAACGTTGCCTTCCCGTTGCGCGAGCGGGGCGACCTGGCTGAGGACCAGATCCAGCAGATCGTGCGCGGAATGCTGGAGATGGTGGGCGTGGCTGGAATGGAGGAGATGCTGCCGTCGGACCTCTCGACCGGCATGAAGCGCTCGGTGGCCATTGCGCGGGCGCTGGCCAGCCAGCCGGAGGCCATCCTCTACGACGAGCCGACCACGATGGTCGATCCGCTGATGGGCCATCTGTTGGGCGATCTGATTGAGCGCCTCAAGACGCAACTGCACTTGACCAGCATTGTGGTCACCCACGACATGCGCTTTGCGCGCAAGCTGGCCGACCGGATCGTCTTTTTGCATCAGGGGGAGGCGCGTTTTTTCGGCACGGTGGAAGAAATGGGCCGCAGCGCCGATCCCGTACTTAAGGAATTTTTAACTATGGATGAGCTTGTTCTGCCGGTTTAGGCTGCAACTTTTGGGCCATGTTTTCTCTACATTTTTATACTAGGATAGTTGAATAATTTGCTTGTTTTCACTATTATGAATAAAGCCAAGAACGACTCCAACGCTGTAGCGTTTTTACTCCGTTGTAGCAATATGGGACATTGAATTCTCTACAATTCTGTCCTACCCACAGAGTAGGGTGAACATTAGCGCTTTGTAATATAGCTGAGTTTGGGCCTATTTGGAATGGGACTGAAGACGCGGGAAGCCACGCGTTGATGGAGTGAGAGGCGAGTTCGCTATGGCGACACCGGATTATTGGGAGCAGGTAGTTGTTTCGGGCGAGAGGTGGACTGTGGCCGATGCAAGGCCGTCGGTGCGCATCGGGTTATTTCACCGCCCATCGGTCACCAGCCTCATCTGGTCGATGCTCGATCTTGCGACCGTGGCCCTGGCCGGACTGCTGGCGCTGTATGTTCGCAGCACCGTTCCCAGCGAGTTAGAGGCGATCTCGGTGCCTGGTTACCTGGTCTCTTCGGCGACACCGTACCTGCTGATATTTGTCGCATGGTTTGGCCTATTGCTGGTCATCTTCGCGCGCTCCTACGGGCTCTACGAACCCATCCTGAACCGCAGCGGGCTGAATGAACAGCGCTTGACGGTGCAGGCTACGCTCACCTCCGGGCTGCTGCTGTGCGGCACGCTCTATCTGGCACGCGCCGAGATGGTCCCGCGCATTGTGGTTGTACTCACGGTGGCCTTCACCGGCGTGCTTCTCTGCACCCGGCGCGCCATCTGGCGCAAGATGGTGTATCAGCGCTATCGCGAGGGTCTGAACACGCGCAATGTCCTGATCGTCGGCGCGGGGCGCGTTGCCCATGCGCTACGCAACCACATGGAGAGCCTGCGCCACCTGGGATTCCGCTTCAAGGGCTTCGTCGCCCTTTCGGAGCACGAAGCTGAATCCGGCGATGCGGACGTCATCGGCGACGTGCGCAACTGCCTCTCGCTGGCCCGCTCGCTGTTTGTCGACGAGATATTCTTCTCGGTGCCCGCGGAGAAGAAACTGGTGGTCGGCATCGTGGAAGAGGCGCGCGACCTGGGCATCGACGTGCGGGTTGTGCCCGACCTCTACGACGGCCTGGCATGGAACGCTCCGGTGGAATACATCGGACGCTTTCCCACCATTCCACTGCACCGGCACGACCTGCCGATCAGCACCTACCTGCTGAAGCGCGCGCTGGATGTCAGCGCCGCCGCCCTGGCCATGCTGCTGGGCTGGCCCATCATGCTGCTGCTCGCCGCCGCCATCAAGCTCGACTCGGCTGGCCCGGTCTTCTACCGCTCGCAACGCATTGGACGCAAGGGCCGCACCTTCACCTGCTACAAGCTGCGCACCATGTGCATCGACGCGGAGGAACAGAAGGAAGACCTCATCCATCGCAACGAGCGCGACGGCATTCTATTCAAAATCGCCAACGACCCCCGCGTCACCCGCGTGGGACGCTTCCTGCGCAAGTATTCGCTCGATGAGTTGCCGCAGTTCTATAACGTGCTGCGCAGCGAAATGAGCCTAGTTGGACCGCGGCCTCCGGTGGGCTCCGAGGTGGAGCAATACGATCTGTCGCACCTGCGCCGCCTGGACGTTCTGCCCGGCATGACCGGCCTGTGGCAGGTCGAAGCGCGCCAGGACCCCTCCTTCGACAGCTATATCTCGCTGGACACGGCCTACGTCGAGAACTGGAGCCTGTGGCTGGACATGAAGATACTGGTGCGCACCATCGGCGTCGTCCTCAGCGGCACCGGCACATAGAGACAGTGGTCAGTGGTCAGTTGTCAGCGGCCAGTTATGAGTAAACTAATAACTGCTGGCAGTCGCACGCATTGCTTACCACATCCAACCGACCTCTCACCACGGCCTTATGAAGATCGCTCTCGCCCAGATCAACCCGACGGTTGGCGACTTTGCCGGAAACGCGCGACTGATTCTGGAGTACGCCGCGCGTGCCGCGGAGGCCGGGGCTGAGTTGGCGGTTTTTCCTGAACTGGCTGTATGCGGCTACCCACCGGCCGATCTGCTGGAGAAGAAGTCCTTTCTGGACCGCGCGCGACAGACGCTGGATGAGATTGCAGCCCATACCGGCAGCGGCCCCGCGATTCTCTGTGGGGCGGTTCTCGCCACCGGCCCGGTGGATGGCAAGCCGTACGCAGGAAAGCACGCGCGCAATGTTGCCTCCTTGCTCTCGGGAGGGCGAGTCAGCTTTGTGCAGCAGAAGATGCTGCTTCCGTTCTATGACATCTTCGACGAGCAGCGCTACTTCGAACCGGCCACGGAGCAGGCCCTGACCGTGCTGAACGGCCAGCCGCTGGCCATCACCATCTGCGAGGACGCGTGGAACGACAAGGGGTTCTGGTCGCGCCGCCTCTACCCCGTGGACCCGGTCGACGAGCTGATGCGGCAATGGCGCATGCTGCCCGACCCGCTGGCCGTGCATCCGCGCGTGATCCTCAACATCTCCGCGTCGCCCTTTTGGTGCGGCAAGCCGCAACTGCGGCGCAGGATGCTCTCCGCGCTGGCGATGCGGCACAACGCGATTGTGGCGATGGTCAACCAGGTTGGGGGAAACGACTCGCTGGTCTTTGACGGATCGTCGATTGTGCTGACCCCCAATGGCGAGGTTGTAGCGCAGGCCGCATCCTTCCGTGAAGACGTTACCGTCTTCGATACAGAGGCATTGCAGTCGATTCCCAGGAAGGCGGCAGCACCGGAGTCCACTGCTGTTTCTGTTCCCGCGTTCCATTCTGAATCCGCCCAATCCGACGAATCCGACTGCACCGCAGACATCTGGAACGCTCTGGCGCTGGGCACGCGCGACTATGTGCGCAAGTGCGGATTTGCGAAGGCGCTGGTCGCCCTATCGGGCGGCATCGACTCGGCGCTGGTGGCGGCCATCGCGGTGGAGGCGCTGGGCGCGGAGAACGTGCTTGGGGTGGGCATGCCCAGCGAGTTCTCTTCGAGCGGCTCGATCGACGACGCGCGAGCGCTGGCCGAGAACCTCGGCATCGACTACGAACTGGTCGCCATCCACGATGTTTTTCGCGAATACCAGGAGGCGCTGGAGCCGCTGTTCAAGGGCACGCCCTTCGGCCTGGCGGAGGAGAACCTTCAGTCGCGCATTCGCGGCGGCCTGCTGATGGCACTGTCCAACAAGTTTGGCGCGCTGGTGCTGACCACCGGCAACAAGAGCGAGATGTCCACCGGCTACTGCACGCTGTATGGAGACATGGTGGGGGCGCTGGCGGTGATCGGCGACGTCTTCAAGACACGGGTTTACGCGCTGAGCCGCTACGCCAACCGCGAGCGCGAGGTGATTCCGCGGGCAACCATGGAAAAGCCGCCCTCGGCGGAGTTGCGTCCCGGCCAGCGCGACACAGACTCACTGCCGCCCTACGAGGTGCTGGACCCGATTCTGGAGGCCTATGTGGAGCGCTACGCCTCCGCCGAGCAGATCGTCGAAGAGGGGAAGGCCGCCGGAGGCCCGGTGGATCTCGCTCTGGTCCGGCGCGTTCTCTCTCTGGTGGAGCGCAGCGAATACAAACGCCAGCAGGCTGCTCCGGTGCTCAAAGTGACGCCGAAGTCCTTCGGCAACGGCCGCCGTTTTCCCATCGCTGTCAAAGTTGAGCTGTAAGCGTCAAATAGTTGATGTTTTTTTGAAGGCGTGCAATGCGCGCCCACGGGCCGCCCCCGGTAGAATGAAAAGGAAGCGCCCAAGAAGATTCATACCCCAGAAGAAGGAAACCACATTGAAGAGCACAGGATCAGCTTTGAAGTCAGTACCGGGTTGGATTCCGGCAGCAGCTCTTGCCCTCACCGCCAGCCTGGGCACAGCCGTCGCATTGGCGCAGGCCGCGCCTGCCGGCCCGGCGCAACAGGCCCCAGCGGCCACGTCCTCTGCTTCCGCTGCTGCGCCAGCGGCCCCTGCCGCGCCGACCGATCCGCTTCCTCCGGCGAACCCGAAGGCCTTTACCGCGGCATCGCCCACGCTTGGGACAGTGAACGCCTTCCTGACTCAGCTTTGGGGCTTCGATCCAAAACGCGTCTGGCGCGTGATGGGCATCCAGCCCACCCCGGCCGAGGGAGTCAGCGAGGTTGTCGTTTTTGTTGCCAGCACGGGGCCCGACAGCCAGATACAGTCCGTCACCTTTTACGTGTTGCCCGATGGCAAGCACGCCATCGGCGAGGGCGCCGGGGTCCTCACCTTCGGCGCGACCCCCTTTGCCGAGACGCGCGCACTGCTGAAGGCACGCGCCAACGGAGCGTTCCGCGGGGCCATGAGCAAGGACCTCGAACTGGTGGAGTTCACCGACCTACAGTGCCCTCACTGCAAGGAAGCCGAGCCCACCATGGACCGGCTGGTCAAGGACTTTCCCGCCGCCCGCGTCGTCGTCCAACTGTTGCCGCTGACAGAGATCCATTCGTCCGCCTTCAAGGCCGCGGCTTATGGCGTCTGCGCCCAGATGCAGTCGAACGATGCATACTTCAGATACGCCGCGGGCGTCTTCGACACCCAGGAGGCGCTGGCGCCAGCGACAGAGGATACCCTGCTACAGGCCGCGGCCAAGCGCGCCGGCCTCGAAGGCCCCGCCATCGCCTCCTGCGCAAAAACCCAGGCCGCCACGGCCATCGTCGATGCCGACATCAAGCTTGCCGACGAAGCTGGTGTTCGCAATACGACGCCTACGCTCGCGGTCAACGGGCGCCTGCTTCCGCTCGGCATCCCCTATGATGTACTCAAGCAGATCATCGTCTACCAAGCCAAGCTGGACGGCGTTGCTACCGGCGCCTCCGCCGATATTCTGGCCCCCACGACGCCAGCTCCGGCCACCGCTGCGCCGGCGACTGCTGCGCCAAACACAGGGTCCAAATAAACGCCGGTCAGTACGAACACGATCCGCATCGCTTCGCCGGGCCGCTCACAAAACAATGTGAGCGGCTACGTTCATGCAGCCAACAAAACGGCGGCGGCGAGTGGATGAGCTTTGCGGATCAGGTGTGTGCAACGTAGAGGAAGCGCATGAGGCAGAGCGCGGCCAGCAGGTAGAGCATCCAGTGCTGGCGGCGGGCGCGTCCGGTAGCCAGCTCCAGCGCGGCGTAGCTGATGAGGCCGAAGGCGAGGCCGGTGGCGATGGAGTTGGTGAGCGGAATCGTGATGAGGATGAGAAAGGCAGGGATGGCGATGCGCGGAGCGTCCCACTCGATGTTTCCGATTCCGGCGAGCATCATTGCGCCAACCAGGATGAGTGCAGGCGCGGTGGCGAAGTCGGGGATGGCGCCGACGAAGGGTGCGACGAAGATTGCCACGAGAAAGAGCAGGCCGGTGACGATTGCGGTGACGCCGGTGCGCCCGCCGGCCGCCACACCCGACGCGGACTCGATGTAGCTGGTGACGGTGGAGGTGCCGGCCAGCGAGCCGACGATGGTCGAGGAGGCGTCGGCGAAGAAGATGCGATCGAGGCGGGGAATGGTGTGGTCGGCGGTGAGCCCGGCGCGGTCGGTGACGCCGACCAGGGTGCCGATGTTGTCGAAGAGATCGACGAAGAGGAAGACGAAGATGATTTCGAGGGCATTGAGATGGAGGGCACCGCGAATGTCGAGGTGAAATGCGGTGGCGCGGATGGCCATGGGATTGAAGGTGGAGGGCGCGTACTTTACCTGGTGGAAGAGGATTCCGGCGGCGAGCGTGGCGAGGACGCCGATGAGCATGGCGGCGCGCACGCGGTAGGCCTGAAGTAACGCGATCAGAAGGATTCCAAAGACGGCGAGCTGCGTGGTGTGCGCGTGCAGGTTGCCCAGCGCGAGAGTAGTGGCTGCGCTGGGGACGATGAGCCCGGAGTTGAGCAGGCCAATGAAGGCGATGAAGAGGCCGATTCCGCCGGCGACCGCTGCGTGGAGCTGGTAGGGGATGGCGGCCAGCAGGCGCTGGCGGATGCCGCCGAGGGTGAGCAGAAGAAAGAGAACTCCGGAGAGGAGGACCGCGCCCAGAGCGGTCTGCCAGGGAACGCCCATACCCTTGACGACGGTATAGGTGAAGTAGGCGTTGAGGCCCATGCCGGGGGCGAGAGCGAGCGGGTAGTTGGCCAATGCGCCCATCAGGATGGAGCCGAAGGCGGCGCAGAGGCAGGTGGCGGTGGTAACGGCGGCCAGCGGCATCCCGGTGGCGGAGAGGATGGCTGGGTTGACGAAGATGATGTACGCCATGGTGATGAAGGTGGTGATGCCGGCGAGAATCTCGATGCGCCAAGTGGTGTTGTGGGCGGCGAAGCCGAAGTACTGTTCCAGGCGAGTGAGCATAGGGGTGGTCGAGGGCTCCGGAGAATGACCGGCAGGACGATGCCGGAGAAATACAATGAATGGAATCCATCCAGCATAGCGCGTGAGGGGCCGATGACCGCCGACGAAGTTAAGAAAAACCTTGGACTGATACCGCACCCTCGGGAGGGTGGATGGTATGTGCAGACGTATAAGGCGGACGAGCGGATTGCGGCGGAGGCGTTTGCAGAGGGACGATATGCAGGCGCGCGAGCTACCGGGACTGCGATCTACTATCTGCTGGAGCGGGGGACGTTCAGCGAGATGCACCGGCTGCGCTCGGACGAGGTATTCCACTTCTACGCGGGCGATGCGGTGGAGATGCTGCAACTGGAGGAGCAGGGACGCGGACGAATCGTACGCATCGGGAACCGTCTAGAGGATGGCGAACGGCCGCAGGCGGTGGTGCGGCGCGGCGTGTGGCAGGGATCGCGGCTGGTGGCTGGCGGCGCGTGGGCGCTGCTGGGATGCACAGTGAGCCCCGGCTTCGAGTTTGAAGACTACGAGGCAGGCGAGCGCGCGGAACTCTGCGCCGAGTGGCCGGAGTTCCATCAACTGATCTGCGAACTAACGCGCCCTGTGCCTTCGACTCCACTCTAGGCTGGTTGCCGCTGTTGGTGGACAGCGGAACTTCTGCGATCGCCTGCGGTTCCATCGCCATGCATCTGAGGACCGTATGTGCCGGGACATTTCTGGCGCGCACGGCGTGTTGTACGCGTTCTTCCCATGTTGGAACAGAATCCGCAGGGTACGGCGGTTGAGTGGGACGTCGCTGGAACTCATGTTTCGCGAATTCGATCCGATAGAGGAATCAAAGCTCGCATCGGCCGGGAGTGAAGGAACGGCACTCACGGAATCGGGGCCCATATGCAGCACAGGAGAAAGATCGATATGAAGAACATCAAGCATGTATTTGCCGCCTTCATGAAGGACGAGTCGGGCCAGGACCTGATCGAATACGCGTTGGTCGCGGGTTTGATCGGCCTGGGCGCGGTTGTCGCCATGACCGGACTCTCCGGCAAGATCAGCAACGCATTCAACACGGTTGGCAACAACCTCACGAACTCTGTTTAGCCAGCAAGCAGACTATAGAACGACCGGGAGACGGAGAGTGCGAGCGGTGATGCGGCGTGGTGCGAAGCGCTGTCTCACCGCTTACCCCAAGATTGGTCTGCGCCAGCGTGGGGCGGGGGGCTGTTTCCTCGTGTTGGCCGCATCGCGGCCTGGTTCGCGTGACACGCACGGGTGTTCCCCATGGATATTTTTGAGCAACAACTGATGTTTCTCGGAGGCTCCTTGCTCTGTGCCGGCATCGGCTCGGTCACCGACGTCCGCGAACGCAGGATTCCCAACCTGGTGACCGGACCGGCGATCGCCGCCGGCTTGGCGCTACATGCAATCTGCGGCGGCTTGCGCGGGCTGGGGGACTCGGCGCTTGCCGGAGTAATTGCCGGCGGCATCTTTCTGGTCTTCTTTTTGGCCGGAGGCATGGGCGCGGGCGATGTCAAGCTGATGGCTGCGGTGGGATGTTTTTCCGGGCTCTCCTCGCTGCCTCTGGTGGTGATCTCAACTGCCATAGCGGGAGGGGTGCTTGCGCTGGCCATCGGCATCTATAACCGGCGGCTCGGCGAGACGATGCGCAATGTTGTCGCACTGCTCCAACATCATGGACGGCACGGCCTGGAACCGCATCCGGAGCTGATTGTGAGCAACGCGCGCACGCTTCGCCTGCCGTTTGCGCTGCCCATCGCGGCTGGATGTCTGTTCACTCTCTGCACCCTGGCGTGGGAGGCGCATCCATGAAGACAAAGCGCATCTTCATCGCCCTGGTTCTCGCCTTCTTCGTCTCCGCAGCGTGTACCTGGTTTGTGGCAAAGAGGCTGACCGCTCCGCCCAAGGTACAGAAGCAGCCGGATGCTCGATACGCGGCCCCGGCGCGCGCGCTCGAAGCAGGCGAAGTTCTGAAGGCCGAGGACATTGAGCTTGTGGCATGGCCGGGCAGCGATCCCATCGACGGCGCGTTTTCGCAGGCCGCCGCGGTGGTTGGCCGCGAAGTCCTCTTTCCTTTGGCCAAAGGCCAGCCCATTCTGGAGAGCGACCTTTCCGCCGCGGGATCCGGCATCGGCCTTGCCAGCAAGATTCCGGACGGCATGCGCGCGGTTGCGCTGCACTCCGACGAGGTGGTCGGCGTCGCTGGATTTCTTGTCCCCGGCTCACATCTCGACGTGCTGGTGACCTACCACTCGGACACCTCTCCCGACCCGATTACGGCTACTGTTCTACAGAACGCCGTCGTCCTGGCCGCCGGACACCAGCTTGAACCCGACCCCTCGGGCAAGACATCGGACGTTACGGTGGTGACGCTGTTGCTGACCCCGGAGCAGGCCGAGCGCGCCGTTCTGGCAAGCACGCAAGGCGCGATCCATTTTGTTCTGCGCAACGGAGCGGACACCAGCCGCAGCGGAGACACTCCGATGTTGCTCTCGCAACTCTCCGGCCAGGCGCCTGCCGCTGCACGCAGCGTTTCCCGCCCGGTTGCCGTGGCAACGCCGGCAGCCCCGAAACAGCAGGAGATCGAAACCATTCTTGGCAGTTCCGGCGACGCACAGCCGTCAGCAACGCCGAATGGAGGAGCCAGACCATGAACCTCCGCAGCTCACAGCCGGCGA
>Ga0181535_10007422_pt1 | contig 11035 bp, 6 predicted proteins | sample PEATcosm2014_Bin_44_FD_119774 | JGI IMG/M metagenome (GOLD analysis project Ga0181535, IMG submission 119774) | Peatland microbial communities from MTU Mesocosm Facility, Houghton, MI, USA - PEATcosm2014_Bin17_30_metaG | ecosystem: Environmental > Terrestrial > Soil > Wetlands > Peat | place...
CGCGCCAGGCCGCGCCCCAACGATACGCTTCCGCAACCCAAGTTCGGGGAGTGGCTCAGCCTGGTAGAGCACCTGGTTCGGGACCAGGGGGTCGGAGGTTCAAATCCTCTCTCCCCGACCAATTTATTTAGATCAGCCGCTCAGGATTCTTTCCCGTCACACCATTTTTCCTGTGGACACTCGGCCCAATTCTCGAATCATCCTTTGATTCAAGAGTGTAAGGCTGACCCAAGAGGTGAAGGGCCCGAAAGGTGGATCTCTAGCCCACGCCGGAGACTAAAGAGACTTTGACCGCCTCTTGCTCTTTTGAAGAGTTTATTTTGAGTGAATTGGAAGACTCTAAAGATTCTGCTTGATAAGCTGGTGCCGAAGAAGGGACTCGAACCCCCACACCCTTGCGAGTACGTGGACCTGAACCACGCGCGTCTGCCAATTCCGCCACTTCGGCACGGTATACAAGCGCAGCATCCCGGCTGCGCCGGCAGCATCTCTGAGTCTCGCAAATGCAGCCTTGAGTGTCAAATAAGTCGAGTACCGCGACCCGGAGAAGAGGCAGCGACAAGGGATTTCCGCTGACAAACAGTCATCCCACTGTCAGCCTGCTCGACTAGTCGGAGCAAGCTGACAGTGGGATGAGGTCAGGTTTTACGAATTCCTCAAGAGTGTTGGTTCTAGACGAGCTTGGCGTCGAGGGTGATCTCGGTGTTGTTGGCGAACAGTTTCGAGATGGGGCAGCCGCCCTTGGCATCGGCAGCGGCTTTGTCAAAGACTTCCTTGGTGGCTCCAGGAACGCTCGCCGTTGTGGTGAGCGCGATTCTAGTGATGGCGAAGCCGCCCTCAACCTTGCCCAGCGTGACGGCCGCATGGGTTTCGATCTTCTCTGGGGTAAGCCCCGCGCCGCCCAACTGCGCGCCGAGAGCCATCGAGAAGCAACTTGCGTGTGCCGCGGCGATCAATTCTTCGGGTGTCGTGCCGGAGTCTGCGCCTTCAAACCGTGTGGCGAAAGAGTAGTTGGCGTTCGAGAGCACGCCTGTTGCTGTAGAGATGGTGCCCTTGCCTTCTTTCAGTGAACCAGTCCAAACCGCACTTGCCTTGCTTGCCATTGTCCCTCCTTGGGGTTCCGGATTCCGGATGTTGAGGATTTCAGAGATTGTCGTCCATCAACCGGTGCGCGGTATGGGGAAGCCAGGGCGCGGCCGGAGTGCTGATGGAATTGAGCCTGCAGGCGCCCGCCGGATGGTGCGCGACAGGCTGCCCTCCCTTCCATGGTAATCTGTCGGGCATGTTGCCGCAGCGCCCACAGGTATTCGATCCTGATTTTGCAACGAAAGTTTCACATGATGAGGTGGATTGCCCCGTTGCATCGCAGGTGGATCACCATTGCCAGATTTGTCCCAACTGCGGGGCGCAGCTGACCGGCCACCATTGCAAGCTGGTGTGCACGCGATGCGGGTATTACCTGAGCTGCGCGGATTACTTCTGAGACTGGCTGGCTTTGCGAGTCGGTTCGAACTCATCGCCGGGGCGCCACTCAATTGTTTTGGGTGCTGCGCCGGCAAGCCAGCCGAGCACGAATCCGAAACGTGCCAGCTTGGCATTGCCGCGGAAGTCCCAGTCGGCACGGTACTCGTCAGAAGGCTGGTGGTAGTGGTGGGCAACGTAGTCCTCTGCCTGAAGGCGACCCCAATCCGACGAATGGCCCTCAAACAGATCGCCTTGATCGATTGAAAACGCTGGGATGCCGACTCTTGATAGTGAGAAATGGTCAGAGCGGTAGTAATGGCCAGCACCGGGATCTGCATCGGGCAAGATGGCCAGGTCAAATTCCCTGGCAACCTTCTGTACCGTAGGCCAGAAGTCCGAGCGCTCTGCGCCATCCAAAGTGACCGAGCGAGGAATTCCGATGGGCAGCAGCATGTCGTAGTTGAGGTCGAGGGAAAAATCACTGGCGGGAATCGGCGGATGCTCGCCCAGATATTGCGAACCGAGAAGGCCCTGTTCCTCCGCAGTGACAGAGACAAAGTAAACCGCATGCGGCGGGCGGATGGATGACTGCCCAAATGCGCGGGCCAGTTCAAGAAGGATTCCGCAACCGGTCCCGTTGTCGGCGGCCCCGTTGTAGATGTTGTCACCTTTGGCGTCAGGGTCGATGCCGAGGTGATCGTAATGGGCGGTATAAATGACCGCCTGTGCTGACCCGGCGCTGACGCCGCGGACTCGGCCGACTACGTTTGAGCTGACATAGCGGCGCACGCGGCTCTCTATGTGCGCGCGCAGGCTGACCGGAAGCTCAACGGGATGGAACGCTCCGGGCCTGCCTGCGATGTCGATGGCCTGATCGAGGTTGCCGAGACCGGCAAGCGCAAACAGGCGCTGGGCGACGTCATGCTGAATCCAGGCGGCGGCGCGAAGAGTGGCGTCTGGGTCGCCCTGAAGATAACTTTTTTCGACGGCCTGGGAATTGCGCACAACATCCCAGCCATAGCTGGCCAGGTCGGTGCGGTGAATGATGAGCACGCCAACGGCACCTCGGCGCGCGGCCTCCTCGTATTTGTAAGTCCATCGACCGTAGTAGGTAAGGGCAGGACCCTTGAAGAATTTCTTATCGCTCGAAGGAGGCTCGTTGACGATGACCAGAGCAATCTTGCCCTTCAAGCTGATTTCTTTGCCATCCGCGTCGGCGTAGTCGTCCCAGTGATACTCCGGCGCATGAATGCCATAGCCGACAAAGACAATGGGCGCGTCGAAGTCCGCCGTGGCCTGGCCGGCCTGATCTTTAGAGACAATTTCAGAACCGTAGGCGAGGTCGACCGGCTGGCCGCCGGGGGGAACGAACGCGAACCTGGTCTTGTCATCGATGGTGTGAATTGCGACCAGCGGAACGCGTTGGAAGTAAGTGCCGTCGTCGCCTGCGGGTTCGACTCCGGCAAGGGCGAATTGGGTTGCGATGTACTCGGCCGCGAGTTCTGCGCCGCGCTTGCCGGGGCCGCGGCCTTCAAGCAGATCGAGGGAAAGGAAGCGCACGTGGGCGCGAATCTTCTCAGGGTCGATGGAGGATGCGGCGATTCGTGCAGCCTGCGGCAAGCCGGGAATCTCTGGGACCGGAGGCAGGGCGGGGTTCTGAGCGTGAGCGGCGATTGCGGCATGCGTGCAGGCGGCTAAGGTTGCAAGAATTCGAATCGGGCGCATTTGATCTCCCTCGGCCTTGCGCGGGCGTCGGCTGAGATGGCGTAAGTGAGCACTTCCAGAGTACGTGGGGCTCTGGTTACTGGGCAATAGCCGCCCGCGGTAGGGCGACGAGCAAGCGGGCACGCGTGAGCACCTTCCGCGCAAGGCCTGTGAGAGCCATGGCGGCAACTTCATTAACCGGAACCCAGCGGCGCTCGCCAGAGGCGATGGTGATTGCATCCACCGCATCCTCGTCGACAGTGCGGACGCGAACGTAATAGTTGACCTGCATGATGGCGTGACGCACCGTCATCAACAGGTCCTTCTGGGCAACGGTTGTGTTTTTGAGGGCGGGCAGTTCCCAAAGGCCGGGCATCACGGAGAGCGATGCTGGCCTCTGTTCAAGCAACACTTCGCGGCCAGACCGGTTGGGCCGCGGGCCTGTGCGGATAGACAGAGCGTGTGCTACTTCGCGGCTCTGCATGCGCGCCCTGGGCACGGTCTTGTGTTCGCCCTGGGTCTTGCAGTCCTTGGCGACTGGACAGACAAGACATGTGGGATTGCGCGGCAGGCAGACCGTTGCGCCCAACTCCATAAGGGCCTGGTTGAAGTCGCCGGGGCGCTCGGGATGAACAATCTGCGCGGCCAGCCGTTCAATTTTGCGCTTGAGCGCCGTTTCACCAACACGGCTGCCTGCAGCCCAGCCCTCAAGCCGGCACAGGACGCGCTCTACATTTCCGTCAACAACCGCGACGACTTCGCCGTGTGCGATGCTGGCGATGGCAGCGGCGGTATAAGCACCGATCCCCGGCAGGGCGCGAAGGGCTTCAGCGGTGGATGGCAGATTGCCATCGAGCTGCTGCACGACGAACTGTGCGGCCTTGTGCAACATGCGTGCGCGACGGTAGTAGCCCAGGCCACTCCACAACGCGAGAACATCCTGCTCGGGCGCCTCGGCGAGGGAAACCAAAGTGGGGAACCGCGCGAGAAAAGTCTGATAGCGATCGACAACCACGGCCACACGGGTTTGCTGAAGCATGATCTCAGAAACCCAGATTGAGTAGGGATCGGTTTTGCGACGCCAGGGCAGGTCGCGCTTGTTGCTCGCATACCACTGCAATAGCTGGTCGCGGAGACGGATGGTCTTAGAGCGGTTCTCCAATGGATATGCCCTCTCAAGTACCATGCAAAGGTGGCTGTTTCTTAAAGAAAAGGCCGCTCGACATTCTCGCTTCGGTATACAGCAATTGGAGACCCGCTATAGCAGATTCGCGACGCGTTCTGGCGATTGGCTCAGCTCCGGGCATTATCCCAACAACTCTGAGAGCAGCCCATTTGCAGCTTGAAGCGCCGCATCGATCTGACCCTGGTCTTTGCCGCCGGCCTCAGCGATTTCCGGCTTGCCTCCGCCGGATCCGCCGACGAGTTTGGCCACTGCGCCCACCAGCTTGCCGGCTTGAATGCGCTTGATGAGCCCCTGGGTTACGCCGGCGATGATGGCGACCTTGCCCTCCGGCTGTGCAGACGCGAGCACCACGACGCCCTCGCCGAGCTTCTGCTTTAGATTGTCCACGAGTGTGCGAAGCTGGCCGCGCTCCAGCGAGTCGGCGCGCAGAGTCACGAGACGAATTCCTTTCACGTCTACTGCGTGATTGAGCGCGTCATCGAGCGCGCCGGCGGCAGACTTCATGCGCGTCTCTTCCAGTTCGCGGCGGAGTCGCTTGAGTTCGTCATCCTGTGCCGTAAGCCTGGCGCGGAAAGCATCCGATGGGCTCGTGCCTGCTGCCGACGGCGCAACCTGAGCGGCGAGCTGGGCCACGGCAAAGTCCTGGCGGAACGTATCCAGGGAACCGAACCCGCTGATCGCCTCCAATCGGCGCACGCCAGAGGAGACCGAACCTTCACTGATTACTTTGATCAGGCCGATTTCACCGGTGGCCGCGGTGTGCGTGCCGCCGCAAAGTTCCGTCGAAAATCCGTCAGACAGCTTGACCACGCGCACCTTGTCGCCGTACTTCTCACCGAAGAGAGCCATGGCGTGATACTCGTTGACGGCTAGGTCGATGGGCACGTCTTCAAGAGTTTCAACGCGGGCGTTGGAAAGAACTTCGCGATTCACAATCGACTCGATCTCTTCAAGCTCTTCGTCGGCAACTGGGGCAAAGTGTGAAAAGTCGAAGCGGAGACGCGTGGGATCGACAAGCGACCCAGCCTGCTTGACGTGGGTGCCGAGAACCTGGCGAAGCGCGGCGTGGAGCAGGTGAGTTCCGGTGTGGTTGCGGCGGATAGAGTCGCGGCGATTGCCATCAACAACGGTATTGACGCGGTCGCCGACAGCGAGAGGTTGTTTGAGCAGGGCCTTGTGGGCGCGGACGCCCTGGACGGGGAGAACGCAGCCAGTAATCTCAGCCACTGTTGAATTTCCGTCCGAGGCCAGGAAAACACCGGTATCGCCGACCTGGCCGCCGGAGTCGCCGTAGAAGGTGGTTTGGTCGAGAACGACTTCCACCTGATCGCCTGCAGCCGCGGCTGGAACGCCGACTCCATCTTTGACAATCGCCAAAACCTCCGCCGGTGCGGCCAGCACTTTGTAGCCGAGGAAGTTGGTTTTGGGGAGTTCGCGATACGCAGGGCTGGCGGACTTCTGGCTGCCGCCCTTCCAACTGGCGCGGGCGCGCGCTTGCTCCTCGGCGCGGGCGGCTTCGAAGCCCGGGAGATCGAAGGCTACGCCGGCATCGCGCGCTGCGTCGACCATGAAGTCGAGAGGCAGGCCGTAGGTCTCGTAGAGATGGAAGGCCTTGTCGCCCGCGAATGAACCTTGCAGCTCCTCATTCAATCGAGTCAGTCCAACCTTCAGGACTCGATCAAACTGCTTCTCTTCCGCTTCAATGACTTTGGCGACGCGGCTGGCGGAGTCGCCGAGCTCGGGATACGCTCCCTGCATCAAATCGCGGACGGCATAGACCATCTCAAAGAGGAATGGCTGCTCCTGGCCCAGCAGGCGACCATGGCGGATGCCGCGACGGAGGATCTTGCGCAGCACGTAGCCGCGGCCTTCGTTGGAAGGAAGGACGCCGTCGTTGATGAGGAAAGTAGCGGCGCGGGCATGGTCGGCGATGATGCGCAAGCTTGCGTTGCCCACGAGAGCAGATAACTCCGCTCTCCCCGCCAGCCCCGCTAGCTCCGCTGCCCTCTCAATCAGTGGCGTAAACAAATCCGTCTCAAAGTTGGCGACTTTGCGTTGCAACACGGCAGCGACGCGCTCCAGCCCCATGCCGGTGTCGATGGAGGGCTTTGGCAGCGGGCTGAGCATGTAGGCTGTCTTTCCAGTGGCCGGGTTAACAACCGCCGAGCGATCAAACTGCATGAAGACGAGGTTCCAGATTTCGACGTAGCGGCTCTCGTCCTCGCCAAATGGTTTGTCGACTCCAGGAGCCTCGGCGGCTTCAATGCCCATGTCATAGAAGATTTCAGAGCACGGGCCGCAGGGGCCCGTCTCGCCCATCTGCCAGAAGTTGTCTTTGAGACCGTACGCGCGGATGCGATCTTTGGACACGCCGGCCTGGATCCAGAAAGCTTCGGCCTCGTCGTCGCGGGGCACGCCATCGGCGCCGCCGAAGATGGTGACGTAGAGGCGGTCTTTGGGAATGCCCAACCACGCCTCGCTGGTGACCAGTTCCCAGGCGAAGTCGATGGCTTCCTGCTTGAAGTAGTCGCCGAAGCTGAAGTTGCCCAGCATCTCAAAGAAGGTGTGATGGCGGCGGGTAAAACCAACGTTCTCAAGGTCATTGTGCTTGCCACCGGCGCGAACGCATTTCTGCGAGCTGGTGGCGCGCGAATAGTCGCGGCGCTCGGCGCCCAGAAACAGGTCCTTGAACTGGTTCATTCCGGCGTTGGTGAACAGCAGAGTGGGGTCGTTGGCAGGCACCAAGGAGGAAGAGTGCATACGGCGGTGCCCCTTCGACTCAAAAAAGCGCAGAAATGTTTCGCGAATCTCGTTCCCTGATCGGAATTGCATGGCTTCTTTAGTGTATCGAACGCGAGCAGCTACTCATGCTGCTGGTCATCGGCTAAATTCTCGAGCGCGGCGAGGGCTTCGTCTGAGACCTCCCACTGGCGGAGGATCTTGTAGATGACACCGGTGGAGAAGCCGGCAGCGACCAGGCGGCGCATGATGCGAGCTGTCTCCTTTTCGTTCTCAGGCTTGCGCAGGCGCTTGCGGGCAAGGTGTTCACGCGCGAGGGCCTCTTCGTTGGTGCTGCCGTAGAGGGACTCGAGAGTCTCGGCAATGAGGTCTTTGGCCACCCCTTTCTGCTGCAGGTCCTGACGGACGCGGCGCACTCCGAGCTTTTCGTTCTCCTGACGCAGGCGCGCATAGGTTTCGGCGTAGGCTGCATCGTTGAGGTAGCCGTGTTGTTTCAGGCGAAGCAGCACAGTGGCGAACACCGCTTCACCGCGCTTGGCGGGCTCGACGCGGGTCTTCATCAAGCGCCGGAGTTCCGCTTCAGTGCGCATGTGGCGGCCGAGAGCTTTAACGGCGTAGTCGTAGAGGCCGGCTTCGTTGAGGAAGACGCGGGGCTTGGCGGATTTGGGTTTGAAGGGCAGCTTCTAGCCTCTAGCTTCTAGCCTCCAGCTCAAATGCCTGGAAACTCATTGCAACCGAGTCAAAGACTGAATTGTGATATAGACGAGCTAACAGCTGGAAGCTAGTGGCTGGAAGCTGCATTCCCTGTCCACTGGTCGACCCAGGCATTCACTGTCTTCCACCAGAGCTGCGAGTTTTGCGGCTTGAGGACCCAGTGGCCTTCGTCGGGGAAGTAGAGCATCTTGCTGGGAACCTTCAGGCGCTGCAACGTGGTGAAGAGTTGGAATCCCTCGCTGACGTCCAATCTGTAGTCAAGCTGGTTGTGGATCACGAGCGTAGGGGTCTTGAAGTTTTTCGCAGATAGCATCGGGGCCCATTTACGGTAGGGATTTTCCGAATCGGGTTTCCCGTAGTAGTCCCAGGGCTTTCCTTTGAACTCCCACTCGTTAAACCAGAGTTCTTCTGTAGAGCCGTAGGCAGATTCGGGGTCGAACATGCCGTCGTGGGTGACGATGCATTTGAAACGGTCGGTGTGGCCAAGGACCCAGTTGGCCATGTAGCCGCCATAGCTCGCACCGAGGGCGCACTCGCGCGACTTGTCGATGAAGGGATAATGCTGCTCGGCGTAGTCGAGGCCGGTCATGAGGTCGGTGAAGGGCTTGCCACCCCAGTCGCCATTGACACCGTCGACGAATGCCTGCCCATAACCTGTCGACCCGCGGGGATTGATCATGACCACGACGTAGCCGTTGGCGGCGAAGAGCTCGGCGTTCCAACGGTAACTCCAGGAGTCGCCCCATGCGCCTTGCGGCCCGCCGTGGATCAGGAATTTGACGGGGTATTTCTTGGTCGCATCGAAGGCCGGAGGCTTGATGATAAACCCTTGGATTCTGGTTTTGTCGGCGGCGGTGAACCAGAAGGATTCCATTTTGGGAAGGTCGAGTTGGTCCAGGAGGCCGTCGTTGAGGTGGGTGACAAGCGTCGGCTCGTAAGTCGCCTTTGTTGTCTCCTGAACCGATCCAGAGGTGCCGAAGGTCACAATCGCAGTTCTTGCGGAGTCGTTAATCTCGAGCGGATCGCCGAGAACCACTTCGCTCGGCATATCTACGCGCATGAGTGTGCCGAGCAGCCGGAATCTCCCATTTAGAGTCACGGCGTGAATTCCGCTCCACTCGCCGGGAATCTTTCCGTATCGATCAAGCTGCCTATGAACGGGGCGACGGTTTCCATCTGCTTTCGAAGTCGGCCGCTGGTCAACGGCATCCTCGTGCAGAGCCAATTCTGCGTCAGGCGGTAGAGGATCCACTGAAATGCTCTGAATCGGCGCCTCGCCGTCATAGCCCGACGTGAAGTAAATGAGTTTCGAGTCATCGCGCCATGAAAACTCGTCAACCCACCGATCAAAGTTGGCTGGTTTAGGACCGGGCTCGAAGACAACGGCGGAACTCAAGGGATAGTCCAATGTATTCTTCTGCCGGTCGAACAGTGCTAGCCGGAACTTGTCGCTTTCGTAGCCGGGGCGGAACTGGGAGCGCCAGGCTAAATATTTGCCGTCGGGAGAGTAGGCCGGATTGAAGTCGCCGCCGAGAGAAGTGCTCACCTTGACTGGCTTGGCGGCGGGGTTGGTCAGGTCGAGTGTGAAGATGTCGGAGTTGGTGCTGATGGCGGGTTCTTCGTCCAGGTTCTCAGTGAAGGCCAGCTCTTTGGAGTCAGGCGCGAAGGCGAAACCGCCGCCGCCTTCGAGAGAAAAGGGCGGAACATCGTGGGCATCGTTGGGCGTGAGGTCGCGGAGGGCGCCAGTGTCGACTGAAAGCAAGAACAGATGGCTGCGCTTGTCACCCGTGTAGCGGTTCCAGTGGCGATAGAGGAGATGAGTGAAGATCTGCGCTTTGACCTTGCTGGCGGCCTGTGCAGCGTCGCGGTCGGCATTGCATTTATCGCCCGATGCATCTGCAGGCGAGATCGCAGGGCAATCCGGATACACCGCCGAAGTAAAAACCACGGAGTGCCCATCAGGAGACCAGATGGCGTTGTCGGCTTCAGTCGAGATAGAGGTCACCTTTCTGGGGTTGGCGGTTACGCCGGTGGCTGGGTCGAAGTCCGCGAGCCACACTTGCTGGCCACCTTGCCGACCGGAAAGAAAAAGCACGGAATGCCCGTCGGGGGCGAACTGAGAGCCGCTGTCGCCGGGCTGGGAGACGGTGAGCGGTTTTGCGTCGCCGCCGGCGATGGGCTGGATGAAAAGCTCAGGGGTTTTGGTGTTCTGGCCGAGATCAACGGTGGTGGCGGAGTAAGCCAGCCACTTGCCGTCCGGGGAGACTGCGGTTTCGCCCAGGCGCTTCATCTTCATCATGTCTTCGAATGTCATCGGACGTTTTGCGCCGGTCGGCGAGACGGCAGCCTGGGCGGAGCAAAACGGGGCGGCAAGGATGGCAAGGGCAAGCGAGACGGCGAATAAAGTTTTGGGCATGAAGTTTCCTGTCCGGATTTCCTGTCTGGATTTCCCATCAACGGTAGCGAGAAAATCGCATCCGCGCGAAGAAGAAGTTTACACCGCCGCCTGCCCACCTGCTGCGAGCCAAACACCTTCGGCCACCTGCGGTTGGGCAGGCGTCTTCGGCTCGTGGCGCGGACTGAGCCTGGTCTCCAACCGATTCGCTCGGGATGTTGATTTTGCTTGTTCCCCAGAAATCGATTGCACAACAGCAAAGGCCGCTCCCGAGAGGAACGGCCTTTGTGTTGAGTGGACCAAGGTTAAAAGAATCAGTCGCCGGCGACCGGTTCGGTTTCCTGACGCCGGTTAATGGGCGAAGTAGCGTTGTTTGAAGCCGGCTTGATGGAGTCCAAACGAACCAGGCCTTCGACGGGCTTCTCGCCCAGCACATGCTCGCGATAGAGCTTGGCCATGCGGGCGTTCTCGGCATCGTCCTTCAGCTTGGTATCGCGCGCGCGAATCTTTTCTTCGCGGGCGTTCTTGGCAATGCCCAGGTTGTCGAGCGTGTGGTTGGCTTCAGAGTTCACATGCTCCATGTTCAATTTGAGCTCGTGGCCCACCTCTGACATGCCTACCTTCTTGCCGCCGGCGAAGATCTCGTGGCGGCCGTGCTCTTCGTACCACTTGGTGAGGGTTGAGGTCATGTGCATCTTCTCAATAATGTTGCGCCAGCCCACGCCAGTGTTGTACGCGCAGAAGCTGATTTCGCCTTCCTGCGTGGCGTAGGGAATGATGCACTGCTCGGTGCGGCGGAAGTCGTAGTTGAACAGATCCTGGAACCACATGCC
>Ga0181535_10007425_pt1 | contig 11033 bp, 9 predicted proteins | sample PEATcosm2014_Bin_44_FD_119774 | JGI IMG/M metagenome (GOLD analysis project Ga0181535, IMG submission 119774) | Peatland microbial communities from MTU Mesocosm Facility, Houghton, MI, USA - PEATcosm2014_Bin17_30_metaG | ecosystem: Environmental > Terrestrial > Soil > Wetlands > Peat | place...
CTCTCCCGCGGGGAGAGGTTACCCGACGGAGGAGGGGGGGTGAGGGGTCTGTTGGGCGCCGAGGTCATCCACGCAGAACGATTCTGCCGCCCCTCCGGGGCTCGCCACTCTTATGCGCATCTTTCCCCACGGCTTACGCCGTGGGCTGCAATGTGTCATGCGTGTCCAAAACAAGATCTGGCCATCAGTCGACGACCTGCGGCTTCGCCGCTTGCTATGCGGAAAGGCTGCGCCTTTCCGTCGCCGCAGGTTCTCTCCGTCCTCGTTCGTGCCGCGTGGAAGGCTATGCATTCCGCGCGGCACGAACGAGGGGTTAAGGGGTCAAATCAGCCGAAAAGGCGGAGCCTTTTCGCACAGCAAGGGGCGAAGCCCGACGCAAAAGCAGGCGCAGCCAGCCCGCGTAGCAAGCGGCAGAGCCGCAGGTCCTCGGTCGATGCGAAGCTTTTGTTTTGGACACGAGTGACGATCAGTCGCCCCCTGCGGGGGCTTGAGGAGATGTTTCCCATGAAACCAATCATTGTTTGTCGCCAGTTTATGGTGGCGGCAGTTGTTCTTGCCGCCCTTTCGATTGCGCCGCCGTTGCGGGGGGAGGCCCGCGAACACAACTCGATCCGGCATCGATTCACCTCAGCGCTGTTCACCCTAGTGGCGAGGGTGGAGGCGGGAGGCCAAGCAAATCCCGGCGAGGGAAAGATTCTCTTTTACCAGGACGCGATGAATCCTTCGTATCACTCGGACAAGCCCGGCCTGGCGCCAGACGGGATGAAACTCGTGCCGGTTTATGCCACGGACGTGCCGGCGGCTTCGCTTCCTCGGGGGAGTGTGCAAATCAACCCAGCCCGCCAGCAGCTCATGGGAGTCACGAGCGCATCGGCAGCATACCGGACGATTGACCGGGTCATTCGCGCCACGGGCGAAGTCGAAATCGACGAAACCCGCATCTCGAGTGTCAGCACGAAATTTAGTGGCTGGGTGCAGAAGGTCTTCGTGGATTCCAGCTTTCAGCACGTCACCAAGGGGGAACCTCTTTTTACGGTCTATAGTCCCGACCTTCTGGCCGCTGAACAAGAGTATTTGCTCGCCCTCAAGGCAGGCAAAACGCTGGGGCAGAGCTCCCTTGTGGAAGTGAGCGCGGGTGGAGCGAGTCTGCTGGAAGCCGCGCGCCTAAAGCTCTCTTTGTTGGACGTGACACCCGACCAGATCCGTGATCTCGAGGTGACAGGTAAGCCGAATCGGGAGTTCACGATCTACTCGCCTGGCGAAGGCCATGTGCTCGAGCGCAAAGTTTTTCCCAATCAATATGTCACGCCCGAGGCTGAACTCTACAAGATCGTGGACCACAGCACAATCTGGATTTATGCGGAAATTCGCGAACCGGACGTCCCCTACGTGAGCGAGGGCCAGGAAGCAGTGGTAACGGCGGAGGCGTTTCCCGGCCAGAAACTCAAAGGGCGCGTGAGCTTCGTCGAGCCGCACATGATGGAAGAAACCCGCACGGAACGCGTACGCATGGAGTTTCCCAATCCCGATTTGAAGCTCGAGCCTGGGATGTTCGTTAACGTGGAGCTGCATCGCGGCCTGGGCCGGCAATTGACCGTGCCCGTCGACGCGGTTTTGGATTCGGGCGTTCATCAACGGGTGTTCATCGATCGCGGCAAAGGCGTCTTTGAGCCCCGTACCGTAACCGTGGGCGCGCGGTCGGGGGATTTCGCCGTAATCCTCAGCGGCCTTCGAGCCGGTGAGCACGTGGTGACCCGCGCCAACTTCCTGATCGACTCGGAAAGCAATATGCGCGAGTCGATGGAGGGCATGCAGGCCGGAGAGGACCACCACCATTGACCGGGTTGGAGGATTTTTCAACTCCTTCAACTGTTTCAACTAATTCAACTAGTTGAAAAAGTCGAAAAGTTGAAGAGTTAAAAGAGGCCCCGATAGGAGCACCACCCGTGATTCATAAAATCATCGATTTTTCGGCGAGAAACAAATTCCTGGTTTTCCTCCTGGTGGGAGTTGCGGTTGCCACCGGGTGGTGGTCACTGCAAAACGTGCCGCTGGACGCGATTCCCGACCTTTCCGACACGCAGGTCATCATCTACTCACGCTGGGACCGCAGCCCTGACATCATGGAAGACCAGGTCACCTATCCCATCATCACAGCGCTGCTGGGCGCGCCTCACGTCAAGGACATCCGCGGTTTTTCCGACTTTGGCTACTCCTACGTTTACATTATTTTCGACGAAGGCACGGACATCTATTGGGCACGCTCGCGCACGCTGGAGTATCTCTCCAAAATCACCCCTCGCCTTCCCTCCGGCGTACAGACGGAACTGGGGCCTGACGCCACCTCGATCGGCTGGGTGTTTCAGTACGCGCTGGTGGATACCACCGGAAAGCAGAGCCTGGACGAACTGCGTTCCTACCAGGACTGGTACCTGCGCTATTACCTCGAGAGCGTTCCGGGAGTGGCGGAAGTTGCGCCCATCGGCGGCTTGGTGCGGCAGTACCAGATCCAGGTGGACCCCTACAAGCTGGCGGAATACAAAATTCCCCTGATGAAAGTACTGGAGGCGGTGCGCGCCAGCAATAACGACGTCGGTGGACGCCTGGTGGAATTCGCCAGCCGCGAATATATGGTCCGCGGGCGCGGTTATGCGCGCTCGCTCGACGACTTGCGAAGCATCGTGGTGGGAGGCGATGCGCGGCGGGGAGTGCCCATCACAGTCAATGACATTGGCCAGGTCACGCTCGGCCCCGACATTCGCCGCGGAGTTGCGGACCTGGATGGCAAGGGAGACGTGGTGGGCGGCGTGGTGATCATGCGTTCCGGCGAGAATGCTCTGCGCGTGATCGACCGCGTAAAGGCCAAGCTGAATCAAATCCAACCCTCGCTGCCTCCGGGCGTGAGGGTTGTCTCCACCTACGACCGGTCGGAACTGATTTTGAAATCGATCCACACACTGAAGCACACCCTGCTTGAGGAAGTCGGCATTGTCAGCCTCGTGATTTTGGTTTTCCTGTGGCACATCCCCAGCGCTCTCATTCCCATTCTGACGATTCCCATTACGGTGCTGATCGCGTTCATTCCCATGAAAGCGATTGGAGTGACTTCCAACATCATGTCGCTGGGGGGAATTGCCATCGCCATCGGCGCCATGGTGGACGCAGCCATCGTGGTGGTGGAGCAAACGCACAAGAAGCTGGAGATCTGGGAAGCAGAGGGTCGCAAACGTGATTATCACGCTGTGGTCATCGAAGCTATCCAGGAAGTCGCCCCTGCCAGCTTCTTCTCGCTGCTGGTCATCGCGGTTTCGTTTACGCCCATCTTCGCGCTGGAAGCGCAGGAAGGAAGGCTGTTCAAGCCCCTTGCCTTCACCAAGAATTTTTCCATGGCGATCGCGGCCGTGCTCGCGATCACGCTTGACCCTGCCCTGCGGCTGCTTTTCACTCACGCCACTTCCTTTAACTTCCGCCCGCGTTTTTTGGCCCGCATCGCCAATGCTGTCCTGGTGGGGAAAATTCTCCCGGAGGAAAGACACCCGATCAGCCGCGTGCTGATCAAGTTATATCGCCCCGTAGTGGAAATGACCGTGCGCCTGCGGTGGATCGTGATCGGCGCGGCTATTGCTGCCGTCGTGCTGACGGTTCCAGTTTTCCAGCGCCTGGGTTCGGAATTCATGCCGCCGCTCAACGAAGGCACATTGCTCTACATGCCTACCACGCTGCCGGGCATCTCGCTGGCAGAGGCGCAGCGGCTCCTGGAAATCCAGGATCGTATCCTCAAAACTTTTCCGGAGGTTGAGCGCGTGTTTGGCAAGGCTGGCCGGGCGGAGACCTCCACGGACCCCGCCCCGCTTTCGATGGTGGAGACCACGGTCCTCCTGAAGCCGCAGGACCAATGGCGCAAGAAGCCGCAGTGGTATTCGAGTCGCGCCCCGGAGTGGATGCAGAAAATCTTGCGCCACGCCTGGCCCGACCGGATATCCCAGGACGACCTGGTGGACGAAATGGACCGCGCCCTGCGCATTCCCGGGACGTCGAACGCCTGGACCATGCCCATCCGCAACCGTGTGGATATGCTCACCACCGGGGTGCGCACGCCCGTCGGAGTCAAGGTGCTGGGCGCCGATCTCAATAAAATTCAGCAGATTGGCGAGGAGATTGAACATGTCCTGGCGAAAGTTCCTGGCACCCGCAGCGTTTACGCCGAGCGCGTGAGCGGCGGCTATTTCCTGGATTTCACCCTCCGCCGCGGTGAGCTGGCGCGCTATGGGTTGACCGTGGACGACGTGGAGGCTTACATCATGTCGGGGGTGGGCGGAGAGAACGTCACTACTACTGTCGAGGGGCGGGAGCGCTACTCCGTGAACGTCCGCTACCTGCGCGATTACCGCAGCGATGTGGGCGCGCTCGCCCGCTTGCTGGTGGCCACACCCTCGGGACTGCAAATCCCCATCAGCCAACTTGCGGACATTCGCCTGCTGGAAGGGCCCAGCATGATCCGCGATGAGAACGGCCTGCTAAGCGGATACGTTTACGTGGACGTCGCCGGGCGCGACCTGGGAAGCTATGTGGAGGAAGCGCAACACGTGGTGCGCGGACAGGTGGAATCGCATTTGCCCGCCGGCTATAGCTTGAGCTGGAGCGGCCAGTACGAATTCCTCCAGCGCATGCGCGAACGGCTGAAGTTGGTGGTCCCGATCACCATTTTTCTGGTCTTCATCCTTCTCTACCTCAATACGAAGTCCGCAGTGAAGACGCTGATCATCTTCGCGGCAGTGCCGTTTTCCGCTGTGGGAGCCGTCTGGCTGCTTCATTGGCTGGGTTACAACATGAGCATCGCCGTCTGGGTGGGCTTGATCGCCTTGCTGGGCGTGGACGCGGAAACCGGGGTTTTCATGCTGCTCTACCTCGATCTCGCTTACGAAAGCTGGAAGCAAGCGGGCCGCCTGAAGAGCTACAAAGATCTGCAGGACGCCATTGTGCATGGCGCGGCGATGCGCGTTCGCCCCAAAGTGATGACCGTCGGGTGTATGTTCATGGGCCTCTTCCCCATCATGTGGTCCACGGGCACGGGCGCGGACGTGATGAAGCGGATCGCCGCCCCCATGGTCGGCGGTATTTTCACCTCGTTCATTCTGGAACTGCTGGTCTACCCGGCGATCTATGCGATTTGGAAATGGAATTTTGAACTGAAAAATAGGTGCTAGGTGTCAGGTGCTAGGTGCCAGGTGTAAACTCCTAAGGGCATTCATTGTCTCGCGAGGGGGAGAATTAAAATGTTCAAGGGGTATAGGGATCTTAAAGTGTGGCAGAAGTCAATGGACCTTGTCGTCGAAAGTTATCGTCTCGCTAAATTCTTGCCGAAGAGCGAGACGTTTGGGTTGACATCGCAGATTCAGCGGGCTGCTGTCTCAATCCCCGCCAACATCGCGGAAGGCCATGGAAGGGAACACTTGGGCGACTATTTGCGGCATCTGTCGATAGCCAATGGTTCGTTAATGGAGCTCGAGACCCATATACTTCTCATGCAGCGCTTATATAGAATTGGAAGCGAGGCGCAAATTGCGCTGGCAATGACGGATGAGTTGGGGAGAATGCTATCGGGGCTAACCAAGAGCCTGAAAGAAAGATTAATCGCAGCCTAGCACCTAACACCTGGCACCTAACACCTTTGGAGAATCCATGAAGGCCCGCGAAATCCTCATAACGCTCGTCGCGCTGTTGGCGATCGGGGTCACATCCTTTTTTGCTTATCGGTATGAACGAAAAAGCGAGACGGTGGGCATGTGCCCGTTTTGCGACCGCATGATCCACCCGGTTACTGTCTATCGATTGAAGGTTGGCGGCCAGGTGCTGGCGGCGTGCTGTCCGCGGTGCGGCATGCACGCCCAGGTGGGCCAGACGCAGGGAATTCCGGGTCAGGCTTGGGCGACTGACGTCACTACCGGCGAGAGTGTCGCGGCAGAATCCGCCATTTATGTTGAGGGCGGCGACATCCAGTACTGCACACACGGAAACCAGCCGACGGCGCGCGAACCCCACGGCGTTTCCGTGCGCGAGTATGATCGCTGCCTGCCGACTCTGGTGGCATTCAAGTCGCCGCAAGAAGCCGAAGCCTATCGGCAGCAGCATGGAGGGCGCATTTTGAGCTACTCGCAGGCGCTCGCCGCTGTGCGGGAGCAATGATTGCCGTCACCCCACCGATACGGAACGCCCTTTAATGGCTACAGGCAGTCCGTCACCAATCGATTCGTTCGAGGTCCTTCACCACGTCAAAGTGGCGGTCCCGGCTTATGAGCGGCACCGAATACTGGCGACAAAGTGCGGCAATCCAGAGGTCGTTGGTGGGAATCGGCTTGCCTGATCTTCGCAACTCCAAGCCAATAGCGGCGTAGTGGTATGTAGTTTCGTTGTCGATGTCGAGGACGGTCACTGTCGCGACCCACTCGCGCAACCAGTTCTCGTACTCCGCCCGGCGCCGCGACTGGGCGATGCCCATCCGATACTCCCCCAGGACAATCACCGGAACCGCCAGGCGCTCGGCCTTGGCAACCACTTCCAGCGCGGCGGGATGGCGGTCGGCAGCGGCCAACAAGGCGTTCGTATCCAGTATCAACGCCACATCTCCGCATCGATTTTCTCGGAGTCCGCCTCGATCAGGCGGTTGACGCGCACCGTCTCCGCATGCAGATGCTTCAGTTTGCCCATGTGCTTAACCCAGGGCCTCTCGGCAGGGGTCGAACCAGCCGCCAGCTTCTCCTTGACCGCTTGCGTCACAAATTCACGCAGCGGGAGTCCGCGCTCGGCCGCCGCGGACTTCGCGCGGCGAAAAATGCGATCGGGGATTTCCAGTGTCGTTTTCATAGAAAGAGTCTCCCATATTTATGGGACCATTGTCAACGTGGAACAAGTTAAAACCCTTGAACGTCGTGCCTGCCTGCACAGTTTTAGTGCAGCCCGGTAATGCTGTCATGCGCGTTTGACATCAGCGTCCGGCAATTCCGGCACTGGCTGGCCCAATGAGCTCATTTTCTTTCCCCCTGAGAAGTCCTTTATGCATCAAAACCGCTCGCGCGTCACATGAGGACACTGCCCCCCAGCTCACCACCCATTGTTTCCAGCCCTGTCTTCGCCTAACCTACTCCGTGCGGAGGGAATAAATGAAAAACATAACTCTTCTGAGTTTATCGATTTTCGCCTTGGCGGGGATGTCCATGATTGCAGCGGGGCAAGCGCCGCCAGCCGTCGTAAGCGTTTCCACTGAAATCAAAGGCGTCGTTTTGGTCCGTTTGAAATACTATACCGACCTCTTGGACGGACTTCAGCAGGCGGTGAAGGACGAGAAGATCAAGAACGCGGTGATCCTGAGCGGCGTCGGGTCCGTCACCAGCTATCATGTCCACGCCGTGAGCAACACCACGCTTCCGGCGACACTGGCTTATAGCGAACATTCCGGGCCGATGGATCTGATCGCCGTGAACGGCTATGTACTCGGTGGCCGAATCCACGCGCACATCACCATGACCGACGACAAGAAAGCTTTCGGGGGGCACCTCCATGAAGGGACGAGGGTCTTTACCTTCGCCATCATTACACTGGGGAGGCTCGACGACAATATCGACCTCAGCCGCTTCGATGATTCGAATTGGAGATGACCGCTGCCGCGCTGATTTCACTCGACCCTGCGGCGCTGAGCGCGGGAAGCTGTCGCAGAACAGGAGAGGGAACAATGAAAAATCAAGCTTCCGGCCGTGTTTCACGAGGTGCTGTGATTTGGCTTTGGAACTTTGCCGTCGTTTTGAGCATGGCTTCGCTCACCCAGCAGGTGTGGGGGCAAGCCTTGCCCACCGCGAGGCCGGAACAAGTCGGCTTCTCGTCCGAGCGGCTTCAGCGCCTCGACGCGGCAATGCAGCAAAAGGTGGATGACAAGCAATTCGCCGGGATTGTGACCGTCCTCGCGCGCCACGGCAAGGTGGTGGAATTCAAAACCTACGGCAAAAAGGATCTCGCGACCGGCGCGCCAATGGACAAGGACGCGATATTTCGCATCTATTCCATGACCAAGCCGGTCACGGGCGTCGCCATGATGATGCTTTATGAGGAAGGCAAATGGCAGCCGGACGACCCCATTTCAAAGTACATTCCCGAGTTCGCCAACCTCAAAGTTTTCAAAGGCGTCGACAATAGCGGCGAGCCCATTCTGGAAGATCCCGTCCACCCACCCACAATGCTTCAGTTGATGACGCACACGGCGGGTTTCACCTACGGCAGTGGCAGCGATGTGGTGGATAAGATGTACCGCGATCAGCAAGTCCAGCATTCGGCCACCTTGCAGGAGATGATCGATAAGCTGGCCAAGCTGCCGTTGCTTTATCAACCCGGGACGCGCTGGGTCTATAGCATTTCGGTGGACATTCAGGGGTACCTGGTGGAAAAGCTCTCCGGCAAGTCTCTGGCGGATTTCATGCGCGAACGGATATTTGAGCCGCTGGGCATGAAGGACACAGGCTTCTACTTACTGAAAGAGAAGATGGACCGGCTGGCCACACTCTATCGGGTGAGTGACAAAGGCGAGTGGACACCCGCCTCACCCGAGAACGATCTGGCCCCCGACCTGACCAAGCCGCCGACGATGCCGAGCGGAGGGGGCGGTTTGCTCTCGACGGCGCAGGACTATCTGCGGTTCGCACAGATGCTCTTGAATGGCGGCCAACTGGATGGCGTCCGCCTGCTGGCGCCGCCGACGGTCAGACTGATGACTTCGAATCACCTGCCCGACAAGCTGATGACCGGCGAATTCGGAGTTGGACTCCAGCACATCCGCCCCGGTATGGGTTTTGGCTTCGATGTCGCGGTGTTTAGCGACCCCGCGCAAGCCGTGGACATCACGGGCAAAGGGACTTTCCTTTGGGACGGCGCTGCCAGCACCTGGTTCTGGATCGATCCGGCCGACGACATGACTTTCGTCGGCATGGTTCAGCGCATGGGCGGCCATGGACCGAACATGCAAACGTTCAGCCGAGCCATGGTGTTTCAAGCCCTTGTGGAGCCGTAACCTCTCAGCGCTTGCTGATCCGCGCGCTCCTGAGGGGGGATGAATCAGAAAGCCTTCAACTCAGCCGCCATCCAGGCAGCGCCGGTAATCAGGAAATTGAGGCAGAACTCGGACCAGTTCAGATGCGCGTGTGGGTGCGCGATCAGGCGTGGAATCCAAACCAGCACACCAAAGAGCGCCAGCATGGCGGTCAGCAGGCGTAGTGCCAGCCGTGCCTGGCGATTGATGAGAATGGCAATCGCCGCAAGTGCAAACGCGATCGTGGTGAGTATGGCCCAAAACATCTGATTGGGCGGAATCCACTTGGGAACCAACTGAGCTGTGAACGAAAGGTAGATGATCTGACTCAGCGTAAATGAAACAGCGCAGATTCCAAGTCCAAGGCGCGCCGCTCGCCCGATAGCTACGGCTCGTGTTTCATTCGCTTCAGTTGCAGCGTAGAGGGCAATCGCGCCGCAGAGAGCGCAAAACTGCTCGAAGAAGCTCGGGTAGTGGTCATAGTTGGCGGGTGCGGCAATGATCGGCCGGATGCAGGCCAGCGAGAAAAGCAAATAAACGACGCCGAGAACGATCGACGCCAAGCGGGCGCTCCGTGGGAATTGCATCCCGATCCCACCGGCGATTTGAGAGGTCATGAGACACCCGCCGATGAGGGCGCCGAGGGGCAGGCTCCAGATCTGGCTCAAGGTTTGCCAGGTGTCAGAGTCGTGCCACATCAGTGCGATGACGCCGAACAGCACCGCCGACGCGCCAAAGACGACCCGTCCGTACAACGTTGTCTTCATGCTGAAAAAGTAACGCTCTCGCTTCGAGCCGTTGGGCGAGAGACGTCTACTCCCAGTGCGCGCTCTGGATGGACGCAGGGGGCTCAGACTCTACGCCCTTCACGGACTTCCAGATAACCCGGTTGAGTTCTTCTTCCGGGGCCCGGTCAGGCCGGGTGAAGTCCCACTGGGCGGACTCCTTCGCGCCAGGCGCATCGGGCGAATTCACCTCTTGCAAGGAAATCTGAGGTTGCAGTCCCTTGTAGCCTTCCAGTATAGGTTGTTTCTGGAAGTCCGCAAGCAGGCTCGGGGCGCGATCGTCAAAATACGTGAGGCTCGGCAGTCCCAGTATCTGTTCGATGGTCTTGAGCACGGACGCAGTGGAAAAATGCGCGTGCTCGAGGGAGCCGCGCTTGACGTAAGGCGAGATGACCAGCAACGGAGAGCGATGGGCATCGACGTGGTCGGGCCCATCCTGCGCGTCGTCCTCGAGGACGAAGATGGCGATCTCCGGCCAGTAGCGGCTGTGGGAAACGACGTCCACCAGGCGCCCGAGAGCCGCGTCGTTGTCCGCAACCATGGCTCGCGGGGTGGGGCGTCCGGGACGCGTCCCCAGGGTGTGGTCATTGGGTAGGTGCATAATGGTGAGCCGCGGCAAATTGCCATTCTTCTCGAACTCGTGAAATTCGCGCTCCCATTCCTCAATGCGCTTCTGGTCGGTGACCGCCCCGATTCCATCCACGTACTGTGGATCGTAATGATCCTTGAGCCCCCGAACGTAGCAGCGGGTCAGGCCAGGGTGGTCGTCTTCATCCACACACCACTCGCCGTAATCGCGATAGCTGATTCCGGCCTTTCGCGCCCGATCCCAAATGAACCCCGAGGCCGGGACCGCGAAGGGTTGGTCGTGCTGGTCATCGCCATCGTAATCGGGGCCTACAAAATCGTACTTCAGGCGCCCGGCGTAGATCGACGGCCAAAGCTTGTTGACGTAGTCGGTGCCCGCTGCGGCGGTAGACCACACGTGGCCGTCCACGCTCACATCGCCATCGACATAGAAATTGTCAAAGAGAATAAACTGACGGGCCAGGGCATGATGGTTGGGGGTCACGGGTTCGCCAAACAGGACCAGGTCAGGAGCGCCGTCTCCTTCCTTCATGTCGCCCAAGATCTGATCGTAAGTGCGGTTCTCTTTGATGATGTAGATGAGGTGC
>Ga0181535_10007429_pt1 | contig 11026 bp, 8 predicted proteins | sample PEATcosm2014_Bin_44_FD_119774 | JGI IMG/M metagenome (GOLD analysis project Ga0181535, IMG submission 119774) | Peatland microbial communities from MTU Mesocosm Facility, Houghton, MI, USA - PEATcosm2014_Bin17_30_metaG | ecosystem: Environmental > Terrestrial > Soil > Wetlands > Peat | place...
ATGCGCTGCAGTTCGTGGCCCAGCGTTTCGCGCTCGGTGATCATCTGCGCAAGCTGGTGGCGTCCGATGGATTCCCGCAGCGCCGTTTGCGCGCTGAGGGTGATGGCGCCGATGAAGTCCTCCACTTCGAGGATGGATTTCTCGGCGTTCCATACCACCCAGAACACGATGGCATCCACGTTCACCGGCACGGTGTCGCGCGTCAGGGCCGATTCGGCCGTCACACTGGCGACGCGCACGCGCTGATCCACGAAGCGGCTGAGCGAATCCACGATCGGAATGATGTGGAACAGGCCCGGGCCGCGCAGGCCGACATAGCGGCCCAGGCGCAGCACGGCGACTTTTTCCCACTGATCGGCCACCCGGATGGCGAACATGAGGTAGATCCCGATGGCGCTGGCCCCCAGCGCGGGGATGGGGCTGTTGGTTGCGGAGGTCACCACGACTCCGGCCAGAATGCAAATCACGCCGAGTGCGGCGCCGATGCTGCTGATGGGCATTTTCTCGCCCTTCTCGAATCCTTCCTGTTTTCCCGACTTCAGCATTCTAAAGATCATTGAGTTGCTCCTTGAGTTCGTCGACTGTGAATCCGGCGCTGCCGGCGCGCGCCACAAATTCGGAGACAAGCTGCGCCAGCCGGCGGCGGCGCTCGACTTCGTCCTGCTGCACTTCGCGATGGGCGATAAAGGTGCCGGTGCCCTGCTGGGTTTCGAGCACGCCGCGAATTTCGAGTTCGCGATAGGCCCGCACCACGGTGTTGGGGTTGATGGCTAGATCTACGGCCACTTGGCGGACGGTGGGGATTTGGTGGCCCCCAGTCAGCTTGCCGGACGCCATGCCGCCGAGGACCTGGTCGATGATCTGGCGGTAGACAGGGACGCCGCTGTGAAGGTCCAGGTGAAACGCGAAGGCGTCTGTTTTTGTCATCTATACATATAGTGTACTAGTTCACCGATACAGTCAAGGGGAAAAATTGGCCGGAGGATCGTGCCGAGGTGGACTTGGCTCAGTACGCGCCAGCAAAGCCGAACAGCGAGGGCGTTTCGACGCTACGCCAGGCGCCGGTTTCAAGGTCGCCCGCTCCCACCACAGCAGTTCCCTTGATCGTCAAGACTTCCACCCTCGATTTCCGCTCCAAAACGACTCCCGAAGCTTCGAGATTGCGGAGGAAATCCGGGTCGTAGGCTGATTCCGGAACGAACTGTGTTCGCAGGATCGCCGTGCCGCCCCCTTTTGGCGGCAGGTAGTTGTAGAGCAGCGGAGGCGCCTCCATCGCGGCCTGGAGGCCCAGATGGTTCCCGAGAGTGGACAATAGTATCCTGGCGGTCTCGGCGACCAGCGAACTACCCACCGTCGCCACAGCCAGCACCGGCTTCCCGCCGCGCATGACAATCACGGGAGCCATGTCGTTCGGCACACGTTCTCCGGGTTGGATGGCGGCCAGCCGCCATTGCTGAAAGCCCGCGGGATCGCCGATGGGAATGCCTCCCACGACCATCCCAGTCGTGCCCCAGGTAACGGCATTGATACTGTGCACAAGCGCGGCGACGTTGCCCCATCGATCCACGACAACGATCGCATCGCTGTGGCGGGGCGCATCGCGCGCGAGCAGCGGGGCCATGGCGCGGGCATACGCCTTGGTGACGCGATCCTCTTGGGAGAAGTGGAGCCCGTGCTGGCGCTGGAATTCGGCCACCGCCGGCGGAGCGTCGGGTCCGTACTCCACGAACTGCAACAGAGTGGACAGATCGCGGAATGCTTTCCAGTCCTTGAAGTATGGTTCCGCGCGGTCGAGCTTCATTTCTTCGATCAAATTCAGCGCCCCCAGGATTTGCCGGCCGCCCTCGTTGCTTCCGGCGGGGGCGAAGACGGAATGACCCACAAACTCGGTGCTGCGCGGCTCGTCCCACGCCGGCTGGTAGCGCCGCATGTCTTCCAGGGTGGCTTGGCCGCCCTCCTGCCGCACCGCATCGACGAACTGGCGGCCCCAGTCGCCAGTGTACATGTACCCGGCGCCATCTTTCGCCACGGAGCGCAGCGTCTGAGCCAGATCGGTTTGGATGAAACGGTCGCCGACTTTCGGTACGTGGTCGCCGGCCTGGTGCAGGAACTTCCTGCCTTGCGGAGTTCGGGAAAGATACTTCTCCCGGCTGGCGAAGTAGTTCCCGAGCAGGGGAGAGACGGCGAGGCCATTCTCGGCGTACCAGATAGCGGGCTGCAGCAGGCTGGCGAATGGCATCCGACCGAATCGTTTCTCGATGGCTTCGATACCCGCCATGAATCCCGGGACCAGGGTTTTGCGCCCTTCCTCACCCGCGGTTGACTGCGCGCCGCCGAGCGGTAACATGTGGCTTGCCGGGATGGTCTTCGGCGCGGTTTCAGCCAGATAAGAGTTCCAACCGGCGTCCAATGAGTAAAGCTTGTGCGTCTGGCTGTCGTAGTAGACAAGCTGCAGAATTCCCGCGTAGGATACGTAAGATCCCAGTGCGGTGATGACTTGCGTCAGCGCGATTGTGGAAGCGGCATCGGCCGCGGTCCCGCCCTGTTTGAGCGATTCGATGCCCGCGCGGACCGCGATCGGGGATAGCGTGGCGGTCACCAGCCCGGAGCGGCCCTCCACCATTGCGGCTTTCGGTGGAAAGGCGCTCAGTTCGAGCCGCTCGGCAAGGGCTTTCTCGTCGGGCGGCCACTTAGCTGGCGATAGGTCCGCTGCGAACGCCGTCACCGTTCCCATCGAGAGAGAAAGCAGCGCGGATACCGTCAACCTGGTCGCGAGCATATGCCTGCAATTGTAGCCGGCTGCCGGCGCTGCCGGCAACCAAGGCCCGCGGCTCACCGGAGAGAGGCGAAACGGGGATGGCTTCGATCAGGCGGCGCGTGTAGGGATGGGCTGGCCGGTGGAAAATACGTTCCACTGGCGCAAATTCTACGATTTCACCCTCATGCAGGATGGCCATGCGCCGGCAGAGTGACGCGATGGACAGCAGGTCGTGCGAGATATACAAGATGGCCATGGACAGCTCGCGGTTGAGGCGGGCGAAGAGGCGCAGGATTTCGGATTGGGTGAGCGCGTCGAGGGCGCTGGTAGCCTCATCGGCGATCAGCAAAGCGGGGCGGTGGAGGATGGCCATGGCGATGAGGACGCGCTGGGCCTGCCCTACGCTTAGCTCGTTGGGATAGCGGCGCAGGAAGGGCTGGTCGACGGCGAGGCTGACGGACTCCAGAGCGTCAAATATGGCGGTTTCGCGGCTGGCGCGGGGCGCGCGGCTATGGGCTTCCCATGCCTCCGATAGTTGCGTACCGATTCGCAGGGCGGGGTTCAGGGAGGAGACGGGATTCTGCAGCACGAGCGAAATCTCGCGGCCGCGAATGGCACGCATTTCGCGTTCGGTGGAACGCAGCAGGTCGCAGCCGCGGAAACAAATTTGCCCGCGCACGGCGCCGCCCTTGAGGTGGAGCAACCGCATGATGGCGAGGGCGATGGTGCTTTTGCCCGACCCGCTCTGACCGGCGAGGCCTACGATTTCTCCCGGTTCGATTTCGAACGCGACGTCGCGCAGCACGTCCGCGCGCGCGCGATAGCCGGCGGAGATACGGACGGATAGCAGGGGCGCGTCGTCGATCGGATGGTCGGTCAAGGCATCTACCACTTCCACGATGGCTGGCCGCGGGTAGTCACGGCAAGTTACCTTTCGTTAAGCGCACGCGGGGAAAGGCCGATTAAAAATCGGCCTGCAGCTTGCCAACTTGCCCCACAAGTTGCCTAAAGTTAGCACTCTCCTATCTACTGTATCCGTTAACCGCCACTGGTTTATCCCAAAGGATACTATGCTGTGCCATAACCTTATCGCTATCTTGGTACAGAAAGTACCTGCATGGCCGATAATTGATTTGAGTATAGAGCTTATAGAGCGTATGTTACTGGTATGGCGATGGCCGCGAAGATACACACACTAGGAAGCGGGGCCGCGGACCGCTACAATCTGCATCGCGCCGTACCCCGCCATAACCGGGAGGGCCCGGGGCCGGACCAGCGGTACCCACAGGACCATCTCAAGGCGGCGCAGGCCCAGGACGGCAACCACATCGTGGGCGGCGCGGTGGTGAGAAGCGAGCGGATGAAGGCCGTGTTTCGCATGGTGGAGAAAATCGCGCGCACCAACGCCACGGTCTTGATTGGAGGGGAGAGCGGAGCGGGCAAAGAGGTTGTGGCGCGCGCGGTGCACAACTTGTCCATGCGGTGCGAGCGGCCCTGGGTGGACATAAACTGCGGCGCACTGCCGGATCACCTGGTAGAGAGCGAACTGTTCGGGTACGAAAAGGGCGCGTTCAGCGGTGCGGAAGCGCAGAAGGCGGGTATGTTCGAGCTCGCCCACGGCGGGACGTTGTTTCTGGACGAAATCGGGGAACTCGACGCCAAGATGCAGGTGAAACTGCTGCGCGTGCTGGACGGCGTGCCTTACTACCGGTTGGGAGGCACGCGCAAAGTTGCGGTGGACGCGCGCATCGTGGCCGCCACGAACAAGAATCTGGAGCAGGCCGTCGAGGCCGGGGCCTTCCGCGGGGACCTGTTTCACAGGCTGAACCAGGTGAGTATCCAAGTGCCGCCCCTGCGCGAGCGGGTGGAAGACATCGCGCCCCTGGCCTATCGCTTCTTGCACGAAGTAGACCCGCGGCTGGACCTGGCCGACGACGCCCTGGACGCGCTCGAAGATTACGGGTGGCCCGGCAATGTGCGGGAGCTGCGCAATGTGATCACGCGCGCCGCAGTGCTGACCGAGAGCTGGGAGATTTGCGGGGCGGATCTGAACCTGAAGCTCTCCGCGCCGGGACGCGCAGAGAGACCCGAGTTGAAGCACCAATTGGGCGGACTGGAAGAGCAAGTGATCCGTGAGGCGCTCGAAAAATCGGGAGGCAGGCAGGATCTGGCGGCGGGGCTGCTGGGAATCTCACGCCGCACGCTGCTCCGGAGACTGAAAGAGTATAAGACGCGCGCCAACACCGGCGTGTGCGCCTCCCCGGTCCTATCGACATGAATATCAAGGCGAAGCTGTACGTTGCGATGTTCAGCCTGTTAGGCTTGAGCGTCATCGGAGCGACGTTGAACCGGTTTGGTTCCGACGACTTATACCGCTTTGTCTTCTATCTCGTCCTGTCGGGTTTGGCAGCCGGATTGAAAGTAAGTCTGCCGGGGATCCGAGGGACCATGTCCGTCTGTTTCCTGTTTGTATTTATCGGCATCGCAGACTTGAGTGCGTCCGAGGCCATGATTATAGGCTGCCTGGGCACGGTGGTGCAATGCCTTTGGAAGCCAAAGCAGCGTCCCAAAGCGTTCCAGGTGATCTTCAACATCGCGAACACCGGAATCGCGGTTGCGCTGGCCTATGCCTTCTACCATTACGCCCCTTTGCAACGGCTCGACAACATCGGTCCCCTGTTACTGATCGCGACCGGGGTTGCCTACTATGTTCTGAACACCGTTCCTATCGCGGCGGTCATCTCTCTTGCCGAAGGCAAACGGTTTGCCGAGACTTGGCATAGCTGTTTCTTCTGGTCGTTTCCCTTCTATCTGGTCGGCGGTTCGCTGGCGTGGATTATCAGTCTCTTCACCCGACAGATGCACTGGCAAGCTTCGATCGTGTTGATGCCGGTCATCTATTTGATTTACCGCTCGTACGAGCTCTATCTGGCGCGCCTGGAAGACGAGAGACGGCACGTGGAGTCCATCGGTGGGCTGCATATGCGGACGATCGAGGCTCTGGCGCTGGCGATTGAGGCCAAAGACCATACGACGCACGAGCACCTGAGGCGGGTCCGCGTGTATGCAGTCGAAGTGGGCAAGCAACTGGGGCTATCCGGGCAGGAACTGGAGGCCCTCAAGGCGGCGGCGCTGCTGCACGATATCGGAAAGCTGGCAGTGCCCGAGCACATTATATCCAAGCCGGGCCGTCTGACTCAGGAAGAGTTCGAGAAGATGAAGATCCACCCGGTGGTGGGCGCGGAGATTCTGGAGCGAGTATCGTTTCCGTATCCAGTGGCTCCGATTGTGAGGGCCCATCACGAAAAGTGGGACGGCAGCGGTTATCCTTACGGTCTACGAGGCGAGGAGATACCCCTCGGGGCGCGGATCCTGTCGGCGGTGGACTGCCTGGACGCGCTGGCTTCCGACCGCCAATACCGGCGCGCCGTTAGCCTCGAGGAGGCCATGAACGAGGTGTCCGATCTGGCCGGCAAGAGCTTCGATCCGAATGTGGTCGACGTCCTGAAGCGGCATTTTGCCGAGCTGGAGCGGCTGTCGCAGGCCACCCCGGAGATCACGGCTAAATTGTCGACGGAAGTAAGAATCGACAAGGGCTTGGAGCCAGGCGCCGGATATCAAGGCGCGGCGCCGCGCACGGCCCCGGCCAGCGAAAACGACTTTCTGGACTCGATCGCCGCGGCCCGGCAGGAAGTGCAGTTGCTGTTTGAGTTGGTGCAGGATCTGGGCAACTCCTTGAGTCTGGATGAGACGCTTTCCGTGGTGGCGGCGCGCTTGAAGAAAATCGTACCCTATGACGCCATCGCCATCTACGTGCGGTTGGAAGGGAAACTGATTCCTCATTACGTAAATGGAGAAGATTTCCGATTGTTCTCCTCGCTCGAGATACCCGTCGGAGAAGGTTTGTCCGGCTGGGTGGCCGAGAACCGCAAACCTATCTTGAATGGCAATCCGTCCGTGGAGCCAGGGTATCTGGCGGATCCGGCTAAGTACAGCACGCTGAAATCGGCGCTGGCGGTGCCTCTGGAGGGTTTGAGCGGAGCGATCGGGGTGATGACGCTTTACCGCGCGGAGCAAGACGCGTTTTCCCGCGACCACCTGCGCATCCTGCTGGCGATCAGCAGCAAGGTGTCACTGGCAGTGGAGAACGCGCTGATTTTCCGCCAGGTGGAAGACTCGGCGACCACTGACTATCTTTCCGGATTGCCCAACGCGCGTTCCCTGTTCTTGCGGCTGGATAGCGAAGTGGCCCGCTGCAAGCGAAGCAGCGAACCGCTGTGCGTGGTGGTATGCGATCTGGATGGCTTCAAGCAGGTCAACGACAGGTTTGGCCACCTGGAAGGGAACAAGGTGTTGCGGTTGGTGTCCGAGGCGCTGCGCAGCCGTTGCCGGGAGTACGATTATGTCGCGCGCATGGGCGGCGACGAGTTCGTGCTTCTGCTTCCCGGCAGCGACCACAGGTCGATCCAAGCGCGAATCGCCGAGCTCCGGCAGATTGCAATCGGGACCGGGATGCCGGCGGCAAGCGGCATTTCGATGAGCATAGGCGAAGCTTATTATCCGGACGACGGCGCCGATGCCGAGGAACTGCTGGCCGAAGCGGACAAGCGCATGTATAAGTCGAAACATCTTCGGAAGAAATATAAGATGACGGTGTATCCGCAGACAACGGTCGAAATTGCAGCGATTGCATAGCGGAAATGCCCACGCGGGACTGGGAGTCACGCGCAGGCTGGGAGGCTGCCCTACAAATATGAGAGTCCGGTCGATAGTGTTGGCGATGACGGCAGCATTATTGCCGGCATACGGTCAGTATGGCGGCGAGCTGCGATTCTGTCTTCAGGCCGAGCCCAAGACATTTAATCCTTTGTTTGTGGAGGACGATCCGTCGGAGGTTGTCCGCTATCTTACCGGGGGCGTGCTAATCAGGGTGAACCGGTCGACGCAAGAGGCGGAGCCGGAGCTGGCGGCCTCTTGGAAGATAGACCAGGACGGGAAGCGCATCACGTTTCAGATTCGTCCCGGCCTTAGTTTTTCGGATGGCACGCCGTTCACGGCCGAGGATGTGGCCGGGACGATGCGCATGGCCATGGATCCGAAGCTGCACGCGCCGGTAGGGGACGCGTTCCGCGCGGGGCCGGGCGCGGCGGAGATCGCGGTGACGGGCAAAGACAGGATCAGCATCGCGTTTCCATCCGTGGTGTCCGGTATGGAGCGCCTCTTCGATCAGGTAGCCATCCTCTCGTCCAAGTCCCCGAAGAAAGAGGCCGCGGTGCTGGGGCCGTTTTACGTGGCGGATTACAAGGCCGGGTCCGAAGTGCTGCTGAAGAAGAATCCGCATTACTGGAAGCGGGACGCGCAAGGCCGCGCGCTGCCCTATCTGGATTCGATTCGACTCTCGATTCAGCAGAACCGGACCATGGAGATGGTACGATTCGCGCGCGGCGAGTTGCACCTAATCAACAGCGTCGCGCCGGATAACTTCGAGAAACTGGCCGGCGAAGCGCCAAGTTCCGTCATTGACATCGGGCCGGGACTCGAATCGGAGCTGCTGTGGTTCAACCAGGCGCCGGGCGCACCGCTGCCCGAGTTCAAGAAGGCGTGGTTCCGCTCCACGGCGTTCCGGCGCGCGATTCTGCAGGCGATCAATCGCGACGATCTCTGCCGGGTGGTCTATCATGGACACGCCAGTCCGGCGGCGGGGCCGATTTCGCCGGCAAACCGGCATTGGTACAACAGCAGCCTGAAGCCGGCGCCGTTCGACCGCGCGGCGGCTCTGCGGAGCCTGGCGCAGGACGGCTTTGAGATGAACGGCGGCGTGCTGCGCGACCGCCAGGCGAACCCGGTGGAGTTTTCGGTAGTCACCAACGCCGGGAACCTTGCCCGGGAGAAGATGGCCGCTATGATCCAACAGGACCTGGGATCGATCGGCATCAAGCTAAACGTAGTGTCGCTGGATTTTGCTTCCCTCATCGAACGGCTGACTAAGACTTTGGCGTACGAAGCCTGTCTGCTGGGAACGGCTAATGTGGACCTGGATCCGAATCTGCAGATGAATTTATGGCTCAGTTCCGCGAGTAATCATCAATGGAACCCGAACCAGAAGACGCCGGCAACGGCTTGGGAAGCGGAAATCGACCGCCTGATGCAGGCGCAAGCGTCGGAAACGAATCCGGCCCGGCGCAAGCGATACTTCGACCGGGTGCAGGAGATCGCCTGGGAGCAGGCGCCGTTGCTGTACCTTCTGCATAAGAACACGCTCATTGCGGTGTCGCCGTCGCTGCACAATGTGAAGGCGGCGTCGATCCGGCCGTATGCTTACTGGAACGTCGAAAGCCTTTCGCTGTCGACTCAGATGGCCCGTAAGCGGCCGTGACTTAGTGTCTGAGAAATATCCAGACAAGTTCATTGCTTTCGTTTCCTGGGGTCGGGGCTGGTGTTGCCCCGTAGCGTCTCCAGAGCGTCGAACAGGGGTCGTGGTACCGGTGCGTTTGTAGTCGTGGGTGATCGTGCGGCGTCTTCTCTTCAGTTCCTCGTCGGCAAAGCGGTTACGCCTGAGAAGCCGCTCCGCAAGGATCACATAGGTGCCACCCGCAGCGGCGCTGAGTGAGGTGCGCTGCGGTCCACTGCCCGGATCTTCTGCCCATGCCCAAGGATGATACGGACTGTGCTGCGACGTCCAGACGCCCTCGCGGCCCCGTCCTCCCACACCACCGTACATACTTGCCGCATGCGACGGTTTCTCCAAATGGTGAAACATCGTGAGACGCCAAGGCCCGCTCTGGACGGGATGCCGCGAACGGATAGAACCTCCGCGAGCGTGGCAGGTTGGTTCCGCCTCGCCGCCACGCCGGGCGTCGCGCTGCCCCGAGTGGGTGGCGCTGAATCCCGTCGTCGAATCTCTCTAGTGTTGTGCGTCGCGCAGATGTGGGGCGGGCTATTCAGCCCGCGGACCCGCTCTCTAGCGGGTCCAGCCGCCTGAAAAGGCGGCTGCGGCCAGGATTGGCAGCCAGGATTGGCAGCCAGGATTGGCAGCCAGGATTGGCAGCCAGGATTGGCCGCCCCACACGGGCGAAGATTCAGCCCTTCACGAAGGGCCTCTGCTCACTTCTCCGCCGCCGTCTCGGAGATCTCTTCAGGTACGGCTTGTCTCCTTCTCGCGGACCCGTCGCCGGGTGATCCAAGCCGCAAAGGCCTTCTTCAGATTCCGCCTCGCGACGGAAACCCTTGCCTAGGTTTCTAGCCGCGCGAATTCTGAGAATTCATCTCTCAGATTCTCAGGCGGCGAGCAGATCGAGCACCTGTTGAATGGCGTGATCGGCCTTGTAGTAGGCGGCTTCGATCTTGGTGCTGGGCTTGAGGCTTTCGTCTGGCCGGTGATGGAACAGCGAGTTCGCCAGCGGTCCACAGACGCGCTTGTGGAAGAGGATGAAGATGAGCGCGGACTTGGTTCCCTTGTCGGTGAGTCGGTAGCGGTAGCCGCGTCCGATGCGCTCCAGCAGTCCGTGAGCTTTCATCTTGCGCATGTCGTAGCGCAGTTGGGTGATGGTGTACGAGGTGGCGGAGAGGCCGAAGGGGGCCAGATAGCTTGATGGATGTCGGCGGTGCGCCACCCGTTGAGTTGCGTGCCGCCATGCAGCAGCACTTCCATCAGCCGCATCATGCGGGTGTCGTGAATCTTAATGCCGGCGACTTTGGTTTTGCTGGCCAAGACTGGCAGAGCCTTGCGTTGAAACAGCGGGAAGTCGACGTGCATGTTGAGGGATTGCGCTTCGAAGCCGGCGAAACGATCCGTAATGGCGACGAGTTTCCGGCGCAAACATTCCAGGTTCTCCGCCCCTTGTTGAGGCCCAGATCTTTCATCCGGTTGACGGATACTTCCACCCGCAGGAAGGTGCTGAACTTTTCGTACATGCGACCCACCAGGTTCTTGCAGTAGATGCGCATGACCTGGTGGCCGTGGTCGAGTTTTTCCAGCACGCTATGCAGCTTGCCACGGAGCCGTTTGGTGACACGCACCCCGAAGATGTGGACCCCTTATCGGCGGCCAGGCGGAACAGCCCCATCTCGCAGGACTGCTCAAGAACCTTGTGGATGGGGGCTTGAAGATGAAGTTCCGGCAGTATTCGATTTGGTTGATGGAGTAGTCGCGGTGCAGGTCTACGGCTTTGCGGTCCTTCTCGGAAAACTTGGGACAAAGCAGCCAACTCCAGTGGTTCAACCGCTTTTCGATGATGGCTGCACTCAGCTTGTCAGCGGTGGCTGGTA
>Ga0181535_10007431_pt1 | contig 11025 bp, 13 predicted proteins | sample PEATcosm2014_Bin_44_FD_119774 | JGI IMG/M metagenome (GOLD analysis project Ga0181535, IMG submission 119774) | Peatland microbial communities from MTU Mesocosm Facility, Houghton, MI, USA - PEATcosm2014_Bin17_30_metaG | ecosystem: Environmental > Terrestrial > Soil > Wetlands > Peat | place...
GAGCTTGAACTTGCCAATCGTCTTGTTGTCGCGAGAAAACTGGCGTTCCCCCTGCAAAACATGGATTTCCACGCCGGGCTGATTGTCGGCCGCGGTAGAGAAAATCTGCGACTTACGGGTCGGAATGGTGGTGTTGCGCTCAATCACCTTGGTGAACACTCCCCCCAGCGTCTCAATGCCAAGTGACAATGGGGTCACATCCAGCAACACCACATCTTTGACGTCTCCCTTGAGCACGCCGGCTTGAATGGCGGCGCCAATCGCAACCACTTCGTCCGGATTGACTCCCTGATGCGGCGGCTTATTGACCAGCGTGCGGGCGGTCTCGACGACGCGCGGCATGCGCGTCATGCCGCCAACCAACACAAGTTCGTCGATCTTCGCCGCCTCGAGGTTGGCGTCCTTCAAACATGCTTTCACTGGCCCAATGGTGCGCTCGAATAGTTTTTCCGTGATCTGTTCCATCTTGGCGCGCGTGAGCGCCTTCTGAATGTGCTTTGGCCCGCTCGCATCCGCCGTGATGAACGGCAGGTTGATCTCAAAGGTGGTGGAACTCGAAAGCGCGATCTTGGCTTTCTCAGCTTCTTCCTTGATGCGCTGGAGCGCGTCGGGCTGCTGGCGAAGATCCATCCCGGATTCCTTCTTGAATTCGTCAAGGATCCAATCCATCAGCAAGTTATCCCAGTCATCGCCGCCGAGATGCGTGTCGCCGTTGGTGGCTTTCACTTGAAACACCCCATCGCCGATTTCCAGCACCGAGATGTCAAATGTTCCGCCGCCCAAGTCGTACACGGCGATCTTCTCGTCTTTCTTCTTGTCCAGGCCATAGGCCAGCGAGGCAGCCGTCGGTTCGTTGATGATCCGGAGCACTTCCAGGCCGGCGATGCGGCCGGCATCTTTCGTGGCCTGGCGCTGCGAGTCGTTGAAATAGGCCGGAACGGTGATGACGGCTTGCGTGATTTTCTCGCCCAGCCGGGTTTCGGCGTCCGTTTTGAGCTTGGCCAGAATCATGGCGGAAATTTCCGGCGGCGAGAACCGCTTGGCCTTGCCCCCCACTTCAACTTCCACCGCGACATCCCCGTTGGCCGTCTTGACCACCTTGTAAGGCACGCGTTTGATCTCTTCCTGCACCTCATCAAACTTGCGGCCCATGAAACGCTTGATGGAATAAACCGTGTTGCGTGAATTCGTCACGGCCTGGCGCTTGGCGGCGTCGCCCACCAGGCGGTCGCCCGCTTTGGTAAACGCCACCACCGAAGGTGTCGTGCGCCGGCCTTCCGAATTCTCCAGCACGGCAGGCTCGCCGCCTTCAATGACCGCCATGCAGGAGTTTGTCGTACCCAAATCAATACCGATTATTTTTGACATAAATTAATTAGATTAGCGTTTTTTGTCATCGCGCCGCGGCTGCACATGCCCGCGGGCATCCTTTCGAAAACGATCATTGCGCGTGGCGTGGCCTCGCCAATCCGCATGTCCCCTTTCCCAGCCGTGGAAGCGTGCCAGCCGGTCCGGCCCGGCGACCAGCCAGACATCCCCGGGTCCCAGATAGAGATACTGGTCTCCGACCACGCCGACATACTCAACCCCATCCCAGGCATAGGCCTCGGGGACCATTACCGGCTCCACGACCACGCCGGGCGGCGCGACCACCACGGTCGGCGGCGCCACCTCCACTGCCGGCGCCAAGGCAATCGTCGGCACATACAACTCCGCATGCCCGTTGGGTTGAATCACACACCCTGACACTAACGCTAATCCTCCACATGCCATGGTCAGGATAATTGCGGGCACACACCGGGTCTTTTGATTCGTTCTTTTCATTCTTGGTCCAATTCCGTTGGTTAATTGACTTGGGTGACCCCAGCAGGGGTCTCCTCCACGGTCATTAGATTACGCGTTGGTTAAAGCCGCTGCTATGGGGTGTTTTACGGTTATCACGCCGGCAACGGCTCGCGTTCAATTGCGGCAGGAGAGATACTTAGGGCATGAGGGTCTTACCCGAAGCTTATTATGAATCGGTTATTCAGAATTTATTTTTTAGGGGGGTAACCAGCGGGTGCCAGGAAGACTACCGAGTTTACCGTTTGATGACCCATCAGCCGACGGAGAGGCCGAGGGTCCGGCCGATTAAGGCGGTGACCAGCATGGCCAGGGCGCCACCGAGCGTCACTCGCAGAGCGGCACGCCCCATCGACGCGCCGCCAAGACGACCGCCAAATGCTCCCAGCGCCGCGAGACTCAACAGCGAGCACACGGCCATCACGGGAACCCGCCGCGCCGCGGGCGCGGCCATCAGAGCCACGATCGGGATCACGGCAAACGAGGCAAAGCTCACCGCCGAGATCCACGCCGCCTGCAAGGGGCGCGCGAGCGATGTCTGGTCAATGCCCAGCTCGTCGTGCACGTGCGCACCGAGACGGTCATGCGCACTGAGTTGTACCGCCACCTTCATTGCGAGCGCGGGTTCCAAGCCCCGTTTCACATAAATCAAGGCCAGCTCCTGCAATTCGGCTTGCGGCTCCGTGGCCAGCTCGCACTTTTCAAGCCCGATATCCGCCTGCTCCGCATCGCGTTGGGCGCTGACCGAAACATATTCTCCCACCGCCATCGACATCGCCCCGGCCACCAAGCCCGCCGCACCGGCGATCAGGACGACCTTTTTAGCGCCGGAGGCCGCCGCCACGCCAATCATGAGGCTGGCGGTCGAAACGATGGCATCGTCCGCCCCGAGCACGGCGGCTCGCAACCAACCGGTGCGCCCGCTGCGGTGTATTTCCGCGGCACTTAGGGGAATCACGGCTTTCATCTTAGGTTTCGTTGATCGCCGCGAGCACCCAAATCAAGTTAAGAAGATTTCGATCAGGCCGGCGAGGGCGTTCAAGGTTTGGCAGGCGCGCTTTATCTGCGGGCCAACTACAGCCCAAGCCGGTGATAAGCACGTTTTTGCTTCCTACCCCTGGCGGCACGTTGCCTATGCAGGCGCATCGAGGGAGCTTACGCGCACCAGTTTTTTGTTCACGAACTCCTGGATGCCGAGGCGGGAAAGCTCGCGGCCATAACCGGAATTCTTAATGCCTCCGAAAGGCAAATCCACGGCCGTCCACGTCGGGTGGTTGATGAAGACCATGCCCGTTTCCAGGCGGCTGGCCACGCGCTTTCCGCGCGCGATATCCGCCGTGAAAACCGAGCCGCCCAAACCGAACTCCGAGTCGTTGGCCAGGTCCACGGCTTCCTCGTCGTCCTTGACGCGGAAAATCAGGGCCACCGGCCCAAAAAACTCTTCATAGTAGGCGGGATTGTTCGGCTTGATGTTCGTCAAAATGGTCGGCTCCATGAAAGCGCCGGGTCGATCAATGCGTTTGCCGCCCAGCGCGATTTTTGCGCCTTTGGCGACCGCCCGTTTGATTTGACCGAGCAGTTGCACCAAGGCCGCTTCGGTGGAGAGCGGCCCGAGCGTCGTCGTCGGCTCCATCGGGTCGCCCGGTTTGAAGGCCGCCAGCGCCGTCTGAAATTTTTCAAGAAACTCGTCGGCCAAAGATTCAGCGACGATGAACCGCTTACCAGCCACACAGCATTGGCCCATGTTGTTCATCTTCGCCCAGACGGCCCACCGGACGGTCTGGTCGAGGTTGGCATCGTCCAGCACAATGAAGGCGTCGCTGCCGCCCAATTCCATGGTGGTTTTCTTCAGATTCTGCCCGGCGCGGGCGGCGACGTTTTTGCCCGCATCCACGCTGCCGGTCAAGGCCACGCCTTCGATCCGGGGATCATCAATCACGCGCTCCACCTGCTGATACGAAATAAGCAGATTGGTATAGGCGCCGGCGGGCGCACCAGCCTCGAGCCAAAGTTTTTCAAAGGCGATGGCGCATTGCGGCACGCACCCCGCGTGTTTCACCATCACGACATTACCCGCCATCAAATTCGGCGCGGCAAAGCGCGCCAGCTGGTAATAGGGAAAATTCCAGGGCTGGACACCAAAGAGCACCCCGAGCGGATTATTTTCAATCACCGCCTCGCCCGCACCCGGCGCGAGCGTATGCGGGGCGAGAAAGCGCTCCGCATTCTTGGCGTAGTATTCAAGGATTTGCGCGCTCAACTCCACTTCCCCGCGTGCCTCGGCAATCAGTTTGCCCATTTCCAGCGTCACCGGCCGGGCAAACTCATCCACCCGCGCCCGCAAAATGGCGGCAGCTTTGGCCACCACCACCGCTCGTTCGGCAAACGTCTTAAACCGCCAGGTTTCAAAACAGGTCTCGGCGGTTTTGAGCGCAGCTTCGAGCTGCGGGTTGGTAAGTTCCTTGAACTTCTTGAGGACTTTGCCGGTGGCGGGATTGACACTTTGGTAGCTCATGAAAGCAAAGATAACGGTTGGCGATCAGCAGAGATATGGGGTGTTAACCCCAGGGCTTTTGAAACAAAAAAAATTCCACCGGCAGCTTGGGACCGCCGGCGGAGTGTCCTGGCCGCTGGGATTCAAGTTGCCGGCTGGCCGGCGGGCAGGGAAAAGTGCTGCCGAACCATGGACACAATCTGTCCTTCGGTCATTTTATCGGTCGTTTTCAGCACAATCAGCGGCAGGGCGCCCGCTTGTTTTTCGAATCGCTTCTTGAGTTCACCCTTCGTTTCGCCGGGCCCGAAGATGAGAATTGATCCGCAATGGCGAAGCTGCATGACGATGGCATCGTAGTAACGGGCAAGCTGCCCGGTATATTCCCGCTGGCGCGAATCATCGGCGGGAACTTCTTGCGCCTCAAAGCGCCCGTGGTCTGGCTCTCCGGACCGCCGAAGTTGTTGTTCCGCGCTCGATTGGATGCGCTTGGTTTCCGTCCCTTGATCCTTCAGTTCCACGATCACGGCTTCGCGATGATCAATCCAAAGTCCTGCGTTTGCTTTCATAATTTTTTTTACTCCTGTTTGCGTCACGATTTTCCTTCCTCCGCTGCCTTGGTGGCTTGGCGGCTTTGATCCAATTCTGCGCCGGCAATGCCTTCGTCCACCAACCGTTCGTTATCGCTCCGGCCTTCCTCATCCTCATCGGCGCTGGGGGCCGCCGGCACCCTATGCCCCGTTGAGCCGGGCAGCGGGTCCCAGCGTTCGGTTTCAGGCGCGGCATCCAGCGCCGCCTCTTTGGACTCCATGCCCGGCTCGCCCGTCAATTCGCGCTTGGCCTGTTCCCAATCGGATTTCGACACTTCTGGCGCGGAGCGGCCGTTCAGAAGCGCCAATTCCACGGCCCGCTCGCGCACCATTTTCCGGGTGACGGTGCCCAGGCCGCCGGAATTTTCGGTCAAGGCGCCTTGCTTTAGCGGATTGGGGTTCATGGCGCGGATTTAGTTCCGGTTTTGAAAACCGTGCGTGCGGGTGAGCTTGCGTTCCGCGGTCAATTCGGCCTCCGCCTGCAGCCAATGCTGCACGTCACAGCCGTCCGGCGACCCCTGGTTCACGTAAGTGAAGTAGGCCCTGCGGGCGACTTCCTCCGGGGCTGGTGTGAAATCGAAGCTGGCGGAATTCAGGCCGGCGGTCGAAGTGGGCCGCGCGGCCTTGGCCGGCTGGTGGGATTGAGCCTGGGAATGGTTATTATGTTTCATAAAGCGGAAATGGGTTGGCCGGTAACGGGCGGGCCGTTGGAAACCAATCGAAAAAGTTGTTTAATGCGGTGGTGCGTAAAATGAACATAGTCTGCCACCGGGCTGGTCGCCATGGGGTGTAACCCTGTCTCCGCGATTCCGTTGATTCTCCTCCGGGGTCATCATATCACGGTTGGTTGGTCGGTTTCCTGCAAAAACGGCACATTTTCGGCGTCCGCCAGATGGGCCGCTTCCGTTGAAATGGCCACATGCAAAACCGAGTTTTTGCCGCCGAAAGGATTGCCCACCGTTTCATTCGAATGCGGATCGGGTATCCATTGGCCATCCACCACGAAGCAGTATTCGTAGGTGCCGGGTGCCAACGCGGCCTCCTCCCACCAGTTGCCGGCGCCGGAAGATTGCAGCGCCCGGGCTTCCGGTTGCCAGTGGTTGAACGATCCCGCGAGACAGACGGTCTTGGCCGTCGGATCGGCATACTCAAAGCGGACCGGCGTCAATTTGAGGCCGGCGTTGTGGGGGTCATCTTGATAAAGAGTTTGTTTCATAGCTGGTGATTCAGTTGGTGGGATGGCTCTTGCCATTGGAAACACATTCCATCCCACGCTGCCAATATGGGCGGCAAACGAGGTCAAGCGCCATGGGGTGTTACCCGACCACGGGAATTTAGAAATGGGCCTCCGTCAGGCGACGGCTCGTTGGCGTGAACTCCCCGGTGGCGCCGCTGACCGGTTCCCGTGGCAGCCAGGCTGGCGCCCGTTCAGAATGGAACCAAGGTTTCTCCCAGTGGCGACTAGGAACCCCCCAGTCGCGGCAGCCACGAATCAAAGGTACCCATACTCATGCAAAATCACTCACCCCACGCCAATGCCCGTACCGACCAAGCCGGCGGTCGTTTTACCCGCGTGATCGGGCGGACAGGTGTTCTCGGAGGCGCCCTGTCCTTCGCCCTGTTGTTCAATACCCTTCCGGCGGTCACCGCCGCCGCTGCGGCCGGTCAAATCGTCACGGTCGAGTGGACTCCCAGCCCCGCCTACGGGGTGACCGGCTACAACGTCTTCTATGGCGGAGCGAGTGGCGACTACACCAACATGATCAACGTCGGCAATGTGACGAACGCCTCCATTTCCGGGCTGGCGGCCGGGATGACCTTTTACTTCGCCGCCACGGCGTATGACGAGCTTGGCTACGAAAGCCCGTATTCGTCTGAGGTCAGTTATATCGTGCCCACGACCTTGGCAACTTTGCAATTGGGCAGTGCGGCCGGGGGCGGGGTCGTTTTGAACGTGGCCGGCCTGGCCGGCCACACTTACGAAATCCTCGCGACCCAGGATCTCTCCGCCTGGACGGTGATTGGCACGGTGACGCTGGGCGCCGCCGGTTCGCTGGATTTTACCGACCCGACGGCGGCGAATTATCCGCTGCGCTTTTATCGCACACGGGAAACACCCTGAAGCAACTGACGGAGGCAGCCATGAAATACAAAATGTCTTTTGAAAAACACACCCGCCTGGAAACGCTGGAACGACAAACGGCCCGGCTCCGGTTGCCAAGGCCGGCGGACAACTGGCCGTTGCTGCGCTCGTTGGCCCTGGCAGAACCGGTGAAGCCTTGCCGGCGCCACTTCGATTAGCGGATCCCAGCGCCACCCTGCTCCGGCCATCAGCTTTCCGGCGGAATGAGTCCGGCCCGCAGGGCAAACCGCACCAGGCCGGGAACATCATGCAGGTCCAGCCCGGCCATCAATTTCATGCGATGATATTCCACGGTCTTGGGACTCACTTTCAGGATGCCGCCGATTTGCTTGGTGTTCTGGCCTTCGGCGATGAGTTGCAGGATTTCGCGCTGGCGAATGGTCAGCCGGTCGAACGGGACTCTCCAATCGGTGGTTGGTTGCCCGGAAATAATTTTCAGCGGGTAGGCGGGAAATTGCGAACGCAAGACGGCCTCGCGGTGAACGAGATTTTGCATGGCGGTCTCGGCCTGTTCGGTGCGGCTTTCGGCTTGTTCTGCGCGGGTCTTGGCCAAATCCGTCCGGGTTTCGGCCTGCTCCGTGCGCGTCTCGGCCGCTTCCGCGCGGGTCTTGGCCTGCTCCGTGCGCGCCTCCGCCCTTCCGGCGCGGGTTTCTGCCTGTTCAATCCGCGCCTGATCCCCAAGCCCGCCGGCAGGTTGTATGAATTTCATTTTTGCCCCTAACGCTGCGCGCCCCGCCCACTGCGACCGCCTGCCGGGAGAGAAACACCGGGCTCCGCATTGCCTAATCCGTGTAAAACAAGCAGCAGAAGATGATGGTGGTTGCCTCTTCTGAACTGGGCATGGCGTTTGGTTCCGCGGGAGACACGACGGTGTTCATATGCGTTGCCACCACTTTCAGATTGGCGCATTGCCCAAAAAACTCGTTGAGTTGCTCTTCCAACGCGCTCGCCGGCGACTTGCCGGAGGGCAGCTTGTGCAGCAGCACTTCAAATACCTTGGCCTTCATCGGAAAAGTCGCCTTGGATCCATACGCCGGGAGGTGACAGCGCGACGCGTTAGCGGAGCTGAGGCACGCTGATATCGCCGGAGTGATGCAGGATGCCAAAGGCATACAACAACCATACCACGACGCAAATAACCACGACGACGTTGAGGATTTTTTTGATCTTCCCATCCATCGGAATATAGGAATTAACCAGCCAGAGCAATACGCCCACGACAATCAGGGTGACAATGAGCGAGATCATAGACGTGGGGTAACTCCAGTGTGCAGGGGTGTTTTATTTTTCATGCTCCGAGTTTACGCTGACGTGCGCAAGCCCGCCATGGGGTGTTACCCGACCGGGAGGGTTGTTCGAAAATCATTTTTGTTTGGCTGCCGCTGGCCGCGCGAAGGTGAGCGCGGCCAGGATGGCTTTTTGCACCAGCGGATTGGTTAGATTTCCCAAGTGCCCGCCCTGTTTGAAAACCGTCAATTCTGCCGGCGAAAAGGTGGCGTGGAGCCAGGCCAAGTCCTCAGCCTCCAGGAGAAAGTCGTTCTGATTGACAATCACGCGGATATCCGGGTTGGCGCGCAGGCTGGCGCCGTAGGTCCGCAGATCACCCGCCTGTTCCAGCGCCAGCGCAGGCGCAGTCAGGCCCCGGGCGGAATAATAAGGGACCGCAAACTTGTCAAAATAATCCTGGAAGGAGTATTGCATGATTTCCTGATAAACCGGCCCGCGCCGCAGATTGCGGAGCGGGTGTTGCAGGAGGCCCTGGTTGTTTCGCCGCTGGCTGCTGAAGATGACATCGCGCAGGGTAAATCGAAAATCCAGCCCGATGAGAAACTTGGATTCGATGGCATTGAACGGCAGGGTGGTGGTCGGCGCGAGGCCCCGCTGGTTCAAACTCGCCACCTTCAAGAACGTGTTTTCCATGTTGCCAGTCCGTTCCGCGGCCGGCCAGTCCAAGGGGGCGTGGTAGAACTCATCCAGTTTGGCCACCCCGTGGAGCAATCGAACCGGCGTATTGATGGCCACGTAGCGGTCAAATTTTATCAGGGGCCACGGATTGGTCGGGTGAGCGTCGCCCGTCGGTGGCTGGGTCGGTGCCGTCGCCGCGATGAACAATGATTCCAGGGCGCCCATGGAATAGCCCAGCAAGGCCTTTTTGCCCAAGCGGTCCGGATAGAGTTTGTTCAAGCGGTGGTCGATTTCCGTGAGCGCGACGTGCAAGCCATGGCCGTCCACGGGTAGATAGGCCGGCAGCGCTGCGGTCGCCGCATGTTCCATGAACTCGGCATTGAACGGGCTGCTGACCACCACGACAGAGAAACCGTTCTTATAGACCAGCTCGGCCAGCGCCAGCGAGTGCTGGGCCAGCCGGTGGCTGCCCAGGCCCGGTACGATATACACCACGTTCGCCAATCCCGGCTGCAACCAGAACGTGAATTTTAAATCTCTCCCCGTGGCCGGAATCCGCACCGCCCGGGTCTGGCCGTGGCCCGGGAATTCCGGGTCCTTGAAGGTGAAGAAAACCGATTCGAGGGTCTCCAGCGAGGCGGCGTCCGACTTTCCCTGCACCTTAAAATCTGCCACCCGGTTTTCCCGCACAAAAGTCCAGGCGTATTGAAGCTCGGAATACGGGTCCATCTCCGTCTGGCTGAAACGCACATAATCGCGCACGGTGTCCGCAAGATTGTTATACATGTCCGCGTAGGTGAAATAGGAATAGGGCCCCAGGTACGTCAGCGGATCGTCCGCCACGAATTCGTAGGGCGAGATGTAAATCAAGGGATTGGCGGCCGTGTCGGCGGCCAGGCCGACGGCATCGCGTTCATTACTCGGCCCGAAAATCGGCAGCATGAGAAAGAGCTGCGGTCGCCAGCCCCACTCACCGAACGTTTGTCCAAAATCCGCGTCGGATTTCGGAATGCCCCATTTGGTCCCCACGTCGAAGAAGCCGGCGACGCCGAGGGTGGTGTTGCAGGCAAACCGATAGGTCTCATCGCGCGCGCCGCCCCACTTTTCCTGGAGCAGGTTGTTGACCAAGCGCCCCGGGTAGGTGAGGTTCTTGCCAAAGTTTCCGATGCCGGTGCGGACCGGTTTCACGATGACCAACCGATAAGCCCGGCTCGTGGGTTGGATGACCCCGGTCATCAGGCCGACATTAAAATCCCACATCGCCCGGTTGAACGGTTCGATGGGATCGGGAACGGATTGGGGCAGGACCACCCGCTCGGCGGCCGGCGGTTTGCTGGCGACGGTGGACAGCGGCTCAGCGCGGGTAATCAGGGCGAAACACAATGACAGCACCACCAACGTGGGCACTTTCAAAATACCCGCCTTTTGGATTGGACCGTGAAGGGGCTCCGGATATCGCCAACCGATAACCGAAGGCGGCCGTTTCGCTGCGGGCAATTTCGGTGCCATGGAATCACGCCAACTCTCCGGGCCGGCCCCACGTGCCGAAACTGGATCACCAAGGTGATCGCTGCCTCTTCGATCCAGCGGATCTCCATACTGGCGTTGTTTTGGTTGAGCGGCAGTGGTTGATCCAAGGCCGGGCGTTGACGATCCTCCCCTTGTGGTTCTCTCATAGGTTCAGCTAATCACAAAGGCCGGACAGGGGAAATGGGGTGTTCCACCCACCGGCATTTTCTGAATTCAGCGTGCTCCAGAGTGACGCTCAAGGCGCCGCCGGACGGCGAAGTCGCAACCTGGGGTCGGAGCTGAATGGCGCTTAGATAGTGCAAGAGGTTGGTTTACTATTAATTGAGAATACATCTAGGCCGCTCCTCTGGAGCTTGAAATCATTTTGGTTTGCATTCTACAAATAGATCGCGCCTACGGCGCTGGGATGGGGAATTCGCAGGTCGTTATATGCGAGAGTTTTATGTCTTATCTAAGTGCCATTCAGGTCGGAGCTTGGTTGCCGTGGCTGGTTGCAACACCCGATGCACCATTTCGCCCTGACC
>Ga0181535_10007432_pt1 | contig 11024 bp, 13 predicted proteins | sample PEATcosm2014_Bin_44_FD_119774 | JGI IMG/M metagenome (GOLD analysis project Ga0181535, IMG submission 119774) | Peatland microbial communities from MTU Mesocosm Facility, Houghton, MI, USA - PEATcosm2014_Bin17_30_metaG | ecosystem: Environmental > Terrestrial > Soil > Wetlands > Peat | place...
CCGTTCGAGCCGGGGTGGCGGTACCAATTCGACCGAAGTAAAGGACAGCTAGGGCTGGAAACCCTCGCGGGCAGAATCGACGAGACCACGGCTAGTGATCACGATCCAGCCGGTGCCGCGTCTCTCGATGGATTTCACCGTCCCTGCGCCGGGAATGGTTTCCCCCGGCGTGACCTCGATCGAGCCTCGCGGACTTTCCACGAGAGCGATGCCATCGTAAACGTCACGGACCACCCAATTCGTGATCAATTGCGGATTACGCTGACCGTTCGTTGAGTCAAGCGGCGGCTTCGCCTCCGCAACGTGAACAGGGTTTCCTGACACTGCCTTTGCCGGTGCCGGAGCGCCGACAGGCGATCCAGAGGCAAGCGGCTTGGCGATGATTTGGCCTTCCATTCGATCGAGCCGCTCGATAATTTGGGATAGCTTGGCCTCCGGTTCGCGCTGCATACGCTCGACCTTGCCCGCAAGTTCGGCGATCGAGGCACTCGTATCGGTTTTCAGCGCATCGAGACGTGTCTTCAGACCAGCAAGCCCTGCTGTATCCTTCGCCGTCTGGCTCAGCGCGGCGCGTAAAGCTTCGACGTTTGCTTTAAGGGACCGGACGTCCTCGGCCATTTGTTGTGCCGTATGGCGCATCTCACTGCGTTCCGCGTAACCTTCCGGTACGATCGTTTTAGCTGGCGTCGGCTTTGTGGTGTTCAATGGCGAGTAACCGCCCGAAAAAATCGACCCCGCCGCCCATGCGAAACCAAACAGGCAGGCCGCTAAAGCCGCGTGGGGGCCATGAGACAAGAGTTGTTTGAACCACGCCGGCGGACAGGAGCCGGTCTCGGCCTTCTTGAAAATGACGAGGTTTGAAGGCTTGTCAGTCCTACGTTTTGCATCCCTGTTCTGCGCTCCGCTCGCCGGTAACGGCGGGCGGGCTCCAGTCGCGCTGGTGTTGAAAACGGAATCGTCCGCAGCATCATTCATGCACGCGCTCCAAGGATGGTTAAGGCTTTCTTTGTAGGGAGCCTTGCGCACATTCCCTTAAAGTTGTGTAAATAATCGAGGCTTGGGCATCGATATTCGGTGCCACGAAGTACTGTCACGCCCTTATGAACGTTAGTACAGCTAGAGAAGGAGGGCTCGATGCCGAAACTGTTCTATTTTACTCTGATCTTCATGATCGTCAGCGGAGCCTTCGCTGCACAAGCTCAGACAAATGGGTCTGATCCCGCTGACGCTACGTCACGGCAAAGGGGTTCGCGCTTGTTGAACCAAGATAATTTGACTTCAACAGGAGAGACCGTCCCTCGCCCTGGTACGTCTCAAGGCGCGCCTACTTCGACCCTCGACCGCCGGATCGAACAAGAAAACAATCGCGTAGACCAAAGCATTTGTAGCAATTGCAATTGAAACAGGCCGTGAGTTCGAATGCGTGCTTGCCCTTCGATGTGTAGACCCGTGACCGTGTACTGCTTTCGCATGGCAGGTCATCTGCATCCGCGCTACACTCAAGGCTGCGCGACGGAGTGGGTGCATGCGGGTCGGAGACAAGACATTTAGAACCATTTGGCCGGAGAGCGGCATGGCCTCCGTCAAAATCATCGATCAGACGCGGCTGCCGCATGAATTCGAAATTGTGTCCATCAACACTCTTTTTGAGGCGGCGCACGCCATCAAAATCATGCAAGTGCGGGGCGCGCCGCTCATCGGCGTGATGGCGGCCTATGGTTTGGCGCTGGCGATGCGCGTTGAGCCCTCGGATGCCAATCTTGACGCGGCGTGCGCTCTCCTCGCTGCCACCCGGCCGACCGCCGTCAATTTGCAATGGGCGATCAAGACGATGCGCGGCCATCTCTTGGCCCTGCCACCGGCTGAACGGCACCTGCGCGGCTTCGCCTATGCCGGCGCGATCGCCGAACAAGATGCCGGCCTTTGCCGGGCGATCGGCAAGCATGGGCTCCGCTTGATCCGTGCCGCCGCCACCCGCAAAAAGGGCCATAGAGTCAATATCCTGACCCATTGCAACGCCGGCTGGCTGGCGACGGTCGATTGGGGCACAGCCACGGCGCCAATCTACATGGCGCATGACGAAGGGATCGCCCTGCATGTGTGGGTGGACGAGACGCGGCCGCGCAATCAGGGCGCCTCGCTGACCGCCTGGGAACTTGGCCAGCATGGTGTGCCGCACACACTCATCGTCGATAACGCTGGCGGCCATTTGATGCAGCACGGCGAAGTCGATCTCGTGATTGTCGGGACGGATCGCACGACCGCGGCTGGAGATGTCTGCAACAAAATAGGAACGTATTTGAAAGCGCTCGCGGCGTATGACAATAGGGTGCCGTTTTACGTCGCGGCACCTTCGCCTTCGATCGATTTTTCGATAGAGGATGGGATCGCCGATGTGCCGATAGAAACGCGGTCGCCCAGGGAGATCACACATATCTCGGGGCTTGCGGACAATGGGCGCATCGAGACGGTGTGCCTCGCTCCCGCTGGAAGCGAGGCCCTCAACTACGCCTTCGATGTGACGCCTGCCCGCCTGGTGACAGGCCTTATCACCGAACGCGGCGTGATCGCGGCCACGCGCGAAGCGCTGGCCAAGGCTTTTCCGGAGCGTGCCCGCAGGCAGTCATAAGACAGGCACTGCGTCATGACCGCTTGAGCAAATCCGGTCTTCTTTCTTGCGTAATCCTTAGCGCTTCCGCCTCGCGCCAGGCCTTGATTTTCGCGTGATCGCCCGAGAGCAGCACTTCGGGGATCTCATAGCCTTCCCAAGTGCGAGGCCTCGTGAAATGCGGATATTCGAGAAGCCCCGCCTCGAAACTCTCCTCGATGTGAGAGTCCTCCGCCCCCATCACGCCGGGCAAGAGCCGGACGCAGGCATCACACATGACCATCGCGGCGATCTCGCCGCCGGAGAGCACATAATCGCCGATCGAAATTTCCTCAAGATGACGCGCGGCAATGATCCGCTCATCGACACCCTCGAACCGCCCGCAGATCAGCACCACGCCCTCGCCGCTGGCAAGCGCCCGCGCCCGTGTTTGGGTGAAAGGCGCGCCGCGCGGAGACAGCAGCAGGCGGGGCCGCTTGTCGTCTTGATCGATCCCCCCGTCGAGGCTCGCGCCCAGTACATCGGCGCGGATCACCATGCCGGGGCCGCCGCCGGCAGGCGTATCGTCGACGGCGCGATGCCGGCCAAGGCCATGCGCGCGGATATCCTGCACGTTCAGTGCCCAAATCCCGCGTGACAATGCCTCGCCGGAAAGCGATACGCGAAGCGGACCTGGAAACATCTCCGGAAACAAAGTGAAGACTGTCGCCCGCCACATGCAGCATCAATCCTGGCGGCCGCCAATCGCCGTTTCGATCTCGACGGGCGGCACCAGGGTCAGCGAGCCAGCCTTAATATCGACGTGCGGAAAAACCTCTCGTTTGAACGGCAAAAGGAGAGTCTCGCCGCCGCTTGCGCGTGAGATTTCCAAAATATCGCCGCCGCCAAAATTCAAGACGGCGACGACTCTGCCAAATGCCTCACCCGCTTCTGTTCGTGCCGCAAGGCCGATCAGATCGTTGAGGTAAAATTCCTCCTCCCCGATATCGGGCAACGACTCGCGCGGCACATAAAGCGCGGTGTTGGTCAATGCGCTGGCGCCGGCGCGGCCGGTAACTCCGGCGATCTTGGCGATGAACACATTGTCCTTCAACGGGCGCAAGCTGACAATCGAATATTGCCGCGCGCCGCTCGCATCAAGCAGCGGCTTGTAATCCATGATGGCCTGCGGAATGGCAGTAAAGGATTGGAGCCGCACTTCGCCGCTGACGCCGTGCGGGGCGCCAAAACGGCCGACGAGAATGCAATCTTTGATCATCGCGCCGAAAGCCAGCGATCAGGCGGGTGGCGCGGCTGACTTTTCCGCGGCGGCGGCGCGTTCCTGCGCCTTTTTCTTCGGCAAGGCCTTTTTGGGATTGTCGCGCTTCTCGCGCGTCAGAACGCCAAGACCATCGAGCAGCCGGGCGACGCGATCGGTCGGCTGGGCACCCTTGGCGATCCAAGCTTTCGCTTTGTCTTGGTCGAGCACGACCCGCCCTTCAGCGTCCTTTGCCTTCAGGGGATCGAAAGTGCCGAGGCGCTCGATGAACCTACCATCTCTCGGCATCCGGGAATCAGCGACGACAACGCGATAGAACGGCCGCTTTTTGGCGCCGCCGCGCGAGAGACGAATTTTGAGTGGCATGAAGGACTTCCTTTCAACTCTTAGACAGGTGATTGATGATTGATATTTAGCCTAAAGCGAGCTCAAACCTTCTCCCGAAGCGCGTGAGGCGCGCGTCGAGGCGATAACGCTGGCGACGTATAGGACGCAAGTGCTCAAGAATGAGATGGTGGGCGCCAGCCATTATTTCTTCTTTCCGAAGGGATTGAGTCCGCTCAATAAGCCGCCGCCAAACCCGGGCGAGTTGGCGCCGCCAAGACCAGGCAATTTCGGTGCTTCAGGGAGTCCGCCCAGCGGTTTTTGCGGAGCATGTTCACGCAGTCCGGATTGAGGTCCTGGGATGGCATGCTTCTTTCCCATCTGCTTTTGCAAGGCGGCCAGCTGTTCCGGCGTTGGCTTCGGCATGCCTCCGGGCAGACCGAGCATCGAGGCCATTTTCCCCATTCCGCCACCGCGCTTGGTGCTTCCCATTGCTTTCATCATGTCGGCCATCTGCCGGTGCTGTTTCAAGAGCTTGTTGATATCCTCGACCTTGACGCCGGAGCCTGCCGCGACGCGTCTCTTGCGCGATGCTTTTAGGATATCGGGGTTGCGGCGCTCTTCGCGGGTCATCGAGGAAATCATGGCGCGCTGGCGCTTAATAATACGATCGTCAATCGTGTTAGAGGCAAGCTGATTCTTGATCTTGGCAACGCCCGGCAGCATCCCCATGATGCCGCCAAGTCCGCCGATCTTCTCGACCTGGGCAAGCTGGTCGGAGAGATCCTCAAGATCGAACTTACCTTTGCGCATCCTCTCACTAGCGCGGCGTGCCTGCTCGGCATCGATCGATTCGGCGGCTTTCTCGACGAGCGAAACGATATCGCCCATGCCGAGAATGCGATTAGCGATACGTGAGGGATGGAAATCCTCCAGCGCATCCATCTTCTCGCCGGTGCCAAGCAGCTTGATCGGCTTGCCGGTGACGGCGCGCATGGAGAGCGCCGCGCCGCCACGCCCATCACCATCGATTCGTGTCAGCACGATACCGGTGATGCCGACCCGATCATCAAAGCTTTTCGCAAGATGAACTGCGTCCTGGCCGGTGAGACTGTCAGCGACGAGCAAGATCTCATGCGGGTGCGATGCCGCCTTGATCTCGACCATCTCCTGCATCAGCGCTTCGTCGATATGGGTGCGCCCCGCCGTGTCGAGGATGACGACATCATAGCCTTGCAACCGCGCCGTCTGTTCCGCGCGCTTAGCAATCTGGACAGGGGTCTGGCCCGCGACGACCGGCAAAGTGTCGATTTCGACTTGGCGACCCAGAACGGCAAGCTGTTCTTGCGCCGCCGGCCGTTTCACGTCGAGCGATGCCATCAACACCTTGCGCTTCATTCTTTCGGCAAGGCGCTTGGCGATCTTGGCGGCCGTTGTCGTCTTGCCCGCGCCTTGCAAGCCGACCATCATGATAGCGACAGGCGCGGCAGCATCGAGATTGATGGGATCGGCATCGGCACCCAGCGTCTCGATCAACACGTCATTGACGATTTTCACGACCATCTGGCCGGGTGTCACCGATTTGACGATGTTGGCGCCGACGGCACGGGTGCGCACCTTGTCAACGAAGGAGCGCGCGATGTCGAGGGCAACATCGGCTTCGAGCAGGGCGCGGCGGACTTCGCGCAGCGCGACATTCACGTCCTCCTCGGAGAGCGCGCCGCGCCGCGTTAATTTATCCAATATGCCTGAGAGCTTTTCCGAGAGCCCCTCGAACATGCACGCGTTCCTGTCGCAAACTTTGCCGCTCTAGCGGCGAGATTTTTTTAAAGGCCTAACACAAATCCAGGAAATGAAAGTTTGCCAACCCAGAGCTTAGCCTTGTAACTCGGGATTCCGCGCGCAAAGTTCCAGCGCAGAGTGCGCCCGGGAGCGCAACGCGCCGCCGGACGTTCACCACTTGCCTCGAAGGACAAAGCGGCTCGCGCGAAACAAACCCTTAAATCAAGGACGCCTCCTTGTAGTCGTTTCCCAGCAAAGAAGTCAAGAAACCCAAGTGTCGGTTTGAAAAGCCTCTCCTTCATCCTTGTAACTTGGAGGGCGCGGCCTCACCACTCGCTCTCGTCGAGCCGCTTTTGACCGAGATGAACCGCCAGTCGATGCGGCTGGCCTCGTCATGAAACAAGGCACGCTGATCCGCGCATCGCATGTCACTAGCGCGGCCGGGCAGCCGCGCATGGACAAACGCAGGGTGAGCAAGATCGACAAGGAGGCCCGAATCAACACGACCAATGCGCGTGGCCGCTTCGCATTCGGCTACAAGCTGTGTGTCGCAGTCGATGCGGGATCCGGCCTCGGGTACGGTCTACGCCGACCGCGGTTACGACAGCGATCCTTTGCGCCGGCCGCTCGCGGCACGTGGGCTTTCCAACGGATTGATTATCGCGGCTCAGGCCGAAGCATCAATTCGAGATTTTGCAGCGCCGCTCCGGATGCTCCCTTGCCGAGATTGTCGAGCTTGGCGACCAGAATCGCGTGACGCCTGGCCTCGTTTGCGAAAACACGGAGTTCAAGATCATTCGTGCCGTTCAGGGACTCTGGCTCAATTTTTCCCGAAGGTTCTGCTGGAACAACCCTGACGAAAGGGCCTGCCGCATAGTGCGCGGCGAGAGCGGCCTCAAGATCGGCACCCCTCGGCTTAAGCGGCAGCTCGTCCAGAAAGAGAGGCACGCAAACCAACATGCCTTGCGCAAAATCGCCGACCGAAGGCGCGAAGATCGGGCGGCGTGCGAGGCGGGCGTAACGCTCAATTTCCGGCACGTGCTTATGTTCGAGGCCAAGCGCATAGGCTTCAAAGGAAGGAGCCTCGCCGCGCTCGTAGGACAAGATCATTGCCTTGCCGCCACCTGAATAGCCAGATACCGCATGAATCGTCAGCGGTAGATCGGCTGGCAAAAGGCCTATGTCGACAAGCGGGTGCAAGAGCGCGATGGCGCCGGTGGCGTAGCAGCCGGGGTTGGCAACACGCCTTGCGCTTGCGATCGCTTCGGCTTGGCCGGAGGCAAGCTCTGGAAAACCGTAGGTCCAGCCTTCTGCAACCCGGTGTGCGGTTGAGGCGTCGAGTATGCGCGGGCTCCTGCCGCCTAGCGCCGCCGCGATCGCGGCGGCTTCCCGGGCAGCCTCGTCTGGAAGACAAAGCACAACAATATCGGCTTGTTCCATCGCCGCTTTCTTGGCAGCAGGATCTTTGCGTTGATCGGCAGGCACGCCGAGGAGTTCGATTTCGGGGTGAGCTTCAAGTCGCGCGCGAATACCAAGCCCGGTTGTTCCGGATTCGCCATCGATGAAGATTTTCGCGCTCATGGTGCGGTCTCTGGGCAAGCCGTTGGATCGAAACTCTGGCACAAACAAAAGGCGGCCAGTGGCCGCCTTGATCCTTGAGCTAGAAACTCTGAAGTCTCAGCGTTTCGAGAATTGGAAGCTCCGGCGGGCTTTCTTCTTGCCATATTTCTTGCGCTCGACGACGCGCGGATCCCGCGTCAAGAAGCCCTCTTTCTTGAGAACGGATCGTAGCTCTGGCTCGTAAGCGAGAAGCGCCTTGGCCAGGCCATGGCGCACGGCGCCCGCCTGGCCCGATAGGCCGCCGCCTGCCACGCTAACCGTCAAATCATATTGATCGACGCGCTTCGTGATGCCAAGCGGCTGCTGCAGGATCATCCGAAGCACGGGACGCGCGAAATAATGATCAAGAGGCCGGCCATTGACAACAATCTTACCGGGACCGGGCTTGATCCAGACGCGCGCAACCGCGTCCTTGCGTTTGCCGGTAGCATAGGCGCGCCCTTGCGGATCGAGCTTCTGAATATAGCGGGGAGCAGCCTCGGGGGGCGGCGCCGCCACATCTTTCAAATCCTGAAGCGAAGATAAAGTCTCGGACATGATCAGACGAGCCTCGCGTTCTTGCGGTTGAGGCTCGCGATATCGAGCGCCACCGGGTTTTGTGCGGCATGCGGATGCTCGCTGCCCTTATAGACACGCAGATTGCTAAGCTGCTGGCGCCCGAGCGGGCCACGCGGAAGCATACGCTCCACGGCTTTTTCAACGATGCGTTCGGGGAAACGGCCTTCGAGAATGAATTTGGCGGAGCGTTCCTTAATGCCGCCCGGATAACCGGTAAAGCTATAATAGACTTTTTGGTCGCGCTTACGGCCGGTCAAGACCACTTTTTCGGCGTTGACGACGATGATGTTGTCGCCATCGTCCACATGCGGCGTGAAGGATGGCTTGTGCTTACCGCGCAGCCGCAAGGCGATCAGTGAAGCAAGCCGCCCAACGACAAGCCCCTTCGCGTCGATCACCACCCATTTTTTTTCGATATCCGCCGTTTTGGCGGAATAAGTCTTGCCGAACATTCAATTTTCCATGCAAACAGGCGCAAAGCTCCAGAGGGCTTGCGCATCGGTTGGCGCTCCTTTTATGCAGCCTTTCCCCATGGGTCAAGGCTTGAATTGCGGCAACACTGGCAAAGTCTCAAAGGTTTGTCAGGCTATCGAACGGTATTTGCGTGCGGCTAAACGGAGAGGGCATTGCCAAAAAGAGAAGAGGATAAGTTGCACAAAGCCGGCTATCAAAACCTCGGACAATGAGACAATGATTATGAGACAATGTCGATTAATGGGTGGCTGACGTGGTACCGGGGGCACCTGTGTCCTCGGGGGCAGCCAACATCACCTGGTAAAATTCAATTTTCCCATCTGGGCTCTTATAAAATTCCCGCCACTTTATTCCCGTCTCGTTTTCAAGGTTTAAATAGCCTCTACGACTAATGATTGAATAGCCACGAGGCAAAACGCTGTTCCAGAAACCGATTTTTTTGCGATCGTCTAAATCTTTCTTTCCTGATACTAGCCCCGAGACACTGACCGCGGGCATATCTAGCAAATATCCATACATTCCATCATAGTTGTCAATCAGCTTGGCGGATGGATCTTGTTTGACGAATGCCTCGCGGATATCTTTTTTATGGGTCCAAAGTTGGTACGCGGTCTCCGTGTAGTTGGCGAGCCAAACTATATCAATCATCCCTTCCCTCGTATTTAATAAATGGGTTTCGTTGCCGAGAGCAAGCGTTACCACCAGAGCAGCACCAGCAAGCGCTGTGTATTCGTAGTCACGGCGGGAAGGGATTGCGCTAATAAGAGCGCTCGCAATTATGAAATTTAAAATAAATATCATGACAAAATAATACCAATAACCTTGTAACCAGAAAGAAATAAAAAACAGCAAAAATAAAGATTTTATCAGTATGTATATAAACAAAATCAACATTAATTGATATAAGCGAGATTTCTCTATTGCTTCTATGAATTTTGTTTTCAATAAAAATATTGAAATAATAGCTAATGTTATGCAAAACATAACTGGATATGCCCGCTCTGCGACATAGATCCATGACCATCGAATGTCCAGGCCGAGCACCGAGCTGGCACACTTAAACAAATTTTGTAATAAAGCGAACCCGGTTTTGCTCACTCCACTCACTGGCAGCGGCGTCCCGACGACGACAAGGTTAATCGATAGATATGCAACGAGCGCAATCACGGGAAGTATGAGAATTTTAGATAATTGGTGTATCCGTTGAAAGGTCGAGCCCCTGTTAAATAGCAATGCAACGATCCCGATTGAAGCCAGGATAATTGCATCGTCGAGCCGGGTGAGAACAATGCCAACCAGTACGATCCGAACAGGCAAATTGATTATGAACGGCCAATCAACGAATTGATCGATAGCCTCGCCGTATTTTTTGCCTATTTCCAGCCGGCGGATGACCAGATAAATGGCAAGAGACCACAATGCCAAGCTTAGCGTGCTCTCCATTCCGTTGATGGCACTCCAAGGTTCCAATCTATAAAGGACTCCTGGGTCGCCAGAAACATGGGAAGCCGGGTTACCGAGCAGCGTATAGGCGCCGGGAAACATCAGAAGGATGACGACACCCCCTCTGACCAGCCCGAAGCGGCCCATCGCGATACTTCCAAGCAATGTAAGCGATACCGAAACCAAAACAAAGCTTAAAGCAAAAACGACATACAATTGATAATCGTGTGGCACATGGAATATCCAGAATACTCCAGTAATCAGTAACTCCCACAAAGGATGAAAGCCATTTGATATTTGCTCGCCATCAAAGGTTGGGAAACCATATCTCACCCAATTATTTGCAACACCCATGTAGTACATGGAGTCAGCCGCAAACAAACTGAAGATTACCCGCCATCCTATAGTTAAGAAAGATATTAGCAATGGAGCAATCAGAATACATGTGGCAATAATCCAAGAATATAATATATATCTACTTTGACTAAGCTTATTAGTGGCTTCAATATACATTTGTGGAGCTCCGAGTTTCACAAGGAACCGGACCCGCGCTGAGGGTCGTTAAAATTGTTTTTTCTTAGTTGAAAACCGACCTCCTGTGTTTCCTATATATCATGACGCCATTGGTTCTGTCTTAGCCTGAATTCTCCCTTACCAGGGATCAGGCTATAAAAGTCTGCCTTTGGCGTGGAGCCCTATTGGACACCCTTTTCACGATGACGGCATCGATGCTGTTTTGCGCCGCAGTCTGTTGAGCGTGAAAGCCATCGGGATGGTTGGCGCATCGGATAAGGAAACGCGGCCCTATTATGGTGTTTTCGCTTTTCTTCTGGCGCGCGGCCATCAGATGACCGGCGTCAATCCCAGCGTTACCGGCAGCTGCGTTCATGGCACGGTATTTTTCAAGACACTGGCGGATATTCCCGGGCCCGTCGATATGGCGGAAATTTTCCGGAA
>Ga0181535_10007435_pt1 | contig 11018 bp, 8 predicted proteins | sample PEATcosm2014_Bin_44_FD_119774 | JGI IMG/M metagenome (GOLD analysis project Ga0181535, IMG submission 119774) | Peatland microbial communities from MTU Mesocosm Facility, Houghton, MI, USA - PEATcosm2014_Bin17_30_metaG | ecosystem: Environmental > Terrestrial > Soil > Wetlands > Peat | place...
GAGAATTTTAACAGGTTCCTAATTTTCGTGATGCTGAGCGTGATTGCGACCTTCACTCAATAGCAACCTTCACTTTATTTATATTCCTCACGGGTTCCTCATTTGTTCCTCATATGTTCCTTATGATGGCTTCCGCATACTAGCGTCAGTCAACAACTGCCGGACCTCTTCGGGGAACTCGCCAAGCGCAAACCGATGATCCCCGATCGAATCCACACGACAGCTTTATCCGTGTAGTTATGAACGCTTAGTTGAGTTGACGATACACACTGCACGGTGTGCCGCATCTTGCCTTCCTTTTTTTAGGCTGATTCATTCCTGATCATACCAACCGACAAACTTTATCTTTTAGGAGGAACTCTGCCGATGAAACTGTATCCGAATCGCATACTGCAAGCCTTGGCTGGAACCGCAATGACAATCGCCGTGACAGTTGGCGCGCAAACGCCCACACCCGCGCCCGCGGCAACGCCAGCCGCCGCGCCGGCGCCCGCGACGCCAACAGCCCCCGCTCCGCTTACCACGTTCGTTCTTACGGGCCCGCTGCAATGGCTGCCGCCGGCTACCTTCGATGCGGGACCATTGGGCAAGTTGTCCGCCAACGGCATCGTGACCGGTTTCTCGCAGTTCCAGAACAATTCCGTGCCAGGAGACGATGCGGCGCAAGCCACTCTGAGCAACGGGCAGATTTTCATACAAAAAGCAGAGGGCAAGGTTCAGTACTACATCCAGGCTGGCGTCTATACCATGCCGACACTTTCAGTGCCGTTTGTTAACGCCCAAAATACCGTGAACAATTTCTATGGGCCTGTTCCGGTCGCATATCTGAAGCTGCCTGTAGGAAAGACCACACAGTTTCTTATCGGCCAACTTCCCACGCTGATGGGCGCCGAATCCACGTTTACGTACCAGAACTTCAACATCGAGCGCGGCATCATTTGGAATCAGGAAAACGCCATCAATCGCGGCATCCAGATCAATCAAACCGTGGGTAAGTACTTGTCCGCCTCGATTAGTTGGAACGACGGTTACTATTCCAACCGCTACTCGTGGATATCGGGTTCGGCGACTCTTACGAAGGGACCTCATAGCCTGGTGTACGACGGGATGGGAAACCTCGGACAGACCGTCTACGTAACGTCCGCGATGCCTACTTACCAGAACAACGGCTACATGCACGCGGTGATCTATACGTACACCAAGGGCCCATGGATCATTTCGCCGTACTTCCAGTATGGCAAGGTGCCGACCAACACGAAGGTTGGCGTACTCAAGGGCACATCCGCAACCGGCGGCGCGTTCAACGTGAGCTACGCCTTCAAGAAGGGCTTCTCTCTTCCGGCGCGCGTGGAATACCTCACGAGTTCGGGAAGCACAACCGACGGATCGGTCAATTTGCTGGGCTTTGGGGCCGGCAGCGCAGGCACCACATTCACCGCAACGCCAACCTACCAAAAAGGAGGCATGTACGTTCGCGGCGATCTCGCGTGGATGCATGCAGGGGGCTACATACCGGGAGCCGTCTTTGGCAAGACGGGAACGAATGCCGACCAGTTCCGGGGCGTACTTGAATTCGGCTTCATCTTTGGCAACAACATCCAGAAATAGCCGAAGCGAGACGCTCAACCGAGAATAGATTGCTCGCGACTTGAGGACAAGGAAGTTAGTGTAACTCGCTGCAGCATTTATCGCGTTTTTCGCTAACTTCGGTTTCTTCATTTCATCTTTATCGGTCCGGCTCTATCTTTCAACTAACTCATGCAGTGTTTCTCGATCTTCCCGGAGTTAGGTCCCGGATACGAGCAAGCCATCAGAATATCCCGAAGATTATCGGAACGGGAGCAGCCAAACGAACTTCACTTATCAGGAGAATGCACATGGCAGATCAAAGCGCACCTCAAATGAAGTCCACGCTGGGCCTTACCGGGTTGACCGCAAATGCAATGGCCCTTATCGCCCCCGGAGCCTTTCTCTGGCTCACCTTCGTCATCCAGGCCGGCACGGGATCGACCGCGCCAACTATGTGGCTGGGCATCTTTGCCGCTCTGCTGCTTTGTCTGGCCACCGCTGTATCCTACGCTGAAATATCCAAGCTGTATCCGGGCACCGGCTCCAGCTATTACTACGCCGAGCAGGCGCTGCTCTCGAAAGACAAAGCCTTCAAGTACGCGCGCGTGGCCAAGTTCATCGTCGGCTGGGGCTCGCATCTTTACTACTGGGTCTATCCCGGCGTGATGGTGGCTGTCACCGGCGTCTTTGTGGGCTATGTGGTCGGCTTCCTCTACCCCAATGTGATGAGCGGCTCCAATCCCGGGCTGGTCTTCATGGCGCTGGTGGCAGTGGTCTTCTCGTTCTTCGTCGCATGGATCGCATCAAAGGGCGCGGGCGCATCCACGGCGGTCAACATCGCCATTAACGTGATCCAGATATCCGCGTTGGTGCTATTCAGCGTCCTTGCTCTGGGCTATCGCGCCAGCCATCCCGCGGGCTCAACCGGCCCAACCTCATTCCAATACGACTCGCAGTCGATGTCCACCTACACCTTCCAGTTCGCCACCGCCAAGGATGGCACCATCCTCCGCGATGCAACCACCCAAGCGCCTTTGCCCTTGCTCGACTCGGCCGGCAAGCCAGTTCCTTATGTCATTACCTATCCAACGTCAGACGCGAGCGGAAACTTCCTGACTCACGAAAACGCTAAGTCGGTGATTGCGCCGCACAAATTCAGTTGGATGTTCATACAAGCCACGGTCGCCATCCTCATTCTGGTCGGCTTTGAATCGGTCACCTCGATGGGAGGCGAGGCCAAGAATCCAACCAAACACATTCCGATAGCCGTCATTGCCTCGCTCTTGATACAAGGCTTGTTCTGTTACCTCTTCGAGTACTTCGCGGCCAACTACTTTCTCAACTCCGGTTACACCATGCAGACGGCTGTTACATCCGCGGCTCCCATCGGCGACATGATGATCATCGTGGGCGATGCGCTGCTCGGCCAGGGCAACGGCAAGTACTTCATGCTCGCTGAAGCCTTCACCGTCTTTTTGGCACTGATCGGCACCACGCTGGCTTGCATGAATACCGGCGCACGTGTCACCTATGCCATGGGCAAGGACGACGAGGCTCCCGAGCACTTTGGCATGTTGCACGCCAAGTCGCTCTCGCCCCGCAAAGCTATCTGGACCCTGGCCGCCATCTCCGCAGTCATAGGCGTCATCGCTGTGTCGCTGGTCTTCGGCGACGCCAGCGCGCCTACCGATGCGACCATTGCCGCTTTACCGCATGGCTTCTTCTCCAACTTCGGCTACCTCCCGCACGACCGGTTAGCCGCACTGCCGAACTCGCTGCTGACCATCACGCTCACCTCCAACTTTGGGACGTTCATCCTATATGCACTGAGCTGTGCCCTGTGCATGATTGCTTACCATGAGCGTCACGATCACAACTGGCTGATGCATTACCTCATCCCCGGTTTCGGACTGATCGCGAACCTGGTCTGCATGGCCTTCTACATTGCCGGTCCCGTGTTCGGACTGGGCACATTCAAGGAACCGCTCTTTGCGCTCGGAATCTCGGCCGTCTGGGGCATCTACGGAGCCATTTACTTCCTGCGTACCTCGAAAGCCAAAGGCAAGGCGATCCTGCTCGAATCAAAGTAGCCCCATCGCTTTGACCGCAACTCAACCCAACCACTGGGTGGACTCTCTCTTCGATCTCGTAGCCAGGGCGAGGAGCAAGGTGCCACCCAGTGGCCATTTTTAAACGAACGATTCACAATACTTAAGAAGACTTCTTTCCTCAGGAGATAGGGAAGAAACTCAAGGCGGCGGCGCCCATGTTGGATGTACAGTTCGGCCAGGCAAGCGATTTCGGCAAGGTTCGTACCAACAATGAAGATGCGATGGGATCTTTCATTCCCGCGTCGCGCCAGCAGGCCCGCTCCCACGGCTATCTTTTCGTGGTGGCTGATGGAGTCGGCGGGATGGATCTGGGCGAGGTAGCCTCCTCTACCGCCGTCGGGGTCATGACCGATGAGTTTCAGAAGGCACAGGCGGGGACCATGCTGATCAGTCTGCTGCCGCGTCTTATCCAGCATGCCAACGCGGCCGTGCACGACTGCACGCTGGCCTCGGAATACCGCGGAAAGAAGATGGCGACAACCCTGGTTGCCTGCGCCCTCCGCTACGATCAGGCCATCGTCTCCCATGTGGGCGACTCCCGCTGCTACCTTGTGCGCAACGGAAAGGCACGGCAAGTTACCCAGGACCACACACTCGTAAACGAGCAACGGAAGATGGGGCTGATCTCCACGGAAGAGATTGCCGATTCCGACGCGCGCCACGTGCTTATCCGCTCCCTCGGTCCAGAGATGTTTGTCTCCCCGGACACCACGGCGGTCACGCTCCACCCCAACGATGTGCTGGTGCTGTGCACCGACGGTCTGCATGACGAAATGCACGAAGGTACAATCGCCGAAATCGTCTCTCAGAAGAAAAACATGGACGAAGTTGCCCGCGAGCTTGTGGCCCGCGCCGTCGAAATCGACGGCGGCGACAACACCACCGCGCAGGTCATCCGGATCCGCGCCGTCGAACAAGTCGGCATGTACCGGGGGCGCCCTTACAGACTTCCCTCTTGATTCGTATAGGTCCACAATTGCAAACCTTATGGAATCCTTTCAATTCCGGAGCCCTCACCGGGTAAAGTAGAAAGACACGCACTGCCTGGAGTATGCCGCACGATGGGTTTTTACGACAGCCTGGAAACAGGTTCGCAAGTTGATTCCTACCGGATTGATGCCCCCGTTGCCCGCAGCGGGATGGCCTCCATCTATCGCGCCACCGATGTGCGCGACAATCGCACCGTTGCCCTCAAAATTCCGCACCCGGATATGGAGGCCGATCCAATCCTGTCCGACCGCTTCAATCGGGAAGGAGGCATCGGCGAAAGGCTTGTGCACCCCAACGTCATGCGCGTCTTTGGCGACGAAAAGCGCTCTCGCGTTTACATGGTCATGGAGTGGTGCCCCGGCCGGCTTCTCCGCCAGATCATGGACGAAGGCAAACTCTCCCATGACCGCGCTATCCGCATCGCCGAGGGCGTTTTGCAGGCGCTCGACTACATCCACGCCAATGGCGTCGTCCATCGCGACCTGAAACCGGAAAACATCATGGTCGACGAAAATGACAACATCAAGCTCATCGACTTCGGGATTGCCAGCGACTCTTCGGCTCGACGCCTCACCTACGCCAACTTCACCGCTACGCTAGGCACACCCAACTACATTTCCCCGGAACAGGTAAAGGGCAAGCGCGGCGATGGCCGTTCCGACCTCTACTCCATGGGCGTAATCCTCTACGAAATGCTGACCGGCAAGCTCCCCTTTACCGGTCCATCGCCGCTGGCGGCCATGAACGACCGCCTCCTCAACCACCCCATGCCCCCGACCGTCGCCGATCCCACTGTTTCTCCCCAACTCCAGGAGGTTCTCTACCGAGCTCTGGAGAGAGATCCCAAAAATCGCTATCCCAATGCGCACGCCTTTCTCCACGACCTTCAGCATCTGGATCAGGTTGGCGCCGAGGATCGCGAAGAGCTGAGGAACTGGCAGCGACGCAAGTCGCAACTCTCTCGAAAGATACTCTACTACGGCGCCTTGGCCATGATTCCTGTGGCCATCCTGGCGCTCATGATGCTGGTCGCCCGCCACCACTAAAATCAAGCGCCACTACCTTCAGTTTCCAGGAATCCTCACGGGTTCTTTATGCCTTGAGCCTTACCCTTTCTGTTGAATACCTTCATGTCCAAGCGCCAAAAAGGAGATCCATGACGAAGTACAAACTCGAGTACATCTGGCTTGACGGCAAAAAACCCATCCCTGAACTCCGCGGCAAAACTCAACTGAAGTCTTTTGAGAAGCCGCCCACACTTGCCGATCTGCCTCTTTGGGGTTTTGACGGCAGCTCCACCATGCAGGCCGAGGGAAGCAAGTCAGACTGCATTCTGAAGCCGGTGGCTCTCTATCCTGACGGCGCCCGCAAGGACGGCTACCTCGTCCTGTGCGAGGTTATGCATCCCGATGGCACACCCCACTCCACCAATGCACGCGCCACCATCGAAGACGATCCCGATTTTTGGGTCGGCCTCGAGCAGGAATATTTCCTCTACAAAGATGGACGCCCTCTCGGATTCCCGAAAGACGGTCTCCCTACCACGCCTCAGGGCCCCTATTACTGCGGCGTCGGCTACAAGTACATGGGCAGCATTGCTCGCCAGATCGTCGATGAACACCTCGAACTCTGCCTCACCGCCGGCATCAACCACGAGGGCATCAATGCCGAAGTGGCCAAGGGCCAGTGGGAGTTTCAGATCTTCGCCAAGGGATCAAAGAAAGCCTCGGACGACACATGGATGGCTCGCTACCTGATGATGCGCCTCTGCGAAAAGTACGAAGTGGACCTCGTCCTCTATTGCAAGCCGATCAAGGGCGACTGGAACGGGTCGGGCATGCACACCAACTTCTCCACAAAGTATCTCCGCGAAGTCGGTGGCAAGGCCTACCTGGAAGCGCTCATGAAAGCCTTCGAGGATAACATCGCCGCGCACATTGCGGTCTACGGCCCAGACAATCACCTGCGCCTCACCGGTCTCCACGAAACCCAGGCAATCGATAAGTTCAGCTACGGTCTCTCCGATCGCGGCGCTTCCGTCCGCCTGCCCGTAAACTTTATCAAGAACGGCTACAAGGGCTATCTGGAAGATCGCCGTCCGAACTCCGAAGGCGACCCCTACCAGATCATCTCGCGTGTCCTCAAGACCATCAACTCCGTTCCCAAACCCTAATCGCTTCCCCAGACAGCGTTCAAAAAAGTCCCGGCCGCCCTTTAGGTGGCCGGGACTTTCCCTTTCTACTGTCGTCGTGGTACGATTGGCCTCCCCCAAGGACAACAATCTGAAAGGAAGTTCCCATGCGGCTCACAGTGGTCGAAAGGCCCCTCTTTACCCTCTTGGCTGTTGCGTGTCTCTTTCTTGTACCGACCCGCGCCTTTGGTCAGTTCATTGTCGACTGCTCCGGCAACACGCCCGGCGCTTTCACAACCATCAACTCCGTCCTTCCGCTCCTGACGGACGGCGCAGTCGTGCGGATCACAGGCACCTGCACAGAGAACGTAACCGTTCCCAGGCTCGACAATCTTTGGTTTGGCGCACCCTTTGGGCAGACGATGAATCTGCAGGGAAGGCTTTTGATTGATGGCGTGCGGAACATGTTTCTCTATGGAATGAACGTCACCAACACGAACGCAAACACGAACGGAGACGGCATCGATATCTCGAACAGCCTCCGAGTGGAGATGGATGATTGCACGAGCAGTAACAACAGCCAAGTTGGCCTTTCCATCACTGCCTCGGATGTGGTCATCCAGAATACCGGCTCCTTCAACAACAATGGCAATAACGGAATCAATGTCTCCGGCGCCTCCACTGTTCAGTTCAATGGATTCGCCGGGCCTATCAGTGTTAGCAACAACTTGGGCAATGGGATTCACATGCAGGATGGTGTGGTCGATGCATTGGGGAACATGAGCATCAGCAACAACAAGGCTACTCTCAATAATTCCCCACCGCTGGCAGGCACCGGCTTCGGCATCTGTCTCGTTGGACATTCGCGGGCTGTCGTCTATGGCGTATTTGCTCCGAATCTTATCTCTGGCAATCAGAGCGGCGGGGTTTTAGTCCAGGAAAGCTCCGAGTTTGCCGTCGCCGGAACAGTGTTGCTCCCCGCTGGCGTGGTATTCGGCAATGTCATTGAAGGAAATGGTCCCGTCGGCATCACAGCCGGGCTAGGCAGCCAGGTTACGATTTTGGACGCGGTTCAAATCAGCAATCACTCCGACGCGGGCGTCGACATCTTCGCGCACGGCTCGGTATTTATAGAAGGCAACAACCAGATCGTCAACAACGGGAGCGGATCATCCTCGACCTACCCTACACGCGCAGGTGTCCGTGTCGATGGCAACTCCGAAGCCTTCATTCGCGGAGGCTCGATATCCCAAAACGAAGGCCCAGGCATCCTCGCGCTTGTCAATTCCAGTATCGATCTTTCCGGCGCGACACTGACCTCCAACCTGGGCGGCACCGTCGTTTGCGACTCGTCAGCATGGATGGTCAGCGATTTGGCCAGTCCTTCAACTCCGTTTGGAGCCGCGCAGCCTTGCAAAGTGCCCAACACCTTCCGTCCGCGTGTTCGCAGCTTACCAGACCCTCCGATACCCGATTTAAGCCAATCCAAAGCGGACGAAGCGAAATATAAGCTGCTCATCTCGTCGTTCTGATTCCCCGTTCAGCCGACCCGTCTACGCGTCACAGCTGCCCCGGTCCCGATTTTGGGACCAGGGATCTACTCGCTATCCTTCTCGCCTTACGCTGCCTCGATCTCCTCCACCAGCGCATCGGAAGCCGCAACGCAGGCCGCTCGATCCACATCCAGATGCGTCACCAGCCGAATCAGATTCCCGGCCAGGGCGCTCACCAGAACGCCACGCGCCTTCAGCCGTGCCGCCAGCTCCGCCGCACTCTTTTTGCCCGTCACGCGGAAGACGACGATGTTTGTCTCCACGGCATCGAGGTCTATCGAAACCCCGTCCAATCCCGCCAGAGCCTCCGCCACCATCCGCGCATTGGCGTGATCCTCGTGCAGCCGCCCCGGCCCTTTTTCAAGCGCAATCAATCCCGCCGCCGCCAGAATGCCCACCTGCCTCATGCCTCCGCCCAGAGCCTTGCGATAGAGCCGTGCCCTGTCCATCAACTCCGCCGAGCAGGTCAGCATGGACCCCACCGGAGCCCCCAGCCCCTTCGACAGGCAGAACATCACCGTATCGAATCCTCGTGTCAGCGCCTTCACGTCCACGCCCAGAGCAACCGCAGCGTTGAAGATGCGCGCCCCGTCCAGATGCGTCGGCAGCTTGCGCTCCTTTGCGCCCGCCAAAATCTCTTCCAGCACGGCAACCGGCGTGCAGCCCCCGCCGGCCAGGTTCGCTGTGTTTTCAATCTCGATCAGTCCCGTAGCCGCGCGAAACGCACCCCGCGCATAAATCGCAGGCTCAATGTGCTTCCATGTCAAGATGCCGCGTTCTGCAGGCACGGCGCGTACCAGGCAGCCGGAAAAAACAGCCGTCGTCGCCATCTCCCAGTCCAGAATGTGCGCCCGCGATTCGGCAATCACCTCTTGCCCAGGCTGCGTGAGCAGGCGAATGGCAATCTGGTTCCCCATGGTGCCCGTCGGCACAAACAGCGCAGCTTCGCGGCCAAACACTTCTGTGGCGCGACGTTCGAGCAAATTGACCGTAGGGTCCTCGCCGTAAACGTCGTCGCCAACCTCCGCCGCCGCCATCGCCGCCCGCATTTCCCGCGAAGGCCGCGTCACCGTATCCGAACGAAGATCGATTATCCCTGCCAATGTCGCGCCTTCCCTCGCCCTAATCCCTGCTCCCCAAACCCCTGTTCTCTGCCCATCCGGTATCCGCGCCATTCGCAGCTCCCAACTCCGCGAACACGCGCGCAGCGCGGCTAACTCCGCGAACTCCGCTCTAATCCCTATTCCCTATTCCCTGCCCCTACGGTATCTGCCCCATCGGCAGCTCCATCACCGGCGACCGCTTGCCGTCCTTCACCGCATACGCCCACAGTCCGTGAAAGTTCTGCCGTATCCCCGGTTGCGCCTTCAGAAACGCGCTGAAGACCGCCGTTGCCTCAGTCCGTTGTGCAGATGGATCGGTAACGCCCGTCGACTCATACACCACGGCCAGATCCGCCTGGTGCAGCGACGGATCAAGCAGCACCGCCTCCACCTTCCACGTGCGATCTCCCGCGGTCAGCGAGTACGGAAACGCTGACAGCGGAGGATTCGGAATCTGGCCCTGTTCCTGCTGCAGCTTTTCCAGGTTGGGCGAAGAGATGAAATCCAGCGGCAAAAGCAGATAGCGCGCCGCGTCATACAAGTACCAGGCGCTCCATGGATCGACTTTGGCCAGCCCGCGTGCCCGCGACCAGTACCAGACCCCGTCATGCCCGTCAAAGATTCCCTGATGCACCGAAAGCCCCGCAAGCCTCCACGCCGATCCGTCCCACGCCAGGATGACACCGATCTGCCCCGCCAGCGGCGCACCCGTCGCATCGGCCAGCACCACAGCATAGCGGCCTGGCGGCAGCGCGTGCATGGCGATGGTTACCGTAAGCGTGCCTGCTGCATTCGAACAGAAAAACTGCGTGTCGGCGGTCGCGGTCTGGCTGGCCGCATCCAGCAGATACACATTCCGAAGTTGCAGTTGGCCGCCTTTGACAATAGGCGCAGCCTGCGCGATCGCCCCTTGGATGCCACTCCAATCTTTCGCCTCCGCCGGCAGCAGCGCGGCCTGCAGTGTGGACTCGTCCTGCTCGACCACAGCCTGCGCCAGCCTGCCGCCCTCCGCGCTCAACGCCGAGCGATCCCCGGCTGAAAGCTCGGCTTGTGGCGTACAGGTCGTCGCCTGGCTCGCCGCCGGCGCCAGCAGTATTGCAGCAATCCAGAGCTTCCACGAGAGCTTCCCAATCGGGCGCATCTTTGCGAGCATCCTTGGTTGATCCTCTCTCCCCGGCAAGACCTCATTTCGAGCGTCCCTGGGCCACTGATAGTCTAGTACAGTAGAGCGGTAAGGATTGTTGGACGCGAGCGGGCTCGAGTTGCCGCCTGCACACAGGCCCAAAAAACGCTGCGGGTCAGGGGGAGCAGATTTCAATGCGCACTGCCATTCAGGCCAGTCCCCAGATCGTCCATGCCTCGAAGGCGCGGAAGCCGCTTTCCTGCCTCTCGCTGCCTTTGTCTCTCGCCGCTTTGATGGCCATGCCTCTCTACGCAGCGGGACAGCAGCCCTCGACCGCACCGGCTCCTACTTATGCCACTTCCCACAAGCCGGCTCACCCACACAAGCGCCCCGCCGCGACTCATCCTCCGGCCGTGGTTACTCAAATGCCACCGGAGA
>Ga0181535_10007440_pt1 | contig 11010 bp, 8 predicted proteins | sample PEATcosm2014_Bin_44_FD_119774 | JGI IMG/M metagenome (GOLD analysis project Ga0181535, IMG submission 119774) | Peatland microbial communities from MTU Mesocosm Facility, Houghton, MI, USA - PEATcosm2014_Bin17_30_metaG | ecosystem: Environmental > Terrestrial > Soil > Wetlands > Peat | place...
ACGGAAGCCGAACTGACCGAGATACTGGCGCCCATACGTCTGCGCCTTGAAACGCTGGAAGCTGAGAACCGGCGCCTGCAAGCTCTCGCCGCCAAGTGACCCTAAACGCCGCGCCGGCCGCACCCGTGAAGAGGACCGCAATCCAGGGCGCAAATCGCCGCTCAAAGAACCGTTCTCACCTTTGGAATCCGAAGCGCCGCCTGCACAGTCGCCCAGCTCAACAGCGTCGTAGCGAGAAACACGAAGAGGAACTTGATGCTGGCATGAATCGGCCGATCCAGAACCAGTCGTTGCATCCACAAAACGTAGATGTAGTGCACCAGGTACATCCCGTAGGCGCAGCGGGTGAGGGAATTCATCCAGGGGCGCGATTTCATCTCAATGCCGCGGAACAGAGCCAGGAAGCCGAAGCAACTGGCCACACAACTCAGCACCCAAAGCAGCGCCCACAAGACTCCCTGTCCAAGAGGCGAAAGCCGATGCACCAACGGCCATTGGGGAACAAACCACAGCGCGTTATAGGCCAGTACACATCCGGCGATCCAATAGGGCCAGCGCCGCGCCAAACTTCCGTCGCGGGCCAGAAGACCTTGTCCAAATCCTGGTACGCCGAGAAGAAATCCAAATGTGAACCAAAGAGAATAAAGTGCAATGCGCGATATCTGAAATGCAAAGGGAAAGCTGGTCCAGGCGCTGAACCCGTAGCGTGAAAGCAGCGGAAGGTACGCGGCCGTCGCAAGAACAAACAGGACCACAAAAGACAGGAATGGCCGCGTTTGCAATCGAGTCATCAACTGTCCGGCCTTCGGAATCCAACGCTGCACAGGCCACACAATCAAGGCGAGCGCCACGTCAAACAAGAACAACGTCCAAATAAACCAAGGTGGCCCCGCATAAAACCCCCGTGCAGCCAGCCGTTCATAAAAATCCACAAAACCGTGGTTGTTTACGGACAGTTGCCACGACGCGTAGTAAGCGATCGGCATCAGGATCACAAGGGCAAAGACGAATGGTATCCCCAGCCGCCGCCCCCGATCGCGAATAAACCGGACAGTGCCATGCTTCTTGATCGCCGCATAAACAAAGAGCCCCGAGATAAAAAACATCAACGACATGAAAAACACATCGTTGAAGTTCTCCGCATAGTCAAAGAAAGCCCACCGCGTGACATCGACCACAGGAGCGTTTGAACGAAAACTGTCCTGCTTATCAAAATGCGCCCAGCTCGTGTAAGCCAGGCAGCTGTGATGAGCAAGAACGATCAGCGTCAAAGTCGTGCGCAGATAGTCGATGGAGAGGTCGCGATCGTGCGGCTGCTTGATCTTCGTGAGATCCGGGCCAGGAGTTGCGATTGTAACCACGTTAGCCTCAATTCACGCGATAGGTCCTTAGCGCAGTACTGGCGTCCGATCCGGCTGCGTCATCGAAGTCTTCTTCCATTGAAAAACTCGGCCCCTCATCAATTCGCAGATAAAATACCCCGCCGGCAACAGTGACAACCACAACACTGGGTAACGGTATCGCACGTCCGATACAACTAGGTAGTACATCAACGGATAAACCACCAATACCGCCAGCACAAACACAACCACCGTCTGACGCCGGAACACCATCAGTGCCAGCCCGAAGATCGAAAGTCCCGTCACCGCCCATATCGCGTAGTCGATACCATGCTGCTGGTGCATCCACCGCTCGTCGTAATCGGCAAGCCCAAAATTATTGCTGAACGTATATTCCGGAGGGATCACTTCAGCCGGTGGAAACCAGAACTCGAGGACCCGCCGCGTCGTGAGCTTCACGAACATCGCGGGATGAGCGCGGATCCATGCTTTAGCGTCGGCTGTCCGGTTCTTGTCGTATTGGACCTCGCCGACTCTTTGCAAATACTCCGCTTCGGGCCTGCTCGAATTCGGGTGATGAGATTGGTAACATCCATTCATCAAATCCCTGATCATGCTGGATTGCGCGCAGTCGTTATTCGAGGCATAGAGCGTCATGCCCAGGTTGGTTCTCACCACAAACGAACCGAGCTGTACGTAGTTCCTTCCGCCCCATCCAAGGATAAAAACACTCATGACCGCGACGACAATCACGCAGTATCTCAGCGCGTAGCGCAGGCGTTCTTTCGATCGCCAGAGCAAGAACCCGAGCCACGGCAGCAGGACAAGAAGAGAAGAAGGGTTAAACAAAAACAAAAGCCCTGCGATTACGCCATTGAAGGTTGCGGAACTGGTCCATCGCCTGTTGGGGTTTGGGTATCGCGAAGTGAAAATGCAAAACATCAACAGCCCCGCGACGGTAAAATTCGTATCCCAGCCCGGAATGTTTTCCATCGCGGCAAGCCAGAGAACCGAAGCAAAAACTCCGGGAATCTGGCTTCCGTAAAACACCTCAGACATGCGCGGCAACTGTGCCACGACGACTGCGTTTGCCAGAATGCTCAGCAGAACGGTTGCGCCGTAAACCAGCCAGGGAATTCGAAGAATCTTGATTAGCGCGGCAAGTAGAAGAGGGCACAAGGGCGGATTGGCTGCCGTGGGTCCGGTCGCAATCGTGCCGAATGGATCTGCATACGTGCCCTGTCTGGCAAGATGATCTGCGAGCCTCCACATCTCATCGCCCAGCCTTGAGGGAGCATAGGACTGCGACCACACGCCAATCAGCCCTGCCGCAATCATCAGGCCGAGCGAAATTTCGCTCTGGTGCTGTCGTATCGATTCCAGCAACCGTTTCAATGCCTGCTCCTCGCGACGAATTGTCCCTATCTTAGAGCAGTTCTCCAATTCCCGCATGGTTTCCCGCATCGAAGAAGGCGCCCTTTTCTTGAGGAAAAGGGCGCTCGGCATGCGTGGTTTCGCTCTATATCGATTGGAGAACTGCGAGCTGGAATTCGAAAGCTGGAATTCGAACCGCGAATCGCCATGCCGAGTCTTCGTACACCGAACTCAAGCACTCACGAATTACGCCGCCGTGTTTTGCGGATTGGCGAGATTCTTCTTGGTCACGGCCCCGCGGATTTGGTTCGCCACAATGATCCACGGCACCGCAAGGGAGAAGACAAAGCGCGCCACCAGCGCCTGCGGCTTCAGAGTTCGCGTAACCAGCCAATCCTGGTGAAAGGCGAAATGCAGAGCAAGCGCCAGCACGACTGCCAAAGGAATCCACGTCCAAGGCAGCACCGCAATCGCCGCAACCTCCGCTATGCATCGCGCGGTATTGCGCAACAGTCGTGACCAACGCGCACCGAGAATCCCATCGCTGACGGCATAGCGGGCAAGTTGCGTGCACGCCGACAGAAACGAATTCTGCGGACGATAAAGCGCCTTCGCGTTGCGCGGAAAAGCCGGCGGCGCCACCCGCCGTGCCTCCAAGTCAAACAGAGTGTCTTCGCCAAAAAACGTCGTCTCCGGAAATCCACCCAGACGTTGCCACAAATCCTTCGTGAACGCCATCGACCGTGCGGTGCAGGACTTGGTCGGCGCGTCAAACGACAGCTTCACACCGAAGAAGGGAGCAGAAGCCAAGTCCCACACCGTCGGGTCCGTCAGGTCGAGACTCGCTCCGCCCAGCGAGTACTCCGCATCGCCGCTGCCCAGGGGCGCGGTCAGTTCCGCGAGCCAGTTCGGCGCGTAGGTACATCCGGCATCTACACATGCAATCAGTTGGGAATGCGCGGAAGCAATCGCCACATTGCGGCCCTTCGAAATAGGGCCGGGAGTGAATTTCAAACTGCAGGTTTCATCGCGGATCGCACGCAGCGTCGTGTGACTCACTGCCGTATCGCGCAGCCATTCCCAGGTGCCGTCGCTGGATCCGCCATCGACGACGATGATTTCAGCTGCCGGTGGGTTCTGGCGGAGGAGACTGTTGATGAGCCGTGGAATGTTCTCCGCTTCGTTGAGAACAGTGGCAATCACGCTGACAGCCTGCATGGCGGAAGTATAGCTTTGCGGCCCGCAGGCTTTGGCAGGCAGTTCTGCTTAGAATTTGTACGTCACGCCAACCGAGGCGCGCGCATTAAAGCGCCGATGTGGCGAGAAGCCGGGTTGAAACGGCTGTAACGTGAAAGATGAGCCGATATCGTCTCCATACGCGCGCAGCCCCAGGCGGGGACTGAGTTTGTAGTCGAGCCCCACGCCGATGCCGCCAGCGAATGACTCACTGGGTTTGATCGAAACGCCTCCGGTATGTGCGGCGCCGAGCAGCCCATGAAAGAAAATGCTCGACCGCTCATACAACGCCGCGTGGAACTCCGGCCCCGCGAGGTACAGATCGACTGAAGCGGCTTGCGGGTTTGTCTCAGTAACCGTCCATGCGTAATGCCCGCCTTCTGCCGTCACTCCGAAATACTTGCCCCAGTCGCGCGTAAGCGACAGACTCACGCCCTGCAAGCCGCTCTCCGACTGGTTCACCTGGTTCAAGCTGGTGTATCCCCAGCCGACAAAGGCCGTGTACTTATACTCCGGTCCCGTCTGCTGGCTGGGGGTTTTTTCGGGGGCGATCTGGCAGTTTGCCGCAACCGGGGTCAGTGCAGCCACAAAAGCGGCCAAAATCCAAAAGAATAGCTTCCTCGTCAATGTCAGATTCTCCTCGCTCCCATGGTGGCGCCTCTTCATTGCGCACATCGATCCGCTGAATGCGCGGGCGCCGTAACTTGAATCCGGTACCTTCATAGACTATCGTTTACCCCCCCGTTCTACGAAGCGGACCGGCGAAGCCCGATCAGCGCGGCTGCACCACCACAGGGCCTGAAAGATGCAAGACGTCCGCAGAAGTGTCATTCACTGTGACGGCTGTGCCGCTCGGAAGATAGCGGGCCAGCGCTCCGGGCTGGGTCCAATCGAGTTCCCAGCCGTCTTCGATCGCCACAATCGTGTATTGCCCTGGAACGACATCGCGCAGCGAAAAGCTTCCATCGGAGTCTGATTGATCGCGTCGTGCGAGCGTCTCGAGATTGCCGGCCTGCTTCGGAACCAGGACGATCATCGCACCGCCAAGGCCTTTGCCGCCTTTTTGAGCGATCCCATCGATCCGCGCGATGCCTTCCCCCAGCATCACCACCACGTCCATCGGACGGTCGCGCACCGTCAGCGCATCCCCTGCATGGGCAGCGCCGCCCGTTCCCAGCGCCAGCACCGGCAGGATCTTGCCGTCGCCCACCAGAATCACAGTCCATGTTCCCGGTGCCACGGAATCGAAATGGAATCCGCCATTGTGCGCCGTCGTAGACAGGCTCGCATGGCTCTGTGCGCCCTCCTGTGGTTGAAGAATAAGATGGGCTTCGTCCGGCGGCGCTCCGCCGCGCGGCATGTGCAGCACGCCAGTCACGGCAGCTGTCGCGCTTCCCGAGTCTGGGTCGACGTGTTCGCTTTGAGTAGCGTCGAGCTCCAGGATGTGCGGCGGATCGCCCGCGGTCAATTCGTAGTGCCCGGGCGCAACGCCGTTGAATTCGGCCGAGCCTCGCTTGAGCGTATCTATAAAACCAACACTCTCTGCCGCGACCTGCGTTCCAAAAACAAGCTGCTGCAATTCTGGCCGGGCAAGCCTTCCATCCGCTCGCCGCGTCGTGTCCACTACAATCCGCAACGCGGGAACCGCGTGCAGAGCAACGTCGGCTTCTACGCGGCTGCCCTTCGCCAGCGAAATCGGAGTTGCCGATGCTTCATCCGTGGTCGAATCGAAATAAGTGATCGGATAAGCTACATCGAGTTGGGCGTTCGCCTCGCTGCCTCCGTTGCCCGAATCGCCGTTCGCCCGTCGCATTGCATACCAGGGCTGTGCGGAGACGGCCACCAGGTAATCCCCATCGGCGAGGTCGCCGAACTCGTAAGCGCCGGTGTCGTCTGTAACCTCGGAGTCCGACTGAACGATTCGCTCGTCCTGCGCATGGTGGCGTGGCTTCTCAAACAGCATCACGCGTGCGCCTTCCACCGGATCTCCCCCGTCTCCTGAGACAACTCCGTGCAGAACTGCGCCGGGAACAAGAAAGAAGATCAGGTGGGTTGTGTCCTGGTCCGGCCCTGTGACAATCGCCGTGTTGTATCCATCGTGGTCGTCGTAGAGAGCGGTTCGATAGCCGCGCTTCGATGCCGTGAGTGGATACTTCGCCGCAGGCAGTCCCTCAAACGCGAAGTGTCCCTCTGCATCCGAAACAACCGAGGCAATCGAGTGGTTGTCGTCCTCGGCAAGCACGGAGACAACAGCTCGCTGGATCGGATCTCCAGTCGCAGCATTGAGCACGGTTCCGGCTATGCGGTAGCCGCCCGCATGGGGCGCGGTAGAATTCTTCTCCTGTGCCGCAAGTGTGGCACACCCAACACTGAGCAGAAGAAACGCAAAATGCACCGCGCCCGACAAAAACGCCCGACCGGCCCCAAGACTCGCACCTATTCGCGTCATTGGTTCGGAACCTCGAGCACCAGACTGGCGTCCGCCGATGGGCCCAGACTGATGGCCTGTCCCGCATGCGGCAGAGCATTCAATGTTGCGCGGTCGTGATACGCAAGCGCGACCGGCCTATCGAAGACGTAGACGTGATAGTTGCCCGGCGTCAGTCCTTCCAAAGTGGCCTTGCCCCCGGTCGAAGGGCGCAGCGTCTGCGTGATCACGTCCTCCGTGGTGTCGAAATCCGGTACCACATACACCGTATAAAAAGGCTCTTCTCCAGTGCCGGAACCCGCAGCTGTTGCCGGTAGTGTGAGCGTGAGACGCGCACAATCGTCGCGCAGGTTCAGGGTCACCGGCGCCGAAGAGCCGGAAATCCCCAACGTCAGCGGCTCGCGCGCAAGGTTCGTACCGCCGGCCGTCAGTGAACCTTCGCACACATGCTTGTCCGCCAGATTTGTATGCACCCAGTAGGTCCCGGGCTGCGCAAACGATGTGTTCAGCGGGCCGGTATACGAGCCGACCGCAAACGTACTCACCATGCCATCCCCGATCCATCCGCCCGTCTGGCTTAGCGTAAGAAAAATCGAGTCTCCGCCGTCCGTGCTTGGGCTCGGCCCATTCGTCTGCGTGCCCGTCCTGGCCAGGTTCACCTGCACGGAATTGCTGCGTGCGTTGGCTAGCGCAATCTGGAGATTTGCTACAGCGTGCCCGGCAACAGAGAACTCAACCGCACCCGTGAAAGGCCCCTCATCCCTCAATGTCGTAGCCGTGCCGCCGCGCCGCACAACCAATGTCGGTCGGCCCGCTGTAACGACAAGGACATAATTTCCGTCCGGCAAAAAAGCCTGGACCGTGCGTGTCGCCTGATCGTACTGCGCGATGTAGGGAAGCTGATGTCCCTGGCTATCCGTCACCACCGCAGAAAAGGTTGTGTCTGGCCGATCGGGCGTGAACTCCTGGGCTGTTCTGCCGCCAGGAAGAAACGCCTTCGCCATGACAGCATGGAAGGGTTCGAGCGTGAGGGCCAGGTTAGCTTCCGCTTGTTCTCCGCCATGCAAATGAATCTTTGCCGCACCTGCCAGGTCGCGAGCTTCGGGGTAAAACTGGCTCGCGTACCCGCTGCGTTCCATAGTGCGTGCGCTGCTCGGATAAACCATCGGGCCGCCCGACTCGTTGTCCATTGCCGGCGCGCTGTAGACCACATAAGTCCCATCGGCGAGGCCGCCAAAACGATAGGCGCCATCCGCGTTGGTTCTTGTTGTCGTTGCTCCGGGTAAAACCAGCTGCCAGGCGAGTCGCCCGCTCTGGACGGTTTGCCGCAGCAGAGTGATTTCGATTCCCTGTGCCGTGTCGCCCGTCGATAGCTGGACCTGTCCATGAATCGAGTTGGCTGGAGCCATTTTGAAAACCACATCGGGCATCTCCGGAACCACGATCACGGTATGCGCGAAGTCGCGCGTATCGCCGCCCGCAGCCGCGGAAGCCTCGGCCGTTTCGTCCAGAAATCCAGGTTTGATGATTTCAAACTGTTGCGGCCCAAGGGGGATGTCCGCCAGTTCATAGCGTCCCTCGCCGTCGGTCAATGTGCCCGCGCTGCCGTCACCCGTAAGCCGAACCAGCGCGCGCGGCAACGGCTCGCCCGATGCGGCATTCAATACCACGCCATGCACAGCGACCCGTGCTATGGAACTGGACGTGCTTTCAGTGGCCGGTGGGTCCAGCTGTTGCGCGGGCAACAGAACGGGGAAGAGAAACAGCAACCAAAGCCCCCGCACAGATCGTCCGAATCGCAGAGTGCAGCGACCGGCAGCCGGGCAGTCATGGCGACAGAGTCTCAGAATGAGTCGAAGGCCCACCCTCTATTTTGACGCGTGCAGACGGGAAGGGAATCCGCGCCGGCGGAGAAATTCGTTTCCTACGGTGCTGTCAGCCTCGTTTTAGATACCAGGGAATGTTCACGACGATAATCCGCTGGTTGCCTCGTAGAAGCAGAATGACCTTCAGCAAGTCGGCACGCCGGTTGTGCAGCAGGCTCTCCCACCAGTGGCGCACCACCAGCTCCGGAACCAGAACGCATACCTTGTGATAGTCCGTCTCACGCTCCACGGTGAGTACGTAGTCCACCACTGGCTGCAGCACATAGCGGTAGGGGGACTTCAGAGTAATCAGCTTCGGGACGCACTTCCCAGCCTGACGCAACGGGCTCGCAATCTTCTCCTCCCACTCAGCGCAGAATTGATCCGTTTCTTCCGTGATCTGCACATGAACGCAGCGAATGTCGTCCGACATCGACAGCGCAAACGACAAAGCCTTCTCTGAGATCCGGCTCCAACGATCGATCGGCACCACGACTACCGGCTTCGTCACTTCCGCGGCAACAATCGGCCGCTTGAGATCGATTTCGCGGTTCACGCGGCGATAGTGCCTGTTTACCGCCCGCATCGCGACGATCATGAAGGCCACCAGCAGCGCCGTGATCCATGCGCCCTCAACGAACTTCGCCACCAGCACTACCAAGGTCGTGATGCCGGTTGCAAAAGCGCCCAGGCCGTTCATCGCCATCCGGAACGGTGAACCACCTTTGCGCCACCAGTGCATGACCATGCCAGCCTGCGACAACGTGAACGCCATGAACGCACCGATCGCATACAGGGGAATCAATCGGTCCGTGACACCGCCGAAGATGATCAGCAGCAGTGCCGTAAGCGCGACCAGCACGTAGATGCCCCAGGAGTAGAGCAGACGCCGCCCCCGCAGCAGAAAAATATGGGGCAGATAATTATTTCCCGCAATCGCGCGCGTCAGGCGCGGAAAGTCCGCAAATGCCGTGTTCGCTGACAACGCCAGCACCAGCAGCACCGACCCAATGGTCACGTAGTAAAACCAGCCGTGGCCCATCACCGCGCGCGTCAGCATGGACAACACGCTCTCGTAGTGCTCGCCACCGGGGTCCGTCGCGCCTACTCCATACGCACGGCATAGCACCGCGATCCCCGCCAGCAGAATCGCCAGCAGAACGATAATGATGGTCAGCGTGATCTTCGCGTTCTTCCGGCGGTCGTCGCGGAACGCCATCACGCCATTGCTCACCGCTTCCACGCCCGTCATCGCGGTGCACCCGGAAGAGAACACCTTGAGCATGAGCCACAAGCTCAACACCGCGGTGGCTGGGGGCAGCGGGGGCAGCGGGGTAACGGGATGCGGATGACCCGCGAGCACGTTCCACATGCCCACGCCGATCACGATCAGCAACGTGCCGGCAAAAAGATAGGTCGGAATCATGAACACGACGCCGGTGTCGTGGACGCCGCGCATGTTGATGATGGTCAAAATCAACAGCACGCCCAGGCACAGCGGCAGCGTGTGCGGCTGCAAACTTGGCACCGCCGAGATCAGCGCACCCACACCCGCTGAGATGCCGACTGCGGCGGTAAGAATGTAGTCAATCATCAGCGCGGCGGCGGCCAGCAGGCCGGCGTTCGGCCCCAGATTCTCAGTGGCCACTGTGTAGGAGCCGCCACCATTCGGGTAGGCCTCGATCGTCTGCCGGTAACTGAAATACACAATTCCCAGCAGCACCACGATCGCCGTGCTGACCGGGACGATGTACTGCACCCCGGCCACTCCCAGCGGTATCAGCAGGGTCAGCGCAGCTTCAGGCCCGTACGCCGCCGAACTCAGTGCGTCGAGGCCGAAAATCGGGATGCCCGCGATGGGCCCGATCTGCTCGGCGCGCTCTTCGCTGGTGGCCAGCGGCCGCCCAAAAAGTAGATTCAGAATGCGCGTGGAAATGGCCATGAGGTCTTGTGATTGCAGGGAAAGAGCTGCGGATGCCCGCCGAGGGCATTGTCTCATGGCGGCGCAAATCGGAAGTGACAGCAATCCCTACGAATCGCCAAATCAACGGCGCTTCTGCGCTTTGCAAAAGTGCCGAAGATCGACGGGAACCGATGGCTTGTTGACTTACTCGTTTCTACTTCTTCCGCTGATTCGCGGCGATCCCTTGTCCAAACGTGATCGTGACATCGATGCTGGCGAGGTGGATCGATTTCGATGTGATCTGATGAAGATCCTGCCCGTTTCCGAAAAATACTCCGGCATCGGCACCGGCGGGCAAGCCAGCTGTCCAGAGCAGAGAAAGCACAGCCAACCGCAGAAGGCGCACCATCGGAAAGCAATTCATCGGGGGTTGATTCCGTTGACGGATCAATTCCCCGGCCCAGGCAGTTTGCAGCAGTCGCCCGCTGCTGCCGGCTCGTTCGCCCCCGCATCGAGCGCCACCTTCCAGCTGCCGTCCTGTTGCTTGCGCCAAATCGTGATGTAGCGGCCCGATGTCGCCACGGGGTTCCCATTCGCATCTTTGCTGTGGCCATCAAAATGACCCCAGGTGTAGCCCATATCGCCGGAAGGCCCCATCACGGCGTCGGTGGGCGTCCACGTCAGCTGATAATCCTTGGGTGACCATTTCGTGGATTTGGCAATCGCCACCTTCCCCACGACCGGCGCTACGCCATTTCCCAGCGCCACACCGTCTCCGGCAAACCAATCCGCGAAAGCCGCGCCGCCGCGTTCGGCCACATCTTTCGCAAAACGCGCCTCGAGGTCGAAAAGAAGCATCTTGCC
>Ga0181535_10007441_pt1 | contig 11007 bp, 10 predicted proteins | sample PEATcosm2014_Bin_44_FD_119774 | JGI IMG/M metagenome (GOLD analysis project Ga0181535, IMG submission 119774) | Peatland microbial communities from MTU Mesocosm Facility, Houghton, MI, USA - PEATcosm2014_Bin17_30_metaG | ecosystem: Environmental > Terrestrial > Soil > Wetlands > Peat | place...
CCTGCACAATCGCTACTTCAATGCGTTGGAGGACGTCGTCACGGCGGTTGAGGAACAGTTCAACAAATGGACGGACGCCAGCGAAACTCTGCGCCGCCTATGCGCAATAACTTAAGACGCTGTATTTAGCAACGGCCCATTCGGATTCACGTTCTGCTGGCCGACTAGCGTTTGGCTGTAGGAGAAGCCATATAGGACCGTCTCCGTCCAGGCGCCCCCAGCGGTAGAGGGTGGCGCCAGCTCGAAGATCGTGCCCGAGCCACCCGGTCCGCCTCCCGCGGTGACGCCGTAAAGGGCTCCCGCACTACCGAAAACTAAGGGCGACTGCGGGTATTGTCCGTCGGACCCACTGAAACTGTGGAGCACGGTTTCTTTCCATCCCTTGCCTTTGGCGTATGTCAACTGGTAGACAGTGCCAAGGACGGAGGCGCCTCCAGCAAGAGTGGTGCCATAGAGCACGCCATTGGCGCCGATGACGAGCCCTCCGTTAGGTTGGGCACCATCGGGGCTGCCTTTGAAACTGTAGATCGTCTCATAGGTCTGCGCAGCGCCGACGGCTGCCATAAGAATAGCCAGCGATGGGATAAAAATCAGGCGTAGCGCTCTCTTAGCGCCCGCTCTCTGGCTGGTAACGTCGCGGCCAGATAATCTCAAGTAATTCGTCATGACATCCTCCCTCCGGAGCAGCTCTTTCAAATCCCGAGGCACCCCGAACTAACATCTCTTGCAGCATCGGAACGCGCCCCAGCGTTCGCTATTCCGTTGCTGCCCTCTATGCTTTTCGATCATGGTGAGGACCCGTCTGATATCCTCCCGTGCTTCCTCGAAGTCTACCAGATCGGCGGGAGTGTTGTTGTGCAATTCCGCAATATCGAGGCCGAGTTTGACAGCAGATTAGCTGTGGGGCAGGCCATCGTTTTTCGTGGCCTGCCGAGTTCGAGCACGGTGCGCCGACGACAAACAACGATCGTCTGCGCCACGCCGGGCTAGCTATTCCACTTTTATGTCGCGCACACCCGGAGAGATACAATCCGCCACTCCGTCCCTTGCTTCTTCATCACCAACAGCACCGGTTCGCGGCTGGCTAACAGGGAGCCATACTGCGCGATCACTGCATCCACAAGCGCAACGTCCGGAGTCACAAAGCGGATGGACTCGCTGACCATCCGTGGGGTGGTCACCTCCGACCAGGGCCCGTCGGATGCTTGCCGCATACGCCCCTCCATATCGGACAGGCGGCGAAGTTCGGCCGGGTCCGCATCGGAGGTAAACAATGCGGATAGGGGCTTTGCGTGCGGGCCTCTGTGGGGCTCGTTGAAGCCGCTAATCACCTTCTCGATAGCGACGCGATCGCCGGCTTCATCCGCCCACATGCAGGCGGAGAATAGGAGCGAGAGGCAGAGAATCGGTTTCATGCTGCGATAATGCCGCCCCACGGCCTTTCCTTTCGTTTTACCCCCGCGCCGCCGGACCGGACCGGCTCAGCGCCCGGTCCACCGACCACGCGCCCGATCCCGCGATCATGATCGCCGCCGCCATCGCCAGCGCCAACACGTGATACTCGAAGCCTTCGCCCTTCTGCTGGCCGGTCCAGTTCATGAAGAAGCCATTCACGAGGTGTACCTTGAAGATCGCCACCACCATCACGCACGCGATGCCGAACGCCGCCACCCGGCCGAGCAGGCCCAGAATCAGGCCGATCCCGCCGCAGAACTCGGCCATGATCGCGAGAAAAGCGAACAGCGGCGGAATGCCCGTATGTTCGAAGCCGCGCATGGCGGCGGAGAAGCCGTACCCGCCCCACCAGCCCAGCACCTTGGTCGCTCCGTGCGCGAAGAATGCCACTCCCAGCGCCAGGCGCAAGATGGTTAGAGCGGCGTCGGGGTTAGTATGAATCAGTTTGTTCAGCATGGTGTGTGCTATCGTTTGCTTTTCCGATTATGCCACTCCATTCGCTCTCCCGCCGCGGATTCTTCGCGTTGACCGCGGCTGCCCCTATTGCGTCCGCCTTCGCGCGGGGCAAGGACCTTCCCGTCGGCCTGGAACTGTTTTCCGTTCGCGACGAACTGAAGAAAGACCTCATGGGCACGGTGCGCGCCGTCGCCAAGATGGGCTATCAGTGCGTGGAATTCTTCTCGCCGTATTACGCCTGGACCCCCGATTACGCCCGCGAAGTGCGCAAAATGATGGACGACGCCGGCATCCGCTGCTTGTCCACGCACAATGGCCCGGAATCGTTCACGCCCGACGGCACGGCGCACGCCATCGAGTTGAACCACATCATTGGCAGCCAGTTTATCGTGTGGGCCAGCGCCGGAAATCCCAAGACGCTGGACGGCTGGAAGACGGTCGCCGAACGGCTCAATCAAGGCGCCGAGAAGATGAAACCGGCAGGGCTGCGCGCCGGTTATCACAACCACCAATTGGAATTCACACCCATCGAGGGCAAGCGTCCGATCGAGGTGCTGGCCGCCAACACCACCAAAGACGTCATGCTGCAACTGGATGTGGGCACCTGCATCGAAGCCGGCTCCGACCCGGTGGCCTGGGTGGAGGCCAATCCCGGGCGGATCCGCTCCATGCACTGCAAAGACTGGTCCAAGGACAAGGGCTACAAGGTTTTGCTTGGCGAGGGCGTGGCGCCCTGGAAGAAACTTTTCGCGGCCGCGGAGAAGGGCGGCGGCCTGGAGTTTTACCTGGTCGAGCAGGAAGGCAGCGATTATCCCGCGTTAGAAACGGCGCAGCGTTGTCTGGCGAATTTCAAGAAGCTGCACGGGTAGACAAATCGGATTGTGGGGCGGACCTCCAGGTCTGCGCGGGTCCTCCAGGACCCGCCTCAGGCCGACGTGGACGTCGGCCGCAGGACTGGAGTCCCGCCCCACGAACTCAGACTACCAACTCAATCTCCCGCTCGTCGTCCGCCAGCGCGCGCAGCCGGATTTCGACACGATCCGGCGGCATCAGCTCCGGGAAGCGCTCGCCCCATTCCACGATCACCAGCGCGGCGCTGTCGAACAACTCGTCCAGACCCAGCGTGGCCGCATCGCGTGCGCTGTCCAGGCGATACAGATCCACGTGGTAGACGGCGGGCGGCGAGCCGTATTCATGGATCAGCGTGAAGGTCGGACTGGAAACCTCATCGGCCGAAGCCGCGCCCAGTCCCTGCACAATACCCTTGGCCAGAGTGGTCTTGCCCGCGCCCAGGTTCCCGATCAGCAGCACCGTTGCGCCCCGCGCCAGTGTGCGCGCCAGGCGCTCGCCGAGGGCGATGGTCTCCTCTTCAGAGGCGGTGCGGAAGACGGGCACACTCCTCCAGGGCCGCCGGAAGATAGCGGAGCAGATCGGTGGCCATCAGGCATTTTTCGGTGAGTGCCGCGGCGCCCAATTCTCCGGCGAGGCCGTGCAGATACACGGCCGCGGCGATGGCCTGGTCCGGGTCTTTCGGAAACTGGCCCAACAAGCCGGCGATCATACCGGTGAGGATATCGCCCGTGCCGCCGGTGCCCATGGCGGGCGTGCCGGTGGGATTGATCCATACGCGCCCGTCCGGAAACGCGATCAGAGTGCGTTCGCCTTTCAGCACCACGGTGACCTGCCGCTCGGTGGCCAGCCCGCGCGCGGCGGAAACGCGGTCGCCCGAAATCTCCGCGATGGTCTTGCCGCACAGCCGGGCCATTTCGCCGGGATGCGGAGTCAGCACACGGAGCTTGCCGCCACCGGCCCACGCCGTGCCGGCCAGGGCGTTCAACGCATCGGCATCCACCACCATGGGCTGCGCGAATTCGGCGAATACGCGCCGCACCAGGGCAACTGTTTCGGGATTGGCGCCCAGGCCCGGCCCGATGGCGATCACGTCTTTATTGGCCGCGAGCGCGGAGATCCCTCCGCTTGAGAGCGCTTCGGTCATCAACTCCGCGGCGTGGCCGGCGATCACCGGAATGGCGGATTCCTCCGATGCCACGGTGACCAGTCCCGCGCCCGCGCGCAGCGCAGCCATGCCGCACATGGCCGCCGCGCCGGTCTTGCCGCGCGACCCGGCGATGGCCAGCACATGGCCGAAGCTGCCTTTGTAGCCGGCGCGCGGGCGGGGCGCGAGCACGCCCCGGAACAGGGCCGGCTGGACCAGCGACAGCCAGATGGAATCGTCGGCATCGTAAAGCTCCGGCGGGCTGCCGATAGCCGCCACGCGCAACTCGCCCACGGCATCGCAATTCGGCGCCAGCGCCTGGGCCAGCTTGGGAGCCGTGAAAGTGACGGTGTAATCCGTGCGTGCCTGCTCGCCCAGCGGCTCTCCCGCATCGCTGGGCATCCCCGAGGGAATATCGACCGCCACTACTTTGGCGAGCGGAAAGCCGCGGTTGATCTCGCGGATCGCCTCCAGCATGGCGCCGGTGGCCGGGCCGCTGATTCCGGTGCCCAGCAGCGCGTCCACCACGATCGTCGCCAGGCGGGCCTCGGCGGGGATTTCGCGCGCCACCGGGCAGCCGCAGACTTGCAGCATGCGGTAATTTTGCGCGGCGTCGCCTTTCAGGTCTTCCGGCGCGGCGAACAGAACCACGTGCAGCGCGCGCGGCTGGAAGCGCGTGAAAAGTTGGCGCGCCACCGCCATGCCGTCGCCGCCGTTGTTGCCTTTGCCGCACAGAATGGCGATGCGCTGCGTGGCCAGAGGCGCGAACTTTTCGGCCAGCAGTTCCACCACGCGATGCCCGGCGTTCTCCATCAGCACCACGCCCGGGATGCCCATTTCGATGGTGCGCCGGTCCACTTCGCGCATCTGTGCGGCGGTCAGGACTTTCATGGGCGCCTCGCCACCAGCATGGTCATATCGTCCGACAATTCGGCGGCGTCGCCCGACCACTGCAGGACGGCTTCCATCACCCGCGCGATGATTTCGGGCGAATCGCGATGCACGTTCTTAGCCAGCAAATCGGTGAGCCGCTGCTCCCCGAACATCTCGCCGTACTCGTTCTCGGGCTCGATCATGCCGTCGGTGTAAGCCACCAGCACATCGCCGCCCGCGAGCGGGATGGTCTTTTCCTCGTAGAGCGAGAAGGGGAACGCTCCCACCACGGTGCCGGTCACCTCTAATAGCTCGGGCACGCCCTTGCGCAGCAGGATGGGCTGCAGATGCCCGGCGTTGGTGTAGGTCAGCAAATGGGTCTTTTCGTCGTACAGGGCGAAATAGAAAGTGGCATACTTCTCGGGCGATGTATTGGCATACAGCAGCTTGTTCAAACGCGACACCATCACCGCCGTGGATAGCGCGTGCGGGGCGCCGCCATTGCCGGTCATGCCGGGCATTTCCGCGGTTAGCTGCATGCGCATGGTGGACTGGATGGAGGCCATCAACAGGGCCGCCGAGATGCCCTTGCCGGCCACGTCGCCAATGGCGAACGCCACGCTGGAGTCGAAGCGTATGAAATCGTAGTAATCGCCCGAAACCACGCGCGCCGGGTTGCACACGCCGGTGAGCATGAGAGTTTTCAGACCCGGCACGTTCTTGGGGAAGAGCAGGCTCTGCACCTCGCGCGCGATTTCCAGTTCGGACTCCAGGCGCTCCTTCTCCTTGGCCACCACGATGAGCCGCTCCAGGTTCTCAGTCATGGTGTTGAACGACGCTCCCAGTTCGGCCAGTTGGTCGTTTCCGCGGACCGGTATGCGATGCGAAAAATCTCCCTCCTTGACGCGGCGCGTGCCGAGATACAGTTCGTGAACGGCACTGGTAATGGTGCGGGAAATGGACACGCCGATCACCAGCGCGACCAGCTCCACAATCAGGAACAGGGTGACGATGATCAGGAACAGGGCCCAGATCACCTGCCCGTAGGCCATATCGCCGAGGAAGATACTGGTGCCGAAGAGGGTGCCGAGCACCGCGGACATGCGGGTGTAGACCAGCAGGAGACCTCTGTTGGTCTTGTTGCCCGGCGAGTTCCAAAACGCCACGGGCACCAGGGATACGCCGTTCACCTGCATGTCGAGAAAGTTGTTCTTGGGCGGAATGCGCGCGGCGGGCGCGGCCCCGGCGGGCGCGCTCCGCAGCCCGCCGCCGGACTCGGAGAAATCCCGGAAATTCACATGGCCGATGCCCGGCAGCAGGCCCGAAAGAAAGTCCTGGGTGAGCGGGGCCATGATGGTCACCTGGATCTGGCCGGACTGCGCGTTGGCCCAGCTATACAGTTGCCTGTCCTTTACCACGATGCCATTGGCGTCCTTCCATCCGGCGGGCGGAGCGACGATGGTGGACGACTCCGGATATCGGGATTCGCGGCCATCGCGCAGCAGGATCTCGGTGGCGGGGAAAAACCGCTGGGTGAAATCGTGGGTCCGCTGGATGGCTTCCTGCCGGTGCTCGGGAGGAGCTCCCAGAATGGTGGCAGCGGATCCTTTCAGAATGCTGGTGCGCCGGTCCAATTCCGAATTGATCAGGTAGATCGCGATCTGGCCGGTAAGCCCGTAGAGGCTGACCAGTGCCAAGGCCAGGATCAGGGCGATGGGCACCATGGCGATAAACGCATAGGCCACGATGAGGCGGTTGCGCAGACGCCAGATCAGCTTCCTGACGCCGGTTCGGGCCAGCCGGAGGGCCACCAGGAAGCCCACGATCCAGGCGGCGAAGGCGACCAGCAGTCCGATGAAGGAGGCCGGGAGCGCGTAGGCCAGCACCAGGGCCAGAAGCACCAGGATGAGGAACGTTTTTTCGATGCGCCCGAGCTTGCGGTAGATAGATTTCAGGCGTGGGGGCATTCCAATTCAGTTTAGCGCCTGGGCCGCGCTTGCGCGCGGCGGTGCTGGGTGTTGGGCGTGCGGGCAGTTGGGCCGGTGCGATTGGTTTGTGTTGCGGTTAGATGGTCAAAGAGTAAGGGCGCTGAGCAACCTGGATCTTGTGGGGCGGGCAATTTTGCCCGCAGCCGGCTTTCAGCCGGCTCTGGCCGCCTAAAAAGGCGGCTGCGGCCAAGATTGGCTGCCAAGATTGGCCGCCCCACATCAGCCCGATGCAGAGTTTCAATTGATTAGCGGGGAGCAGCATTGAGTGACCGACGCGGTTCATTGAAGGATTTCGCTGGGACGTTACTGACGTTTTTCGGAGGTGTTGACAGCCTACCGGTTGCCAGTGGTAGTATATAGGTGTTGGTAGCCAACATGTCTGAACACAAAACGGACGTCCCGTACGGAACCCTGGATCTGCTGATCCTTAAAACACTGGACACCATGGGGCCGATGCACGGCTACCGGATCGCCAGGAGAATTGAGCAGGTCGCGGAGAACCTTTTACGATTGAACCAGGGGTCGATTTATCCAGCTCTCATGCGCCTGGAAGAGCAAGGCTGGATTCGCACGCAATGGGGAATCTCCGAAACAAAACGCAAGGTTAAGTTTTATTCCCTGACCAGGGCTGGAGCAAAGCAACTCAGTGTCGCGGTGGCGAACTGGGAAAGGTCGACGGCGCTGGTGGCCCGGTTCCTGGAGGCGGAGTCATGAAGCTTCGATTCGCGGCGGGCCGTCTGCTGGCTCTGGTTCGCAAGCGGCGTCTCGACAGGGAACTGGACGGTGAAATCCTAGCCCACCTGGAGATGGCCGAGATTCATGCCATGGCCGCCGGGCTATCGCCCGAAGATGCTCGCCGTGAGGCCCGCCGTGGTTTTGGAGGAATCGAACAGATGAAGGAAGATCATCGCGCTCAACGGAGCGTCCGGTGGGCGGAGAACCTGTTGAGAGACGTACGATACGGGGTGGCTGCGCTGGCGCGGGATCCCGGGTTTGCCGCGGTTACCATCGGATTGCTGGCTCTCGGCATCGGCGCCAATACGGCAGTGTTCAGTATCGTCGATGCAGTGCTGTTGAAACCGCTTCCGTTCCCTGAGCCAGAGCGCATGGTAAGGCTGTGGGAAGCTCCGACCCCGACGCTGCACAACAACACCACCACACTGACCTTTCTGGACTGGAAGCGGCAGGGCGCCATCTTCGAGGCGTTGTCCGTGGAAGAGCCTGTCAGAGCCGCAGTGGCGACTGGCGCCGATGCGGCGCGGCTTTCGGGCAAACTGGTGTCGGCCGATTACTTCAACGTATTCGGCGTGAAGGCTCGAATCGGGCGCACGTTCGCACTGGGGGAGGACCAGCCGGGAGCAACCCCGGTGGTGGTGCTGAGCTACTCGTTGTGGCAGACGCAATTCGGCGCCGATCCCGACATTCTGAAACGCGATTTGGCGCTCGACGGTGAATCGCACAGGATCATCGGGGTTTTACCCGCGGGCAGTTTCGACCGGGACGAGGCGCGGTTCTGGAAGCCATTGATCTTCGCGCCGGATGAACTGAATCGCGGTCAGCACTGGCTGCACGTCATCGGGCGCCTGCGCGCCGGTGTAAGCATCGAGCAGGCGCGGGCCAACATGAGCATGTTGAGAGCCGGTCTTGGCGGGGTGATCCGCAAAAGAATTTGGCCTTCGCGGTGGACCCGTTCGCGCAGTTCCTGGTTCACGATACCCTGCGCCGCTCGATCTACCTGGCGTTCGGAGCGGTTCTGCTGGTGTTGCTCATCGCCTGCGCAAATGTAGCGAACCTGGCGCTGGCGAAAGGAGCAACCCGGCGGAAGGAGATGGCAATCAGAGCCGCTTTGGGGGCCGGCCGCGCCCGTTTGATCGGGCAACTGCTCACGGAGAGCCTGGTCCTGTGTCTGCTGGGAGGCGTCGCGGGTGTCGCAGTGGCCTACCTGCTGCTTCATGCGGCGGCCCCGCTGGTGGTTGTATTGTTGCCGTCTACGGCCGATCTCAGCCTGGATCTGCGCGTCCTTGCCTTTGCCGCGGCGGCCGTGATGACGGTTTTGGTACTCACGGGTCTGCTTCCTTCTTTGCAGACTTCCTTCGGCAAGCTGCCAAGCTCATTGAATCTGGCGGCGCGTGGATCGTCGGGTTCGAACGCAGCCGTGCGCCGCACAATCGTCATCGCTGAAGTTGCGGTTTCCGTCGTGCTGATCTGTGGTGCGGCGCTCCTGTTCAAGAGCCTGGCGAAACTTCAGCAAGTGGATGCCGGGGTAAGAATCGACCACGTGATCACGATGTCGGCCGATCTTCCAGCGACTGCATACCCGACTCCAGAAAGCGCCGCGACATTCTATGAAGCCGTCGTCGAACGGCTCCGAGCCGTGCCCGGAGTCGAGCAGGCATCTGTCTCTCTGGACTTGCCTCTTCAAGGTGTGCGCTGGGGCGAGTGGATCAGCTTGGGGGGAGTGAAGGAGGCTCTCCTCGTTCGTGTAAAGATGGTCGATCCGTCGTATTTCGCTACGCTCGAAATCCCCATAGAATCCGGGCGCGGAATTGAACATCGCGATCGCGCGGGCGCCCCGCCAGTCGTGGTGATTAATCAAGAGGCGGCCCGGCATTTGTCGAGCAGATTCGATATAGCGCATCCGGTTGGAAAAGCTGTAGGCATCGGATTGCCCGGCTACGGCCCAATCCCAGAGTCTCTGGTGAGGGTGCAGATCGTGGGCGTGATTCGTAACGAGCGTACCGGCGGATTGCACGAGCCGGTAGAGCCGGTAGCCTATGTACCTTTGGCCCAGGTCCCGCGACAGGACATCAGCCTGCTGGTGCGCACACGGAGCGGGCCGTTGTCGGCAATGTCCGGAATTCGGGAAGCAGTGCGGCAGGTCGATCCCCACCTGCCCCTGGGGGGAGTAAGGACGATGGAACAGGTAAAGGAGCGGAGCATGCTCTGGGCGAAGCAGCCCACTTGGGTGGTGGGAGCCTTCGCCGGCGTGGCCGCACTGATGGCCGCATTGGGACTTTACGGCGTTCTGGCGCATGCGGTAACCGAGCAGCGCCGCGAGATTGGCATCCGCATGGCGATGGGCGCGCGGCCAGGCGACGTTGTATCGCACACTTTGCGCAGCGCCCTCGCGATGCTCCTGGTGGGGCTTGCCGTCGGACTGGCTGGAGCCTTCGCGCTGACCCGGGCACTGAAGAGTCTCTTGTTCGAGGTGTCCGCGCTGGACCCGGCCGCACTCGCTCTTGCCTGCGTTCTAATGACGCTTGTCGGCATACTGGCGGCCTTGATCCCGGCGAGCCGCGCGGCGGGAGTGGATCCAATGGCGGCGCTTCGCGACGAAGGCTGATTGGGGCCTGCCCAGCATGACCGCGACCAAAAGAGGCGGCCTGAGAGGCCGCCGCAGGCCGGGGGCCTGCCCCACAACTAGTTCAGCTTTCCCGCCGCGAACCGGACCGACTTTTCCAGCGCGTCCAGCGCGGAGTCGAACAGGGCTTCGCCTTGCGGCAGGTCGGGACGCTTCTGTCCCTGCGGTCCAAGGCAGAAGTCGTGATAGCCGCCTTCGTAGATGTCCAGCCGCACGGACTTGCCGGCGGCCTCGAGCGAATCGTGCAGCATGATAGCAACCGGCATCAGACGGTCGGCGGTGCCCACCAGAATCAGGACCGGCGTGCGGATTGGCTCGATGTTCTTACGCGAGACCTCGCGGTCGGGCTTCAGGTTCTTGAAGGCATCCGGGTTCGGGGGCGAGCCGGGCGGCGGCATCTGGATGCCGAGAAACCACATCACTGCGGGCGCGCCCACGATGGCGGCGTGCACGGGAACCCTGGAGACCAGGTTCATGACCAGGTTGCCTCCGAGCGAGACGCCGTAGAGATTGATGCGGTCGGGATCGACGTAAGGCAGCGCTTTAATGTAATCGATCACCGCCAAGCCGTCGTCGATGGAAGTGATCATACCAGTGGCGGAAGGGGCCGACGTCAGGTTCATGTTTCCGCCGCGATAGTCAGCCACCGCGACTACGTAGCCTTCCTGCAGGAAGCGCTCCCAAACGGGACCGCCCCAGTCGCCGCGCGACCAGCCGACGAGTTGCTCCATGCCGCGGCCGCCGGGCGCGCCGTGAAAGATGACGATGGCGGGATAACGGCCGTCGCCCTTGGGCTTGCGAATGGCCGCGGCGATGTACAGGCCGTCTTTGGACTTGATGTAGGTTTGTTGGATGGGCGAGTCGGACTCGCTGACGAC
>Ga0181535_10007444_pt1 | contig 11006 bp, 11 predicted proteins | sample PEATcosm2014_Bin_44_FD_119774 | JGI IMG/M metagenome (GOLD analysis project Ga0181535, IMG submission 119774) | Peatland microbial communities from MTU Mesocosm Facility, Houghton, MI, USA - PEATcosm2014_Bin17_30_metaG | ecosystem: Environmental > Terrestrial > Soil > Wetlands > Peat | place...
AGATTTTACCCGGATCGCGGCCCATTTTTGCCGTGATCTCAGCCGCCAGCAAACCGGGGACGAGTGCGTCCTTGTCTGTTGTCCATACGTTGCCGTCCGTGCGAACGAAAGATGCGCCGGCGCTTTCTTCGCCCACGAATCCAAGCGAGCCGTCAAGCAGGCCGTCCACGAACCATTTGAATCCAACCGGGACCTCGTAAAGCTTCCGGCCAACTTTGGCGGCAACACGGTCTATCATTCCGCTGCTCACCACGGTTTTGCCTATCGCAGCGGAGTCGTTCCATTTCTGGCGGTGCTGGAAAAGGTAAAATATGGCCACCGAAAGGTAATGATTGGGAGGCAGCAATCCCGCGCTACGTGTGACGATTCCATGCCGGTCATGGTCCGCGTCGCAAGCCCATGAAATATCAAAGCGATCCTTCATGCCGACCAGACTCCGCATCGCGTATGGCGATGATGGGTCCATGCGGATCTGGCCGTCCCAATCCATGGTCATAAAGCGAAATGTCGGATCCACGGCGTCATTCACAACCGTGAGGTTCAACCCATAGCGCTCGGCGATCGGTCCCCAATAATGCACCCCGGCTCCACCAAGCGGATCCACTCCGATGCTGATCTTTGAATCACGTATGGCGTCCATGTCGAGCACGCTGGCGAGGTCGGCAATGTAGGCGTTTAGATAATCATGCCGGTGCGTTGTTGGGACCCGCAGCGCTTTCTCGAAAGGAATTCTTTTCAAACCCTTGAGGCCATTCTCGATAAGTTCGTTGGCCTTTGCCTCGATCCATGCGGTGATAGCGGATTCAGCCGGCCCGCCATTCGGCGGATTGTATTTGAACCCGCCATCCTGCGGGGGATTATGTGACGGCGTGATGACGATGCCATCGGCCAGTCCCGTCTTTCGTCCGCGATTGTATGTCAGAATAGCATGAGAAATGGCTGGTGTCGGGGTATATTCATCCCGTTCTGTGATCATGGCTTCCACACCATTTGCCGCCAGCACTTCAAGTGCACTGGTGAAAGCTGGCACTGAAAGGGCATGCGTATCCATGCCGAGAAATAGCGGTCCATCGATCTTCTTTTCCCGGCGATACAAACATATGGCCTGAGTGATCGCTAGGATATGCCATTCGTTGAATGCCTTTTTGAATGCGCAACCTCGATGTCCGGAGGTTCCAAATGCAACTCGTTGTGCAGGAACAGAAGGGTCGGGTGTCTCTGCGTAATATGCCGTGATCAACCTGGGTACGTTGATCAGCATGGATGCCTCGGCCGGCTTTCCGGCAAAAGGACTTGGTTTCATGATTTCCTCCTCAAATGCCTCGGGACTTTTGAACCAAAGTCTCCATTAGCATGTCAAACGGTTTATTGAATTTCTCAACGCCTTCGTTCTCAAGTTGCCGTGTTAAGGCGTTCAGATCAATGTCTAATTTTGGCAGTCGCTCCAATGCTTCGCGGGCTTGCCCGGCTTCTTGTTCGAGCCGCGCTTCCGGTTGTCCATGGTCGCGATATGCATCCAGCGTTTCCGGCGGTGCGGTGTTTACAGTATCAGGTCCAATCAGCGCCTCGACATACTTGACATCGCTGTACTCAGGATTCTTCGTGCTGGTGCTTGCCCAAAGCAAGCGCTGGGCTCGAGCGCCGTGAGTTGCGAGCTTCTTGAATCGGGCGCTGCCGACAATATCCTTGTAGATTTGATAGCCCATCCTGGCGCTGGCAATCGCAATCTGCCCGCGCGTAGCTTTCGCAATGTCAGATTTATGGCCACCTTCAGCGATCAGTTTTTCCAGCAGCGGATCCACCAGCGAATCGATGCGGCTCAGGAAGAAGCTGGCCACCGAGGCCACATTCCTGACTGGTTTGCCCTGCGCCACCAACGTTTCGATGCCTGCGATGTACGCGTCAGCCACCTGCCGGTAACGCGACAATCCAAAGAGCAGTGTCACATTGATGCTGATTCCTTCGCCGATAAGTTGCTGGATTGCGGGTAATCCCTCGGTGGTGGCTGGGACCTTGATAAAAACATTGGGCCGGTTCAGTGCTCTCCATAAACGGCGGGCTTCCTGCACAGTGCCATTGGTGTCGTGTGCAAGGTGCGGATTGACCTCCAGGCTGACATATCCATCCTTGCCATCGGTCTTGTCGTAAAGAGGCCGGAACACGTCGGCAGCGCTTTGCACGTCGCGCTGGCTGAGAGATTCATAGATGACCTTGGCGTCCTTCTTTTCACGGACCATGGCCTGAATGTCCGTGTCGTAATCATGGCTCTCCACAATCGCTTTCTCGAAGATTGCCGGATTCGAGGTCATACCCCGTAATCCATCTTTCTCGATCATATGCAGGAGCCGTCCGTCGGCGATCATATCCCGTCTGATGTAATCAAGCCAGATGGATTGACCGAGTGTTCCCAATTGTATCAGAGGATTAATCTTCATGCTCTTGTATCACTGCTTTCCAATTTCTCCACCTTTGACAGGCGGCGACAATGGCGCTCGGCGCCGCTGAATCGCGCGGCGAGAAAGGTTTTGACCAGCTCCCAGGCGAGCGCATGGCCTACCACAAGTCCGCCAAGACAGATAATATTCAAGTCGTCATCCTCGACTCCTTGACGTGCTGAAAAAGTTTCATGTATCAGGCAAGCGCGCACGCCTGGCACCTTGTTGGCGGCGATGCTCGCGCCAACGCCGCTGCCGCAGATTGCCACGCCGCGATCTACTTCCCCACGGGCTACTGCCCGTGCCAAAGGCACTACAAAATCCGGATAATCGTCCTCCAGCTCTGGTTTGCGGTCGCCGAAGTCAGTGACATTGTAGCCAGTCTCATTCAACTTTCCGGCTATGTATTGCTTTAACTCGTAACCGCCGTGGTCGGCGGCGATCCCAATGCATTTCGGCGTTCCCGGTAAGACTGTCATGAAATCAGGCATCTTTCTTTTCTAACACAGCCATCGCTTTTTGGCACACATTTTCCACCGTAAATCCGTATTCGCGCATTACCACCGGGCCGGGCGCAGAGGCGCCAAAGCGGTCCACGCCTATGGCATCACCGTAATCGCCGACATAGCGGTGCCACGCCAGTGTAACTCCCGCCTCGACCGCAAGTCGCGCGCGGACCGACGGCGGCAACACAGTGGCGCGATACTCTGGAGCTTGGGCCTCGAATAATTCCCAGCTCGGCATCGAAACCAGGCGCACCGGTATTCCCCGCGCCTGCAATTGCAGGCGTGCCTCCACGAGCAGGCTTATTTCCGATCCGCTTGCGATAAGAATCAATCGTGGTTTTGCCTGTGGCGCATCGGCCAATATGTAAGCCCCGCGGCGCAGGCCTTCCGCTGATGCGAACTGCGTGCGGTCAAGAGTCGGCACGTTTTGTCTTGTCAGCACGAGCGCGAATGGATGGTCTTTTGTCTCTATTGCGACCCGCCATGCCTCCGCTGTCTCGTTGGCATCACATGGGCGGATTACGATCAGTCCGGGAATTGTGCGCAAACTCAAAAGATGCTCCACCGGTTGATGCGTTGGGCCGTCTTCTCCCATGCCGATGCTGTCGTGTGTGAAAACATAGATGACGTGCGCTTTCATCAATGCCGCGAGCCGAATTGACGGGCGCATATAATCGGAAAAAGTCAGAAAAGTTGCGCCGAACGGGATCATGGCGCCGTGTGCCGCCAGACCGTTCAGGATCGCTCCCATGCCATGCTCACGCACACCGAATTGAATATTGCGGCCCGCGTAACTCCATCCGCCGCCGGCCGCTCCCTGCAGATCGCCAATCGCCATCGCTGGGCTCTCGAAATTTCCAGCATCTTTCAATTCCGTGTTCGTGGACGGATTCAAATCGGCCGAGCCACCAATGAAGGCGGGCAACTTCGATTTGAGGGCTTGCATCGCCATTCCAGACGCGACACGGGTGGCCATGCCCTTGGGATCTGCCGCAAATTGCGGGATGCCCGCATCCCAGCCTTGCGGCAATTCATTCGCGATAAGCTGCCGCAATTCGAACGCCAGTTCCGGAAATTGTTTTTCGTAGGCGGCAAACAGTGAGCGCCATTGGTTTTCGACGTCAACCCCTTTCGAAACGGCCACGCGAAAGTGTTGTTTTGCTTCCTCGGGCACAAGAAACGGCGGTTCAATCGGCCAGCCCAGATGTTGCTTTGTCAGCTTCACCTCTTCCTCGCCAAGCGGAGAGCCGTGCGCGGCGAAGGTGTCCTGCTTGTGCGGAGAACCGTAGCCGAGATGCGTCCGTATCAGGATCAGCGATGGACGTTCTGTTTCCTGACGGGCCGCGCGGATGGCGCGCTCAATAGCTTCGATGTCGTTGCCGTCTTCCACGGACTGCGTGTGCCAGCCGTATGCCTCGAATCGTCGTGCGTGGTCTTCCGTGAAGGTGAGCTGCGTCGAAGCCGCGAGAGAGATATGGTTGTTGTCGTAGAGATAAATCAGCTTGCCGAGGCGTAGATGGCCGGCAAGCGAGGCTGTTTCGGCGGCCACACCCTCCATGAGATCGCCATCACTGACAAGTGCGTAGGTGAAATGATTCACTATCTCGAATCCGGGGCGATTGTAGCGCGCGGCCAGATGAGCTTCTGCCATCGCCAATCCCACGCCATTGCCAAAGCCCTGGCCGAGAGGGCCGGTGGTGGTTTCCACGCCGTGGGATGGACTGCGCTCGGGATGACCGGGTGTGATACTGCCCCATTGGCGGAAGTGTTTGATTTCTTCAAGCGGCAAGTCATAACCCGTCAGATGCAACAAGCTGTAAAGCAACATAGAACCGTGCCCGGCCGACAGGACGAACCGGTCCCTATTGAACCAGAGTGGATTGCCCGGATTGTGGCTCAGGAAGCGCGTCCACAAGACATAGGCCATCGGTGCCGCGCCCAGAGGCAGCCCCGGATGCCCACTGTTGGCCTTTTGAATGGCGTCAACGGACAGAAAGCGAACCGTGTTGATGGCCAGTTGATCTAATTTTGCCGGATCGAGACTTGATGCGTTTTGGTTATTCATGGGTGTGTCTCGTTGTTCTCTTGGCGATGTTTCATAGCCAACCAAGCGCCAGCGTTCTGTCTATTCAGCGATGTCGAAGATCAGAGTGTAAGGCTCGGAGTAAATTTGCTGGCCATTCACGGTTTCATACAGAACCCGCGCCGTGTATTTGCTCTGCTTGCCTGCCTTTAAATCGGGAATACCATCCCATGCATCCCGGCTGAGATGTACGGGAATGATCGTTTCGGTTCCTGGCGAAAGATTGACCTTTGTATCGTCTTCCGCTCCTGTCGAAGGGTTGTCCTGTACAGCGTCCTTCGTCTCTCCACTCGTTCCTATCTTTCTTTTGACCATCACAGTCAAACCATCCTCCCCCTTCAGTTCGATGGAATAGGCCTTGTCCGAACGCACCTGGATTTCCACGGCATTCTCAGACGTGTTTTGGATTCGGATGAAAAGCCGCATAGGCTGATGCCGGATCACGATTTGCCGGCCAGCCGGCTCGAAATATGTGTCTCCTCGCGCCTCCACCAGTGCGACTACCAGCGGATGGAGATCCGAAGCTTGCAGCGACATCGCAGCGCCGACTGTCCATAGGCACACGAGCAATCCGAAGGCCGATCTTGCCGACGGCATGAGCCCACGTCTCAACCGTTGGTTCGGACATGGAGTAGCCATGTCCGATGGATGGATTGCGATGATGGGAGTTGTCTCGTTCATAATCCTCCTTGCGACCTAAGCGTCGCATGCACCAGCCTCTTTACTTCCGGGCTCTCTAACAGATCAGGACATGAATGTCATGTACTGAGTCACACCGTTCATGAATACCGGTCGGTAGCAGATTCCGTTGAACTGATACGCCACGCCGCCGCCGACAGCTATCTGCACGGAGCCAGGTGGCAATTCGGGAACCATCGCACCAATTGGGGGCGCGACAATGATAAATCCGCCATCTTGTTGCACATAGAACGCACCGCCGGCGTAATAGTAAACGAAATCTCCGACTTGGAGCGCAATTGCGCCATCGGGTAATCCGGCAACACCCGCGCCGACAGGCGGATAAACCTCCTGATATTCATCGCCCAGCTGCTGGTAATAGATGCCGTCGTCGTAATAGTAAGGCGATCCACCCACGTACATCTGTATGTAGCCAGCCCGCAGGTCGCGGTGACGCGCTCCATAAACGAAGCTATGCCAGTGTTGCGCACGACCAACGTCCGCATCCACATCGCGATGCACTATGGCGTTGCGGCGTTGCGCAGGAGCAGCAACGTGTTCCGCCGCGACGGGGTGAGGGGCAGCATGCTGGACTGCAGCGGGCTGAGGAGCAACGCGTTGCGCTACGGCGGGTCGCTGGATGACTTGCGTGTCAACGTGACGAATCGTTCCGTGATTGGCGCGGTCCACAACGGCGGTACTGCGTTGAGCCGGTGCGGATCGCGGTGCAGGTGCGCTTCGCGCTGCGTGTTCTTCACGCGCTGATTGTTGCGGATGTTGGGCGTAAATCAGCGTGATACTCGCAAGGAACATCAAAAGGATGATCGTGCTCTTTCTAATGGAAATAACATTGATAAATCTCATGACTATTTGCCCTCACTTTTCTGCTCTTGATTTTCGCTCTTGATTTCTGTCACGTCTATCTTCATCGCCCCGGTTGGCGCCTCAAACGTGAACACAAAGTCCGAAAGCTTGTTTTGAAAATCCCAGTTGGAGAAGATCGCCGTGTATTCTGGAGAATCCTCCTCATCCTTGTATGTGATGACGATTTTTCGCGGCACGGGTCTGGCGCCTTGTTCGATCCAAATCTGCCAATCAACTGTGCCAAGTGAAAAGGCAAGGTGCTCACACGGAACGCCAAGAACCGTCACCGGTCCGATGTCAATTCCGGAAATGACCTTGCCCATCGCGCTTTTATAGGGATCGCTGACAACAATATCCTCCAACGGCATAGCGATACCGAAACGTTCCATGGCCAAGTCGAGCGCTTCGTCGAGTGAAGCTGGAGCAGGGATGGTGCCGTAGAAATTCTGTGCGCGATTAAGCAGTGTGATGGCCTTGCCATCGTAATACAGTTCACGATTACGGCGGGTTGAATGCACCGCAGCGTGGAATTGGTTGGGCCTGCGTACCTGCATCTCAATCGTCCTGCCAGCCTGTACTCGTTGCCCAGACTCCAGTTGCACGTCCTGCCAGACTTCCGCGTTTACCGAGAAATACTGCATCTGCGCCAGGTAATCGCTCATACGCCGCAGCATCGCGTCCGCATGCGGATCGATCGCCGGCTTGGCGACAATGTTGTTCGTCATGTCCTCCGCTGTCGCGGACACAGCCATCAGACATGCCAGCGCTCCGGCAACAAAAGCCGGGCGCAAGCCGTGGGTGATGAGATTGATCGTTCGATTTATTACTTTCATCTGAGTCTCCATTTGTTGAGTTGCTAAAGATCTATTGATGGTGCTCCAAAATCTCTGGTTTTGTACCGTGAAGGATTCCTTGGGCCTTGGTTGCATCATCCTGGGAGCCGTGAACAATCAGGAGAAACTTGCCAGTTTTCAGCGCCGTCTCGTATCGTAATACGCTGTCATCTGGAATGCCCAAGCCGTACAAGCCGGCCCCAAGCGCGCTCAGGCCACCAACCACGACGGCCCCTTCGAGCGCGCCGACGATCCAGCCGACCAATGGCCCCGCCACCATAAGCGGCCCCAAACCGGGAATCCAAAAAAAGCCGGAAGCTGACAAGAAGCCCCACAGCCCGCCCCAGAAGGCGCCCGTTTTTCCCCACACTTTCATCCGGTCTCCCACATTGTAGTAGCCAACCACATGCTCATCTGTGCGATAGTCGCGTCCGACAATGGACAGCTTCTTCATATCGAAACCAGATTGCTGGAGTTCCTTTACAGCCGCTTCAGCTGCCGTGTGCGATGGATATATAGCCACGATTGAGTTGTTCTTGTTCATACTCTTCCTTTCATTGATGTTTTATGGCACGAAGATACTCCCGGGATGCGTTTTGACGCTATGGGGTGTAACCCTACCGTGAATGTCTTTCTGATATACCTTGCCACACATGAGCCTGATTGCCGGGCAATGCTGAAGTCATGGGCGAGGGCAGCATAGGCTCGATGCGTGTTAGACTTCATTGACACAGTGTTTTCAAGGTCGCCTCAGGCGTCAAAGGCAAGATGCCTGAGTTGCTCGTTCCCTGTGTTGTTCCGCAAGAAGCGTACCTCGGCACGCAGTCGCTCCACCTCGCCGAGGACCTCAAGCATGACTTTGAGCCAGCCCGCACCGGCGCCACAAATGGTGCGCACATTCTGGATGCGGCGAGCTGTACAAATCGCCTCGCCCGTGAAAGCCAACCGGCCATATGGAGGCTGGAAGACAGGCCGCAACAAACCGGCGCGGCAATAAACCATGATTGAACGGCGGGATGCACCTGTCAGATGAGCGACTGTATCGAGGCTGTAAAGCGCCTCGGGATTCGGCTGGAACAATTCAATAGCAAAGACCGCTGCAGAGTCTCGACAATCTTTGTCGGCACCAGCTTTCCCCGCTGTTTTAGCGACGATTTTGCGGTCATGCGCTCCCGCATGGCCCTTCGCGGAGTGGCTTGTTCTCGATGCCACATGTGTTTGCGTCATCTTCATGTTTCATCCCCCTGTGGTTGATTTAGCAACATAAATCTCGCGACTCTATTTGTTTTCTTTTGCGGCTTTCTTAGTGGCCTGTAGCATTTGATCATGTTCCGCCTCGGCGACGCCTTCTTCGACAAGCCGTTCGCTATCGCTTCGTTCCTCGCCCTCTTCATCTTCGTTCTGCGACTCCGGAACTTCTCGTCCGGTTGAATCCGGAACCGGGTCCCAGCGATTCGTATCGGGTATCGCTTCGATTCTGGCCTGTTGCGGATCAATATCCGATCCGCCGGTCAACTCCCGTTTGGCCTGCTCCAGATCGGATTTCGACACTTCTTGTGCGGAACGGCCATTGATGACGGCCAGTTCAGCGGCCCGTTTCTGAACCATTTCGCGGGTCACCGTGCCTATTCCACTGAAGTTCTCCGCGATAACACCTGTTTTGAGACGATTCTTGTCCATACGATTATTACTCCAATTCAATATCTTAAGTTTTCCCCCGGATGAATTGCAGCGCAATATCTGCAACGCTCCGGCCATACATCCTTACCCAACGGAAATACCGAGCAGCCGTCCGATCAGCGCCGTGACCGCCATCGCAAGTGCTCCCCCGAGCGTGACTCTCAGCGATGCGCGGCCCAGCGGCGCCCCGCCGAGATAACCGCCAAACGCACCGAGGGCCGCGAGACTCATCAGAGAGCATGCTGCGATCATAGGGATACGCAGAGTCGTCGGCGCTATGAGGAGCGCCGCAATCGGGACCACGGCGAACAGCGCAAAGCTTGCCGCCGATATCCATGCCGCCTGCATCGGACGCGAGAGCGATGACTGATCGATGCCAAGCTCGTCGTGCATGTGTGCCGCCAGCCGATCACGCGCGCTGAGCTGCTCAGCGACTTTCATCGCGAGCTCCTTGTCAAGGCCCCGTTTCACATAAATCATCGCGAGCTCCTGCAATTCCGCTTGCGGCTTTGTCGTGAGCTCGCGCTTTTCGAGCCCAATGTCAGCCTGTTCCGCGTCGCGTTGCGAACTGACCGAAACATATTCGCCAACGGCCATGGACATTGATCCCGCAACAAGGCCAGCCACACCCGCGACCAGGATGGTTCCCCTTGACGCCGCCGCCGCCGCGACGCCGATCATGAGACTCGCCGTCGACACGATAGCGTCGTCCGAGCCAAGCACCGCTGCGCGCAGCCAACCTGCGCGCCCGCTTCGATGTGCTTCGACTCTAGCTGTTGTAATCATATCGTGAATATAGTTCGAATGACGCTGTGGGCGCTATGGGGTGTAACCCTACCGGTGGTGCTATCCGGCATGGTCGAAGCCAGCTTTTTCATGCTGCCGGCCCGGATGCCTTGAAAGCAAAGGCGAAGAATGCGGCTACGCCAAGAAAGGCGAATGCCACGAGATAATTCCACGCGAGTTTCTCTTTCAGAAACATGATCGCGAATCCGATGAAGACGACGATCGTGATAACCTCTTGAATGATCTTGAGCTGGAATCCCGAAAAGTGGGTGTAGCCGAGGCGATTTGCCGGCACCGCCAGGCAATATTCTATCAGCGCGATAGCCCATGAGACCAGGATCGCTTTCCATAGCGGCCACGCGTGACCGTATTTCAAGTGCCCATACCACGCGAAGGTCATAAAGATATTCGACATCATTAACAGAAGGATGGTGCTCATAGGTTTGATGCTCCTTGGTTGTGTGCCGGGCAAGTCCGGCTGCTTGCGGGTGCGCTCGCGCGAGCGCACCAATTCATAGACAGCTTAGTTGAAAAGCTGGTGCGGATCAAGAGAGCAAGTCCCGTCCCAGTTAGGTGACGACGAAGGGTAGGGCAAGCCGTAACGACATCCACTGAAGGCCCGAACGGTGCCCCGACCGAATGGCCGGGCAAATGGCAGTGGCAAGTAGGAAATTGGATCAAGTGAGACTTTGTCCGATCGGACTTTACAGCCTCATTCCGAAAGGCGTTCCGGTGTCACGCGATGAGAAAGGCGCTTTCAGCGTAGAAGCTCCGGATATGTACAAAGACGGAGTCGAGCAGTCGAGTGCGTCGGACGGGAATAGCGCCGATACTGCTATCCCCTGAAGATGTCGAAGGGCTCGATTTTGAGGACTTTGCGTATGCCGACGTAACTGGAGATTCCGGCTATCAGTACGACCATGCCGAAGGCCAGCCCGAGATTCCAGAAGGTGATCATTGCTGCGTAGTTGGGGAGCCGCAATCTGGCGATCGAGATCATTAGCGTGACAAGACCAACGCCCAGGCCATAGCCGGTCAGTGCGGTGAAGGTCGCCATGAACAAGATCATGTAAATCAGTTCGCGGCCCTTTGCGCCGATGGCTTTCAATGCGCCGAATTTTTCAAGGTTTTCGAGGATGAA
>Ga0181535_10007445_pt1 | contig 11005 bp, 9 predicted proteins | sample PEATcosm2014_Bin_44_FD_119774 | JGI IMG/M metagenome (GOLD analysis project Ga0181535, IMG submission 119774) | Peatland microbial communities from MTU Mesocosm Facility, Houghton, MI, USA - PEATcosm2014_Bin17_30_metaG | ecosystem: Environmental > Terrestrial > Soil > Wetlands > Peat | place...
CGAGAGCCCGTCATAGGCGCTGTCGCGCAACAGGGCATGGCGGAAGACAAGGTTGCCCACTTCGTCTGGGGCGGCGAACTCCCCGAGCCGGGCCCAGATGGGGTCCGCGGCTCCGGGCACCTCCTCCAGAACGGCCCCGAGCAGCTCGACGGGGGCGGTACGGCCCAGCACGGAAGCCCGCCGGAGGAATTGGCGGTCGTCGGCCGACAACCGGTCTATGCGCGCCGCGATGACGGCCTCGATGGAATCGGGCAACTCGTCGATGTCCTGTGCCTCGCGGGCGGCGGCTACCAGCTCCCGCAGGAAGAGCGGGTTCCCCCCCGATCGCTCGACCAGGGCCGCGGCCTGGTGGGCTGGGAGCGGGGCGTCGCGGGCCGCCACCTGCGCCAGCTGGGTGGCCTCGGCCCCGGCCAAGGGCTCGAGTCGCAGGCAGCTCGACTCTTTCGGGACGAAGCCCGACTCGACGTCGCGCCGGGTGAGGCACCAGAGCCACGGGCGGCCAGTGCCCATGGCCAGCACGTGGCGGAGCAGTTCGGCTGATGCCTCGTCCATCCAGTGGGCGTCCTCTACTACGAGCACCGTCGGCGAGGGCAGCAGCACGTCGAGGAGCTTGGTCATTACCTCACCCCGCCGGAGAGCCCAGAACTCCGGCCCGAGCTCGGAGGTCTCGGGCGTGGCGGGAACGTCGATGTCGGCCACCGCCCCGATCAGCGGCGCCCAGGGGACCAGTTCCGGCGCCAGTTCGGTAAGCACCTCCGCCAGCCGTTGGGCCGTGGCCGGCTTTGTCGTCTCTTCCAGGGTCGGCTCCTCCAGGCCCAACAGCCGGCGCAGTAAGCCTCGCAGAGCGCCATAGGGCGTGGACGAGTCGTAGTACTCGCAGGTCACCGACAACATCACCATCCCTGCCGCGGCACCGACGCTACGGAACTCCTCGATCAGCCTGGATTTCCCCACCCCGGGCTCCCCGACGACCTCGACGACAGATCCCGACCCCGCCATTACAGCCTCCGCCTTCTCCCGCCAGACCGCCATCTCCCGACGGCGGCCGACGAGAGGGAAGCTGGCGCCGTCTTCGACCGTTCGCGCTCCGACCCGGGGCCCGACGTCGACGGCGTCGACCGGCTTGGCCTTCCCCTTCACAGTGAAGGGCAGGACCTTGTCGAAGGCGAACTCTGAGCGCGACCGGGCTAGCACCTCGGGAGTGGCCAGGATCTGACGAGGCGCAGCCTTGGCCATCAGTCTGGCAGCCAGGTTGACGGTGTCCCCCATGACCGTGAAGGTCCGACGAAACGACGGACCGATGTCCCCGGCGAAGACGGGCCCACGGTTCACCCCGACGCGCAGGGGTGGAGTGCGGTCGCGGTCCATGATCTGGCGCAGGGCCAGCAACATGTGGTCCTCATCGTCGCCCGAGGTCGACGGGGCACCGGCCACCAGGATGACCTTCCCACCGTCATGGTCGATGTCGGTGCCGAGGAAGGTGACCCTCCGGGCGTCGACGGCCTCCTGGATGTCGGTGATCAGCTGGTCGAGGTAGCCAGCGGTGGCGCCCACCCCGGGCCCGGCCAGCATTTCGTCGGTCCCGTCGAAGTGCACGAAGGCGACCGCCACCCGCCGGTGCTCGGGCTCGTGGCTGGCGCCCATGAGCGCGCCCACGATGGACACCGGGATGCACTCCGAAAGGTCGCCACCCGGTCCGACCGGGTCGAGCGGGGTCGGGGCGGCGACAGCCACGACCGGCGGGCGGCGCAGGAGGCGCCCATCACCTTTGGTCGGCCCGAGGTCGCCCGGCGCCAAGGCCGCCGCCGTGGCCGGGCTCACCAGGATCTCGCCGGCCGCCGCCCTGGACTCCATAACCACGGTGGCGCTGGCCGCCGGCCCGGCCACGACGAGCTCGCGGTGGGACCGGCCCACCAGGAACATGTCGAAGAGCCCACTGTGGATCCCCACCGACATCCGCAGAGTTACGTGGTGCCCGAGCACCGTAAGCCGACCCACCACGCGCAAGGCGCGGCGCATCTCGAAGGCGGCCCGGCACGCCCTGGCCTGGTGCTCCTCCCCGGAGAAAAGGAGTAGCAGTGCGTCGCCCCCGAACTTCAACAGACGCCCGCCGTTGGCGTAGGCAATGGCGAGGAGAGGGGAAAAGCACTGGCCGATAGTGGCCGCCAACTCCTCGGCCCCGATCTTTCCGTGCTTAGCCAGGGCCTCCGACAACTTTGTGAAGCCCGAGACATCAACGAATGCGATGGTCCCGTCGACGCTCAAATATCGGCGAGCCGGCGCATCCGCCACCCAATCAATGACCAGACGCGGCAGATAGGGTGCGAGGACTTCACGAGCCGCAATCCCGCTTCCATCCTCGGCTGGGCACGTGCCTGCCCAGCCTGTAGGTCCCGGCTCTGTTGTCAGTACCATCGGCTCACCTCACGTACGACCTTGGGCTTACCTACGTAGGCGCACATGAGCTTAAACCGACTTCGCCAGCCATGTCTGCAGAAGATCGGTCCGTGAACCAAAGCTCACTGCCGGTGGCGCGGGCGCGGTAGCAGCGGCACCGCCCGTTCGGCCAGAGCCACCGAGCCTGAGAACCAAAACGCTGCCGCCCCGCGGGGGCGGGCCCGTGCCTGGGGCGTTATGTTTGCCTGGGGCGCTATGTTCCGCGGCTGCACCTTAGGACGGTACACCCGATCCGGTCACCCGACCAGGCAGAAGAGCCCGAAGCCGCGGTTCGTCCCCCAGTGACGGCCGGGGGGCCGGGCTTTCAGGCCAGAGCCTGGTACGCGGCGGCCTGGATGTCGCAATGCACCGCCGGCGGGACCGGGCTTTCGAACATGCGCTGGGTCAGTACCGTCACCACCAGGTCGCAGTTGGGGTCTACGAGCCACGAGGAACCGAAACCGCCATCCCAGCCGCGGCAACGTGCCCAGGTTGGCGATCCACTGGTCGGGGGCCGGCTGCACGTCCGGGTTAGGGGGACCGATCGTCGACAGGTCCAGCGCTTCAGGCGCCTCGACGACGGGCCATGGGACCGGGGTGGTGAACATCTCCATCGTCATACCGAAACGGAAAGTGAAGCTCAGCAGGTCTCGGGCCGTAATGGGCCGCCGCGCCGGCACGGTGTCGTCGAGCGGCCCGTCCATCCGGGCCAGGGCCCGGCACCCGGTCAGGCCCGACGTGGCTGTCGGCCACCGCGTGCAACCGGTCGAGCCCGGTCCTGGTCAAGCCTTCACCCATGGCCCAATTACCGCTTCACCGAGCGCAGCTTGAAATAGGCGCCTGCCGTGTCGGTGAGCGTGGCCAGGCGGCCATAGGGGGTGTCCTGGGGGGCGGTGACGACCGAGCCGCCCAGGGCCACCGCCCGCTCCGCCGTGGCGTCTATATCTTCGACCTCGAAGTACACCGACCAGTGTGAAGGCGTCCCTTCGGGCAAAAAAGCGCCGGCGTCCATGATGCCGGCCAGCTCGCCGTCTCCGGACGGGTTGCGCATGACGCTGTACCGGAACTCGTCGCTGTCACCGACCGTATTGGTGTCCCAGCGGAACGCGGACCGGTAGAACGCCACCGCCTTGGCGTAGTCCCGGGTAAGCAGCTCGAACCAGTCGGGCGCACCGGGCTCGTCGAGGACGCTGAACCCATGAAAGGTCCCGGGCTGCCATGCTCCCACAGTGGCGCCGGTCGGGTCGACGAGGACGGCCTGGGTGCCGAGGTCGGCGACCACCATGGCCGGCGCCACCACCTGGGCGCCCTCTGCCGCGGCCGTTTCGAGCGTCTTGGCAATGTCATCGGTGGCCAGGTAGATCTTCCAGCGGTTATCGGCCTTCATATCGCCCATGTCGCCCATCCCCCCGGCCACGGGTACCCCGTTGCGGGTGAACATGAAATAGCCCCCGAACTCCGCGCTCGGCTCCTGGGCTTCCCAGCCCAACAGGTCGGAGTAAAAACTACGGCTACCTTCGACATCGGACGTCCACAGGTCGGCCCAGCATGGCGAGCCGATAGGGGCAGCGCTGCGTGTGGTCATGTCATCTTTCCTTTTGTCTAAGAGAAATCGGTTTGTCTAAGAGAAATCGGTTTGTCTAAGGGAAATCGGTCATATGCTGTGACGGCCCGGGGGGCGGGGACTCATCGGTCCCCCGAGGAACAGGCGATGAGATCGCCGGCCATAGGCCGTCAACTTAGGTGAATGTGCCCCATGAAGCCATGGTGCCGCGTCACCGTCGTCGGCCCTGACGGCATGCCACTGGCGACCCTCGTGCTGGAAGGACCGGGCGAGCCCGACGTGGGGACCGTGGACGACGTGGCCCGTCTGTCCCTGGCGGCGTACCGCCTCGGGGGCAGGGCCATCCTCACCGACGTCCTGCCGGCGCTCCGGGCGCTGCTCGAACTGGCCGGTCTAGGAGCCGAGATGGAGGGGCAGGCCGAACTGGGGGAATAGCCGTTCGGGGCTCAACAGGGCCAGGAACCACGCCATACCGGTGATCTTTCCCCCTGAGATCTCCAGGACCTGAAGGGCCCAGGGGGCGAACCCGCCGGCCGGGTCGGGCCGGTACTGGCCGAAAGCCGGACAGCCGTTGGCTGACGTGGGCACAAGGCGCGACCCCCGGCAGCCGCTCGGCCCCGGCTCTACCATGAACCGGGCGATGTTGTCCGCCCCCCGGACCCACATGGCGAACGGCGGCATCGACTGCACGGCATCTTCGTGCAGGAGCGTCACCAAGCGCTCGATGTCGTAGCGCTCGAAGGCGTCCACATAGCGCTTTAGCAGTTCGGCATCAGCGTCGTCCAGCGGCGCCGGCCGGGCCTCGGCCGGCAAGGCGCCCAGGGTGGCCCGAGCCCGCTGAAGAGCGCTGTTGACCGCAGCCACGCTGGTGCCGAGAAGCTCGGCCACCTCGGCCACCTGCCAACGCAGCACCTCGCACAGGATCAGTGCAGAGCGCTGACGGGGCGGTAGGTGCTGCAGGGCCGTGACGAAGGCCAGCCGGACGGATTCCCGGTAGGCGGCCACCTCGGCCGGATCGGCCCCCTCGGGCGTCACCCGGGCATTGGGGACCGGGGTGACCCAAGTGGCTTCGGGCAGCATGGGCCCGAGAAATGACTCGTCAGGAGGCGAGGCCGGGCCCATCTCCATGGGCCGGGCCCGTCGCTGGACCTGGCGGTGCATGTCGATACACACGTTGGTGGCGATCCGGTGTGGTCGGCTTGGCAGCATGCACCGGGAGATCGCCGCCCGGGTGATGGCACCGGCCGCCCGCCTGGTCCTTGTCGACCAGTTCTCCGTCCTCCTGGCCCCGACGTTGCTCTTTGGGCGCCGGGGAAAGGCTCGGACGAGGCGGCGGGCGGACCGCCTGCTCGACATCGCCGGGCTCCGCCCCCTTTCGTGGGACCGTCTCTATGCCGTCATCATTCAAGCGGTCGTTGCCACCAGGCAATAGCCCGCCCGGCTACCGGGCCGGCGGGCAGAGTTGAGGGCCGCCCCCACGGCGTTGGTGGCCCCCACGTACACCGCCGTCCAGCGCAACAGGTTGTGACCGGCGACGAACCGCAGGCCCTCGGCCATCTGCTTGCACATGCCGGGCACGTTCTCGGGGAGGGGGACGACCGGTTCGGGCCGGCGGATGCGCTTCATGGAAAGGCCCGCCGCCACGAAGCCTAGGGCGTCCACCAGCAGAGCCACCGGCGCGGATAGAGCCTTGATCAGCAAGCCGGCCAAGCCGGGCCCTGACAGCTGGGAGCCGGAGTCACAGAGCGACAGGCGGGCGCTGGCCTCGTGCAGCCGGGACGTCCCCACCAGAGATGGCAGGTACGCCTGCCAGGCGATGTCGTAGAAAGTTGTCATGAGGCCCACGAGGAAGGCGACCACGTAGAGGACCTCGACGTCGAGGTGGCCGAACGCCCACAGCACGGGCACGGCCCCGAGCACCCCCGCCCTCCCGATGGCCGAGTACAAAAGCACCGGACGCCGCCGGCCCCGCTCCAGCCAGACACCTACGGGCAGACCGAACAAGAGGTAGGGGATGGTGCCCAGAGCCGAAAGCACCCCCACTTCAAGAGCGCTGGCATGCAAGAGGACGATGGCGGTAAGGGGCAAGGCGAGCAGGCTCACCTGCGACCCGATGCCGGCGGAACCTTCGCTCAGGAACATCTTGAGGAAGTCCCTGTCATGCATAAGGCCCCTGGTTGCCGGCAGTGGCTCGGCCCGCGTGGCTAAATTCGACGTCATTGTACTACTAAATCCCTTACAGACGGCCTGGTACCGGCGCGTAAGTTAGCAGCTAAGCAGTACCGGGCCCGGCATTTGCCCTTGGCCGGACGGTGCCCGCCATCCGCTGCCACCCAAGGAACGCCCGAACACCCGAGCCCCGGTGCAAGCTTTGGCCGGCATCGTCCGGCACAAACTTTACTCGGCGGCTCCCAGGCGGGACTTTAGTACCCTCTCGCAAAGGTCTTTGCCGGTGAGATGGTCGCGGTGTCTTCGTCCCGGCTCGGCAAGGTTTCGGCAAGAGGGCTCCCTGAATATGACGGCATCGGCGCTCAGACGCCGGTCCAACAGGAGAGGAGCCCAGATGAACACCGAGAAGATCAGGGCCGCCGTGATGGTCACCACCCTCATGGTGGCTGTACCGCTTGCCGCCGACCGAAGCGGCGGCGGCGGGGAACCGCTCGGCCCGCCCTGCGGCCGAGGTGAGAGCCGACGCTTACAATGCCGTTGTTGAAGGCTCGCCGCCCCGACACCAGGCGGCGCGCACCGCCCCGTAGTTACCGCGTACCTGACCTCACATGCCAACTGTGCCTACGTCGGCGGGCACCGGGTTGGTCCTCATGCCGACCTGCGGTGGTCCAGGTTCCTGGACTACCGCGACCAACAGGGCGTCGTGGAAGGCTCCGACATGGAGACCTTCTGCGCCCTACGCCTCCTTATCGACTCCAATCACCGCGGCTAAGGCGAAGTCTCGGGTACCCTTTTCCCATCGACCGCAGAGGACCTCTCGCCACGGCCGCCCGCCGACCGGAGCGGCGGAGCTGCGGAGCGGCGGGGCTGAAAGACGACTACCGCGGGCACCGAGGCGCGGGCCCGGCCATGAGAGCGGTAAAGGCTGCACTGATCGTGGTCTCCGGTGTCCTAGGGACTGTGCTCTTGTCCGAGGCGCTGCACTGGCGGGCGTCGAAAAGGTTCTTAGGCAAGGGACACGTGCCTGGGCGCTGCGCGCTCATAGTCCTCGGCTTCCCGGCTAGGCGGGACGGGAGACTGCACCCCATCCAGAAATGGCGCACAGACATAGCGAAGCGCGCCTTCGCCAGCCTGGGCGCCGAAAGGATCGTGTTCACCGGCGGGCCGTCGCGGGGCCGGCCGTCTGAAGCAGAAACGATGGCGGCTTACGCGATGCAGCTGGGCGTGCCGGCTATATCGGTGCGGACTGAGACCAAGGCCAAGAGCACTTGGCAGAACATCGAGTTATCCCTGCCCATGGTCGAGGGCTTCGACCGACTGGCTATCGTGTCCGACCCGCTGCACGCGGCGCGTGGTCGGCGTTTCGTTAGGGCACAGCGCCCGGACCTGGCGACCCATTTGGTGAGCGCTGGCGAGTACAGGCTGTTCGAACGCTGGTGGCTCAAGGTGCCCACCGCGGTCTACGAGACCTACGTCGCCCAACATCGCCGGCTACGCCCGGGTGCCCGCTACCGGTGATCCGTGTAGCCAAATATCGCCGGCGCCCATCTTCACTGCCATCTTGGACACTGATAATTTTCGCGGGAATCCTGAACCCAGGCATAGCGTTGTTGACTGGAGCTATATTGGCACCGTGCCAAAGCCCTCGGAGGGCAGAGCAGGGTGACTGAAGGTCTAAATCGGGCTGACCGACCCTACCCTGGGGGACAGCACCCAAAACGGCCGGCAGACTGCGCGCCCGCCTTAAAGCTCGTGGGCGCCGGCTCAAAGCTCATGATCTGCCTGGTTTAAAGCTCCTGATTGATGGGCATCAGCACCAGGTCGCGGATGTTTACGTGGCGGGGCCGGGTCAGCATGTAGACGACCGCGTCGGCCACGTCCTCGGAACGTAGGCCGGCGCCCGCGGCCACGCCGGCCGCCACCTCTTCGTCACCGCTCACGTTCCACAGGTCGTTGAGGACCATGCCGGGCGCCACCGCGCCCACCCGGACGCCGGAACCCACGAGCTGGCGGCGCAGGGCGTGGGTCAGCCCGTGCACGGCGTGTTTGGACGCGCTGTAGACGGGCTCCCAGTAGATCGCCTGGTGGCCCGAGATCGAGCTGGTGATGACGATGTCGCCGGCCCCGGCCGGGACCATGTGCTCGAGAGCGGCGTACACCGTGCGGACGACCCCGCCCACGTTGGTGTCGATCAGCCGCAGGAAAGCGCTCAGGTCCCCACCGGCAAATTCGCCGCCTATGTAGATCCCGGCATTGGCCACCACGACGTCGATCCCGCCGTGGAGGTCGACGGCGGTACGGATGAGCGCGGCCGTACTGGACTGCGAGGTCACATCGGTGACCACGGCGGTAGCGGCACCGCCCAGGCTGCGGGCGACGGCCTCCAGCTTGTGCGCCGAGCGGGCGCCGAGCACGAGGTTCATGCCCGAACGGCCCAGGCTCTGAGCCACAGCCAGGCCGATCCCGCTGGAGGCGCCCGTGACTACGGCCGTCCTGCCGGCCAAGGACGTCTCCATCAGCTAGCGCTGGACGCGGGCGGAGCCACCGGCGGCCAAGTCACGGACCTGCGGGAGAGTGGCCATCGTGGTGTCGCCTGGATAGGTCGTTATGAGAGCGCCGTGCGCCCAGCCGAGCTTCACCGCTTCCTCTGGCTCCTCCCCTGTCAGCAAGCCGTAGAAGAGCCCGGCAGCAAAGCCATCTCCCCCACCCACGCGGTCAAGTACGTCGAGGTCGATCGTAGGCGCGGTGTACACCTGCCCGTCGATCGAGGCCACCGCGCTCCACTTGTGCCGGTTGGTCGAAAGCACGTCCCGCAGCGTCGTCGCCACCACCTTTATCTTCGGGTAACTTTCGAGCACTTTCTCGATCATAGCGACGAAGGCGCTCGCACCCGTTCCGGACGACCCCTCGACCTCGGGGCCCTGGATACCTAGCCCTTTTTGGAGGTCCTCCTCGTTACCCACCAAGACGTCGACATTCTCCACTATGCGGCGGTTGATGGCCACCGCCTGCTCCTGGCCGCCCCAAATGCCCCAGAGCTTCGCCCTGTAGTTGAGGTCGAAGGAAATGACCGCCCCGGCAGCCTTGGCTGCCCTCATCGCCTCGATTATCAGTTCGCTGGTGGTGCTCGACAGAGCGGCGAAAACCCCGCCACTGTGGAACCAGCGCACGCCTTCACTGAAGATCCCGGCCCAGTCGAAGTCCCCCGGTTTGAGCTCGGCTGCCGCCTCGTTGGCCCGGTTGTAGAACACGACCGGGGCCCGCACGCCGTAACCGCGGTCGCTGTAGATGGTGGCCATGTTGGGACCGCGGACACCGTCGTGGGCAAAACGCTTGTAGACCGGGATGACGCCTTTGGCGCGCACCCCTTCGGCGATGAGGTCGCCGATCGGGTAATCGACCATGGCGCTCACGATGGCCGTCTTGAGCCCGAAGCAGTCGGCCAAGTTGGCAGCCACGTTGAACTCGGCCCCGCTCGGGTGGATATGGCACGAGGTGGCCTTGCGGAAAGGGATCACCCCGGGGTCCAGACGGTGGTTGAGCGCTCCCAGGGCCACGAAGTCCAGGGCGGCCTGCGATTGGATGTTCAGCCCATATTTCATCGCTCCAACTCCTCGCTCACGGCCGATGGGCCGGGTTTGGCGACAGCAAAGTCGGACGGTCGCAGATGTGCCTGCCCCGGCCCGAGCGCCCGTCATCGTACTCCAGCCTCGTCGTGGGTGCCGCTGGTCCACAGTGCTATCGGAGACCAGGTAGCCTTAAGGCGCTGATGCCAGTTCCCCGGGCCGATGTCGTCCGATGCTCCAATTGCGCGACGAAAAACCGGGTCCCGGCCGACGCCGCAGGAGTTCCCAAATGCGCCAAGTGCGGCGCCGCCTTGCCCTGGGTGACCGAGGCGGGAGACGACGACTACGACGAGGTCGTTGGCAAGTCCACCCTGCCGGTCCTGGTGGACCTGTGGGCCGATTGGTGCGGCCCGTGCCGCATGGTGAGCCCGGCACTTGAACAACTGGCGTCCCAGATGGCCGGCCAGCTCAAGCTCGTCAAGGTCAACGTCGATGACTCGCCGGCCCTGGCCCAGCGTTTTGACGCCCGGAGCATCCCGACCCTGCTGCTCGTCAAACGAGGCATCGTCGTCTCCCGCCAGGTCGGGGCGGCGCCTCCTCACGCCCTACGGCAGTGGGTCGACAGCTCCCTCAGCGCTCCCGGCGGTCACGGCTAGCGGGCCAGGGTGGTCCTGTTAAAGAGGAGTGCCCCGATGAACGATTCCCACCAGCCCCCGGGTCATGTCCGGTCCTCGCCGCTCCCTTTGTCGCCCGTCATGAAAATCACCCTCTCGTCCGGAGAAAAACTGTAGTTCCGGGCCGACATCCCATTGTCCACAGCCAGGGTGTGGCCGTTGATGGCCAAGGGCGCCCCCTCGACCAGAAAGGCAATGGCCTCGGCGATCTCCCTCGGCTGACTAATGCGCAGCATGGGAGCAAGGTTGGTGGCATCCGAGATAAATGTAGGGTGCCGGCCCAACTCGAACCTCGCCTGTGCGTCGAACTTTGTGCTCACGGCGCCGGGCGCCACTGCGTTGCACCGTACGCCAAGGTGGCCGTACTCGACGCAGACGTAGCGGGTCAACGCCTCGATCCCCCCTTTAGCCGTGTCATACGGCCCGTAACCGGGAAGGCCTCCTCGGGCATGCACCGACGAGATGTTCACGATTGCCCCCGCTACGCCATGCTCGAGGAATGAAAGCAGCGCCTCCCGCACACCGAAGACCACGGCTCGCAGGTCGATGTCCAGCATTTCGTCGATGGCGACCGGCTCCAGAAGATGCAGAGGCGC
>Ga0181535_10007447_pt1 | contig 11004 bp, 8 predicted proteins | sample PEATcosm2014_Bin_44_FD_119774 | JGI IMG/M metagenome (GOLD analysis project Ga0181535, IMG submission 119774) | Peatland microbial communities from MTU Mesocosm Facility, Houghton, MI, USA - PEATcosm2014_Bin17_30_metaG | ecosystem: Environmental > Terrestrial > Soil > Wetlands > Peat | place...
GCAAAGGGCTATCGCCGGCACTCACTGTGGCGTATCTCGCGCTCGGCATTGCGTGCCTGCTCCTGCTTGATCCTGGCCGCGCACTTATCGCATCTGCCTTATATCCCATTGGCGTTTCGCTTTACTCGGTTGCGCTGGTTGCCTACCCCTCTCTGCTCGCTCCAACCGCATCCATCGGGGAACGCGGCCGCATGGCGGGATGGATCTACGCGATCGCCGGCTGGACGGGCTCTGCCATGGGAATCGGCATGGGCCAGAACCTGGGCCATATTCCGCCGGCGTTTGTTGCAGCCGCCGGAGTGGCACTATTGCTGCCGCTTTTCCCCGGCCTGTTGCGCAGCCGTGTGCGCGAGCTTTCACTCACCGGCCTCATTCTGCTCATGGCGCTTTATTTGGATAGGACTCTCAATGCAATCGATCGCTCTCCGCAACTGTCTCAGGTGGAACGCGGCCGCCAGGTCTACATCTCCGAGGGCTGCATCCACTGCCATTCCCAATACGTCCGTCCCAACTCGCCCGACGTACTCATGTGGGGACCAACCGCGACCATGCAGCAGATTCGCCTTGAACGCCCGCCCCTCATCGGCAATCGCCGCCAGGGTCCCGACCTCTCCCAGGTTGGCGTGCGCCGTTCCGCCCTCTGGCTCAAGGCGCATTTCTATAACCCCGCCGAAGTCAGCGGCGCCTCCATCATGCCGACCTATGCGTTCCTGTTTCGCGATCAGCGTGGCGACGACCTCGTAGCCTACCTCGCAAGCCTCCATGGGCAAGGCGTCGCGCAGCATCTTGCAGACCAGAGCCTGTGGCAGCCTCCGTCTGACGCCGTCCGAGAAGCTAACCCCCAACGTGGCGAGCATCTCTTCGCACGCGACTGCACCACCTGCCACAGCACGAATGGCGCCACCATCCGCAACTGGAAGTCAAGTTTCCAGCGGCTCCCCACCGACCTCACTCACGGTCCCTACGTCCATCTCTCGCCTGCCGACTCCGAATCGCAACGCATCCTCCGCATTGCACAGATCGCAAAATTCGGCATTCCCGGAACCGACATGCCCGGACACGAATACCTTTCCGACAAAGACATCGCATCCATCAGTCTTTGGTTGTCGCAGCACATCGCGCAATCAAATCAAATGCCGTAACAACCCGCTCGTTTCAGGAGGAAGACCCATGAAGACTCTCGCAAATGCCCTCGTCCTCGTCCTTCCGCTGTCCCTTGTCCCCATCGCGCACGCGCAGCATCAAACCCTCGCCGTCAATCCCGACGCAAGCCAGGTCGCCTTCACTCTTGGAGGCACCGGCCACCGCGTGCAAGGAACATTTCATGTGCAGCGCGGTTCCATTGACTTTGATCCCAGCGCCCAAAAGATCTCCGGCTCCGTTGTCGTCGACGCCGCCAGCGGCAACAGCGGCGAGCCGACCCGCGACAAGAATATGAACTCCAACGTTCTCGACACCGCTCATTTTGCCGAAGTCACGTTTGCGCCCGCCAGCTATCAGGGAACCATCGCGCCCTCGGGCGACTCCACCATCCAGGTCACCGGCGTCTTTACCCTGCATGGCACGCCGCACGATCTCACCCTGCCCATGCAGATTCACATCGACGGCGCAAACCTCACGGCCAAAGGCCACTTCACCGTTCCCTATGTCAAGTGGGGTCTCAAAGATCCCAGCATCTTCATCCTCAAAGTCGCCAAGGAAGTCGATATCGACCTGACTTTGAGCGGCCGCCTCACCCACGGCAGCTAGTTTTCAACAACTCTTGTGGTTCTAACAATGGCGGTAGGCAAGGCGTAGTTCGAAACCGCAAGCCCCGGCGTGAAAGGCCCAACCGGCACAAATTCTCTGCCTTGCCACCACCTCCTGTTATTTACTTTCGTCCAATGTTTATGTGAGGCTTAAGAAGGGCTTTTATCATTGCCTCTTTTCACGGTTCACTATGGGGGCTCTCCCAGTTTCCGCCCACTCCCCACAATTTACCCCTGCGGTTTTTCTGGCTACTTTTCGCTCGAAATTTGCGCCAGAACCTTCCACATTCCGCAGTGTGAGTCCCCGATTGCGCTGGCGGAGGCACGCCGGGGCAAAGAATCGCCCCCGCTCTTGCAAATGAGCGTATAGTAAGGGCCATCCGGGAAGCCAAAATGGCAAGCCCGGCTTCCTCAAGTCTGAAGCGGTCGCATACCCTTCCGAACTGCTCCCGTGAAGACCGCATCCGGGACGGGCCATTCAAAAGTCGGGGGTGAGAAGCATGACCTTTGACCTCGCCACCTTTCTCGAAGAAGCAGGAGTGGGACGAAAACTCGTCCATTTGCAGCCAAAGCAGGTCTTCTTTTCGCAGGGAAGCCCGGCTGACTCCATCTTCTATCTTCGGACGGGAAGAGCAAAACTCACAGTCGTTTCGCCGGACGGCAAGGAAGCCACCGTCGCCATGCTTTCCTCCGGGGAATTCATTGGAGAGGAGTCTCTCGCCAGCGTAGGCGGGCTCCATTTTGCCACTGCCTCCGCAGTTGTCCTGTGTACAGCTCTACAGATAGCGCGGGAAGAAATGGTCCGCGTGATGCACGAGGAGCGTACCCTCTCAGAAATGTATATGAAATTCTTACTGGCCAAGAGTATGCGAACCCAGGCCGACCTTGTAGATCAGCTTTTCAACTCCAGCGAAAAACGTTTGGCCAGGATTCTCCTGTTGCTGGCAGAGTTTGGTGAGCCGGGCCAGCCGCAACCGCTTCTCCCTCCCATCACACAAGAGACTTTGGCAGAGATGGTCGGCGCCACCCGCTCCCGTGTCAGCTTCTTCATGAATCGCTTTCGCAAGCTCGGCCTTATCGAATACAGCGGTCGCATTCGCGTCCATAAGTCGCTCATCAATGTGATTCTGCACGATCATTTCACTGAGCGAGAAACCAGTCTCGATGGCAAAGAAACAGGGGACTCAGTGCAAGAGCCCGTTCAATAGCGCGGAGGCTGAGATGGAGGCGGCTGACGCCGCAATCCAGGCAGTACTGCCGGTCGTTGAAGGGAATGGTTCGACGCTTGTGGCGGCATCCGAAAAGTGGCCTGAACAGCCAGTTTCCGGCGATCCTCGCGGCATTCAGCGTCTCTTCACGCCAAAAGGTCGAGGCTCTAAAGCTTCTCCATTGGGTAGGCACGTGACAATCTCCTTTTACTTTCAGAAGATTGCCGTGTACGTGGTAGGCAAGGCGGGGCTCGAACCCGCAACCCTCAGCTTAGAAGGCTGATGCTCTATCCAATTGAGCTACTCGCCCACGCTCTCCTATTGTAGCTTTGAACCGGTCTTTGCGGGAGGCCCTAGGTCGCATCGAAATATAGGGGCGGCAGCGCACCCGCAAAGCCAGCCATCATGGCCCCTAGCGCTTCTGCGGCCTCCGCACCGGTCCCGCCCGTCGCGCTCAGGTAAGCCGTAACGCCGAACCCTTCCGCCTTGCCTGCAACCGCATGCCGCACCACCAGCTCTACACTGCAATTCGCACCACATTCCGGTAGCGCCAATGCATTGAGGCACTCAACATACTTCCGGCAAAATCCTTCCGCCTGTTGCCACTCTGAAAAAACCACGCCCTCCCGCGGCAGCACATCAATATAGGAGGCCATCGTCCCCGGCTCCGGCTCCCACCGATCGCACTTCGCGGTCCACACCGGCGACTCCGACGCATTCAGCGCCAGCAGCAGCATGGCAAGCGGAGCAAAATCCGCTGCCTCAGCGATCTCGACAATCCGTTCAGGATCAATCCGCAGGTCGATGAATCCAGGCCACAGTGCCTCAATCACCGGCGCTCCGCCGCCGATCTCAACCTCCCAATCAGCTTCCATTGGGCGTGCCTGTCACCGACTGAAGATAGCGAATCACCGTCGCCTCGGCCCAATGAATCTCGTCGCCAGGGTCTTGCGAGAGAAAGGCGCAGTGGCCTCCGTGCGCCGTCTCTACAAAGTCCACATGCGGGTTTGCATGCAGGTGCGCCCGCGTCTCAGGCAAGATCCGCACAAAGGGATCGTCCGCCGCGTAGAGAACAAGCGTGGGGACGGCGATGCGGTCGACAACACGCGCCGCGGCGGCGCGGTAATAGTAGTCGTCGGCATTGCGGAAGTCACAATAACGCGCCACAATCTTGTCATCGAACTCGCGCAGCGATCGTATGGGCCCGATGCCCTCTGTCTCGTAGCGATCGGGAAACAAAGCTGCCTTCAGACGATAGCGGCGCATCAGTCCCCGCAAAAATCGCTTCTCATAAAGCCGATTGGCTCGCTCATGCAGAGCATCTGAACCGGGCGCAAGATCGATCGCCGGACAGACAGCGGTCACGGCCACCAGCGGCGCCTCGCTGCCCCACTCCCCGGCAAGCTTCATCACCAGGTTACCGCCCATCGAGTAGCCCACCAGCGCCACTCGCTCGAGAAAGAACTTCTCCGCGAAGTGACTGATTACCGCGCCCACGTCGCTCGAAAGCGCGGAGTGATAAAGCGTCGGCGTCAGCGCATCGGTGCCTCCACAATTGCGCATGTTCATGCGGACCACGTTGAAGCCCGCAGCCCATGCGCGGGCCGAGACACCAACAATATATCGTGAGTCCGAAGAGCCTTCGAGTCCGTGCACCAGCACGACGGTCAGCCGCCTGCGCCGCTCGGGCTCGGGCTGCCAGTGGCAGTGGCAAAGCACCCGGCTTCCATCCGAGGGGTCCACCTCCACCGTCTCCGCGATGGATGGCGCCGTAAACCGGGGTCGAGGCAGAAAGTTGCCGACAATCGTCTGCAGGTGATTGTTCTTGAGGCCGCGACGAGGCACAAAGGGAGTCAGCCACATAGGCTGGCCAGATGCCGGGTTGCGAGTCGCTGTATCTTCAGAGATTTGCGCGGTCACCGAGGTTGCCAACCATGGAGTCGGACGATGTGCCTGAAAGCAACCAGGAGGCGCGTAGGAATCCAGGGCTCAGGCCACAATTGCCGTCCATAACAAACAGCAAACAGGTTACCACAGGCGTCAGTCCTACCATGGATCGGGCGACTTGCCACCTCGCCGGTAAGTACCTATAGTGGGGAGTCAAATGAAAAACCTATTTGCAATCCTATGTATCTGCTGCCTTCAGGGTGCCTTTTGTTACTCCCAGAGCCCGAAGTTGCCTGTTGACCTCAGCCAGTCCGGCAAGAATGTCGCCGGACGCATCGTGCTCGGCCGGCTTGCCAACGATGCCGAAGTCGCGTTTGTCCGCGCCGGCACTGGCGATTGGGGCATCGCCATCTCCGGCAATGCCGTTCCGCGCATCGTGCAATCCAAGCCCGCGCAAATCGAAATCTATCGCAGCGACAACAACGTCAGCGACCTCGCAGCCGGCTACCAGCAAGTGAAAAACGAATCCGGCGCAATCCTCGCAACCGCTAAGGTCGCAGGCGATGGCGCAGCTTCCTTCGCCGTCGAAGACAAGTGGACGATCGCGGGCGACGTGCTGTCACTCAGCCGCAAGGTCCGCGTTGTCGGCGCAGAAGACAACGCCGGCTTTTACTCCGCCATCCGCCTCTCAACCACGCCCGCCCTCACCTGGTCCGATGCCGATTATTTCGCGCCCGGTCTTCTCTACGGCGATCCAACCTACGACGGAGACAACTCGCCCGGAGGCACCCTGAATTACAACGCAGGCCGTTTTTCTCTGCGCGAAGATCTTCTCTCCGCCCCGTTGTTCGCACTCAACTTCCGCGATGGCCGCTGGGCCGCCGTCATGGACCTTGCCCCGCGCGGCGACACCACATGGGCCGAGTCCTCCGCCCCTGCAAACAAACCCGTAATCGACGAGCGCATTCAATTCGGAGCCCTCGGCGCGCACCAGGCCCACAACGGCGGCGTCGAGTTCGGCTTCTGGTTTCCAGGCGCCACCAGCGAATTCGGCCGCGGGCCGCAGACCACACCTGCATCCGTTGAGCGCCGTCGTTATCACCCCGTCAAAGCGGGATTCACGCAGGCCTATCAAGTTGGATTCCGCTTCGGACAGGGCGACAGTTTCGTCGGTATGGAGCGCGATGCCTGGCGCTGGGCCTGGCAAACACTCAAGCCGCAGGCCATGCATCTGGATCTTGAGGTCGTTCGCCGCGCGCTCACCGATCATCTGGACGATCACGTCCTCACCGTCGACGGCCGGTCCGGCGTTCCCTTCCTCTACGACGCAGTCACCGGCAATCCCGGTTCCTACCGCAATTGGAGCCGCTATCCCGATTCCTTCCCCGTTCCGCCCCGCCGCCCTGCCAACACGCCCGTCACGGCCCACGAGCTCGATCCGGAAAAAAGCGCAGAGTTGGCCGCATGGGCCCTCCCTCTTGGCATCCATGTTGACCCCAATGCGAATGAGTTGGAGCAATGGCCGAAGGTCATCATGGGCTTCGTCTCCAAGGGCGTAGAAGTCGCCGATCAGTTGCTCATCGAGGCCGATCGTGATCCAGGCCCGCGCGGCCAGAAGATGCGCAAAGATGGACTCGCAATTATCGACACATACATTCGCCTCGTACCCATGGCGCCGCCCGCCGGAGAAGGCTTCAACCTCTGGACAGGCAAGGCAGACTCCTGGGCCGGCGACACCATGACCCTCCGGGGGCCGTCCGAAGGCATGCGCACGCTCCTCGACGCCTATCGCCGCGAAAAGCGACACGGGCGCGATCACCCCGATTGGCTCGCGTGGTCAAAGCAGTTTGGCGATTGGCTGCTCACTCAGCAACGCGCCGACGGATCCTTCCCAAGAAGTTGGCACGGCGGAACAGGCGAAGTCCTCGAGGTCTCCGGAACCAGCAGTTACAACCCCGTCCCCATGCTGGTCAAATTAAATCAGCTCACCGGCCAAAAAGATTATCTCGACGCCGCCATCCGCGCCGCCGACTACGTATGGCAAAACTTCGGCAGCCACGGCGTCTTCGTCGGCGGCGCAACCGACAACCCAAACGTCACCGACAAAGAAGCCGGCATGTTGTCCCTGGTCGCGTTCCTCGATCTGTACGATGCCACAAACGATCCCAAGTGGCTCAGCCGCGCCATTGCCGCCGGCAACTACGCTGAGACGTATATCTGGATCTGGAATGTGCCCATGCCAATCGACGCCTTTGACGCCGACCTCAACTGGAAACGCGGCGTGCCCACCGTCGGCGTCCAGGGCATTACTACGCGCGCGGCCGGCGGCGTAGACGAGTATCTGGATTGGGCCGTGCCCGCCTACGCCCGCCTGTACAAGGACACCGGCGACCAGCACTACCTCGACGTCGCGCGCATCCTTCTGCTCAATACCAAAAGCATGCTGGCTCTCCCCGGACGCACCTACGACCTCCGCGGCCCCGGCTGGCAACAGGAGCATTGGAGCATGTCAGGCACCAGGGGATTCGGAACCCATCGCAGTTGGCTGCCCTGGGTTTCCGTCAACCATCTCCACGGCATCACGGGCCTTGAAGAACTCGACCCCGCCCTCTATCAACGCTTGGTCAAAGGAGAATAGCTTCCGCGCAGGCCCCCGCGCCTTCGTCGGCACTCTACGGAGTCTTCGCCGGAGGCGCTTGCGGAGCCTGCGCGCCCGGAGCCATGTTCGCGTACCAGTCCAGCAGGCGGACTTCGATTCCGCTCCCCTTCAGCGCATCTGCGAACTTCTGCGTGTCCTGTCCGCGATAGTGATAAGGAATCACAACCTTCGGCTTGAACGCCTTCACCGCTTCCGCCGCTTCCTCGGGCGTCATCGTATAAGGCAGATTCATCGGAATAAATGCCACGTCAATGTTCTTCAACGCGCGCATCTCCGGTGTCCCTTCCGTGTCGCCCGCAAAGTAGAAACGCTTGCCTCCATAGGTCAGCACATAACCATTTCCCCGTCCCTTCGGATGAAACGGCGTCCCGTTCGGCATCGTATGTTTCATGTTGTACATGGGCACCGCCGTAATCTTCCACTTGTGCCATTGAATGCTGTCGCCGTTCGCCAGCACCTTCGCGTTCTTCACCGTTTCTTCGACAGCCGCAGGAGCGATGATCTCCGTATTCGGGCCGCTTAGCGCAGCAATGTCCGCCACGTCCAAATGATCTGGATGGATATCCGTGATCAAAATGAGATCGGCCGGATGCAGGCCTGATATATTGCCCGGATGCGCCGGATCGATGTAAATCGTATCGCCGCCGGCCTTGATCATCGCACACGCATGAAAAATGGGCGTGATCTCCACCGGGCCCGCAGCCGTCTTGAAAACCTGCGTAGGAATAGGCGCAGCCAGCAGGGCCGGCGCAGCAAGAATTCCCGTCGCGAGCGCTACCCACTGAATTGCCACAACGGCACGCCTCGACAAACAGCGCGCCGATCCCGTGCCCACCAAAACTGAATTCTCCAACTTCATCAATCCCTCCTTTTTCTGCATCAACTCGGCCTTGCTCGTCTAATAAAGCAGGCACTGCTTCTTCAGCGTCAGTCCCAGATTATAGGCGAACGCCCGAATCGCATCCCGGTCGCGCTTTTCAGGCGCCTGCTCGCGCCAGAATCGTATCTGCGCCGTCGGCGGCACGTCCATCGGAACCATCTCCGCCGCCTCAAGCAGGTCCGCCGCATACTCGGCCGCATCCAGAATCTTGTCCGTCGAGTTTGCCGTGTGCCTGAACGTGTTCGGGTCATCCTTGAGTGCGGCTTCAATTTCCTTGATCGCCAGCTCTGCGTGCCCTTCTCTGTTCGGAACCGGCTTGATCATCGTATTCAAGTCGCGGTTCCTGTAGAAACCCATCACCGCCGCGATGATCGCAGGATCGCGAATCGTCCCATCCGGATAAAAGAGCCCGTGGATCTCACCCCAATATCCGTGGATCATCAGTTCGAACAGATACCAGCCCGTCTTGTGTTCGCCCGCAATCTCCAGAACCATGTCATAAGGATTGGCGCGGCCAATGCATCCCGTTTCCGTATTCAAAATTGGCTTGCCATATTTCTTGGCGACATCCTCGGCCACGCTATACGCATGTTCTACGGTCGAGCGGCGCACCGTGTAGTCATGAAAGCTGATCACGTCCTCTAGATCCGCCGCAACGGATAGCTGGCTTGAGAACTCGTACCCCACCGTAAGCGCGTTCACAGGGTCCAGTTTGCGAACATACGTCAGATAGTAGCGCACAAACTCCGTAATCTGGTCGATGTGCTGCTGGTGCTCATCGCCCGTCGCCTTCATCACATAGTCGTTGGTCACCGGCTCGTTCATAATGTCCCACATCAGCAACCCAGGCTCGTCCTTGATCGCCTCCACAATCGCTTTCACGTACGCGTCGCCCTGCGCGCGAAACTCCGGCTTCAGCGTGTCCGGATTCAGGCTGTTCCCGTTCCACAAAATCGGCATAGTCGAGAAACCCATCCGGTTCGACGTGCGAATGTAATTCTGCAGCCGGCTGATAAAGCCCTGCGGATCCTTCTCATACGCCTGGTAACTCAGCCAGATGCGCGTGCTGTTCAAATTCACGCGCTTAGCATAACCAAGGTCTCTCTCAAGCACCGCCTGGTCGCCGGTCATGCCGTAATTCACGCCCCGGATAAAGCTGTAATCCTTCAGCGGCTTCTCCGCCAGCGCCGGTCCGACTGCGATGGCCAGGGCAAAACCTGCCAAGAGCGCAAAACGTATCTTCATCGTGTTTCTCCTCGTATCAACAAGCATTCGATCAACAATCATTCAACCCAGCAATTGCCGCCAACGCAGATTCGCAATTAGGAGCCGAGTCACAACGATTGCCGGGATGACACAACAGGGTATACCAATCGAGTGGTTGGTTTTCGATGCTTTCAAGATGAAATCCCCACAAGACGTCTTCACCTGCAGAACCGATCATTGATCGATACTTTCGATGTCCAAAATCGGATATTTCTGCTCCCCGAAAATGTCTTTGTCATCGATCAGAGCCCAAGCCTATACTGCCGTATCCGAAATATCACGAATGAACAGGAGAACTAATGAGGCCCCTAAGGAATGTCGCCGCCGCATTCTTGTTGCTTGCAGTAGCGTTTGGATCGACGAAATGCTGGTCCCAGAGCCCCGTCATCACCGTGGACGCGAGCAATACTGGCCCGGCCATCAACCCGCTCATGTATGGTTTCTTCACTGAACTGCTCAGCAACATGTACGAAGGCGGCCCCTGGGCCGAGATGCTCGGCGACCGGAAATTCTTCTACCCCGTGGATTCCAATCCTACCCAGACGCCGCCCAACAGCCGCAGGTTCGTAGGCAGATGGCGCCCCGTTGGCCCGGACGAATTCGTCACCATGGATTCCAGGCAGGTCTGGGTCGGCAAACATAGCCCGCTCGTCCGGTTAGATAAAACCGCGCCGCACGGCATCCAGCAGGCCGGCCTTGGCCTTCTTCAGGGGAAGCAGTACACCGGCCGCGTCATTCTTGCCGCCGAACCAGGAGTCACCATCAAGGCCAGCCTCGTCTGGGGGCCGAACCCCAGTGACCGGCAGACCGTCGAAATCACCGGTGTGCATCGCGACTACGCCACGTTTCCGTTGAAGTTCACCGCCGGCGGCGCAACCATGGATGGCACGCTGGAAATCGTGGCAACCGGGAAAGGGTCGTTCCACGTCGGCGCAGTCTCTCTCATGCCCGCCGACAATATCAACGGTTTCCGCGCGGACATCATCAAGGCCTGGAAAGAGATCGGCCCCACCGTCTTTCGCTGGCCCGGCGGCAATTTCACTTCCGGCTATGACTGGCGCGACGGCATCGGCGACCCCGACAAGCGAAAGCCGGTTTACGATTACGCCTGGAACGCGCTGGAACCCAACGATGTCGGCATTGAAGAGTTCATGACCCTGACCCGCATCCTGCCCATCGAGCCCTACATCTGCGTAAACGACGGCTATGGCGACGCGCATTCCGCTGCCCAAGAGGTGCAGTACTTCAACGGCGCGGCGACCACCCCCATGGGCAAGCTCCGCGCCGCCAATGGACATCCCGAGCCCTACAAAATCAAGTGGTGGAATGTCGGCAATGAAATGTACGGCCCCTGGC
>Ga0181535_10007450_pt1 | contig 11001 bp, 9 predicted proteins | sample PEATcosm2014_Bin_44_FD_119774 | JGI IMG/M metagenome (GOLD analysis project Ga0181535, IMG submission 119774) | Peatland microbial communities from MTU Mesocosm Facility, Houghton, MI, USA - PEATcosm2014_Bin17_30_metaG | ecosystem: Environmental > Terrestrial > Soil > Wetlands > Peat | place...
AAGAAGATCAGCGGCTGGATCAACTGACGCTGATGCCGCTTTGAGCGGCTAACGGAACAAACAACCGCTTTGAGCGGTTCACGCTATTTCAAGCCTCCGGCTCTGCCGGAGGTTACTGACTCCTAATCCCCTTCAGCCAGCCAAGCTGGCAGCTCCTGTGCCGCTACGGAAGTGCTCGGCGACGGACGACGTCCCTCCCTCGCCCGCGCCAGCGGGGGGGCGGGGTGAGGGCGGCATCCTGAAGGGATGCCCATCATTCAGCCCAGGGTCGCGAGCAACAAACCTCCCTGGGGGAAAAATTGGAAATTGAATTCAACCCTGCAAGAGGTTGAATCCTCTTCCAGAAAACCCGGGCCGGTCGCCCCGGATCAAGCCCCGATCCCGTCCCGCAACCATGAACATTCTTATCAATCAAATTGCAAGCAGAAGTATGGGGCCCCCTGTGATGGGACAGGCCGGAAAATAACCTTGGAGTCTTCACTCGTAAAAATATGCGACCCCGAATTCTGGTGATTTTTAAAGACTCATACATCGCATTGCTTTGCAATTGTTTGCACATTATCTAAACACCATTCAGGACTGACACTTGCACCGGGCGAATTCAGAAAAAACAATAGGCCGTTTGGGTTTGCACGGCGACGGGCGGGGAAAATTGACTGTGCGGCCAGTTTTGACGGATTTGAGTTTCTCATTTGACACGCGGAAGCGTTTGTGTCATAAGGTGTCTTGACATAATCAGTCAAGACTATGCGAGACAAGTCGAGTTTTGGAGTGTTTATTCGGAGGCTGCGCCAAAATCGCGAAGAGCCGCTTCGCGTCGTTGCCGCCGGTGTGGACATTGATTCAACGCTTTTGAGCAAACTTGAACACGGAGAACGATTTCCAACGGAAGTGCAGATTGCAAAGTTTGCCAAGTTTTTCGATATCCCCGAAGAAGAGCTAAAAGGTAGAGTCATTGCGGACAAAGTTGCTTCCGAATGCAACGACAATGCTGCCTGCCTATACGCGGCGAGCATTCTCAAGTACCGGGCAACGCGATACAAAACCAACTCGAAGTAAACCGGGAAAAATCAAAGATATGAATTTTATTGAAAACGAGACGGCTCAGAAATTGCGAGGGGGATTTTGCACAGACCCTGACATTGCTTCTTTTTTGGCAAGGTGGGTTTTGGAAAAAAAACCAAAGTCTGTTTTAGAACCAAGCTGTGGCGACAGTTCTTTCATTGAGGCGATGGCCAGCCAAAATTGCAGTTCGCTTCGCGGAATGTTCGCGTGTGAACTTGACCGCGAGGAATCCGCCAAAGCACGGGAACGCGTTCCCGGCACGAAAAATCTTTCTATCGAGATTCACGACGGCGATTTCCTCAGATGGTTTCTGTTTCACTCTCAAGAGGAGGGGCGATTTGATGCCGTGGTAGGGAATCCGCCGTTTATCCGCTATCAGTATTTGGCGCAGGAACAGCAATTTCTAGCGGAAAAAATTTTCTCCGATTTCAGCGTTTCCCCTTGTCCCCGCCCGATTTTACAGCAAGCGGCGGTAAAGATAAATCAGGCCGCGCTGGGCGAATTCGGACAGGAACAGAATCAAGATCACGGTCAGCACGGGCGAAAAGTCGATCTTCCACAGGCGCGCCGGCAGTTTTTGCCAGGGCAGCAGGAGACGGCGGGCCGTTGTATTGACAAATGTCCAAAGGGCAAATTCCCCCACATAGACATAACTGTTAAGCAGATACAAAATCAAAATCGCCGAAAGAAGGTATTTCAGGGTCAGGAACGCGGACAGGCCGATCAAGACACCTTGGGCCAGCAGGCGGAAGCAGGCGCTGGCAGGCACCAACTTAAGCCAGATCAATAAGGGATGAAGCGCCAGCCACGCCAGGGCCGCCACCGCCAGCGGCAAAAGCAATTTGACCGACCGCGGCCAGCGATCCAGCCGTCCCAGCCACGAGCGCACGAGGCGCTGGATCGGGTCCGGCTCGGCGGCGCTCCCGTTGACAGCGGACAAAAACAGCAGCCAGAGATAACAAACGCCCAGACTGGCCGCGAAACCCAGGATGGAAAACAAAAACATGCGCCCGACCAGATCACTGCGGAAAGACAAGGCGGTGGGGCCAAGGGGGATTTGGGGATACCAATGCACCGGCGGGCCGACCTGCCAGTAGAAAAGCGCGCGCACCGCCAGCAAAACCGGCAAACCCGCCCATTGCAAAAAACGCGGGCGCGAAGGCCCGGCAGCCTTGATGGTGGTCAGCATGGGCATCCCCGGCGGACGCGTCGCGGGCATCGCGCTGGCGCGCCAATTCAACCAAAGCAGCAACCCGGCTATGTTTAAAATAAAGTCAATCAGACTCATCGGACAGGGCAAGCCCGCCCTGATTGAAAGTCTTTGCGGGCCGATTATCAATTTTAAAGTCCGGGCCAAATCGCCATCCATCCGAATTGCCTGCTGGCCAAATTCCCCGGTTCTTCTATAATTGTCACATGCATCGACGAAATTTTATCAAGCTTTCCACCGCCGGGCTTGCCCTGTGCGCCGCCTCTGGTTATGCCGCCGACCTGATCGGGGAGAAAAAACGCGTCGGAGTCATCGGCTGCGGATGGTATGGGAAAAGTGATTTGTTCCGGCTCATCCAGGTCGCGCCGGTGGAGGTGGTCTCCCTGTGCGACGTGGATCGCAACATGCTGGCCGAGGCGGCGGAAATGACCGCCACCCGCCAGGCTTCCAAGAAAAAACCGCGCACTTACACCGATTACCGGGAGATGCTGAAGGAGAAAGACCTCGATATTGTTTTGGTGGCGACGCCGGATCACTGGCACGCCCTGGCCATGATCGCGGCCGTGGAGGCCGGGGCCGATGTCTATGTGCAAAAACCCATCAGCGCCGATATTGCCGAAGGCCAGGCCATGCTCGCCGCCGCGCGGCGCCACAACCGCGTCGTCCAGGTCGGAACGCAACGGCGCAGCACGCCGCACCTGATCGAGGCCCGCGACCAGATTGTGAAGACGGGAAAGCTTGGCACGGTGGGGCTGGTGCAGATTTGTTGCTATTACGCGATGCGCTCCCGCGAAAACCCGCCGGACATCGCCCCGCCGGATTATCTCGATTACGATATGTGGACCGGCCCGGCCCCGATGCGGCCTTACAACACGCTGGTCCATCCGCGAAGCTGGCGCAATTTCATGGAATACGGCAACGGCATCGTCGGCGACATGGCCATCCATATGTTTGACACAACCCGGTGGATGCTCGATCTGGGCTGGCCGCGCAGCGTCAGTTCCTCGGGCGGTATTTTGATTGACAAGCAGAGCAAGGCGACCGATTCGGACACCCAGACCGCCATCTTCGATTACGAGAAGCTGCAAGTCGTCTGGCAGCATCGCTCCTGGGGCGAGCCGGTCGATCCGCAATACGCCTGGTCGGCCATCCTTTACGGCGACAAAGGCACCTTGAAAGTGGGCCTGATGGGTTACGATTTCATTCCGCACGGGGGCGGGCAGCCGGTCCATCGCGATGTCACCTACGAACTGGAACAGTATCCCGAAGACAAAACAGAAAGGGACCTGGAAAAACATTGCGCCCCGGCCACGCGCGGGCACATGCGCAATTTCCTGTCCTGCATCGCCAGCCGCGGCCGGCCGGTGGCGGACATTGAGGAAGGCCACATTTCAACCGCCTCCTGCATCCTGGCCAATCTCTCCATGCAACTCGGCCGTTCACTGGCGTGGGACAGCGCGACGGGCCTGATCAAGAACGACGAGGAAGCCAACCGGCTCCTGCGCCGTCCCTATCGCGCCCCGTGGATTCATCCCGAACCGGCTACGGTTTGACCACCGGGGCCGGCGGCGGCGTTTCCAACTTTTTGATCTCGTCGGAAAGGGTGACGAAACAGTTCCAGGCATTGGCAGGCTCGCCTTTGCCTGCGTAATCTTTTTCCAGGAAGGCATTCGCGCTGCACCAAACCGTTTGCACCACGCCCTGGAACCGGTCCTTCATGGGCGCGAGGGCGGTGGCGCGCCATTTCGTCATGTCATAGGCCTGCTGCGCCGCGCTTGGGCCGTTTTTATACGGACACGTCACCACGTTGAATCCTTTGACCGCAAAATAAGCGGCGGTCGGCACCGGCTGGTTGTAATGCCAATCGCAAATCAGAATGTCCTTGGGAATCAAATCAATGGCCCGGGCCGTGTCCTTGCAACTGCCTTCCCATTTGCCCAGACCGGTCATTTTGCCGTCCAGCAGGCGGTCGCCCCAAATCCAGAGATGGCGTTTGTGCTCTTGCAAATGGTCATGGATGCGCCGCACTTCGTCGGCAAACAACTCCGCCTTGTCGTGCCCGGCGCAGCGCGGACATTTGTCTTCGCCCAGAAAAAACACCTCGTCCATCCCGGCGTGAAAGGTGTCGGCCTCGAACACGTCGCACAATTCGTCCATGACCGCAAAGATCACCTCATGCACCTTGGGATGCAGCGTGCAATAACTCTTGCAATAGACTTCGGTGGGATTTTTCACGTAGTCCTGGGGCAATTTTATCCAGGGCGTCTCATCGAATTCCGGGTATTGCTTGAGCAATTCCCCCACCGAGGCGTGATAGGATTGATGCCCCAGAAAATCAACGAGCGGAATGATTTTGATCCCGTCCTTGCGGCAGACGGCCACCAGTTTTTTGACATCCGCCTTGGTCAACGGGTCGCCATCGCGCAATTCGGGATGGCTCTCGAATTGGTAATCATACTCCACCCGCAAAACGAGCGTGTTCACATGGCGCGGCGCCAGTTCGCGCTCGATGAACATGATGAATTTGTCCAAATCCTCCGGGTGCGGCGCGGCGATGCAAAAACCGCGCATAGGCATCGGCTCGGCCGGCGCCTTGGCGGCCTGGCTGCCGGCGGTGACGCTCAACAGCGCCAAAAGACAAACAAAAGTCATTTTCACAGTTTGGATGGTAGAACATTCCGCCGCCCGCCGCCATCCAAACCCTCGCTCCCTGCGCGCGCCGTCCGATGGCTGGAAATTCTTCGTGCGGGCAACCGGGCTAGAACGTAACGTGTCGCGGTGAATTTCATTCCGCCAGAGCTGGAACGCATCCTGCGGGAGACGCCGGAGCTGGGCCGCTCCTTCCTCGTGGGCGGGGCGGTGCGCGATGCCCTGCTCGGCTTGCCGCCGGGGCGGGATTTCGACATCGAGGTCTTTGGCGTCGATTACGAGTCATTGGCCCGGGTGCTTTCGCGCTGGGGCCGGACGGATTTGGTCGGACGCTCCTTCGGGGTGGTGAAGTTAACCACCGGCGGGGAATTCCAATATGATTTCACCGTGCCGCGAACGGATTCAAAAGTGTCGGCGGGACACAAGGGATTCGAGGTGGCGTTCAATCCGGAAATCGCGCCCCGGGACGCGGCGGCGCGGCGCGATTTCACTGTCAACTCAATCATGTACGACCCCCGGCGGCGGGAGTTGCTCGATTTTTTTGGAGGGGAGGCGGACTTGCGCCGGCGGATTTTGCGGCATACGAGCGCGGCTTTTTCCGAGGACCCGTTGCGCGTGCTGCGCGGCATGCAATTCGCCGCGCGCTTCGATCTGAAAGCCGCCCCGGAAACCCTCCAGCTTTGCCGCGCCATGAAAGGCGCCTTCGCCGAACTGGCGGTGGAACGGGTGCGCGAAGAATGGTTCAAGTGGGCGTTGTCAACCAAATCGCCCTCGGCCGGCCTGCGCTTTTTGGCCGAGTCGGAATGGGTCGATCTTTTCCCGGAAATCAAGGCGATGATCGGGACGCCGCAGGAACCGGAGTGGCATCCCGAAGGCGACGTCTTCACCCATACGTGCCATTGCTGCGACGCCCTGGCGCGATTGGAACTGTGGCGGGCCGAGGACGCCGAATCGCGCATCGCCCACATGCTGGCCGTGCTGGCCCACGATTTCGGCAAACCGGAAACCACCCGCCGCGAACTCAAGGATGGCCGGATGCGCATCCTTTCGCCCCGGCACGAGGAGGCGGGAGACGCGCTCGCCGCCCGTTTTTTGGAGCGGTTGCGCACGCCCCGGGCCATTCAGGATCGCGTGCTGCCGCTGGTGCGCAATCATTTGTTCCATTGGCAAACCATGACCGACCGGGCCGTGCGCCGGCTGGCCAAACGGCTTGAACCGGAAAACATCCAGGGCCTCTGCCTGATCATGACCGCCGACAGCATGGGCCGTCCGCCGCTGCCCGCCGTGGAACCGGAACACGTCCGCCTGCTTCTGGAACGCGCCCGCGAATTGCAAGTGCGCCACCAACCGCCGTCGCCGATCCTGCAAGGGCGGCATTTGGTCGAACTGGGCCTGACGCCGGGAAAAGCGTTCGGGCCGATCCTGGCCAAAGCCTACGAGGCGCAATTGGAAGGAACATTCTTCGACTTGACTCAGGCGTGGCGCTGGCTGGCGGCGGAAAAGGATATGGAATTGCCGCAGGCGGCCCGGGAGCGGCTGGCGAAAATGCTTTAAGCCGGCGACCCACTCCGCAATCAGTCCTGCACCACGCTGTCGATTTCGCCGCTTTGCAGCCTGGTTTTTATTTTGCGCCCCGCCCGGGTTTGATTTTTGGCGCGGATGATTTTCCCGGTTTCCGCGTCCATCGTGATGGAGTAACCGCGGGCCAGCACCTGCTCCGGGTTGAGCAATTGCAGCCGCCCGCCCAAGGTTGCGGCGCGCTGGCGGATATGGCGCAGTTGTTGACGGGCCGCCTCGCCCAACCGGCGTTGCAACTGGGTGAAGTTGGCGCGGCGTTGCGCCAGCAGGCGATCCGGCCTGGCCCGTTCCAGGCGGGCGGCGAGATTTTGCGCGGCCGCCCGGCTCTGTTGCAATTGTTGACGCGCGCAACGTTCCAGCGTCGTTTGCAAATCGTCCAGACGCTGCAGGCGCTGGTTCAGCGCGCGGCGCGGGCTGGCCGCTTGCAGCCGCAATGCCAGTTGTTGACAGTGGCGGCGCTCCCCCGCCAGCCGGCGCAGAACCGTCTCGCGCAATTTCCCGCCCATTTGCCCCAGCCATTTGACGCTGGAAAAAACGCCCTCGGTCAACAACTCCGCCGCCGCGCTCGGCGTGGCCGCGCGCAAATCGGCCGTGAAATCGCTGATGGTGAAATCAATCTCGTGCCCGACGGCGGAAACGACGGGCAGGGCGGATTTGAAAATGGCGCGCGCCACGGTCTCCTCGTTGAACGACCACAAATCCTCCAGGCTGCCGCCGCCGCGCGTGAGCAGGATCAAATCCAGCTTCTGCCCGGAGGTTTCCGACCATTGATTGAGCCGCGCGATGGATTCGGCGATTTCCGCCGCCGCGCCGGCCCCTTGCACGGCGCACGGGGCGAAAATGATTTGCAAGGCCGGGTTGCGCCGCCGCACGACATGCAGGACATCGCGAATCGCCGCGCCCGTGGGCGAGGTGATTAATCCGATGCGTTGCGGGAAGCGGGGCAGCGGACGTTTTCGCGCCAGCTCAAAAAGCCCTTCCGCCGCCAGTTTCTCCTTCAATTTTTCAAAGGCGGCCTGGAGCGCGCCGACGCCCTGGAGTTCAATCGCCAAAACGCGCAGTTGATATTGGCCGCGCGGTTCATAAACCGTCAGGTCGCCTTGCAGCGACACCTTGCGGCCGTCCTGCAACTCGGCGCGATGGGCCGCCGCCTCCGTCCTGAACACAATGCAATTCAACTGGGCGGCGGCGTCCTTGAGCGTGAAATAGATGTGGCCGGAACGTTGCAGCCGGCAGTTGGTGATCTCGCCAGCCACCCAAATCTGGCCGATGTGTTGTTCGAGCAGGCGGCGGATGGCCCCGGTCAATTCGCTCACCGAATAAACGCGCCGGGTCGCCTCGGGCGGAAAAAGTTCCCCGCCAAAATCCCATTGCGATGTCGTTTTTTTTGGCATGGCGCGACCGGCGATTACAGCGGTTCGGAGACCCGCTGGATTTTGAGCGCCTTTCCTGAATCGTTGTCAATTTCGATCAAGGCGCCTTGCAAAAGGACATTGCCCGAGGCCACGCCGAATTTTTGCGGCGTGTTGGTGATAAAACGTTCGATGACCGGCGCGATTTCCCGGCCCAACACGCTCTCGTGCGGCCCGGTGAATCCGGCATCTGTCAAATAGGCGGTGCCGCCGGGGAAAATCTGCTCGTCGGCCGTTTGCACATGGGTGTGGGTGCCCACCACCGCGCTGACCTGGCCGTCCAGCATCCGGGCGATGGCGATTTTTTCGGAAGTCGCCTCCGCGTGCATGTCCACAAAAATGATCTTCGTCATCGGGCGCAACCGCGCCGCCTCCGCCTTGGCGCAGGGAAACGGGTTGTCCAGCGGCCCCATGAAAGTCCGCCCCTGCAGATTGATGACGCCCACGGGAGGGACGCCCTCCGACCGCCAAATCACGCTGCCCTGGCCGGGTGTGCCGGGCGGATAATTCAACGGCCGCAAAAACCGGGATTCCGTCAACAATAGAAATTTGACTTCCTTTTGATCCCACAAATGGTCGCCGGTGGTGATGATATCGACGCCCGAGTCAAAAATCTCCATCGCCGTATTGACGGTGATGCCGGCGCCGCCGGCGGAATTTTCGCCGTTGGCGATGACCATGTCGATCTGGCGCGTCTCGCGCAGCCGGGGCAGAATCCGGCGTATGGCGTACCGGCCCGGTTCCCCCACAATATCACCAACAAAAAGAAGGTTCACAGTCAGCAAGGTAATAAGGAACAGCCCGCTGGCAAGCGTGATATTTCCCGGCGCCCGCCCTTTCCCTCCCAATCGTAATCTCCCGCCCGCCATCCGCTCCGCCCCTTCACGGAGACGGACATCTTCCCTCCCTCGCCCGCGCAGCGGGAGGGAAGGGAGATTATTGTCAGTTTTTGCAGGAGAGACTGCGGGACGCGGACGGTGGCCCCGGTGGTCTCGATTACCCGCGCTTCGGCCACACTGGCTTCGGAGAGGAGGAGATTATGGAGTGAAACGCGCTGATCTTGGGTCAACGCGGCTTCGTAGGGGCCGTCTCGTGGTTGTTCATTGTTTTCCATGATTTGGTGTTATGATTTGGTATTTCCTGAGAAAAGAAAAAAACGAAATAACATGTTATGGTAACGTTACGAGTGTTACGGGTTCATCGCCTGGTTTGTTGCAACTAATTGTAAATAAGGATTTTCCAACCGGCATTGGGTTGGTGTTATTCTGGTGTTTGTAAAAAGTGCCGTAACAGTTATTAAGTGTTACGGAAGCAAAAGCTGAAACGCTGAAAAACTGAGACGCTGAAATCGGAGAAGAAAAAGCGGCCGGCAGCGGGGCTCCGGCAGGGACCGGGACCGGCAGCGCCGTTCTGGCGGCGGATGTCTTTGACTTGTTGCTCATTTTTCTGTCTGGAGGGGATTTTGGCACAGGTGGGGGAAAAAGAGGAGCTAACCGTGACCATTTTCTTTTAAAAAATATCCCACGTGTTTACGGGGCGTTACGCATTTCGCACCCGTTTTTGTCAATTATGTTTTCTTGACACAAGGGCGAAAAATGGGAGATGGAAGCTTGAAGATTGAAGATGGCAGGGGGACAGGGAATTCAACGCTAAGACGGGGAATCTAACGCAAAGTCGCAAAGCCGCCAGGGCTTGGCGCGGCAGAGCCGCAACCAAAAGGAGGAAAAACTTTGCCAAAAATGCGTAACTCTCCGACATAGCACTGCAAAGTTGGGAAAGCAGGGAGTGGAAAACTGAAAACAAAGGCAGTGAGCAATATCCGGGGCGATCGATCACGTCATGAACGGGGAAGATCGTCGGGAGGCGATTTTCAAAGACGAGAAGGATAACCGTATCCGGCCGACGAAGCACGTCCGATGCATGATGATTTTTCCACGGCTGAAACTCGCTGGCCGCTAATGGGGTAAAACTATGGTTTCATCAGTTCGAACGGCAGGCGCATTCAACCGGGGCGACAGCCAGCGAAGGACGCGGCCCGTCAAGCCTAGCGACAGGATTTTGCTGGCGTGACTATGCGACAACCGCCAGATGTCAGGTTGCCCCCATGCATGCCAAAGAGCCTCCATGGATTTCCTGTCCACAAACAGATCATGGACGGCTTCGATCAACAATATGTTCTCCTTGGGAATGCATGGCCGCGTATTGGTCAAGTTCAACACCGTCTGATTCAACGCCTCACAAGCCGGCTGCTGCCTCAGCAACTCTGCTCGAAGGCCAGGCCGGATGATTTGTCTTGCGGCGGAGAGAAAGACATTCATGTCCAAGCCGGGCGCAACCAAGACTGCGGCAGACAGGCGCGCGTCCCGGCAGGCCGTTAATCCCGCCAGCGCGCCACCGTAGGAGTTTCCCCAGAGTGCCACGGCGGGACAACCTTCCGCTAACAGCCACCCCGTCAAGGCGCGAATTTCGGCAACCGCCTGCGCGTAGTCTATCTCCGCCATGAACCGGTAATTCGGCCAGTACAATCCCTTTTCAGTGAATCTCTTCGCAAGCTGACGTGGTCGGCGTTGAAATTGGAAAGGCGACATCAGTGTCGCCGCGTTGAATCCCGCTCGATTGCAAAGGCGAGCCATCCATGGAAACTCTCGATTATAGTCCGAGCCACCGGCGCCGTGCAGCAGGATAATCACAGGTCGTTTTTGCCAGCGTTCCGCGCAGCGGTAAAGCCGGCCATAAACGACGTTGTTCTCGGCGAATTCGCCCGGTCGCGGTGTAGGAAACCGGAAGTGCAGTCCCGACCGGGAAGGAATCAATTCAAGCCGCGCCGGCGGGCTTTCGACAGGAATAAAGTCCGGCCCTTTCAGGAATTGGAGTGCTTCCTCAAGTTTCGGATCTGCCGCCGGACTTCGCAGTTTCAGCAGGGATTTGACACGAGGGCCCCACACCAACTGGATGGCGAGCCAATCTAGTGCAGTGTCGCATTAATGTCTTATTTAATTAGCGATTGGGATGCCAAAGCGGCGCGCGCCCGCTGAATCTTCGCCAAAATGACTTTCCCGTCCGCCTTCCACTCATAACGCGCGGGCC
>Ga0181535_10007452_pt1 | contig 11000 bp, 7 predicted proteins | sample PEATcosm2014_Bin_44_FD_119774 | JGI IMG/M metagenome (GOLD analysis project Ga0181535, IMG submission 119774) | Peatland microbial communities from MTU Mesocosm Facility, Houghton, MI, USA - PEATcosm2014_Bin17_30_metaG | ecosystem: Environmental > Terrestrial > Soil > Wetlands > Peat | place...
AGAAGAGATGATGGCCGACATCGAGATGGAGACCGTCGACATGATGCCCAACTTCGATGAGACCATCGAAGAGCCGACGGTGCTGCCCACTCGTATTCCCACCCTGATCGTCAATGGCTCCAACGGCATCGCCGTCGGCATGGCCACCAATATTCCGCCTCACAATCTCACTGAAGTTGTGAATGCGGCCATCGCGCTGGTCAAGGACCCAAGCGCCGGCCTGGCCGAAGTCTTGAAGCACGTGCAGGGTCCGGACTTCCCCACCGGTGGCTTCCTCTACGGCAAGTCCGGCATTCCCCAGGCTTACAAGACAGGCCGCGGCCGCTTCATGATGCGCGCCAGGATAGCCACGGAAAATCTCACCAAGGAAAGACAAGCTATCATCGTTACCGAGATCCCTTACCAGGTGAATAAATCCAAGCTCATCGAGCGCATCGCCGAGCTGGTCAACGACAAGATCGTCGACGACATCGGCGATGTGCGCGACGAGAGCGACCGCGACGGCATGAGGATCGTCATCGAACTCAAGCGCGGCGCGCAGCCTGAGATCGTGCTCAACCAGCTCTACAAGCATACCCAGATGCAAGAGAGCTTCTCGATGATTTTTCTCGCGGTGGTCAATGGACAGCCGCGCGAGCTGGGACTCGATCAGGCTATTCGCTGCTTCATCGATCACCGCGTTGATGTCGTCCAGCGGCGCACCGTCTTTCTTTTGCGCAAGGCCCGTGAGCGCGAACACCAGTTCGAAGGCTACAAGATCGCCATCGACAACCTCGACACAGTCATCCGCATCATTCGCGGATCGGGTTCGCGCGTCGAGGCTCGTGAAAATCTCTATGCCTGGGGCAAAGGCAAAGACATCGTTATCAACCTCGGCCGTGAGCGGCTGCCCCACGAGGAAAAAGGCCTGACGCTTCGGCAAGTCGATGCCATCCTCGAACTCCAGCTCTACCGCCTAACGCAGTTCTCGGTCGATGAAATCCTCAAAGAGTTGGCCGAGATCCGCCAGAAGATCGCCGAATACGAAGAGATCCTTGGCAGCGAAACAAAGCTGCGCGCGGTTATCGTCAAGGAACTCGAAGAGGTTCGCGACAAGTATGGTGACGCGCGCCGCACGGTGATTATCGATGAGTCCGCCGAACTGCAACTCGAAGACCTGATCGCCGACGAGCAGGTTGCGGTAACCGTAAGCCATCAGGGCTACCTCAAGCGCACGCCGATCTCCATCTATCGCCAGCAGCGCCGTGGCGGCACCGGTCGCATGGGCATGAAGACGCGTGAAGAGGATTTTGTCGCGCAGTTGATCGTCGACTCGACGCACGCCTTCCTCTTGTGCTTCACCAACACTGGCCGCGTTTACTGGCTCAAGGTCTATGAGATTCCCGACGTGGGCGCAGCAGGCAAGGGCAAGTCGATGCAGAGCCTGCTCGATCTGCAGCCCGGAGAAAATGTCCGAGCCATCCTGCCCGTGCGCGACCTTCAAGAAGAGGGCAAGTTCATCTTCTTTGCCACGCAACAAGGCACGGTAAAAAAGACGCCGCTCAAGGACTTCTCCAATGTCATGGCTCGCGGCATCATCGCTATCGGCATCGACAAAGACGATGAGTTGGTATCCGCCGGCCTGACTGACGGCAAGCAGACCATCTTTCTTGCTACGCGCGACGGCATGGCCATTCGTTTCGACGAAAAGTACGACCCTGATCGGAGCGGTATTGGTCTGCGGCCCATGGGCCGCAACGCCGCCGGAAACCGCGGCATCTCGCTCAAGAAGGGCGATTATGTAATCGGCGCAGCCATCACCAGCTCCGACGCGATCCGGGAAACCGAGCGCGACGAGTGTGCCGCGCGCCTTGGACTGACCGAGCAACTCAGCGAACTGCGCAAGGACTGCGCGGAGGCCGAGCAAGCTCTGACGAGGTTCAGGGAAGATTATCGCAATAAGCTGGTCGATTCCGCAGCGGTCAATTTGGCAGAGCGAGTGAAAGAAGACTCCTACAAGGCTGTCAAGCGTTTCGATGAAAAGCTTGGTGTGACCCAGCAGCTCATCCTTACCGTGACTGAAAACGGTTTTGGCAAGCGAACGGATGTGGACGAATATCGCCTGACGGCGCGGGGCGCCCAGGGCGTGACCAATCTGAAAGCCACACCGAAGGTCGGCAAGACGGCGTCAATTCTTCTGGTCAACGAGAGCAGTGAACTGATGGTCATCAGCCAATTCGGCAAGATCATCCGCATCGACACCAAGACCATCCGCGCCGCCGGCCGCGCCACGCAGGGCGTCCGCCTGCTCAACCTCGAGCCCGAGGACAAGGTAGCCGCAGCAGTCATCATCCCGCCCGATGAGTTGAACGGCAAAGACGAGGAGCCGACGCTCTTGCAGTGATGTTCACTCTCAAACCCCAGGTCTCGATGCCAAGGCCTGGGATTCGAGCCCAATCGGAGGGTATGTGAGCCGTGGCTACTGACAAGACAATCCGGCGCGTGACCGATTCCCAGGAGCAGCAACAGGAGGCATATCGCTATTGGCAAAGCCTGCCCGTGGGAGACCGGTTATCTGCGGTATGGGATGCCAGTGAAGCCGCTTACGCATTTGCCGCCGCTTTCAAGGGAGCACCGCTCCATGATGACCGAGGATCTAAAAGAGCTATTACGCGCGTTCAACGCACACGCGGTTAAGTACCTCGTTGTTGGGGGCTATGCTTACGGCGTCCATGCAGAACCGCGCGCCACAAAGGACCTGGACCTCTTTATCCGCTCCGATGAGGAGAATAGCAAAGCCGTCTTTCGCGCGCTCGCCCAGTATGGTGCGCCTCTCGATGGCTTGACACCGGCCGATTTCACCGATGGCACAGTCTTTCAGATCGGCCAACCGCCCGCGCGGATTGACATTCTGCAGAAGATCGACGGCATCAGCTTCGACGAGGCGTGGGAAAACCGTATCGAAGGCATCGTCGATGGAAATACTACGACCGTAGTGATTTCCAAAGGCGATCTCATCCGCAACAAACTCGCAAGTGGAAGAGAGCAGGACCTGCTCGACGTTAAGAAGCTTCGAGACCTGAACTCGGCCTTATAGACGTGTACCTCTTGGGTCGGGTTCCCCTCAAGATAACCAGAATGATTGTTGTCCTATCTTTCGCGTGTCTCGTGAAGGGTGGATAACCACAAACTCAACAAGCTAGAGACTCCACTGGCATGAGCGAGGACGTTCTAAACTATACTTACAATGCCAACGCTCAGAATCGAGACCGTGGGAGCCAACCCGTGTCCGAGTTCCTGGGAGTAACTGCTGAGGCATGGCAGGATCTTCGCATCCAATGGAGGAATCAATGATTTTACAGCGCAACCTGCTCTCAAAAAAAGCGATCACATTCGCGGTAATCACTTCTTTATCTTTTGCAGGACATAGCAGCATCGTTGCGCAGGCTCCGCCAACCGGTCAGGCGAAGGCCGGGATGATGAGCGATCTTCATGTCTCCGGCGCTTACCTTAACCCGAAGTCTAAATCGACCGTCGTAACGCTGCTCAACACCGGCAAGAAAGCGGTGATTTCCTACGCACTGAGGATCACTGTTGCGAGCGGCGGTAAAGTCTTAGGAGATATGTCCCACAGCCTGGACCTAACGGACGTAGTTTTAGATAATTCCGACTTCTCTGAGAACGATGATCATACTTGGACCGGTGCAATCAAGCCCGGTGAAGTGTACAGTGATATCCAATCTCTGCCAGCATCCTATTCCGGCGCAGCCTCACCGAACATTCCCTTTTATGTCAACGCCAAGCTGATGGGGGTTGTTTGGTCGGATGGGCGCATCGAATCTGTGGACTCTGCCTGGAACACGATCTTGAAAAGGTCCCTCGATGCGAATCGCTTAAGGGCAGGTACAGAAGAAAGGATTCTTGCAATCCTCGACACTCACAAAGACGATGCCGACATACAAAAGAGACTCTCAGGCATCTCAAGCGACATATTGGCTCTCAAGCCTACACCGGCCACTCCGACTGATGCGCTCGCTGTGATCGACGGGACGGAAGCGTTTGAGATTAATGTTGCCGGAAGAGACGTCGCCAGTTTCCAGATTGCGACCGATCCAGCCGGAGCCTTTGAATCCTACAAGGCATATTACCGCGATCATCATAACCGCAGGCTAGCAGTGCTCCGGCGCCAAGGGGCACTGCCTCTCCCTTAAATGAATGCCGGGAATCCCAGGTCTGGATTTTCGGGCGGATGGCGGCATCGATTCCATTTCAAGTAGATTTCGCACCGTCCCTACGGGACGGGAGCTTCTAAGGAACTCTGACCCAGGACTGCGCTGCGCTTGTCCTGGGCTATTATCCGTTCTCCCTCCGGGAGAAAATGCGTCCGCTGGTTCATCTATCGCGGGTAGCCGAAAGCAGGTGGGAGACTAGAGCCAAACCAAGGGTCACCGGCCCAGCGCGAGCGACGGATCGCCGGAGAGAGAATGATTGGCGAACTCTCCCGATTGATAGCGCGGCCATGCAGCGGCTGCGATCATCGCGGCGTTGTCGGTCGAGAGCGCCAGCGTCGGAAAGGCAACATGGAGCCCGCGCCGTGCCGCTTCGGCGCCGAATCGCGCGCGCAACTCACGGTTCGCCGCCACGCCACCCGTAATGAGAATCCGTTTCGCACCCAACGACTCGGCTGCAGCAAAGCTCTTCTTCATCAGGTCGCCAACCACCGCGCACTGGAAACTCGCAACCAGATCCAGGACCTGTTGCGAACAAAGTGCCAGCGCCTCTTCTTTGTTCTGCGGCGGCTTCGCATTAGAGCCGGGTGAAAAGAGCCGAACAGCACGCTCCTGTGCATCGCCTCGCAGATCGTTCAGCTCCACGTAGCGCAGCACCGCGGTCTTGATACCCGAGAACGAAAACAGAAACCGCGAGTCGAGATTTGCGATTGGAGCCGACGTTGCTGCCTTGGTGCGGGGAGTCTTACCCACCAGATGCACCTTCGCCTTGATCTGCGAGAAAGCGAACGGCACGGCCTTCGGGTTGCCAAAGCGGGCCAGCGAGTCGATCCACGGTCCTCCGGGATAGCCGAAGCCGAGCAGCTTGGCCACCTTGTCGAATGCCTCTCCGGCAGCGTCGTCCACCGTGCGCCCAACCAGCGAATAAGACCAGTTGTGGTCTGGGGTCCCGCACGCGCGACGTGCAAGATAGAGGTGCGTGTGGCCACCAGAGACAACCAGCGCGAGCGCTCCCTCCTGGCTTGAACTTTCATCACCACTGTCATCCTTAGCGAGAGTAGCGAGTCGAAGGACCTGCTTTTCGGCCTCGCGCTCATTCAGCAGCACCGCATGGATGTGACCTTCAAGATGATTGACGGCGATCAACGGCAGCCCCTGCGCAAAGGCCAGGGCCTTGGCATAGGTGACGCCTACCAGGAGCGCCCCGGCCAGTCCCGGCCCGGCAGTCACGGCGACCGCGTCAAGATCGGCCAGCGTAATCCCAGCCTCTGCCAGCGCCCCCCGCACCACGGGCACAATGGCCCGCAGATGCTCACGGCTCGCCAACTCCGGCACCACCCCGCCATACCGCGCGTGAGTAGCAATCTGCGAAGCCACCACCGACGAAAGCGTGCGCGCCCCGCGCTCCACAACAGCCGCAGCCGTCTCGTCGCAGGAAGATTCAATGCCGAGGATCAGGCCGCGCGTGCTCATCTTATAAGTTTAGCCGCTCGAAGAATGGCTGTGCGACGGATTACTCTCAAAGAAGGTCATGTTGCCCACAACGCGCCAATTCGATGCAGCTCTCGAGATCATCGCAACCTTGCGAACCGCCGGCCATCAGGCTTTCTTCGCTGGGGGCTGCGTGCGCGATCTGCTGCTTGGCCGCGAGCCCAACGACTACGACGTGGCAACCAGTGCAACGCCCGACATCGTGCTGGCTATGTTCCCGCGCACCTTTGCGGTAGGGGCGCACTTCGGAGTGGTGTTAGTGGCGGACAGCGCGGGCTCCATCGAGTCAACTGCGTCGGAAGAGATGGGCGTGGACTCATCCAAACCGGAGTATGGAATCACCGAAGTAGCAACCTTCCGCTCCGATGGCGCTTACTCGGATGGCCGCCATCCCGACGCTGTGCGCTATACCAGCAGTGCCGAAGAAGACGTGCGCCGCCGCGACTTCACCATCAACGGCCTGCTGCTGGACCCTGTGCTCATATTCCCTCAGGGGCTAAAGCCCGGCTCTCTGGCAGACCTGAACGTACAGGCTGAAGCCCGTACCCTTCAAGACGCGGTGATTGACCATGTTGGCGGAGTGGTGGACCTCGAATCTGGCATCGTCCGCGCCATCGGCAAGGCCCCCGAGCGTTTTGAAGAGGACCACCTCCGCATGTTGCGCGCAGTCCGCTTCGCCGCGCGATTCGGCTTTGCGCTGGACCCAGCCACAGCCTCAGCCATCCGTTCGCTCGCCGCCAAAACCAAAGCCATAAGCCGCGAACGCGTCCGCGACGAGCTGACCAAGATGCTGACCGAGGGCCACGCCCGCCGTGCCTTTGAGTTGCTGGATGAGACAGGGCTCCTCGCAGAGGTGCTGCCTGAGATCGCAAAGATGAAGGGCGTCGAGCAGCCACCGCAGTTCCATCCAGAAGGCGATGTCTGGATTCACACGCTGATGCTGCTCGAACAACTCCCCGCCGATTGCTCATTCACGCTGGCCTGGGGCGCGCTGCTGCACGACGTGGGCAAGCCTCCGACCTTTCGCCGCGCGCCAGACAGGATTCGCTTCGATGGTCACGTTGAGGTTGGCGTAGCCATGGCTGCCGAGATCTGCCGCCGCTTCCGTTTTTCCAATGACGAGACGCGCCAAATCCTGGCCCTCGTCGAAAATCACATGCGCTTCGCCGATGCGCCGCGCATGAAAGCCTCGACGCTCAAGCGCTTCTTCCGCCTTGAGGACTTTCCCGAACATCTTGCACTGCACAGCATGGATTGCATGGCTGCCAGCGGCAATCTGGATCATTGGAACTTCGTTCGAGAGCGCTATGAAACGATGCCCGCCGAGGCTGTTCGACCGCAGCCGCTCATTACAGGCCGCGAGCTGATCGCCGCAGGCTACAAGCCCGGGGCGGCCTTCAAAGAGATGCTGCGTGTAGCGGAAGATGCGCAGTTGGAAGGCTCGATCACAACGACTGAAGAGGCGCTGAACTTGATCCGAGCAAGATTCCTATCGGGTAAGCCCGGCGCACTTTAATCAGGCTCTCACTCAACCTCTGCTAAATACCGTTCCCGCAATTCGCGCCGCAGCAGCTTGCCTGTGTGATTCTGCGGCAAGCCTCCAGCCTCGAGAATCCAGATGCGGCGGGGCGCTTTGTAGGCCGCAAGATTCTGGCGGCACCACTCCAACAGCTCACTTTCGTTCACTGTTGTGCCATTGCACAACTCGATCGCTGCCACGGGAATCTCGCCTTTTTCCTTATGCGGCAGTCCGAATGCTGCCGCGCGGGCCACTGCCGGATGAGCCAGGATGGCCTCTTCCAACTCGCGAACATAGACCGAGTATCCCCCCGACTTGATCACATCCTTCATCCGCCCGACCAGCCGGATCAGGCCCAGGCGATTCCGCGTGGCCAGGTCGCCGGTGCGGAGCCAGCCGTCAGCGGTCAACAGGCCTTCGCGATCGCCGTCGTCCTTCCAATAGTGCGGCGCCAGCCCGCGCCGGCGGATCTGACACTCGCCTGTAACGCCCGCGCGCACGGGCTGCCCGTCTTCACCGGCGACACGAATGTGAAATGGCGGAACGGGAAAGCCGAGGTCGCCGCTGCCCGGCAGGAACGACAGCTCGATGCCCATCATCGCCAGCCCGCCCAACTCCACCATCCCATAGCCGTTCACCAGCACAGGAGGAATGCGCCGGCCGCCTGGCAACCTTACGAGCGCGCCATACTGCCGCAGCCGTAGCCGAACTTCGGAAGGCAATTGGTCACTGGCCGAGAGCCATAAGCGCACACTCTTGAGACGAGCAGTTTCCGGATTGCTGTTGACCAGCCGCGCAAACATCGCAGGCACGCCGACCACTGCGGTGACGCCAAGCCGCTCCGTTAACTCCAGCGCGCGCTCCACATCAAAATGATCGAGGAAGCAGCCGCGAATCCCCGCCATCAATCCGTAGAGCGCAATGCTCACGCCCATGATGTGCGACCAGGGAAGCGCAATCAGTGCCAGATCTTTCGGCCCCAGAAACAGCCCCACCAACACTGTGGAAGCGCGTGCCCCCAGCAGCGCCCTGCTCGAGAGCGCCGCACCTTTTGGGAAGCCACTCGTGCCCGAAGTGTGAAAGACAGCCACCGTCGCCGCAGGGTCGATGGAAGCTGGCGCAAATGTATCCGCGTTGATTTCGTCGGCGCCGGGCGCACGGAGAAATCCTTCGAGCGTCACTGGCTCAGCGTCCACTTGTATCCACGTTCGCACATCCAGCGCTGAGCGTTCCTTGATGTTGCGTTCAAAGATTGCTTTGTCGGTGACAAGAATATCCGTGCCGCTATTGGCCAGAATGCGCCGCACTTCGGCGAGTGAAAGCATCGGGTTCAGCGGCACAGCAATGCCACCGGCGCGAATAATCGCCAGAAACCAGCGAAAACAGAGCACGTCGTTGGTGCGATAGATCGCCACAGTCTGGCCCGGCTGCAGGCCGACAACACTGCGAAGGAAAGCATCGATCGAGCAAATCTCGGTGTGCAGTTCGGCGAGGCGAAAGGGGCGCCCCGCTTCGACGGCGACCTCACTGTCTCCATTGCGCCGCAGCAACTCATCCACAAGATTTGCCACGGTCACACTGCGGTCGCGAGAGAGCTGAAAGCGACGGATCAGGTTCATTGCGCGGAGACCGGCTTGCGGCCCCAGTCGCTGGCCACGCAGTAGTTGAAGAGGCGGTCGAGGTAGTCCATCACAAGTGGCGGCGTCACACCGGCGGGCTCAAGCAGCCGTTCGGCGTTGGTCGTGTCAAATTGCATGCGCATCGTGAAGTAGTCGCGATAGGCGCGGCCATCGCGCAATACGCGGCGCTTCTTGCCCCATAAGGTCATAAAAAGCAACGGCCGCACCACGGCAAAGAAGAACTTCGGGTCCACAAAGCGAGGCTCCCGCGCATGAAAATATTCCATAGCACGCTCAGCGATCTGCAAAATCGTGGCGCTGCCTTTCGGCCCGGCGCAAAGATGCACTGTGCTGCCCATCGCGGCCTCGTCAAAAGTTAGCCGCGCCACCGAAGCGGCCACAAAATCCACCGGAACAATATCGAGCACTGCGTCAGGGTAGCCCGGCACGGTGCGCCATAGTCCGCGCGAATAGATCTTCAGCGGCCAATACATCATCTTGAAGCTTGACGTTGCGCCGGTCCGCGAATCGCCCACGATAATGCTGGGCCGCAGAATCACGCCGGGCATCGACGCAAGCCGCGAGCGAACCAGCGCCTCAGCCTCGGCCTTGCTCTGCTCATAGCTGTTGCGATAGCTCTGGCCGATGGCTAACTCGCTCTCGCGCACCAGGTCGTTGCGTTCGCCAGCCACGTAGGCCGTGCCAACGTAAGCCAGGCTGCGCAGTTGGGGCATACCGCCGGCCAGATCCAAAACGCGCCGCGTGCCCTCGACATTGATGCGCCGCGCCTCGTCGAGTGTGTGGTCAAAGCGCACCGTCGCGGCGGAGTGAATCACGCGGGTCGTCTCTGTGGAGAGCTGCTTATATGCGCTGTCTTCAAGGCCGCAGTTGGGCTCGCCCACATCTCCCTGGTAAACCTGAACGCGTCCTCGTTCGCTTGCCGGCACAATGGAGTCTGCCCGCTGCTGACCAGATTCGCCGGGCTTGGTGCGTATCAGCAGCGCCAATTTTGCCCGTGGTTGACGCTCCAGAAGTTCGCGCACAAGCCGCGCTCCCAGAAAGCCGGTCGAGCCGGTCACAAGAATGAGTTCTTCGTTATCCAAATCGAAAACCGGCCTCAATGCGTGGGCAATTCGAAGGCGGGTAAAGAGTGGCCTCTCTGCAATCCACGCGACGAGCAGAATCAACAGATAGTATAGCCGGGTGTGTTGCCAGCAGCTGGCTCTTTTCCGGTGCAGGTTATCGCAAGAAGGGTTTCGATCGTATACCCCCTTATGGCAGACTGGATGTACCATGATTGATTTTTGGGAACGCTTCCGCGGATATAGCAAATGGACGCAGACCGTCGCAACAGTCCAATCGTCCACTCTAGACAGTGTCAGCTTCGGCAGCGCAAGTGAAATGAAGGCTGGAAAAGGACAGCCACTTGTATGGCAATCGGAATGCAAGATTGTGTGGGAGGACCTGCAAGGGAATCAGTACACGGCAACATTTGAAGCATTTGAGGAGTCGCCTCTCTACCAGTTGTGCGACGGAGACACGGTGAACATCCGATTCAACCCAAGAAGGCCTACCGAGTTCTACTTGCGTGGCCTCTTTCAGTCGGATCTGACCTACACGTGGAAAATGGCGATCTATATCATCGGATTCATTTTGTTCGTTATCGCATTCCTCTGTCCCGAGATCATTAGAGCGTTCTTTCGTTGAGAGTAAGCTATGTGTTACCTACTGAATCATCACTTCAGAAACCATCGCTCTAGACTCAATCCGCCAGACGCAAGAAGGGCCTCGATCGGCCAACTGCCTGATCGAGGCCCCGTTTGTTCTTCGTGTGTTCTTACTTGGCCTTCGGTCCAGCCGCGCGAATTGCTTCTGACGCGTCAAACTTCTGGAAGTTTGCCTCAAACCTTGCAGCCAGATCGGCGGCCGTGCGGTCGTAGGCTTCCTTGTCGGCCCATGAGTTGCGCGGATTGAGAATCTCCGCCGGCACATCCGGGCAGCTCAGCGGAATGCTCAGCCCGAACGCCGGCTCGGTGGCAAACTCCACCTTGTCAAGCCGTCCGTCGAGCGCCGCGTTGACCAGCGCGCGGGTGATCCTGAGGCTCATGCGCTTGCCCACGCCAAACTTGCCGCCCGACCAGCCGGTGTTGACCAGCCAGCAGG
>Ga0181535_10007454_pt1 | contig 10999 bp, 9 predicted proteins | sample PEATcosm2014_Bin_44_FD_119774 | JGI IMG/M metagenome (GOLD analysis project Ga0181535, IMG submission 119774) | Peatland microbial communities from MTU Mesocosm Facility, Houghton, MI, USA - PEATcosm2014_Bin17_30_metaG | ecosystem: Environmental > Terrestrial > Soil > Wetlands > Peat | place...
GGCTGGCTGGTCGCCGCCCTCGGCCCCGAGGCCGCCGCCTACGCCAGCCAGATCGCAGCCGTGCTGGCCGAGCCAACCGCCGCCGACGCGCTGGCCCGTTCGCTGGCGGCGCGCCGCACCCTCGCCCCGATCCGTCGCATGCTCGGCCTCGTCGCCCCCCGGCCCCGCCGGCCCCGCGTGCGGCCGCAACCGCCCCCGGCTCCCGTGGTTGCGCGCCCCACCCCGCCGCCGTGGCTCCGTGACCCCCCGCCCAGCCGCGCCGCCTGGCCCTGGTGGCTCCCGCCGCCGCGCCTCCGCTCTGGCTGACCCCTCGCTACGCCTTGAGCGTGGCGACCAGATAATCCCCGACCACCTTCTCGTTCAGTTCCTGACCGAGGCCAGGAAGGTCGGGCACTTTGTACTTGCCGCCCACCGGCTGGTAATCGTTGGTGCAGAGTTTTCTCACCCCGTCCTTGAGCGCCCACATGTGGTGCTCGTGGATGATGAAATTCGGAATCGCCGCCTCGACCTGCAACGCCGCCGCCGTCGAGACCGGCCCGCCGCAGACGTGAATCTGCACCGTTGCGTCATAAAGATTCGCGTAGTCGCAGATCTTCTTGCCCTCGGTGATGCCGCCGGTCAGGCACAGGTCGGGCTGCACGACCGCAAGCGCCTGCTTCTCGAACAGCTCCCGATAGCCCCAGCGCGTGTACGAACGCTCGCCGGTGGAAATCGGAATCGAGGTGTTGCGCGCCACCTTGGCCATGGCGTCGACGTTCATCGGGTGCACCGGCTCTTCGTAATAGAAGATGTTGTATTTCTCGATGGCGTTGGCGAACTGAATGGCCGAGTTGGTGCCCAGCAGCGCGTGGATCTCGCAGATGATGTCGACGTCGGGGCCGACCGCCGCGCGCATCGCCGCGATCCGCGCCTCGCCCATCCGCAGCGTGTCCGCGCTCAGCAGGCCGAACATTTTTTGATCGACCTGCCGCCGCGCCCGCAGCATGCCGTCGTGGCCGTTCTGCAGCGGATCGACCTTGATCGCGTCGTAGCCTTCCGCCACCGCCGTCCGCGCCGCCGCCGCATAGTCCTCCGGATCGGTCAGCACGAGCCGCTTGGGACCCCAGCCGAATTGCAGCTGGCTGGCGTAGGTCCGCAGCTCGTCGTTGGTCTTGCCGCCCAGCAGTTGGTAAATCGGCGCGTTCAGCACCTTGCCCCGGATATCCCACAGCGCGATGTCGATGGCGCTGATCGCGCCGTACACCACCGGCCCGCCGCTCATCCCCCAGAACGTCGCGCGGAACAGGTTCTCCCAGATCGCCTCGGTCTTCATCGGGTCCTTGCCCAGCACGAAGGGGGCGAGGTCGCGGATCATCCCGGCCCCCGCCTTGGCGCCGGCGCCATAGGCCAAGCCGACCTCGCCGATCCCGCTGACCCCGGCGTCGGTGCCGATGCGGATCAGAATCGGGTTGAAGCCCGCCAGCGCCGCGTCGTGGCGGGCGATCTCGCAGTCGTACAGTTCGATCTGGGTGATCTTCATTTCCGTCTCCTGGCGTCGTTCCATCCGCCGCCCGGACTACGCCCGCGGGCCGTCCCGCGAAAGTGCCTATCGACCCGATGCCGGCTTTTCCTGCCGCCGCGGTTTCATGGCACAGTGCGGCGACGACGGTGCGGGCGGGGGCAGATGAACGATAGTGCGACCACGGTGGCGGGCATCGAGGCGGTGGCGGGCGAGCTGCTGGCGCTGATCGCCCGCACCCAGCGGGCCTCCGACGAGGACCCCTTCGGCAACCCGGTGCTGTCGGTCGCGCTGGCCATCACCAGGCGGATCGACGACGGCCAACTGGACGACGAAACGCTGAGCGGTCTCGTGTGCCATCTGCGCGACGCCGCCTTCGCCGACCGCGCCGCCCGGCTCGCGGCCTATGTCGGCGGCACTGACCGGGCGGCCAACGAGGCGGCGCTGCTGCGGGTGGCCGGCGTGGTGCTGCGGCCCGACCCGTTGGACAGCCCGGTGCGCTGGGCCGCGTTCCGCGACGCGGTGGAGCGCCCCCGCTACGCCGCCGTGTTCACCGCCCACCCCACCTTCGCCCATCCGGCCGAGGTGGCCCAGGCGCTGGCGGCGATGGCCTGCGGTGCGCCGCCAAGACGTTTTTCCTCGCACCGGCCGCGCGGCATCACGCTGGAGGAGGAATTCGCCCAGGCCAGCGCCGCCATCCGGCGCGGCCGCGACGCGCTGGACGCCTTCGCCGCGGTGCTGCTGGCCGCCGCGCGCGGCTCCTGGCCGGACCGCTGGACCGAGCTGGCGCCCCGGCCGCTGATCATGACGAGCTGGGTCGGCTACGACACGGACGGGCGCACCGATATCGGCTGGCTCGACATGATTCGCCTGCGCCTGCGCATGAAGCGGCTGCAACTGGAACGCCTCGCCGGGCAGTTGGAGCCACTGCCGGCCGCCGCCCCGGTCGCAGCCCGCGTTGCCGCCGCATTGACCGCGCTCGACGGCCAGGCCGCGGCCTGCCCGGCGCAGCCCGATCCGCCCGCCGTCGCCCTGTTCGCGCGCGCCCTGGTGGACGGGGCGGACCAGGCCCTGCGCTCGCCCGAGCCGTTGCTGGAACTGTTCGCCCCGGCGATCGCCGCCGCCACCGGTGAGGAACAGCTGCGCCTGTGCACCGCCCGGGCCGGCCTGATCGCGCACGGCCTGTCCCTGGCGCACACCCATGTGCGGCTGAACGCGGCGCAGGTGCACAACGTGGTGCGCCTGCGCTTGGGGCTAACCGACCCGCCGGAGGACCCGGCCCACCGCCGCGCCCTGCTGACCGCGATCAACGCCGCGCTCGACACGGTGCAGCCCGTGCCGGTCGATTTCGGCGCCCTTATCGCCGAGCAGGCCTCGGCGGCGCGGCTGATGATGACGGTAGCGCAGATCGTCAAGCACGTGGACGGCTCGCAGCCCATCCGCTTCCTGGTCGCCGAGACCGAGAGCGGCTACACGCTGCTGGCGGCGCTGTGGCTGGCCCGCCTGTTCGGGGTCGCCGACCGCGTCGAGATCAGCCCGCTGTTCGAGACCGCCGAGGCGCTGGGCCGCGGTGCCGAGGTGCTGGACGAGGCGCTGCGCAGCCCGCACTGGCGCGACTATCTGCAACGCACCGGCCGGCTCGCCCTGCAGTTCGGCTATTCCGACTCGGGCCGCTATGTCGGCCAGACCGCCGCCACCTACCTGATCGAGCGGCTGCGCCTGAAGATCGCGGAGACGCTGTCGCGCCACCGGGTTTCCGGCGTCGAGGTGATCCTGTTCGACACCCACGGCGAGAGCGTCGGCCGCGGTGCCCACCCGGGGTCGCTGGCCGACCGGCTGCGCTATCTGTCGCCGACCGCGAGCCGGCAGGCGCTGAACAAGGCGTCGCTGGCGGTCCGCGAGGAAAGCGCGTTCCAGGGCGGCGATGGCTACCTGCTGTTCGGCACCGCGGAGCTGGCGCTGGCCAGCGTGGCCCGCATCGCCGAGCACGCCTTTCACCCCGCCGCCGGGCCGATCGAGGACCCGGTCTACGCCGATCCCGATTTCGCCTCGGATTTCTTCGCCACCGTCCGGGCCGGCATGGAGGAGCTGGTGGGCGATGCCGGCTATGGCGCGCTGCTCGGCGCGTACGGGCCGGCCCTGCTCGACCCGACCGGCTCGCGCCCGCCGGCGCGCCAGACCGACGGCATGGGCGCGGCGACCCGGGTGCGCCATCCGCGCGAGCTACGCGCGATCCCCAACAACGCCATCCTGCAGCAACTCGGCTGGATGGCGAACACGCTGCAGGGGCTGGGGGTCGCGGCCGCCCGCCATCCCGAGACGTTTCCGGAAATGCGCCGCACCAGCCGCCGCTTTCACCGCGCGCTCGACCTCGCCGCGCACGCGCTGGCGCATTCCGACCTCGACGTGCTGCGTGCCGTGGTGGGCACGCTCGACCCCGGCACGTGGCTCGACCGCGCCGCCCACACCGCCCGGCCGGGCCGGCGCGAGGCCCTGGTGGCGGTGGCGCAAGCGCTCGAGCGGCTGGACCTGTGGGCGATGGTGCAGTCGATGTTCCGCCGCGTGCAGGCCGACCACCTGGCACTACGCGCGGCCTGGCCGGACGCGCCGGTGATGGGCGCGCGGGAGCTGCTGCTGCACGCCTTGCGGCTGGCGGTGATCCACCGCACCTGGCTGCTGGCCACGCGCATCCCGGAGTTCTCGCCGCGCCACGGGGTGACCCGGCGCCACCTCGAGGCGGCGGTGCTGCGGCTGGAGATTCCGGCCGCGCTGACCCTGCTGGGCGAGATTTTTCCGCAGGCCCCGGACGCCTCGGCCGACTGCGACTACGCCGAACCGGCCGGTCCGCGGGCGTCCCAGGCCTACGCCACCGAGCACGCCCAGGTGTTCGCGCCGATGCGCCGGCTGTTCGACCTGGCGCGCGAGATCGCCACCGCGATCACCCATGAGGTGGGGGCGTTCGGGTAACCTGCGGCGTGTCGAAGCGCTTGGAGAAGAACACCCGGTCGTAGCCCGGCGGAAAATCGTGCAGCACGCCGAACGGGGTGTAGCCGAGCTTGCGGTAGAACGCCGCGGCCTGGAAGCTGAAGGCATCGACATGGGCGCCGAGGCAACCGCGCTCCCGCGCCTCGTCCTCCGCCGAGGCCATCAGGGTGGCGCCGATGCCCTGGCCGCGCAACGGTTCGGGGATGAACAGCATCTGCACATGCAGCCAGCGGAAAGTGGTGCAGCCCCACAAGCCGCCGGCCACCAGCCCGTCGTCGTTGCGGATCGGCAGCACCAGCCAGTGCAGCCGGGTCGGCCCGATCAGCGGTTCGGAGTCGGCGTCCAGCGCCTGGAAGATGGCCTCGAACGTGCCGGGCTCAGGGCGGTCGTAGCGGGCGGGTCGGGACAGAGTCGCGGTCACCCGGCGAGTCCTACGGCGACAAGGTGAAACAGGCCCTAACGGATGCTCTTGTTTCGTTGCGGCGAAGGCCCCGGCGTCCCCTCCCGGGCAACAGCGGTTGACGTACGGGACACCGTTCCGCATGGATGCCATCCGACACCGGTCGGGCGCCGGCTGCCCGGCGGCAGAAGGAGGGACCATGCACAAGATCGGTCGCCGTGCGGCGTTGGGGGCGCTGGCCGCCACGGCATTCGCCGGCAGCGCCGGCGCGCAAGCCCGGTTCCAGGGCCGTCAGCTCGTCTCGCAGGGTTTCGGCGGTCCGACCCAGGACGTGCTGCAAGCCGTGGTGTTCGATGTGCTCGACCGCCGCGAGGGCTGCAAGTCCACCCAGGTGCCGCTGCAATCCGCCGCCGCCTTCGCACGCATGCGGGCCGAGGCCGCCGCGCCGCAGCTCGACATGTACCAGTTCTCCGGCGGGCAGGAAAAACTGGCCGCGGCGGAGGGCCTGACGGCGCCGCTCGGCCAGCTCGCGAACCTCGCCGACGTGCCGGCGGCGATGAAGGATGCAGCCGGGCACTGGACAACCTTCGCGGTGATCGCCGAGGGCATCCTCTATCGCACCGACAAGGTGAAGACGCCGCCGCGCAGCTACAAGGATTTCCTCGATCCCGCCTATGACGGGCACCTCGCCTTTCCGACCATCACCAACGGTTACGGCACCGATTTCCTGGTCATGCTGGCCCGCGCCTTTGGCGGCGGCGAGAAGAACATCGAGCCCGGTTTTGCGGCGATGGCGAAGTTCGCGGCCGGCGCCACGATCTTTCGCGCGGCGTCCGAGGTGCCGGGGCTGTTCGCCCAGGGCGACGTGTGGATCATGCCGTACGACTCGACCTCGGCGAAGCGTTGCAAGGACGCCGGCCTGCCCATCGCCTTCGCCGCCCCCGAGGAGGGCAGCGTCGCCTCGCCGTGCACGGTCTGCGTCGCCGCGAAGTCGCCGAACGTCGAGCTGGCCCGGGCGGCGGTGGACCAGTTCATCTCGGTCGAATCGCAGACCGGCATTGCCGAGTCGCTGCAATGGGCGCCGACCAACGCCCGCGTGCGGCTGACCGAGGCGCTGGCGAAACAGCTGCCGCGGCCGGACCAGCTCGTCACCCTCGACATGGTCACGATGACGCAGGCCCGTCCGCAATGGACGGAAAGGTGGAACCGCGAGATCGGCCATTGATCCAGCGGCGCGGCGCGCCCGTCCTGCTGCTCGCGCCGGTCGGCGCGCTGTTACTGCTGCTGTTCGTGCTCCCGCAGGCCGGCATGCTGGCCGCCAGTCTCGATGCGCCGCGCTGGAGTTTTGCCCATTACGCGCATTTCCTCGGCGACGCCCACTATCTCGGCGTGCTCGGCCGGTCGCTGCTGTTGGGCGTGCTGGTGGTGGCGGTGACGCTGCTGCTCGGCCTGCCGCTGGCCTACTGGCTCGCCCGGTTGCAGAGCCGGTGGGCGCCGGCGCTGCTGCTGCTCGCCACCTTTCCGCTGTGGATCAGCGCCGTGGTGCGCTCGTTCGGCTGGGTCGTGTTACTTGCCCGCAGCGGCCTGGTCAGCACGGCGCTGCGCGACGCCGGCCTGGTCGGGCGTTCCTTCCAGTTGCTCTACTCGATGACCGGCGTGGTGCTGGCGTTGGCGCAGGTGCTGCTGCCGTTCATGCTGCTGAGCCTGTACGGGGTGATTCGCGCAATCAGTCCGGAACTCGAACGGGCGGCGCAGAACCTCGGCGCCGGCCCGCTGCGGGCGGCCCTGCTGACCACCCTGCCGCTGGCTGCGCGCGGCATCCTGTCGGCGTCGTTGCTGGTGTTCGCGCTGTCGGTCAGCGCCTTCGCGACCCCCAGCCTGGTCGGCGGCGCACGCGTGCAGCTGATGTCCACGACCATCTACGAGCAGATGACCGAACTGGCGGACTGGCCCTTCGCCGCCGCGGTCGCGTTCATCCTGCTGGCCGTCGTCGGGTTCATCGCCATTCTCTATACGCGCCTGGGCAGCGGCGCCGACGGGGTGGCGCGGCGATGATGCGGGTGCTCGGCCTGGTGAGCTTCCTGGCCTTCCTCTATCTCCTGCTGCCCGTGCTGGTGGTGGTGGGCAGCGCCCTGGGGGAAACCAGCTACCTGGCGTTTCCGCCGCATGGGCTGACGCTGCGCTGGTTCGCCGTCGCGCTGGCCGATCCGCGCTATGCCCACGCCTTCCTGACCAGCCTGGTGGTGGCGGCGGCGAGCACGCTGGCCGCGCTGCTGCTCGGCCTGCCCGCCGCCTATGCGCTGGCGCGCTTCGACTTCCCGGGCCGGCGCTTCGTCGAGACCGCCCTGATGATGCCGCTGATACTGCCGGCGCTGGTGCTGTCGATCGCGCTCACGCTGTTGTTCAGCCGGAGCGGCTTCACCGCCGGCACGGCGCGGCTGGTGGTGGCGCATCTGGTGATCTGCACGCCCTATGTCGTGCGCGTCGCGCTGCCCGTGTTGCAGCGGCTCGACGTCGCGCTGGAGGAGGCGGCGCAGAATCTCGGCGCTTCGCCGCTGGCCGGTTTCCTGCTGGTCACGCTGCCCGCGATCCGGCCCGGCGCGATCGCCGCCGCCACGCTGGCCTTCATCGTCAGCTTCGACGACATCGACCTGGCGATCTTCCTGGCCGATCCGCGCGCGCCGACGCTGCCGGTGGTGATCTACTCCGCCATTCAGCTTGGCATCGATCCCGGGGTGGCGGCGATCTCCGCCCTGCTCGTGTTGCTCGCCGGCGCGGGCATGGCGACCTACCAGATTCTGCTGTGGCGGAGGCAGGCCGCATGAACGAGGTGGAGCTGGACGGGTTGACCACGCGCTACCCCGGCGGCGGGACGATCGGTCCGGTCTCGCTGGCGCTGCGGCGCGGCGAGTTGCTGTCGCTGCTCGGCCCATCGGGCTGCGGCAAGACCACCGTGCTGCGCATGCTGGCCGGCTTCGTGCCGCCCACCGCCGGCAATATCCGGCTGCGCGGCGTGGACGTGACGCGGGAGCGGCCGCACCGCCGCGGGGTGGCGCTGGTGTTCCAGAACTTCGCCCTGTTCCCGCATCTCACGGTGTTCGACAACATCGCCTTCGGGCCGCGCCGGCACGGCGTGGCGCGGGCGGAGGTCGCGCGCCGGGTCGAACGGTTGATCGCCCAGATGCGCCTGGAGGGGTTCGCGGAGCGGCGCCCGGACGCGCTTTCGGGCGGCCAGCAGCAGCGCGTCGCGATCGCCCGGGCGCTTGCCATCGAGCCGGCGATCGTGCTGCTGGACGAGCCTTTCTCCAGCCTGGATGCGCAGTTGCGCGAGAGCACCCGGTTCGAGCTGCGCGCGCTGCAACAGGAAATCGGCTTCACCGCCATCCTTGTCACCCACGACCAGAGCGAGGCGCTGTCGGTTTCCGACCGGGTCGCCATCATGCGGGCCGGCCGGCTCGAGCAGATCGGCACGCCGCACGAGGTTTATCACGCCCCGGCGACCGAATTCGTCGCCGGCTTCGTCGGCCGGGCCAATAAGATCCCGGGCGGCATCGTGCGGCCGGAGACCATCCGCATCGTTGCGCCCGGCACCGCCGGCGCGCTGTCCGGCACGGTCGGCACGGCCGCCTTCCTGGGGGCCGGCAGCGAGATCGTGCTGCAAACCGCCGGCGGGCAAACCCTGACCGTGGCGACGGACGGCCAGGCGCCGCTGCGCCACCCGCCCGGTTCCACCATCTGGATCACCTGGCCGCCGGACGCGGTCATCCGTTTCGGAGACAGCCCATGACCCTCGGCACCGCCCACTCGCAACCCGGCAAGATCACGCGCGGCTATGTGGAGCTGGGCGCTTATCCCGATGCGCCGATCGTCTCGGCCGCCATGGTGGCGACGGGCGCGCGGGATGGGCCGACCCTGTGGGTGCAGGCCGGGGTGCACGGTCCCGAGGTGGCCGGGCAACTGGCGATCGCCCGGTTCCTGCGCGGGCTGGACATGGCGGCGCTGCGCGGGCGGATCGTTTGCCTGATGGTGGCGAACCCGTTGGGCTTCCGCGGCTACAACCGGCTGACGCCGCAGGATGGGGTGAACCTGAACCGGGTGTTCCCGGGCAGGCCCGACGGCACCGTGACGGAGCAACTGGCGCACCGCGTGCTGGAACTGGCGCTGGGCACCGGCGACGTGCTGCTCGACCTGCACTCCGGCGGCGACCTGACGATCACGCCGTTCTACGTGATCTATGCGAAGGGGGCGGGGGCGCCGTCGGAGCGCGCCGCGGCGCTGTCGCGCTGCGTCGGCTCGCGGCTGCAATGGGGGTCGGACGAGGACTGGATGGACGGGTCGTTCATCACCAACGCGACGCGGCGGGGCAAGCCGGCGCTGATCGTGGAGAGCGGCGGCGGCGCCCGCGTGCGCGACGAGGATCTGCTCAACATGCAGACCGCTCTCGCCGGGCTGTGTCAGGCGCTGGACATGCTGCCCGGCACGCCGCCGGCGGCATCCGGCGTGCGCTATGGCGGCAATGCGGTGCACCTGAAATCCCGCGCGGGCGGCTTCTGGCACCCGCTGGTGCAGCCCGGCGAGGACGTGCGGCAAGGCCAGCCCATGGGCAACGTGGTCGATATCTGGGGCGACACCATCGAGACCACCACGTGCCTTTATCCGCGGGGCTGGATCGGCTCGATCCGCCGGCCGTTCATGCCGATCTATGCCGGGGATCAGGTGATCGAGCTGGTGGAGTCGGTCGGGGCCTGAGCGCGTCGGCGGCGGTCAGCCCGGGAAGGCGCCGTCCAGGAACGCCGCCACCGCCGGGATGCCGCGCAGGGCCAGCAACTCGGCCTCGGTGGGCAACTGCGGGCGGTCGCGGTTGCGGTTCACCATGCACAGGAAGCCGAAGCTCTCGCCCTCGGTGGCGCGGAACTGGTGCCAGGTCCAGGCCGGGATGGTGACGAGGTCGAACGGCTTGACCGCCCGCACCTCGGTGCCGAGCAGGCAATGCCCGCGGCCGCGAAAGATCATCACGCCGTGCATGTGCTGGTGGCGTTCCAGCGTCGAATAACCGCCCGGCGCCATTTCGAAATAGCGCAGCTCGCAGCACAGCGCTTCTTCCTCGAACAGCACCTGGCGCGAGATGTCGCGGAACGGCGCGCTGCCGTCCTCCTTGTAACGGCGGTGCTCCACCGCATGCCAGCGGAAGTCGCCGAAGTCGCGAATGCCACTCTCACCGGTCATGCGAAATAGGCCTCCACGGCGCGATGGAACGCCGCCCCTTCCTGCTCGATGCGCGCGCCCGCCAGCAACAGGCTGCCGCCGATCAACAGCATCACGTCGGGGCCGAAGAAGTCCAGCAACTCGGGCACGCGCGCCAGCTCCATGCCGCCGGCCGGCGTCGGCAGGCCGGCGCGCAGCCCGTGCAGGGGCGCCAGCGCGCGCGCGGACAGGCTCGCGCACATCGACGGCGGGAAGCCGAAGCGGCCGCCGTAATTGGCGAAGATCAGCGCGTCGGCCCCCCATAGCCGGAACAGCGTGCCGAACAGCAGGTCCGGCGCGATCTGGCCGCCGCCGCTCATCGAGGGATGCGCCAGCACCGCCATCTCCGGCCATTCCCGAGCGAGCGCCTGCAACGTCGCGACCCCGGAGAGCATTGGCGCCATCATCACGGTGTCGATGCCGCAATCGCGGACCAGGCGAAGCTGCGCCTGCATGCGGCCCCAGTCGCCGTTGAGCATGGGCACGTAGCGCGTCGGATGGCCGGTCAGCACGCCGGCGCGGCGCACCGCTTCGGCGATCGCCGGCACGCGCCGGGCGAAGGGGGAAAACGCCTGGTCGGCGTGGTTGTGGTCGTCCTTGATGTAGTCGAGCCCGCCGAGGGCGAGCCGGTGCGCGAGCTCGGCCAGTGCCGGCACGGGCAGGCCCTGCGGCTTGATGGCCGTCGCGGTCAGCGGCCGCCGGCCCGCGCCGACGCGCGCGCGCAGTCCCTCCAGCCCGTGCCGCGGCCCGCCGAAGGTGGCGGCGAAGGCCAGCGGAATCTCCACGTCCACCAGGCTGACGCAGGCATGCATCGAGGTGTTGCCGAGGATCATGTTCAGCATCTGCCCGGCATCCGTGCCGACCGTCTCGAC
>Ga0181535_10007455_pt1 | contig 10998 bp, 9 predicted proteins | sample PEATcosm2014_Bin_44_FD_119774 | JGI IMG/M metagenome (GOLD analysis project Ga0181535, IMG submission 119774) | Peatland microbial communities from MTU Mesocosm Facility, Houghton, MI, USA - PEATcosm2014_Bin17_30_metaG | ecosystem: Environmental > Terrestrial > Soil > Wetlands > Peat | place...
CCAAGGACAACCCGGCGGCCCGAGCCGCTTTTAAAAAAACTTCAGGCCAAAGTGGACGCGGTGGCGGCTGGACACCCGCAGCAACCGTTGCGACTGTTGTTTGAGGATGAAGCCCGGTTTGGCCGGATGAGCGACCCGATCCGGTGCTGGGCGCCGTTGGGCGTTCGTCCGCAAGTGTCCACCCATCGGGTGCGCCAATACACGCATGTCTTTGGCAGCGTCTGTCCGCTCGACGGCGAATTCATCAGCTTGATCCTGCCGCACGCCGACACCGCCGCCATGTCTTTGTATCTGGCGGAAGTCGCCCGGCGGCATCCCGACCAACACCTCTTGATGTTCCTGGGCCGGGCGGGCTGGCATCGGGCCAAGGCGTTGGTGGTGCCGGACACCCTGACCTTGGATTGGTTGCCCGCTTACTGCCCGCAATGCAACCCCGAGGAACTGGTCTGGTGGGAAGTGCGCCGGCAGCCCTTTGGCAATCACAATTATGATTCGATGGACGCGGTCGAGGACGCCTTGGCACTCCGCCTGCGCCAACTCGAATCCTCACCCGCCCTCATCCAATCCCTCACTGGTTTTGATTGGATTGTTATTGTTACATTGAACGCAAAATAGTATGATCGCGCACGGGCCGCAGCGCCAGCATTTCCTGCGCGATGACTTCCTCGACGCGATCCGTCAGCTTTTTGCTGTCGAAAAATTTTGCAATCTTGCGGAGCGTTTTTGACGTCGCTTCCGCCCCGATGAAATTTACTTTGATCCACGGAATGCCAATTTTTTTTCTCCATCATCTCCGCGAGGTAATTGATCGAGCGATGGCACATCACGCCGTTGAGTTGAACCGTGTGCGCCTTGGCGACCTGCGCATAGCTCACGTCGCCGCTCAAGGTCGAGGTGAAGTGGATGCCGCATTTGCGCAGCAGCGTGTCAATTTTCCACGCGTCACCGCCGATGTTGTATTCGCCGAGAATATTCATGTTGAACTCCGCCTGGTCGGGCTTGTCGTCCAGGCCGATGATGTTTTTGAACACGCCGTTGTTGGCGAAGTGATGGCCGGCGGACTGACACCCTTCTGGAATCGCTTGGCGAAGGCAAAAGCAACGAAGAGATGGCCCGACAATTTCGGATGACGGCCGGCGAGGTCAATGACCGGTGCCTCCAAATCCAACACACCCTGAAATTGAGATCCATCAACGCCTTGATCCGTTACGCCGTTTGCCGGGTGGAACGCATAACCAAATAATTGTTGCGGTCCGTCCCGGTCTGCTATGTTCAAGCCCGGCCATTTGGTGAAGCCTTTCGTAATCCATGGTTATGGCGAACACGAAGAACACACTAGAGGTTGATGATCTGCGCCAGATGCGGTCGGAGTTGGATGCCGTGCGCGTCCGCTACGCCGACCTTTACGATTTTGCCCCCGCCGCCCATCTGACCTTGAACCAGGACGGCGAGATTTTGGAAGCCAACCTCAAAGCTGGCGAATTGCTGGGCGTGGAACGCGCCCGGCTCCTGGGCCAGAAGTTTTCGCCCTTCGTGGCGGCGGAAGCGCGGGACACTTTTCACCAGCTTTGCCGCTGGGCCTTTGACTCGGCTGCCAGGCAGTGCGCTGAGTTTGAGATGATGAATGCGCAGGGCCGGCGGTTGGTCGTCCAGGTGGAAGCGGCGCGAGAGGCGACGAATCCCCAAAAGCAATGCCGGTTCAACATTGTCGATATAACTGAACGCAAGCAGACGGAAGCGACAATGCGCAAGAGCGAGGAGCGCTACCGGACGCTGTTCAACAGTTCGCGCGACGCCATCATGATACTGGAACCGCCCGCGTGGAAATTCACCTCCGGCAATCCGGCCACCGTGGAAATGTTCCGCACCGGAGATGAGAGGCGGTTCATCTCGGCCGCGCCCTGGGAACTATCGCCCGAGTTTCAGCCGGATGGCCAGCCTTCCAGCGAGGCCGCGCTGGCCATGATCGAAACGGCTCTCCGGCGGGGCAGCCATTTTTTTGAATGGCGGCACCGGCGGCTTGACGGCCAGGAGTTTCCTTCAACGGTGCTGCTGACGCGCGTTGAACTGGAGGGGCACAGGTTTCTTCAGGCGACCGTGCGCGACCTTACCGAGCAAAAGCGGGCGGAAGGACGGATCGCCCAGCTCAACCGGGTGAAGAGCATTCTGGCAGGTGTTGACCGCGCGATTGTCCGCATCCCCGACCAGCAGAAACTGCTGGATGCGATTTGCCGGGTGGCCGTGAAACAAGGCGGTTTCAAACTCGCCTGGATTGGCTTGGTCGCGTCGGATGGGTCGGTGAAACCGGTGGCCATGGCTGGTGAAACCGAATATCTCGAGGGCATCCGCGTGGTGACGCTGGATGAGCCGGAAGGCCGCGGTCCCGTTGGCGAAGCCATCCGTGAAAAGCGGCCGGTCGTGATCGAGGATGCTTACCAGGATGCGCGAATGGATCCCTGGCGGCAGCGGGCGCGGAAATTCGGGATGCGCTATGTGGCCGCGTTTCCCCTTCGGATGGGCAACCGGGTGGCCGGGTCGTTTCAGGTCTATGCGCCGCAGCCTGGTTTTTTTGATGAAAACGAAATCGGCCTGCTGACCCAGGTGAGCGACGACATTTCCTTTGCGCTCACGGCGATTGCCGACGCCGACGCCCGCTACCAGGCGGAAGAACAACTGCGCAAACATTCGCAGGCGGTGGAGCAAAGCCCCGCTGCCATCGTCATCACCGACGTCACGGGTGCCATCGAATACGTCAATCCCAAATTCACCGAATTGACGGGCTACACGGCGGACGAGGCAATCGGCCAAAATCCCCGTTTGCTTAAATCAGGTGAAATGCCGGCCGAGGTGTATCAACAACTATGGCAGACCATCCTGCAGGGACGCGTGTGGCACGGCGAGTTTCACAACCGGAAAAAAAACGGCGAGCTGTTTTGGGAATCCGCCTCGATTTCGCCAATCAAGACCGCCGACGGGAAAATCACGCATTTCGTCGCGATCAAGGAGGATATTACCGAGCGGAGGCGGATCGAGCAGGCGCTGCGCGAAAGCGAGGAACGCTTCCGCCAGCTCATGTCAGCATCAATGGAAGGCATCAGCATCAGCGAGAACGGCAGGCTTTGTTATGTCAATGATCAGATCCTCAAAATGTCCGGCTTCCAAAGGGACGAGTTGATTGGGAAAGACATCGTCCTCTTGTATGCACCCCATTCACGGGCGTTGGTGGCGGAAGACATCGGCAACGATCAGGAAGGGCATTTTGAAGTTGAGTTGTTGCGCAAGGACGGCAGTTCATTTTTTGCCGAATTACAAGTCAAGATGATTTGCATTGGAAACCGCAACCTGCGGTTGGCGGCATCACACGACATCACCAGGAGCAAGCAGATGGAAGCGGCGTTGCGCCGGAGTCAGGAGCGGTATGTGCTGGCGGAGCGCGCCGTAAATGATGGCTTGTGGGACTAGAATATTCTCACCGACGAAGACTATTTTTCTCCACGCTGGAAAGAAATCATTGGCTACCGCGATGACGAGCTGCCCAACCACAAGTCTTCATTCTTGAAAAATATCCATCCCGATGACCGGGCGGTCGTGGATGCGGCAACCCGGGCACATCTGGAAAAAGGCGAGCGTTATGCGTTTGAATTCAGGTTGCGGCACAAGGACGGCGGCTATCGCTGGGTGTTCTCCCGCGGCGAGGCCCAGCGCGACGCGGCAGGCCGCCCGGTGCGCATGGTCGGCGCCATTACGGACATCACCGAGCGCAGGCTGGCGGAGCAAAATTTGCAGGAGGCAGCGGAGCGATTTCAACTCGTCACCCGCGCCACCAACGACGCCATCTGGGATTGGAACCTGACCGGCCCGGCTTGGTGGAACGACGCGTTTTACGAAGTCTATGACTTCGACCGAAACATTCCCCCAAGCCCCGAAGCCTGGGAGAACTGTATCCATCCCGACGACCGGGAACGTGTGCTGGCACGCATTCGCGCCGCGGTCGAACACGGAGAATCCGCGTGGGTGGATGAATTTCGTTTCAGACGGGCAGACGGCGCATACGGCAACGTATTTCACCGCAGTTACTGCGTCCGTGATGCCTCCGGGAAAATCGTGCGCATGCTCGGTTCGATGATGGACATCACCGAGCGCAAGCAATTGGAAGAGCGGATTCGCGCCGAACGGGAGCGGTTGGAAAGCGAGGTTTTGCGGCGCATCGAACTGGAGCAGGAACGCATCGGGCGTGATCTGCATGACGGTCTTTGCCAAACTTTGGTCGGCACCAAATATCGAATCGGCGTATTGGAGAAATTACTGTCCGACAAAACCGTGCTATCGGCGGCTGCGGAGGCCAAGGAGATCGAGCAGATACTCAACAGGTCAATTCAGCAGGCGCGCGATTTGGCCAAAGGACTTAACCCCGTCACCCTGAAAGCAAGGGGTCTGGCTTCCTCGTTGGAGGAGCTGGCCAGGGAAGTCGAAGCTTCAGGGAGCGCCCGTTGCCGATGCCAGCTCGGCTCTGCCAACTTGATTAACGATACTAATGTGATCAATCAGCTATACCGCATCACCCAGGAAGCGGTGCATAATGCCGTCAAGCACGGCAAAGCCCAAAGCATCTCAATCACTTTGCGCAAGGAGGTGGGCACGCTCGTCTTCACCGTCGAGGACGATGGCGTGGGATTCCCAACCAATGATAAAAAATTGGACGGCGCGGGTTTATACAACATGAGAACGCGCGCCGCGATGATTGGCGGCACGCTGGCGATCCGGCGTGGTCCGCATGGAGGCAGCGTGATTACAGTGAACTGGCCCGCCACCACCAAACATAACGAATGTTGAATGGCTTGAATCATTTCAGGCCATGAAGCCCGCTGCGAAGGCAGAGGAGGCAAAAATTAATGTTGGAAATTCTGGTTGTGAAGCCATTCCACAGCATGCCGCACCATATCAGGCGCGTGCTCCAATCCGAGTTTTTCCTTGATATGAGTCCGGTGGGTTTCTATCGTGCTGATGCTCAAACTCAACCTTTCGGCGATATGTCGCGTGCCCAAGCCTTCCCCGATTAGCCGGAACACCTCCACTTCACGGTCGCTCAACCTGTCAATCCCCGTGCTGGGGTTCCCGGATGGAGCATGCACGATGTTCAGCAGCAGATCCTTGCGCATCGCTTCACTCATATAAACTTCACCGGCCAGCACCTGGCGAACCGACATCAAAAGTTGCTCGACCGGTTCTTGTTTCATGGCATAGCCTTTGGCGCCGGCTTGGAAGGCGCGTTTGGCGTAAACCGATTCATCCAAGGTTGAAATCACCAGCGTTGGCAACCGGGGATGGAACGTGGCAATGTTCTTGATTAATTCAAGTCCGTCCCTCCCCGGCAGCGCAATGTCAACGACCACTAAATCAGGCTTTGACAATTCAATTCCCGACAACGCCTTGGCCGCCGTTTCCGTCTCGCCACACACCATCAGATCGTCTTCCCGATTTAGCAACAGGGCAAAGCCCTGCCGGGTGATCGGATGGTCTTCCACCAGAAAAATCCGGTGTTTTTTCCGTGCATTCCGAGTTTTTAGCGGCGTTTCCATTATTTAAGTTTCGCGGCCACAAGGTTCCTAGATTCGATGGTCTCTGATTAAATCCTTCCGGGCTCCAATCAAAGTTCCGCTGCAATTCCAACGAATGGCGGATTGCAGCAGTCCTGCATGGTCATCTAAACAAAGTTTTTCCTTGATTCGGGTGCGATAAGTCCCAATCGTGGAAAATGCCCGCCCCAGACGGGCTGCAATCTGACGGACGCTTAACCCGTCACCCGTCAGTTCAAACACCTCCAACTCGCGGTCGGTAAGATTGCGAATGTCCGGAGCGTGGTGATCACACTTGCTTCTTGCCAATTGAAGCGCTATTTGCGAAGTGAACTGGTCGCTGGCATAAAGCTCTCCGGCAAAAATGCGCTCAAGGGCGGTGAGCACATGGGTAAGCGGTTCCAGTTTGGATATGTAACCATGCGCTCCCGCGCTGATGATCCGCCGGGCATTCAGGAATTCATCATGGACGGAAACGACCAAAACCAGCAGGGCCGGAAATTGGACATGCATGTCCTTGATCAACTCCAGGCCGTGGGAGTTTTTGAGATTCAAATCCACCGTCACCAGATCCGGATTAAGCTCCCGGATTTTTGCCAGCGCTTCCTGGTGATCCACCGCCTCGCCGCAAACCAGATACCCGCCTCGCCGATTCAAGACGGTCGCCAAGCCGAACCGCACCACCGGATGATCCTCAACTATCAAAATCCGTTTGGCGTTTTCTGGCTTATTAAGAGATGAATTTTTGTTCATGTTTGGATTCCGGTCCCTTTCCAAACTTGTGGCTCTCATTAAAACACACAAAACCGCAATCCGTCCATAGTGGGAATTGCTATTTAAAGCAACGACGAAATACTACATGAATCCTGATTTCGACTAGAAATAAATAGCAACTTTGAGCGACAGACACGCGCCGGGGCGTGCGCTAGTGCAGTTGTTGCAACGCGCTCAACTCCGCGACGTGTTCCTCCAAAAGTTTTTGATACTGCTTCTTAGACTTGCAAATGGGTTTTACCCTCGTCGGCCACTCTTCGAGTTTGATCTTGGCTCCAGGCCGCACCCGGAAATCCTTCGACTTGATATTTATTTTCATAATTTCATCCTGTTTGCTCAATCCCCCTCCGAAGCCCGTTTCCTTTTGACAGGGCTTCAAAGCCGGAGATGACGTCAAACAATTCCTCGTCAATGCCCGCCTGACGAATACGATGGAAAGTGCCGTGTAGCGTTTCCAGCAATTCGTCTATGTTTTTATCGGCACGTTCCATCGCCGCCAATCGGCTGGCGTTCTCGCTCGCGAGGGATTCTGCGCACGCCCGAAAAAGCGAGATGAAAAGATATTCGCGGATGAGCGCGCGCAGAGTCACCGCGTCGCTGCACATGACTTCGGGCAACATCTTCGTCGGCCAGGGAACTTTGGCCAGGCCTTGCTGCCACTGTGCGTCAAGCGGCAACAAACGCTGGCCAACTGGTTCGTAAAGCGCTCCAGACTTTGGACGGTTATGAAAAATGTAGAGCCTGGCATATTCGCCTTTGGCCCGACGCGCTTCGCTTTCGATTTGAATCTGCCCGACGAGCGGGGTGATGGCCTGGACGGATTTCGGAACGGAAAACAGCCCCATGAGCGGCACGCCCGCGTCGGCCAGCCGCGCATGAACGCGCTCGCCGACCGCCCAGACTTCCGGTTTGCCAGGCAAGGCGGCAAGGGTCTTGACCGCATAATCCGCCACCACATCATTAAACTGTCCCACCAATCCCTGATCGGATCCGAACACGACCGCGCCAATCGCGCCAGCGTCGGCTTGTCCTTTCCGTTTTACGACTGGAGCCACAGGTTTGCTTTCCCGAAAGCACGCGCCCAGTCCCAGCTGCACCGTGCGATAATAATCACCCAACGCACGAACCGACTTGTCATATTGCCCGATGCTCGCAGCGGCCAGGGCCTTCATCGTGCGGACGACCGATTGCAGATCGCCGGCACTGCCGATCTTGCGGGTCAAGCTCGCCGTGGTCTCGCTCATGGCTTCTCCTTGGATTCAACTGTTGCCGCCGGTGTATCTCCGGCCGGCGGTGGCGGTTCAACTTTAGCTTTTGTCCCGGCTTTGTCTTCCGGCTTCGGCTTGGCTTCGGCTTTATTCCCTGGTTTAAGTTCGACCTTTGCAATTCCTTTGGCCTCTGCCTTAACCTCGGGTTTAGGTTCCGGCTTGGGCTGAAATGGCACCAGCGCTTTGCGGGCGATTTCAACCACCGTCTTCTTGTCCTCGTCACTTAATTTTGCAGCGGTTTCGAATCGCGCGCTCACCTCTGCCGGAATCGTCGTCGCCGCCTCGCGCACGGCGTGGACGGCCTCGGTCATCTGTTCGAGCGGCACCGGATCAAACAAACTTGCCGTCAACGCCAGCAGCACAGTGATTTGCGCGGACACGGACACCGGCGAAAATTCTGGCTGTTTGAGACACGCGCGGATGCGCCGGCCATGCTCGATGATTTTGCGGGTGTCGTCATCCAGCCGCGCGCCAAAACGGGCAAAAGTTTCGAGTTCCTCAAACTGCGCATAGGCGAGCTTGAGGTCACCCGCGACGGCGCGGTAAGCCGCCCATTGCGCCTCGCCGCCCACGCGCGAAACGGATTTACCCACATCCACCGCCGGCAGCACGCCCAGTTCAAACAGCGACGGCGAAAGATAAATTTGTCCGTCGGTGATCGAAATTAAATTAGTCGGAATGTAGGCGGAAATATCCTGCGCTTCAGTCTCAATGATCGGCAGCGCGGTGAGCGAGCCGCCGCCGCGCTCTTTGCTTAAATGAGTCGCGCGCTCAAGCATCCGCGAATGAATATAAAAAATGTCGCCGGGAAAAGCTTCGCGACCGGGCGGACGCCGCAGCAACAGGGACAACTCGCGATACGCTTCCGCGTGTTGCGTTAGATTGTCGTAAACAATCAAAACGTCACGTCCTTTTTCCATGAAGTATTCGGCAATGCTCGTCGCTGCGTAAGGTGTGATATATGTCAGACCCGGCGCGTCGTTGCCTTCGGCGACCACGATTACGGTGTAATCCATCGCGCCTTTTTCGCGGAGATTCGCCACGACTTTGGCAACGGCCGAAGCGCGCTGGCCGATGGCGCAATAAACGCAAATCACATTTTTCCCGCGCTGGTTCAAAATGCTGTCGAGCGCAATGGCGGTTTTGCCCGTCTGCCGGTCTCCCAAAATCAATTCACGCTGGCCGCGTCCGATGGGAATCAGCGCATCAATGACCATCAGACCCGTCTGAAGCGGCACCGTGACCGGTGCGCGATCCATGATGGCCGCCGCCGGACGTTCGATGGGCAGGCGTTGGTCCGTTTGCAAAATCCCATGGCCATCCAGCGGTCGACCGAGCGGATCAATTACGCGCCCGAGTAATTCATCGCCGACGGCCACGTCCATGACGCGTCCGGTGCGCTCGACTTCATCGCCCGCGTGCAAATCTTGATACGCGCCGAGCAGCACAACGCCGATTTCGTCCTCGTCCACATTAAACGCGATGCCCAACACACCGCCAGGAAATGTCACCAACTCCTCAAAGCCCACGCCGGGCAGACCGGAAACCTTGGCGATGCCGGTGGCGACGCTGACGACCGTGCCAACTTCGCGCGGCGTGAATTGCGGCGTGAAGGCTCCCAGCCCCTGGCTGATACCTGCAAACGTGCGGTCGAAGACACTCTGCAAATTTTCAGGTGCCGCGTTCATGCGCTCTGGATTGCGGGTTTGTTCACACCAGATCCAGGTGCGGATTTAGGTTCTGGCTTGGGCGCAGTTTCAACTTCGGATTTAACCTCCGGTCGCGGCTCGGACTCGGCTTTAGTTTTACTCTCCGGCTTGGCCTCAGTTTCAGACTCCGGCGCAGGTTCGGGCTTGGCTTCAGCTTTAACTTCAGGTTTGGGCGCAGGCTTTTCGGCGGGCTTTGGTGCTGCTGGTTTAGGCTCAACTTTGACCTCCGGTTTGGCTGCGGCTTTAACTTCCGGTTTCGGATCGGCCTCGGCTGCGGGTCTACTCTCTGGCTTGGCTTCAGTTTTAGCCTCCGGCGCAGAATCTGGTTTGGTTTCAGCTTTTACTTCTGGTTTCGGCGCGGGCTTTTCTTCGGGCTTTGGCGCATCTGGAATAGGCTCATCTTTGACTTCCGGCTTGGGCGCCGGCTTGTCCTTCTCTTTCAGAAGTTCGCCGACACCTTTTTCCAGCGATGATAAATAATCCGCGATAGTCCAGCCGACTTTCTGCCCATTCGCGCTTAGTTCGATTCCACTGACCAAATCCGGCGAAGTCTCGAACCGAATGTGAATTTCCGCCGAAAACGTTTCGTTAAGTGCATTTTGAATCGCTGCGCGTTGCGCTTCAGGCAGGTCAAAAGTGCTGCGAATTAGCGCCGGCTCGGAATTTTTCTTCAGCGCTTCGCCAAGCACATTCTTCGCTTGGCTATTCAACTCTCGCAAGCGTCGGTCAAACACCTCACCCATCCGCTCTTCCAGACTCGTCGTGGCCAGATCGGTCAGCGCCTTGCGCGTGATGGCAAACACTTCCTTCTGCGTCAAACGACTGATGGCTTGATTCAAATTGCGGGCGTCGTTGACCAGCGATTCCTGCCGCTTGGCGCTCAAGGCATCGGCGGCCTTGCGCGCTTCTTCGAGGAGTCGCAGACGTTCGGCTTTCGCCTCATCCGTCGCCTTGGTCAAAAGCGCGGCGCGCTGCTGATCGAATTCCTCGTTCTTCTTTTGAAACTCGTCGCGTTCCTTTTGAGCTTCGGTCTTTTTTGCATCGGCGTCCGCGAGTTCTTTTGCAATCAGCTTCTCCCGCGCGTCAATGGCGTTGAGGATGGGTTTGTAAAGAAAGCGCTTCATCAGCCACACGAGGATGAGGAAATTCAGCGCCTGCGCACCGATGGTGAACCAGTCGAGCAACATAAAATTATTTTCCCGCCACTTTGGCTGCGCCGGCAATGACGTGGTTCCAGAATGGGTTGGCGAAAATCAGAATCATCGAGACCACGAAGCAGTAGATCGCGATGGATTCGATCATGGCCAACCCCACGAACAAGGTGCGGGTAATCGTGGCGGAAGCGTCGGGTTGTTGCGCCAGCGAGCTCAAGGCGGTGGAGACGGCGCGCCCTTCGCCGAGTGCCGGGCCGATGCTCCCCAGCGCGATGGTCAGGCCGGCGGTGATGATGGAGACGACCGCGATGATTGTAATGCTATCCATAATTTTGTCCTTTGGTTGGTTTGTGAACGTTTCAGTTTTTGATTGCCAGCGCAGGTTTTGGCTTGCGTGTGCGCGTCGCGGCGGCGATGTAAACCGCTGCCAGAATGCTGAAAATGTAGGCTTGCACCATGCCGGTCAGCAGGCCGAGCAACGTCATGACGATCGGAAAAATGAAAGGCGTGATAGTGA
>Ga0181535_10007460_pt1 | contig 10994 bp, 8 predicted proteins | sample PEATcosm2014_Bin_44_FD_119774 | JGI IMG/M metagenome (GOLD analysis project Ga0181535, IMG submission 119774) | Peatland microbial communities from MTU Mesocosm Facility, Houghton, MI, USA - PEATcosm2014_Bin17_30_metaG | ecosystem: Environmental > Terrestrial > Soil > Wetlands > Peat | place...
AGAGGCAGGTGCAGCGCCGCCGGAAGATTCGGCAGGGCGAAGCCGGCCAGGGTGGCGCCGGCGGCGCCGAGGATCACCTGACCCTGCCCTCCGATATCGAAGAGGCCGGCGCGGAAGGCGAGCGCGATGCCCAAGCCCGCCATCATGAGGGGAGTCGTCGAGACGATCGTCTCCGAAAAAGGCCCGAAGGCGATGGCGAAGTCCGAAGCCTTGCCGCTGCGGAAGGCGGCGGCGAAGTCGGCCGGATTCCCGATCGACCCGGCGAAGAGCGAGGCGTAGGCGTTGGCCACCGCGAACCAGGACGCGGCCAGGGCGTGCCCCGGCGCGGCGAAGAATCCCTTCCAGGCCGTCATGACGGTCGGCGTGGCGAGGATGATGATGATGCCGCCGACGACCAGGGCGCTGAAGAAGGCGAGCAGGGTTATGACGGCCGCATTCCCCTTCCGGAAAAAGGCGGAGAGCCTCGCCCAGACGCTCTCGCGCGCGGTTGCTTCGACGCTCACGCGATCGATCCTTTCGGGCTTGGTCCGGCCCCGGCCATCAAGAGGCCGATCTGCTCGCGGGACAGGGACCCGGCCTCGAAGGGGCCGGCCAGCTTGCCACGGTACATGACGAGGATCCGATCGGCGAGGGCGAGCACTTCGTCGAGCTCGGCCGAGATCAGCAGCACCGCATTGCCGCGGTCGCGCGCCTCGACCAGGCGTCGGTGGACGTATTCGATCGAGCCCACGTCCAGCCCGCGCGTCGGCTGCGCGGCGATGATCAGCCGGATCGATCGCGAGAGCTCGCGCGCGACGATGACCTTCTGCTGATTGCCGCCGGACAGGGTCGATGCCGGCACGTCTATGGAGCCCGCCCGGATGTCGAATTCCCGGATTCGCCCCTTCGCGGTCCTCTTGATGACGTCCCAGTCCAAGGCGCCGCCGCGGGAGTAGGGCCTCTCGTCGCAAACGTCGAGGATCAGGTTCTCGCAGATCTTGAAGCCGCCGACCAGACCGTCCCTGACCCGGTCCTCCGGTATGTTCGCGACGCCCGCCCTCAGGACTTTCTTCGGGGCGGCTCCCGCGAAGTCGCGCCCGGCGATCAGGACGGAGCCGCCGATATCCTTCGAAAGGCCCATGATCGCCTCGGCAAGCTCGGTCTGGCCGTTTCCCAGCACTCCGGCGACGGCGACGATCTCGCCGCCACGCACCTCGAAGGAGACGCCGTCTACCGCTATGTGCCCCGTCGCGTCGACCGCGGTCAGGTTCTTCACTTCGAGAACGGCTTCCCGCGGCTTCGAGGCCCCCTTCGCTACGGTCAGCTCTACGCCGCGTCCCACCATCATGGACGCCAGCCGCTCCTCGGTCGTCCCGATCGGGCGAACCGAGCCGACGACCTTCCCGAGCCGGATGACGGTGATCCGGTCGGCGATGGCCTGCACCTCTTTGAGCTTGTGCGTGATGAAAAGGATGGACCGACCCGACTCGCGCAGGGATCGCATGACCGCGAACAGGTCGTCGATTTCCTGGGGCGTGAGGACGGCGGTCGGCTCGTCGAGGATGAGGACCTGAGCATCCCGGGAAAGAGCCTTGACGATCTCGACGCGCTGCTGCTGACCGACGGAAAGATCCCCCACGAGGGCATCGGGGTCGACCTCCAGCCCGAAGCGCCTCGAGAGCTCGCGTATCTCGGAGCGGGCTCTCGCCCTGTCGAGGAAGCCGAGGCGGCGCACGCGCTCGAAGCCCAGCATCACGTTCTCGGCGACGGTAAACGCCGGAATGAGCATGAAGTTCTGATGAACCATGCCGATTCCGGCGCGGATCGCGTCGCCGGGATCCTGGAAGCGGACTGTTTCCCCGTCCAGGAGGATCGCGCCCTCGTCCGGCCTGTACAGCCCGTCGAGGACGTTCATGAGCGTAGTCTTTCCGGCCCCGTTCTCGCCGAGGAGGGCGTGTATCTCGCCCCCCTCGGCGGTAAGATCGATGCGGTCGTTGGCGACCAAGTCGCCGAACCGCTTGGTTATGCCTTTGAGCTCAAGCCGCATCGCGTCGGACTGGCGCTATCACTGGACCGGATAGGACTTCGGATCCACTGAGATCGTCCCGGCGATGACGCCCTGCTTGATCGTCTCGATATCGGACTTCACCTTCGCGGGAATCTTCTTCTCGAAGTCGTGATATGGCGCTATCGCCACCCCGCCGTTCTTCAGGGTTCCGACATAGTTGCCGCCCTGGAAGGTTCCCTGCAGGGCCGCCGTGGCCGCGGTCTTGACCGAAACGGCGATCCCCTTCACGACGCTCGTCAGCAGCAGGCTGCCGTACTGCGGAGCCGAGATATAGCCGTCCGTATCGACCCACTCGAGCCATACGGGGCTCTTCGGAGCCGCCGCGTTGTGCTGCTGGACCGCGGCCGCGGAGCCGAGGCCGACCGAGCCGGCGACGGGAAGGACTATGTCGGCGCCTTGGTTCATGAGCGCCTCGGTTACCGTCTTGCCCTTGGCCTGATTGGTGAAATCGTTCGTGAAGGTGCCGGAGTTGCCCTCGGGGTCCCATCCGAGGGGCTTCACCTTCGCCATCTTCTTCTGGTCATAGTAGCGCACGCCGGCCACGAAGCCGTTCATGAAGATGGTGACCGTCGGTATGTTCATCCCGCCGAAGGTTCCCACTTTGCCGGTCTTGGACATCGCCGCGGCGAGATAGCCGGCCAAGAAGGCGGCTTCGTCGGTCTTGTAAGTCAACGCGAGAATATTGGGAAGCGGAGGATCGTACGAATAGTCCACGATGGCGAATTTCTGGTCGGGATTCGACTTCGCGGCCGCGGCGGTGTCGTCGCCCATCAGGAACCCGACGGTGACGATAATGCCGGCCTTCTTCTGGACGAACTGCTGGATGTTCGGCACGTAGTCGCTCTGGTTCGTCGACTGGAGGTATTGGATCTGTATGCCGGCGGCTTGCGCGTCCTGCAGGCCCTTCCACGCGGACGCGTTGAACGAGCGATCGTCGATGCCGCCGGTATCGGTCACCTCGCCCGCCAGGAAATTCTGGGCGAAGGCCGATGCCGCGCCGAGGATGAAGACCGATAGGAATGCGATGGCGAAAACGGACAGCTTTCTCATGACTCCTCCTTATAATGAGATGAATGTTAGGAATCGATAGGAAAAGTTATGGCACATTCCCGCCCCGTCCCGGGCTCCGGGGCCAGCGCTCGAGCCGGACGACGCCACGCGCGCCTCAATGGCCATCCTCGAACTCCAAAAAACCCTGATAATCCGCTCCTGTGCGGCCTCGCGGCCGACCTGATTGAAGGATATTTCATACGGCCCGCGCTGTCAATCGCGTTGCCATTCGCGACGCCGGCGCCGCCCGCATGCGGTTCCTACTCCGGTAACTCCGAGACAATCGCGATACTCGAACTGGCTCCTATGCGGTCGGCGCCGGCGTCGAGCATCATGATGGCGTCGTGGTAGCTGCGGATGCCTCCCGAAGCCTTGACCTGGAGCTTGTCGCCCACCGTCTTGCGCATAAGGCGAACGTCCTCGGCGCTCGCTCCGCCCGTGCCGAAGCCTGTGCTCGTCTTTACGAAGCGGGCGCCCGCCCTCGCCGCGGTCTCGCATGCCTTCGCCTTCTCCGCGTCGTTGAGGTAGCAGGTCTCTATTATCGCCTTTACCGCCGCGTCGCCCGAAGCCTTGACTACCCCCCTGATGTCCTCCTCGACGGCCCTCCAATCGCCGGACTTGGCCGCCCCGAGATTGATCACCATGTCTATCTCGCGGGCTCCCTGCGAGACGGCGAGGCGCGCCTCGGCCGCCTTGGTCTCGGGAGCGTTCGCGCCGAGGGGGAAGCCGACCACCGAACAGACGAGGATGCCGGAGCCCGATAGCTCCCTCGCGCAGAGCTCGACCCAGCATGGATTCACGCAGACGCTCGCGAAGCCGTATTTGCGCGCCTCGGCGCACAGCTCGCGAACGGACTGCTCCGTCGCGATGGCCTTGAGGAGCGTGTGGTCGATAGTCCTGGCCAGCGTGGCCTTCGTCCATTCCTTCTGCACTGGATCCTCCTTCAAATTTCGAATCGGCGCGCGAGGTACTCCCTGCGCGTCTCGACGAGCTCCCTGAGCTCGTCCAGCATCCGCTCGTCGGCGAGCTCGGCGATCGGGAACACCTGCTTCTCCGTCTCGTCGGTATAGCGCCGGACGAACTCGATATCGGTCACGTAGCCGAGGCTGATCATGTTGGAGATCCGATCGGCGGACTTGAGCACTCTCGCCTTGCTCGAGCCGAAATCGCGGATGCGCGCCAGGAACTCGGCTTTCGTCTCGATCGGCCTGCGGGTCACTTCGAGCACCAGCTTGAATACCTCGGCCGACTCCTCGTCTATTTCGAGTATGCGGTCGCGGTCGAAGCCCGGCACGTCTTCGATGAGGTCGTGGATCACCGAGGCCTTGAGAAGCACGGAATCTATGTAGCCGTAATCGATGAGGATCCCGAAGGTGTCTATCTGATGGCGGAACATGTTGCCGCCCGAGCGCCTGCGGTTGCCGATCAGGGCGGTCGCCAGCTGCATATAGGGCGCGAGGTGCATCGACTTGAGGCGGAGCATGTCGTCCACGTCCATGCCGATCGCCCTTTCGCCCTCGCCGTCCGCGCCTTCGCCGGATTCGAGATTGCGAGACTCGAGATCGCGACCGCGAGAATCGCGACCGCGAGAATCGCGACCGCCCTTTTGCGTCACGAGAGCTCCTCGAGGTATTGCCGGTACTTGCCCGCTCGGCGTTCCGCCTCCTCGAGCTTTTCGCGCTCCTTGGCCACGACCTCCGCGGGAGCGGAGCCCGTGAAGCCCGCGTTCGCGAGCTTGGCGCGCGCGCGCGCGGCATACTGCTCGTCCTTCTCCGCGTCCTTTCGGAGCTTCTCGAGGAGCCTGCCGGAATCCACGGACTCCTTGATGAACGCGTAGGCCTCAAAGCCCCTGCCGACCATGGCGACGGCCCCCTCCGGCCGCGATGCCGCCCTCTCGGGCGACGTCCCTCCGGCCAGGAGTCCTATGAGGGAGCCCGATTCCTCGAGGAAGGAAGCGGCCTCGAAGCCGGGCTCGAAGCGCAGGGCGAGGCGGACCTTGGCCTCGGGCGGGACGCCGAACTCCGCCCGGAGGGAGCGGGTAAGGCGGACCAGTTCGCGCAGCGCCTCGAAGCGGGCGTCGAGAGCGGGGTCGGAGGCCCCGGAGCCGCGGACCGAAGGCTCGGGATAGGGCCGCGTCATGAGCATGTCGCCGGTCCTTCCGGGCAGCTTCTGGAATATCTCCTCGGTGACGAAGGGCAGCAGCGGGTGCAGGAGCGCGAGCGACTCCTCGAGGACCGCCACGAGCACCGATACGGCCCTGTCCTTCTCGAGCGGGTCGCTCGAGCGGAACGACAGCTTCGTAGCCTCGAGATACCAGTCGCAGAGGTCGTTCCAGAAATACTCGTAGGCCGCGGAGGCCGCATCGTTGTAGCGGTACGAGGCGAGGGCCTCGCGGATCGAGGCGGAGGCCGCGCCCAGGCGGCCGTAGACCCATCGGTCTATGTCCCGCAGCTCGGGGCTTTCCTGAAGCTCCCTTCCGTCGAGATTCATCAGGATGTAGCGGCTCGCGTTCCAGACCTTGTTCGCGAATTTGGAGCCGAGCTTGAAGTCGTCCTTGTCGATGAGGATGTCCTGCGAGGACGTGAAGAGGAAGGCGAGCGTGAACTTGAGCGCGTCCGCACCGTAGAGGTCGACGATCTCGAGGGGATCGATGCCGTTCCCGAGGGACTTGGACATCTTGCGCCCCTGCTTGTCGCGCACGAGGGTCGTCAGATTGACGTCGCGGAAGGGCGATCGCCCCATGAATTCCATGCCGGCCATGATCATCCGGGCGACCCAGAAGAAGATTATGTCGTAGCCGGTGACCAGGGTCGTGGTAGGGTAGTATTTGCGGAGGTCGGCCGTGTCCTTGGGCCAGCCGAGGGTGCTGAAAGGCCAGAGCCAGCTCGAGAACCAGGTGTCGAGGACGTCCTCGTCCTGGACGAGCTCGGTGGAGCCGCAGAAGGGGCAGACGGTCGGATCCTCGCGGGCGACCACGTACTTGCCGCAATGCGCGCAGTGCCAGGCGGGGACGCGGTGCCCCCACCAGAGCTGGCGGCTGATGCACCAGTCCCTGATGTTCGTGAGCCAGTGCTCGTAGGTATTTTCCCAGCGCTGCGGGAAGAAGCGCACCTCCCCGTCCCTCCAAGCCTTGAGCGCCTTGTCGGCGAGGGGCTTCATGCGCACGAACCACTGCTCGGAGAGATAGGGCTCGACGATGGTGCGGCAGCGGTAGCAGTGCCCCACGGAGTGGGTGATCGGCTTCTCGGCGACGTAGAGGCCCGCCGCCTTCAGGTCCTCGACCACGAGCTTGCGCGCTTCCTCGGCCTTCATGCCGCGATATTTCGCCGGGACGGCGTCGCCGAGGCTGCCGTCGGGGTTGAGGATGTTGATCTGCTCCAGGCCGTGGCGCTTCCCGACCTCGAAGTCGTTGGGATCGTGGGCGGGCGTGATCTTCACGAGGCCGGTCCCGAACTCGCGGTCGACGTAGGCGTCGGCGACGATCGGGACGAGGCGGCCCGCGAGGGGCAGCCTGGCCTTCCGCCCGACGAGGCCCCTGTAGCGCTCATCGTCCGGGTGGCAGGCGACCGCCGTGTCGCCGAGCAGAGTCTCAGGCCGCGTGGTCGCGATCTCGATGAAGTCCCTGCCGTCGATCTGCGCTCCCGGCTCGAGAGGGTAGCGGATATAGTGCATCGCGCCGGCCTCGTCCTCGTGCTCGACTTCGTCGTCCGAGAGGGCGGTGCCGCAGGACGTGCACCAGTTGACCAGGTACTTGCCCTTGTACACGAGGCCGCGCTCGTAGAGGGTGACGAAGACCTCGCGAACCGCCTTCGAGAGGCCCTCGTCGAAGGTGAAGCGCTCTCGGCTCCAGTCGCAGGAGGAGCCGATCTTCTCGAGCTGCTTCTTGATTATGGCGTGGTGCTCCCTCGTGACCTTCCAAGTCTCCTCGACGAATTTCTCGCGGCCGAGCTCGCGGCGATCGATGCCCTCCTCGCGCAGCTTCTTCTCGACGACGTGCTGCGTGGCTATGCCTGCGTGATCGGTACCGGGCACCCAGAGCGTGGGTTCGCCGAGCATGCGATGGAAGCGTACGAGGATATCCTGGAGCGAGTTGTTGAGCCCATGGCCCATGTGCAGGACCCCCGTGACGTTAGGGGGCGGTATCACGACGACGAAGGGCTTCTTGCCGGGCAGCCCGGCCGGCTGGAACAAACCTTTGCCCAGCCACGCATCGTAGATGCGGTCTTCGAAGCTCTTCGGATCGTAGGCTTTGGCAAGCTCGATCGCTTTCATCGCGGGATCCTCCGTCGCGCTGCGCTGATGCGGCGCCGCGTGGCGACGGCGCAACGGACAGCGTAGCAGAAAAGGAGGGAAAAAGGAAAGGCCCTCTATTTCCGCCGCTCGAGCCTCACGACCTCGACCTTCCCTTCGAGCAGGCGCGCGAACTCCTTCGCGTCCGCCTCGCTCCCCTCGTAAAGGCCGAAATGGACGGGTACCGCGATCCTGGCCTTCACGTCCAGGGCCGCCTGGGCCGCTTCGGCCACGGAGCCCATCGTGTAGGTCTGTCCGAGGGGTAGGAAGGCGACGTCGCAGCTTATGCCCTTCATCTCCGGGATGCGCTCGGTATCGCCCGCGTCGTAGAGGCGGAGCCCGCCGGCCGACAGGATGAAGCCGCAATAACCTGCCGACTTGGGGTGGCGCTGCGCCTTCACGACATTGTACGCGGGTACCGCCTCGATCGCGAGCTCGCCCAGGCTCCTCCTGTCGCCGGGCCTGATGCGCTCGAATGCGGAGCCGTCGAAGCCGACGAGTATCCGAGTCGCCGGTCCGGAAAGCCTCGCGACGTCCGCGGGCGAATAGTGGTCGCCGTGATCGTGCGTGATGAGGATGAGGTCGGCCTTCTCGGCCGCGGGGACTTTCACCGGATCGAGCCAGACGATCCTGCCCCCCAGCTGGATCCGCAGGCCGCTCTGGCCGTACCACCGGACGATCCTCGGGAGATCGTCCGGCCCGAAGGCGATCGGATGAGCCGCGGCGAGGGCGGCGGCCGTCGAGAGGGCGATCTGGCGCCTGGACATACTGCCTCCTGGGGGAGAGCTCCCCCGGATAAGGATATACCGCTCTCCATCGACCGGTCAAATGCCCGGGCGGCGAGGCGCTATTGACTAACGTGCGCGGATTGGGTATTTATTGGTCAAATACGTTTCCGTATAATTCGTTTTCGTATTATTTGATTCCGAAAGAAGGCCTGATCGTGAAAGAAATCGATATGATCGAACTAATCAGCAACATCGCGCGGAAGGTCGCGAAGAACGTCGGTCATATCGCCGCGGACGTCGGCCTGTCGACGACCGAGGCGCTCGCGCTTTGGAAGCTCCGCAAGGGTCCCTGCAAGGCCTCGGAGATCGCGGACGGACTCGGGCTTTCGCCGAGCACGATAACCGGGATACTCGACCGACTGGAGGCAGGAGGCTGGATATCGCGCGAAGCCGATCCGGTGGACCGCCGCGCGGTCAACATCGGCCCGACGAAGAAGCTGACGGAATTCCTCAAGGGAGCCAAGCGCACCGTATCCAAAAGCCTCGAGCGGACTCTCGGCGACCTGCCCCCCGATCTCATCGGCAGGCTATGCGCCGACCTCTCCCGGGTCCTGGCGCTCCTCGAGGCCGAAGACGGGGCCAAGCGATGAGCGATACGGGTCCCCAGGCGCATTGGCTGGCTCCCGTCCTCGTGGCCCTCATCGGGGCCTTCATGTCCATCCTGGACTCGAGCATCGTCAACGTGGCGATCCCGACCATAATGAACGTGTTCAACGCCTCCACGGACTCGGTCCAATGGGTCTCGACGGTCTATATGCTCGCCCTTGGCGTCATCGTGCCACTTTCGGGCTGGCTCGGAGACAAGCTCGGCTACAAGAAGCTGTACATCATCTCGATGGCGGTGTTCGTCGGCGGCTCCCTCCTGTGCGGCGTCTCGTGGAGCCTGAACTCCCTCATCGCCGCCCGCGTGATCCAGGCCTTCGGCGGCGGCATGATAATGCCCACGACCATGGCGATGATTTACCGCATGGTGCCGCGCGACAAGATAGGAGGCGGGATGGGGCTGTTCGGCATGGCCCTCCTCGTCGCCCCGGCCCTGGGGCCCACCATAGGCGGCTACCTCGTCGAGTACGTCGACTGGCGGTGGATCTTCACGATCAACCTGCCCATCGGCGCGGTGGGCATCCTGTTCTCCGTCCTCATCCTGCCCGAGTTCCAGTCGAAGCATCCGGGCAAGCTCGACCTCGCGGGGGCGGCGAGCTCGGCCTCGATGCTGTTCTGCCTCCTCCTGGCATTGAGCAAGGGCCAGGAGTGGGGCTGGCTCGACGAGCGGACGATCCTCCTCTTCGCGATCTCCTTCTTCTCGTTCGTCCTGTTCATCTACCTCGAGATGAGCTCCGAGAATCCCCTTCTCGAGCTGAGGGTATTCAAGTACCTCTCCTTCACGATGGCCAACCTTCTCGTGATCGTGACGACCGTGGGCATGTACGCGGGCATGTTCTATCTCCCCCTCTTCCTTCAAAGCGTGAGGGGCATGGGAGCGATGGAGACCGGACTCCTCATGATGCCGGGCGCCCTCTTCTCCGGCCTGTTGATGCCGGTGACGGGCAAGCTCTTCGACAAGATCGGGCCGAGGCCGCTCGCATTGTTCGGCGTGGCCCTCCTCGCGTTCCTCACGTACCAGTTCCGCGACCTCAACCTCGCCACCGCGACTTCCACGATCACCCTCTGGGTGCTGCTGCGGGGAGGCGTGATGGCCTTCGCCAACATGCCCGCGCAGACCGCGGCCCTGGTGGACATCCCGACGGAGCTCGTCGGCCGGGCCTCGGCCATAACCAACATCATCAGCAGGGTCTCGAGCTCCTTCGGTCTCGCCGTCCTCACTTCCCTGCTCACCGCCAGGCAGGCCTACCACTCGGCGCGCTACGCCTGGTCGGTCACGGCGTCCGACCCGATCGTAGGCGGCGCCCTCGCCGCCGCCTCGAAAGCCATAGGAGGCGGAATGCGCGGGGCTTCCGGCGCCCTCCTCTGGATTCAGGGCCAGATAGCGAGACTTTCCTTCGTGGGCGCCGTCGACGACGTCTTCGTCGCGGCTGCGGCGTTCACCGTCGTCGCCCTCGTGCCGGCCTTCTTCCTGAAGCGCGCCAAGGGAGGGTCGGGAGGCATGGGGCGCGCCGCATCCATGGCGGAATAGCGGAACCAGTCCGGCAATTACCCTGGGCGGAGGAGCGCGTTGCGCGACACCATCCGGCCGGGGATCGATATACATCGAGAGGTCGACCCATGCAGAGGAATAAGATCATCATCGCGATCCTCGCGATCGCCGCGATCGCCATACTGAGTATAGTCGGCTATTACACCTACGAGGCGAGTCGCTACGTATATACCGACGACGCGCGCGTCGCCTCCAACGTGGTTTCCGTCACCCCGGAGATACCCGGCAAGATTCTCGAATGGCGGGTAAGGGAGGGCGACGAGGTCGAAGCGGGCGAGCTTCTGGGCAGGCAGGATCTCGGCGCGGCCCTGACCTCGGGGAACCTGAGTCCCCAGACGCTGGGCGCCGTGGCGGGCGTCTACGCGGAGAAGGCCTCGATAAAGGCGCCCATCGCCGGGCAGGTCATACAGTCGAACGCGGTGGTCGGAGAGATGGCCGCGCCCGGCATGTCGCTCGCGGTCCTGGCCGACGTCAAGGGACTGTACGTCGAGGCCAATATAAAGGAAGGCGACATCGCGAGGGTCAGGATCGGCCAGGACGTGGCGATCTCGATCGACGCCTTCCGCGGCAGGACCTTCGCGGGCCGCGTCGACAGCATCGGCCGCGCGACGTCGTCCACCTTCTCCCTCCTGGCCGCGCAGAGCGGCGGCGGGAACTATACGAA
>Ga0181535_10007461_pt1 | contig 10993 bp, 9 predicted proteins | sample PEATcosm2014_Bin_44_FD_119774 | JGI IMG/M metagenome (GOLD analysis project Ga0181535, IMG submission 119774) | Peatland microbial communities from MTU Mesocosm Facility, Houghton, MI, USA - PEATcosm2014_Bin17_30_metaG | ecosystem: Environmental > Terrestrial > Soil > Wetlands > Peat | place...
CGCTCGATCCGAATTGTGGATGGACACGCGGCAAAGCAGACGTCGTGTACATCGCGGACGCGTTCGAAGTGATGGCGAGAGTGAATGAGTTGCTAGAAGCCACGAGAGGCAAGTAGCCGGCAACTTTAGCTTGCGGCCATTCGCTCCGGTTCTTCGATCGTGGCATACCGCTCAAAGTTCTCCGTTTTGATTCCAACTTCTTCCTGCCTGCGCTCGGGAAAAAGAGTTTGCCGAGAGCTCAAAACGTGTCAACGGATTGGTCAGTAGGAGAATGTAGCGAAATCAATCACTTTCGCTTGTGACTTAACACCAACGTGTGATGGAGACATCGTTCGCATTTTAGTAGATTTACTTTGTCCAAAGTGGTCAAGTTTGACCGGATAAAGCAGCCGAACTGGGGCCTGATAAGAAAAGCATTTCTGTTTCTGGGCACCCCGAAGCTGGCGCGAGGCGGGAGCCTGTTGTGCCCCGATTTCGCAAAGATTGGAAGATTCTCGTGGAAGTGGCGGCTTCGGAATACAGTTCCACCAATGACCTTTTGGGTAGCTGCATGCCCGCAGCGGTTGTCTGCAACCGCCATCCCGACTCCTGGGCGGCATACGGGCGTTTCATTTTCCATTCCGTCAGCACCAGATGTTCGCGACAAGTTGAAACGATCGATGAAGGGTTGCGCCTTTTTCGCCGCCCCGTGTGGCGTCACGACCCTGCGGTGGTTTGCGCATTTCGAGACTGCGCCTCGCGCGGCGACTCGATTTGGACAACAGCCGAGCAGACGTTAACGCAGTTGGCAGAGCGCAGCCATGTCGACCACCTGAACGTTTATGTGGCGGGAACGGTGCCTGATGAGGACCAGGGCGACTTCGCCCTCCATCCCGTGCTCGACGGCAAATACGTCGGCATGGCGATTCCTTACCAAACCCGTGACATTCTCGAGTTTCCCTCGACCTTCGAAGAGTTCCTGAAAAGCCTTGGGCCGAACAACCGCCGGCACATGAAAGCGCGGAGAAGCAAGGCACAAAAAGCCGGCATTCAGTTCGTCCTCAGGCGGCATCCGGTTACAACGTTCGCCGAGCGCTCCGAGTTGGGCCAGCGGTCGCGGCCCAAGCCCTATGGTCCGAAGAAACTCGATCTGTGGGATGCTTACGCGCAGGCCCAACCCGGTTTCTTCCAGTGCGCGCTGCGCGGCCCGCAAGGCGCCGCGCTGAGCTGCTGCACCGGCTTTGTCGAGGGTGATACGGCCCTCATGATGTATCAGCTCAACGACAATAGCTATCCAGAGCTCGGTCTCACGATGACCCTGCGCGGGTTCCTCATCGAGCATTGCATCAGCGCGGGCCTTCGCCGCATCGTTCTTCCCATGGGCATCTCCGGTCACTTGGAGCATGCCGCTACGACGAATCCCATCGCCCAGGTGCTGTTCGTAAAGAGCTCGCTGACGTCGGTTGCCAAGGCGGTTCTCATGCGCCGCTTCGCCCCGGAATCGAACCAAGCGATTATGGCGGCCAAACCTGGATTCGTTGCACAGGCCTTCTCATTTCACCGCCTCGCAGTTCACTCTCTCCAAACCAAGGTCTCCTGAGCCTTCTCCACATTTAGCAAGGAACGCGAAAACCTGCAGCGCGTGCGCAAGGTGCTGCCGGTTTCCAAGCGCCAGGTTCAATCCGTATGCTGTGTTTCAAGTCCATCGCTTCTCCTCTGCTGCTTTCCTTTGCGGCTTGCGAAGCCCGGAAGCTGTGAGCCGCCGCGAAGGGTTGTGAAGGATCAAATCCCTCATTTCCCGCACCCCGCGCGATTCACAGCGGGCTGAATTCGCTGTGGTAGGTTGGAAGGTTGGAGCGCGAAACGCCATGAAGCCGATTACCGAGTTCATCAAGCATCATTACCGTCATTTCAATGCCGCGGCGCTAGTGGATGCGGCCGAGGCCTACAACAAGCTGCTGGCAGATGGCGGCAAGATGTTTGTAACCATCGCCGGGGCGATGAGCACGGCGGAGCTGGGGCTGTCGTTGGCCGAAATGATCCGGCAGGACAAGATTCACGGGATCTGCTGCACGGGTGCGAATCTGGAAGAAGACGTGTTTAACCTGGTGGCGCACAACTTTTATGAGCGCGTGCCTGGCTACCGCGACCTGACGCCGGCCGACGAGGCAGCGCTGCTGGCGCGGCACATGAACCGCGTGACGGATACGTGCATTCCCGAAATGGAGGCGATGCGGCGGATCGAGAACGAAGTGCTGGCGGAGTGGGTGAAGGCGGACAAAGCCGGCGAGCGGTGGTTTCCGCACCAGTTTATGTACAAGATTCTTTTGTCGGGCGTGCTCAAGAAAAGCTATCAGATCGATCCGAAAGACAGTTGGCTGCTGGCGGCGGCCGAAAAAAACCTGCCAATGTTCGTGCCGGGGTGGGAGGACGCGACGCTGGGGAATATGTATGCGGGACATTGCATCACTGGCGACGTGAAGAAGGTGCACACGGTGCGGACCGGCATCGAGTACATGATGGAGTTGGCGGAGTGGTACACGGAGACGACGAAGAAGTCGCCGCTGGGGTTCTTCCAGATTGGCGGAGGGATCGCGGGAGACTTTCCGATTTGCGTGGTGCCGATGCTGCACCAGGATTTGCAGCGCGACCATGTGCCGCTGTGGGCATACTTCTGCCAGATTTCGGATTCGACGACGAGCTATGGATCGTACTCGGGCGCAGTGCCGAACGAGAAAATCACATGGGGCAAGCTGGGAGAGAAGACGCCGAAGTTCATTATCGAGAGCGACGCGAGCATCGTGGCGCCGCTGGTGTTTGCGTATGTACTGGGGTGGTAGAAGTGCAGGGACTCGCGACGTATGGACTTAGGGGGCAAGAGATCAGAGAACAGAGACCAAAGATCGGGATGGGGAAGTGGGCGGTGCTGGGAGCCGTAGCGGCGAGCCGGGTGCTGGCAGTGGCCGGGGCGACGCAGGCCAACGCTCAGGACGGCGGAGCGTGGATTGCGGCGAGCACGAATGCCACGTCGATCACGAACAACATTGCGATTTCAAAAGACAGACTGTCGATCGACTATCTGACGTTTCCGCTGGCGCCGATCCGGACGTTGAAGCCCGTAGAGGTGAGCGCTGTGTTCGACGCGGACGTGAACGCGGGGATCAGTGGAACGCTTTACAAGCTGAGGATCCCAGCGAATACGCGGTTTCTGCACAAAAGTTCTTTGTGCGGGGACCAGGACACGCAATGGATGGCGACATACGTTACAGGGCACACGCTCAAAGTGGCGTTTTTTTCAGGCGACGATATGCCGGTGTTCACATTCGATGCGATCTCGAATTCGACGGCGCTGTGCGGGACATTTGCGTACTCGCGGTGAGGCAGTGTTCAGTGTTCAGTTGTCAGTCCGTCGTGCTGTGTTGACCGTTGTGGATCACCGCGATGCAAAAGCGGGGCCGGGGAGAGGGCGCACGGGGAACTTGAGCAAGCTGGATATCTGGATTCTTCGGGCCTAGTTATCAGGCAAGACTGCGAAGGAGCCGTTGATCTCGCGCCCGCCGACGCCTTCAAACGCGGGTTGAACCAATTGAGGCAAACCGATCTCCCACTTTGGCCCTTCGAGCTCCGGCATGGGGCGCGCCTGGAATAGCTTCTTGCATTGACGAGCGGTCCAACGGGCCCATCGCTTCGACTTTTTCCGGCGAGCGCTGTCAGTGGAGATGCCGGTGCCTGCGTACATTTGCCGATAGAGCTTGGAGAGGAAGATGAATCCGAGGCGGGCGCGCAGAGTCGGAGTGCAGGCGGAACGTTCCCAGATGGCTCCCCAAGTGTAGAACCGGTCCCAGACTTTTTGCGTACGCTCGCGAATCTCGTCGGAGCTCATGGTGGGATGCGGCGTAAACATTTTGGGCCGCACTTCGGTGGGAATCATCCAGTAGCGCGTGATGGGCACGCCGCCCACGATCATGGGATCAACGGCCTGTTCCTTTTCCCAGCGGCCGAAGTCGACTGTGCCGGGAAACGGAGTCATCATGACAAATTGGGCGAATGTGACACCGGCCTTGATCGCCATCTCGACCGTGGCGGTGAAGGTGGCCGGCCGGTCGGTGGGAAGACCGAAGATGAACGAGCCGAGGACGTGAACGCCGTGCTGCTTGAAGGTCTGCAGCTGTTTGGCGAGGGCTTCGCCGGAGTAGTTCCAGTCCTTATATACCGCCTTCAATCCCTCGGGAGTGACTGCTTCGACGCCAACGAGCGCACCCTTGATGTTGGCCTTGCGCATGGCGTCAAGATAGCTTCCGTCTTCGCCCGCTTCCATCGTCATTTGGGTGAAGAACACCATGTCTTTGGGCAGCTTGGCCAGTTCTTCCATGAGCTGGAGGCGCTCATTGCGAATGGCAGTGAGCTCGTCGACCCTGGCCGTGTTGCCCTGCTCGCGGGCCAAGCGCAGATCGGTAAAGGTGACAGGGTAGAAATTGTCGTCGGCGAGAGCGATGAAGCGAAATCCGAGGCGGCGCAGCGCGATAATTTCGTCGACAACATTCTGGAACTTCCGCTGGCGGGGCTTCTGCCCATCAGTGCGCCAGACACTGCAAAAGGAGCAGTGCTTGGGGCAGCCGCGAATGGTTTGCACCGATGCCCACATGTATTTTTCGGGATCCATGAGGTCCCAGCGCGCGGAGAGGAATTCGCTGCCTTCGATGCGGCCGCCCTCGTAGACCTTCTCGGGCTTTCCGGCGACGCAATCGGTGACGACTCTGCCCCAGGCAAGATCGCCGTCGCCTTTGACGACGGCGTGAGCTTCTCCACAATCGAGGGCTTCTTCAGGAAAGAGAGTGGCGTGAATGCCGCCATAGACTACCCAGGCGCCCCGAGTGCGAGCCATGCGTCCGACCGCATAACCGCGCAGGGCATTGCCTGTGTGCACGCTGATGCCAACAATGTCGCCGGGCTCAATGGACTCGGGCACGATTTGCTCGAGAGACTCATCAACGAGTACGGGATCTCCGACAGAACGCGGAGTGGCTGCTGCAAGCACGAAGAGCCAACGCGGTGTGATGACCGCGGTGCCAAAGGAATTGTCGCTGGGATTGACCAGATGGACGCGCAATCGGTCCCAACCTTTCGTCGTACTGGTACGGTTGGCCTCAAAGCGATTGCGGGGTTACCGAAATGCGAGGGCGATGATGGAAAGCGGCATCTCAACCAAGAAGATGCCTCGCTGAAGTTCGAAACCGGCAAAATGCCCAGAAAAACGATTGTGCGTTCGTTGCTCGAATAGGGTGAATCGACCGAAAAGGCCCTTGCCAGTATTGCCGTCAGCGCAGGATTTTTCCCGGAGAATTACTTCCCCTAACAAGTTTCGCTCATCGTACAGGTCTATCGCGGGAGAAAGTGGTCAATATTGACCACTTTTGGCCAGAATGAACAAAAAGTAATGGAAAGACGGAGGAATTGAGTGCCGCGAGGCCTTATCCGACACGAGAACACTCCTCGACGGGGATGGCAACCTGCTCGACGATTTCGAGGCCGAAGCCCTCGAGGGCGGGGATGTGCATGGGGGTGTTGGAGAGCAGGCGGATGCGCTGGATTCCCAAATCGGATAGGATTTGGCCGCCCAAGCCGATGGCGCGAAGGATGCGGCCGGAACGGGCCTGAGAACCTTCGCGGGCGCGCAGCTCCTGATGGAGGATGAGACGACCGGTCTCCTGCGGAGTAGCAGCGGCGGGGACTGCGGAGCCTTCGGGGCTGAAAGAAGCGGCGGGAGTATGGTCGATGGCGAAGCCACGCGAGGTGTTGTGGAGATAGAGGATGACGCCGCAGCCGGCTTCGGCAATGATGCGCATGGACTGATCGAGAATCTCGCGGCAGTGGCAGTCAGCGGCGAAGACATCGCCGGCGGTGCAGCGGGTGTGGACGCGGACCAGGACGGGATGCGGACAGACGGGGCGCGGGTCTGATGAGGCTATGGCGGCTGCGCCGTTGAGGGCGTTCAGCGCGTCCGGAATCGGCGCAGCGGGGCCTAGGTGGAGGGCGTGGCAATCGGGGCAGAGGTCGCCGCGGATGAGGGCGATGTGGCTTTCGCCGCCCTGGACCTGGCTCTCATAGGCGATCATGCGGAACTCGCCGTAGCGGGTATGGATGCGGGATTCGCCGGCGCGGACGATGTAGCGCTCGTTGCGGAGGCGGTAACGAATGAGCTCGGCGACGGTGATCATGCGAAGGCCGTGCTGACGGCAGAAGGGGATGAGGTCGGGAATGCGGGCCATTTCGCCGTCGTCGCGCATGATTTCGCAGATGACTCCGGCGGGGGTGAGGCCGGCGAGGCGGGCAAGGTCGACTGAGGCCTCGGTTTGACCGGCACGGACGAGGACGCCGCCGCGGCGAGCTCGAAGCGGGAAGACGTGGCCGGGACGGACGAGGTCGGCAGAAGTGGCGGCGGGATCAATGGCGACGCGGATGGTGTGGGCTCGGTCGGCAGCGGAGATGCCGGTGGTGACGCCTTCGCGGGCCTCGATGGTCTCAGTGAAGGCGGTGCCGAAGCGGGAGGAGTTCTGTTGCGTCATGGGGAAGAGACGCAGGTGATCGGCACGCTCCTCGGTGAGGGTGAGGCAGATGAGGCCTCGGCCGTAACGGGCCATGAAATTGATGGCTTCTGGTGTGACGTGCTCGGCGGCCAGGGTGAGATCGCCCTCGTTCTCGCGGTCCTCGTCGTCAACCACAACGACCATGCGGCCGGCCTGGACTTCGGATACGGCGCCGGGAACGTCGGTGAAGGGCGGTTCGGGGGTGCGGGAGGACTGGGGCATGTGCTGACGTTATTTTCGCATGATGTGGAATGCGGGTCCTTCTTGTCCTGAATTGAAGTGAATACTTTCCGATGTCCCCGAGTACGAGGAATCTCCACCCCACGGACCAAGACCTGTCCGCGGGGACCCTGGGGGGCCTGGGGCACCCATCGTGGTGCGTGAGAGAGAAGTCGTGGGCAGCAAAAACGCCGCCCGAAGGCGGCGTCTTTGTTTGAGCTGGCGAAAGTGCTACAACGTCGATTCAATCTCAAATCCCCATGCCTCAAGAAGGGCCTCAGGGATGTACTTGGAGTTCTTGTTACGGCGCGCCCACTCGCGGAGGCGGGTAGACCGGATGTACTGGTCCGGGGGCAGCTTGAACTCCTTGGTAATCTGCTCAAAAGACGTAACTGTGGGCACAACTGGGCCGATGGGCTCCGGCTTGCCCCAATTCGGATTTCCACGACGCTTTGCCATTGATTTGTTTGTCCTTATCCTTAGAAAGGAGTGTTTTTCTCGACTCAACCTCGGACGTGGCTGGGGATGCGAAAGGACCCGAGGAACGTACATTCTCATTCTAGGGGTTTTTCGTTGAAAAATCAATAGGAAAGGGCTTTTTGGCGCGCGGTAAGACGCGGGCAGATTCACTTATATTCTATTTAGAATAAACGGTTTAGCTGAAACGCCCCGGATTCCCACAAGAAGGGCGCAGTTTGATGTGATGGGCGACGCTGGCGGCAATGGGGATGGGAGTGGCACGATAGTCCTATGAGGACGTTCTGGCGCGTAATTGCAGCGATTTTGGTGCTTTTGGGAGGGGTAACGATGAGCCGCGGCGTGGAGTTGACGGTTAGCCGCGACGCCCTGGAGCGGACGCTGAAGCAGCAACTCTTCAGCGGCCCGGACGGCCGGTACTACCTGAAGGGCAATGCCCACTCAGCGTGCTTTATTTCGACTGAGGATCCGCAGTTGAGATTCGAGCAGGACAGGATCGTGGTGCGGGTGAAAACCAGGGCGCGGCTGGGAGTGGGCGGCGCGTGCCTGGGAGTGACGGTGACACTGCCGGCGGAAGTGTCGATGGAGCCGGATGCCGAGGGGGAGACGATCGGATTTCGCGACGCGCAGCTGGACAAGGTGTCGGACCGGAAGGAGATCAACTTTGTGCTGGCGCCTTTTTTGCGGGGCCAGGTGCCGAAGAGCATGAAGGTGAATGCGGCGGACCTTTTGCGCGCAGCGCTGGCTGGGTCCACGGCAACTTCCGGGTACAAAGTGAGCCTGGGGCGGTTGAAAATTCTCTCGATTCAAATTGTCGGCGACAAGCTGGTGGTGGAAGCGGACGGCGATCTGAGCGTGGAGTGACATGCACGGCGCGAAGCCAAAACGCGCTGCGGGCCGCGTGTGTTAGATTTTCAACCGGCGGGCGAACCCGATTGATCGCCCGGGCAAAACCGATCCAACAACCACACTCCATCCTCCGCAAAGGAACCTAAAGCCATGCAACTGACCCGAAGAGATTTTGCACGATTCGGCGCGCTGGGCCTCGCGGCCCGATTCGCGCCCGCGCTCAACGCCCAGAACCCAACTCGCAAGACCGGCTACGCGATCATCGGAATCGGCCGCATCGCTTACCACTTTTTGGCCGGCGCACAAAACGCCACGAATTCCAGTGTGACTGGTCTGGTGAGCGGGCACCGCGACAAGGCGGACAGGGTCGCGGCGCAGTATGGCGTGCCTGCGGAGTCCATTTACAGCTACGAGAACTTTGACGAGATTGCGCACAACCCGAACATCGACGCCGTCTATGTGGCGCTGCCTAACTCGATGCACGCGGAGTACACCATTCGCGCGGCAAAGGCGGGCAAGCACGTGCTGTGCGAGAAGCCGATGTGCACTTCCGTCGCCGATGCCGAAGCGATGATCGCGGCTTGCAAGGCAGCCAACGTGAAGCTCATGATTGCTTACCGCTGCCACTACGAGCCATTTCACCTGCGGGCGATCCAGATGATCCGCGACGGCAAAGTCGGCAATGTACAAGAGATCTCCAGCTGCTTCGGCTTCAATATCGCGCCCGGCGAGTGGCGGCTAAACAAGAAACTGGCTGGCGGCGGCCCGCTCTACGACGTTGGCATCTATTCGCTGAATGCGTCCCGCTACCTTACTGGCGAGGAACCGGCGAAAATCACCGCGGTGGCGTCGACGATCGACCACGATGGCCGCTTCAACGAAGTGGAAGAGAACGTCGCGTGGACCACGATTTTCCCGTCTGGAATTGTAGCGAGCTGCTCCACAAGCTACGGAGCCAACACTGACGGCTACTTCAAGGTTTACGGATCCAAGGGCTGGCTCGCTCTGAATCCCAGCTTCAACTACGACGGGGTTCACATGTACGGCATGGTGGATGGGCAGATGATTGACGAGCTGAATCCCTCGCGCGACCCGTACCAGTTCACGGCTCAAGCCGACCACTTCTCGCACTGCGTCCAGAACAATCTGGAGCCGAACACTCCGGGCGAGGAAGGGCTGATGGATATGCGCTGGATTGCGGAAATCTACCGCTCCGCCGGCATCGCTGTTTGACGGTTGTTGAATTTGAGAGGTCTGACCACTGCGATAGAATTGCAATAAGCCTTAAATTTCGCAGTGATAGAATTTCGATTTTGGAGAAAGTATGGCGGAAGCAGTGTGTGATATCGGCTTAATAGGCCTCGCAGTGATGGGACAGAATCTGGTCCTCAATATGAACGACCACGGCTTCAAAGTGGCTGTGTTCAACCGAACTGTTTCGAAGGTGGACGATTTTATAGCGAACGAAGCCAAGGGGACGGAAGTGGTGGGCGCGCACTCGATTGAGGAGCTGACGAGCCTGCTGAAGCGGCCGCGACGAGTGATGTTGATGGTGAAGGCCGGCGATACAGTGGACCAGATGATCGACCACATCGTGCCGCACCTGGAGGCGGGCGACATCGTTATTGATGGCGGCAACTCACTTTTCAGCGATTCGACGCGGCGCACGAAGGCGCTGGCGGAGAAGGGAATTCTGTTTATCGGGACAGGCGTTTCCGGCGGCGAAGAGGGCGCGCGGAATGGACCGTCGATCATGCCGGGAGGAAATCCCGCGGCGTGGCCGCATGTGAAGGCAATCTTCCAGGGAATTGCCGCAAAGGTGGAAGATGGAACGCCGTGCTGCGACTGGGTGGGCGAAGACGGCGCAGGACATTTTGTGAAGATGGTGCACAACGGCATCGAATACGGCGATATGCAGCTGATTTGCGAGGCGTATGACCTGCTGCAGCGCGGGCTGGGGCTGACGGCCGACGAACTGCACACGGTTTTTGCCGACTGGAACAAGGGCGAACTGGATAGCTACCTGATCGAGATTTCGAGCCAGATCTTTGCGAAGAAGGACGAGGACGGTTCGCCCCTGGTAGACAAGATTCTGGATACGGCCGGACAGAAAGGTACGGGCAAGTGGACCGTGATCAGTGCGCTCGATACGGGCCAACCGGTAACGCTGATCGGCGAGTCAGTTTTTGCACGGTGCCTGTCGGCCCTGAAGGAAGAGCGCGTGGTGGCGTCGAAGATTCTGCGCGGACCGAAGGCGAAGGCGAATGCCGGAGATCGCGCGAAGTTTATTGAGGACGTGCGGCGGGCGCTTTACTGCTCGAAGATCATCAGCTACGCGCAGGGCTACATGCTGCTGCGGGCGGCGGCCAAGGAGAATGGCTGGAACCTGAACATGGGCGGCATCGCGCTGATGTGGCGCGGCGGCTGCATCATTCGCAGCCAGTTTCTGGGCAACATCAAGACGGCGTTCAAGAAGAATCCGAAGCTTGAAAATCTGCTGATGGATAAGTTCTTTTCGCGGGCGGTGAATAAATACCAGGCATCGTGGCGCAAGGCTCTGACGCACGCTGTGAAGATGGGTGTGCCGACTCCGGCGTTCTCGACGGCGCTTGCGTTCTTCGATGGATATCGCGCCGGGCGGCTGCCTGCCAACCTGCTGCAGGCACAGCGCGACTTCTTTGGAGCGCATACCTACGAGCGCGTCGATCAACCGCGAGGGCAGTTCTTCCATACGAATTGGACAGGGCATGGCGGAAGGGTTTCGTCGTCGACGTATAACGTGTGAGCCGTCAGCTTTTAGCTCACAGCTTTCAGCTTGTTTCGGGGTGAGTTGGCAGTATTGGCTGCCCAGGCGTCTTGAGGGCGGGACGTGGGCTGGAAGC
>Ga0181535_10007469_pt1 | contig 10985 bp, 6 predicted proteins | sample PEATcosm2014_Bin_44_FD_119774 | JGI IMG/M metagenome (GOLD analysis project Ga0181535, IMG submission 119774) | Peatland microbial communities from MTU Mesocosm Facility, Houghton, MI, USA - PEATcosm2014_Bin17_30_metaG | ecosystem: Environmental > Terrestrial > Soil > Wetlands > Peat | place...
AAGCCCTTGAATCGTTAAGGACATGCCAGACGGTAAAAGCTGCTCTGGTTTGACGGTGAAAGAATTACCGAGTTTACGAAAGTCGCGGGGTTAAAAGAAGGCACGTTGGTGAGCGTTACCCAATTTGTGGTGTTCAAATTTGAATTGCTTTGCAGCACAACATTTGAAAGGGTTCCGGTCCAGGCAAACTGCAGGCACGGAGGAATCGGTTGCATGCTCAATGGCGGAAGACTTCGCGCCACGTAAATTCCGCTGTATGCGCTGGCCGCCACCATTTTTGTGCCGTCCGCCGAACACGTAACCGCCGTCCAATTTGTAACGGGCGCATTACAAAGAGCCCACGTTTTTCCTGAATCGGCCGAAGTGTATATGGGACCAACGAATCCACCGGAATATCCGCCGGCTGCGGCCACCAATCGGGTTCCATCTGCTGACGATGCAATCGATGTCCAGTTGGTGGCGGGAGCCGTTGTCACAGCCCAGTTGGCGCCGGAATTTGTGGACGTGTAAATCCTGCCCGCAACGGCATTATAGCCGTAGTTTTCGGCGGCTGCCAATTTGACGCCATCGCTCGAAGATGCCAGCGCAATCCACCAGCCGCCGAGCGGCGCGCGTGTTGCTGTCCAGTTGGTCCCCGAGTTCGATGAAGTATAAATGTTTAAGCTGGAACTGGCGGCCAGTTTCGTGCCGTCGGCCGAAGTTGTCACAGCCTGCCAATTCCCAAATATATTGACATTATTTGACCTCCAATTCTGCCCAGAATCTGTTGAAGTATAGAGCGGAGGGTTGGTGCCACCCCAGGCGCCAATAACCAGCGTGGCTCCGTCCGCCGAGCTAACGACTGCGTTCCAATTCGTATGGGGTACATTGTTAGAAAGCCAGCTGTTCCCCGAGTTGCTGGAAGTATAAATACGCCCACCAGAACCATATTGTCCGTCGTCAGCCGCAATGAGTTTGACAAAATTGGTAGAACAAGCCACCGATACCCAATTCCCCGAGGAGGGCAGACCCGTTTGAGCCCAGGATGTTCCCGAATTCGTCGAAATGAAGACGAAGCCGTAGAACATGCTTGCGGCGATTATGTTGCTTCCGTCCGCCGATGAGGCCATGGATTTCCAAAAGTATGCGGGTGCGCTGGTCTTGGTCCAAGTTTGACCGGACGCGCCATCGGCCACAAGTAATGCACCCAGAATGGCTGCCGCCCAAAGAAAAATATGCCGTTTCATACGGTCATTGACTAATGATTGTCCCGTTTGTTGAAGACAATGATTAATAACGGCATTTTAACAACGAGTCAATTTAATTTGGTTCATCCGCTCGGGGGGATGCCCTGAACCCCAGACCCATCCAGAATCATGGGAGTCCAGAAGGGTTTTCTCACACCCAGCGTTGCCAATCTTCAACGATTGGGCTGGTGGTCGCGGTTCCAGCGCGCCAAAGCTTCGTCGCTCGTGTCAGCAAATCGTGGACGATGGAAGCACACGGAGGAGAGATATCGGGTGGTTTGGAGCCGCACAAGCAGAAATGGGGGGCAGCATCCTTCGGAAACCCAGACCCGCACGGGCGAATCTCGCGACTATCGCCCGGTCTTTGCGGCCATCCTTAAAGGTTGCTCAGAATCGGCCGATTTTTGATTCATTATCGCCATTACAGTCAATCAGCCCACTAATGATGCCCCGCGTGGAAAACCTGGTAACCAGCGCCACCGGCCCAGGTTCGAGGTGGTCATGGGAAGGGAATTGTTGTTCCCGCGTTGCTCGCGAATCATGCGGCGGCATAGGGCGAAAGGCCACCGCAAGCCAGAACACGTGCCACGTGAAAGTCCTCGCCCCGGAGGGAGAGAATTTAGGTGAGGGCGGGCGTCACCCAGCCTTTTGGCCGGCTGGCGAACTTTCCCGAAACCCGAAGATGGCCGGGGGGAAAAGAGAGCCCGCCCTTATCCTAACCTTTCCTTCAGGACGAAGAACCCATCTATGGGGTGAGGCCTTTTTGACCCCTTTCCCGTGTCCCCGTTGATTGTATTTTTCTTGCTCCCCCAGGCGCTCTGATAAATGCTGGTTTAACGGATTATTCTTATGCGTGCTCAAAATGTCGCCAAACTCATCGGGGTCGCCATCCTTATATTCGTGGTGGTCATCGTCGCTTCCACCAGTTCGTATGTCGTCCAGCCCGGCTATCGCGGGGTGGAAGTGACTTTGGGCAAGGTATCGCCGGTGTTCAAGCCGGAAGGGTTCGGTTCCAAGACGCCGTTCATCTCCACCATTGTGCCGGTAAACATCCGGCAGCAGACCCGCGAGGCCCAGGCGGCTTGCTATTCTTCGGATTTGCAGCAGGTGAAGATGGATTTGCGGGTGCTGTACCGGATTCCGGAGGCGTCGGTCGTGCAGATTTATCAAGGCTACGCCGGCGACCCGTTCGACAGCCTGATCGCGCCGCGCGTGCAGGAGGCCATGAAGGAGGTTTCCGCCATGGAAAGCGCGGAACAGATCGTGAAGAACCGGGAGGAAATCAAGACCAAGGCCCTGACTGCCGCGCGGGCCAAGATCGGGACGATTCTGCTCGTGGAAGATGTGGTAATCCAGAACATCGATCTTTCCCCGGAACTGGAAACGGCCATCGAAGCGAAGATGGTGCAGGAGCAGGAGGCCGCCAAGGCGAAGTTCACCCAGCAGAAGGCCCAGATCGAAGCCGACACCGTGGTCATTAAGGCCAAGGGCGACGCGGAGTCCATTCGCATCCGGGGCGAGGCGCTGAAGCAGACGCCGGCGTTCATCGATTTGCAGATCGTGGAGAAATGGGATGGCAAGGCCCCGCTGGTCGTGGGGGGCGCCACCGGGGGCGGGGTGAACATGCTGCTGCCGATGGCGGACCTGCAAAAGCAGCGCGCCGCGTCCACCACCGTGACCAATCAATGAATCCGCGCTACGCGTTCGTCCTCAAGCTGCTGGGCGCGCTGCTCCTGATTGCCCTGATCGCGGCGCTGTTTCCGCCGGTGCTGGAATTTGTCGAACTGGCGGCGCGCGAAGTGCGCTATCTCTGGTGGCTGGTCTTTTTGGTCCTGATCGCCGCCTGGCTGATCTGGGGCCTGAGTGGGAAAAAGAAGTAGCCGCCGAAAACGCTGGGGAGCCATCAGAGGTTCGCTGTCTCGGTCTCCGCCGTCCCCTTGGTGGGACGCCGGATTTCCCCCGTCCCTTCAGGACGTTTTCATTATTTTCACCACTACCCGGCACGCTGTGCCGGGCTTATTTCCAGCGTCGCTCCGCGACCGCCGAAGGGCGCCTTGAAGATTTTACCCACGATAAGCGTCGAGGAGCCAAATAAACGAACCGAACTCAGGCGCTCACGTAGAAAAGAGAGTTTAACAAACGCCACGCCCCCCCCTCGTACCGCCGCGAGTATCCCGGGGCCATGATTCAACTGTCGCGAGCGAGCTTAAATTGCTGGGCTGGGCCGGAACTTGAGCTGTGTACGAAGGTGATTTGCCCGGCTTGGTCGGCCGCGAGTGGTTCAGCGGGTTGGCCATCCACGTCGAGTCGGTAACGGGCTCCGGGGGTAAGTCCTTTGAGGACATGCGAAATCGGGACGCCGCCTTGCGTGGCGGACTCAATCCAGACGCGCGGTGAATCGGCGGCTTCGGGCCAGGCTGTGATTTCAATGGCCACCTGCGTGGCGGTGGGCGCGGTTACGGACAGGGTCCAATCCGGATTTGCGCCGTGAAAATATTGGAACGCTGAGTCGGTCGCGTTGGCGCCGAAAGGCGGCGTGGCGCGGACGGTGCAGTTTCCGGCGGTGATGCTGCTGGCGTTGGTGCCGAGGCCGATTTCATATAGCCGCCCGCGCAACGGGTAGCGTAGCCGGGTGCCAGCCAACTCGCCGGTCAGGTGTGGCTCGAGATAAAGCCGGTTGGGCTGGGGCTGGATTCCATAAAGGTCGCGATAGAGCCCCACGATCGGCAGGCAGTTGCCGGCCAGGATATCGTCGCCTTCACCCCGTTGCGAGGTGCGCAGATAACGCTGGTAGGACAAGCCGTCCTTGCCGTATCGGTCCAGGACGTTCTTCACGTATTTCAGCGCCAGCGCGGGATCATAACTGGCATAAGCACGCACGCCCAGTTCGCCCCAGGAAAGGAAAAGGTCGCCGTTTTCGTACTTCGGAAACGGATAATTGCTGTCGGCGCCTTCCGTGGGCGCGTAGGGAAAGAAGGAGAGCGGCCAGTAGAATAGACGCTCCTTTTGCATTTCGGATTCGATGCGGTCGAGGATGGCTTGCCGGCGGTCCGGTTGGTCGCACAAACCATAAGCGATGGCGGCGAAATTGACAGGCGTGACCAGGTTGTTGCCATGAATGGAACCATCCCGGTCGCGCCAGTAAGCATACCACTGGTTGGTCGGGTCCCAGAAGCCGCCCTCGGCCGTGGTGTGATTGAAACTCGCTTTGAGCCGCGCGGCAAAAACACGGTAGTCTTGGGCCTGGCGGGCGTCGCCCAAGGTGTCCTCGGCCCCGGCCCACAAACCGAGTGCGGCGTAAAGCTGGGCGTTGATGAAGGCGTTTTCGTAGGCGGCCCAGATGATATCGATCCAATCGCTGCCGCGCTGCCGCTGATGGGAATCGGTCAGCACGGCCACCAGTCCGCTGCCGGCCACTTCGCGGCGGGTGAGATAGGCCAGTGCCCGCTCGCAGGCGGATTTGTGCCGCGCGAGCCATTCCTGGTCGCCGGTGAGATGAAATTGTTCCACGACATTCATCACGTAATCCGGCTGGGAATCCAGGAGATAGCCCCACTGCGCCTCGTAAAAGCCATTGGTGTCATAGGTTCCGGGCATGGCGTCGCCGGGGCCGTAGGTCCAGCGGGATTTGACCCGTCCATCCGGTGCGATGGCGTGGTCGCGGGCAAAATCCAGCGCCGCCGAGAGGTTGGCCGTATAGTCCGGCGCGTCCAGCGTGGCGGCCATCTGTGCGAAAAACGGTTCGTGCAGGCAGATATAGCCTGAGCGCCAGCCGTTGCCGCCGACCAAATGGGAATCAATCACGCCATAGCGGGCGACGGTGTTGAGTAGCTCGCGAACGTTGTTGCCATCCACCCCCACAAAGGTGCCGCGATCGTAGGCTTGGTCGTAGGCGAACGCTTGCAGCACAAACTCGGCGGTGACCTCGGCGGGATGAACCTGAACCGGTTGCCACAAGTCCTGCCGGCCGCCCAGGAAACGGCTTTGCCCGTGCTTGGGTTGGACTGGTTCAGCGCTGACCGTATAGCAGAACGAGAACACATCCCCGGGCAGGCGTGAGCAACGGCCGGCGCCGAAGCTGCCGGGAGGAAGGCGGGGAGTGATGCGCAGACAATCGTTGGATGTGGTATTCCAAAAAGTCACGGCTCCAAAATGGCCGCCGTAGGTGGCATTGACTTGATCGAGATATTTGTTCCACACGACCCCGCCGTTATCCAGCAGGCCGCCGGTCCACGTAGATAGGTTCTTGAAATTCCACCGGGGAAACGCCAGGTCGGCGACGGTCTCATCCGCGGCACACCGGCGCCTGATTTGCCAGACAATCCGGTCCGGCCCGGTCGTGAACTTCCAGGTCTCGCGGATCTCATGACCGCTGGGGCCAAATTGTATGCCCTTAACCGTGACCGTGTGCGGGCCCGTTTCAAGGGTGGCTCCGGTCATGGTCTGGGAGGTAAACCATTCGGTGCCCGGGCAGACGCCGGTGGCCACGCCGCCCGCGCCGGCGACCTCGCGTCCGCGTACCTGGACCTGATCGAGCACACAGCCGGTCCCGTAATTGAGCCGCAGCGTGAGTTGGCCATCGCCCTCACGCAAGGTCACCAGCTGATGGTCGGGATCTTGGATTATTTCCGGTTGGCCCCAGGCGGCAAGCGAAGCGCAGAAGAACAGAAACGCTGCGGCGGCAAGCCGGACGGGCAGGGGGCTGGTGGAACTTTTTTTTGGCATTCGATTTATTCCTCGCAACGAGAGATCTACCGCCGAGTTTGTCGCGGTTATCGACTCGTGGCAATAGCCGGGATGGCGAATCTGGTGGATAAATTGGCCAAGCAAATATGCAGCCCAGCAAATTGTCTTTGCAGCCAATTCCTTCCGTAAATTTCCGGCCGGCCAAAAGTTGCCTGAAACCGCCGGTTGGCTGGCCAAAATTGAACGTGGCATGGTTTAGGCTCCGAGAAAAGGTTCATTTATGAACGTAAGAAAGCTGCTGGTTGAGGATGATTCTTTGGCGCGGGAAATCCGGTCCTCTTTTTCTGAAAGGGACGATCGTTGGGGCCGGGTGACGGTCGGCGGAGCGGCCGCCGCAAATAATCATTCAAAACAATTGATTTAATCCTGCTCGAAATTAGTATTTTACAAATGAATGGTTGGGATTGTTTTGATATTCTCATGGTGAAGAACTTCTGCTGGCCGCGGACCTCATCGGTGCTGGTCTCAACCCACGCGGCTGACCCAAACCTGGAGTACTCCCCGCGCGTGCCGAAGACCTGATCGGTTATGTGGATCGTCCGACTGGCCCTGAACCGGCCTTATACGTTTGTGGTGGCGGCACTGGTGATTTTTCTCATCAGCCCGGTGGCCATTTTGCGCACCCCCACGGACATTTTTCCCAACATCAATATCCCGGTGGTGAGTATTGTCTGGGGTTACAACGGCATGTCGGCCGAGCAAATGTCAGCGCGCATCGTGACCGTCAGCGAACGCGGGTTGACGACCACGGTCAATGACATCGAGCACATCGAATCCCAATCGCTCAACGGGATGGGGGTGATCAAGGTGTTTTTTCATCCCAGCGTGAAGATCGACATGGCGATCGCGCAGATTACGGCGATCTGCCAGGCAGCCACCCGGACGCTGCCGCCGGGGATTACACCGCCGCTGATCATTACTTACAATGCGTCCAGTGTGCCCATTTTGCAGCTCAGCCTGAGCAGCAAGACCCTGTCCGAATCCCAGGTCAATGACCTGGGCGTGAATTTCCTGCGCGTCGGCCTGGCGACGGTGCAGGGGGCGTCCATGCCGAACCCCTACGGCGGCAAGACCCGCCAGATCATGGTGGATATCGACCTTTCCGCCTTGACTGCGGCAGGACTATCGCCCAGCGATGTGGTGAATGCCGTCAGCGCGGAAAACCTGATTCTGCCGGCCGGCACGCAAAAGATCGGCAGCACCGAATATGCCGTGGAGCTAAACGGCAGTCCGTCCACCATCCAGGAACTCAACGACATTCCGCTTAAGCAAATCAATGGTCACATGATCTACCTGCGGGATGTGGCGCATGTGCGGGACGGGTTTGCGGTGCAGCAAAACATTGTGCGCAGCGATGGGGTGCGCGCCACGCTGCTAACGGTGATCAAATCCGGGGCCGCTTCCACTTTGGATATTGTGGCGCGCATCAAGGCAGCCGTGCCGCAGGTGGCCAAAACCCTGCCGCCCGGATTGGAAATCCGCACGCTGTTGGATCAATCCCTGTTCGTGCGTGCGGCGGTCCAGTCGGTGATCAAGGAAGCCGTCATGGCCGCCTGTCTGACGGCCATCATGATTTTGGTTTTCCTGGGCAATTGGCGCACCACGTTCGTCATCGTTATTTCCATTCCCCTGGCCATCCTCTGTTCCGTCATCACGCTCAGTGCCCTGGGAGAGACGATGAACATCATGACCCTCGGCGGGCTGGCGCTGGCGGTGGGCATTCTGGTGGACGATGCCACGGTGACCATTGAGAACATCGAACGGCATATTCGGGAGGGAAAACAATTGTACACGGCGATTTTGGACGGCGCCGCGCAGATTGCGGTGCCCGCCTTTGTCTCGACGCTGTGCATTTGCATTGTCTTTGTGCCCATGTTTTTTCTGACCGGCACGGCCCGGTACCTGTTTGTGCCGCTGGCGGAAGCGGTGGTGTTTGCCATGCTGGCGTCGTACGTGCTCTCCCGTACATTGGTGCCCACACTGGTGCTGTTTCTTCTCCGCCACCATGAGCCCGGCAGCAGCCCGGCAGCGAAAAACTGGTTCGCTCGATTTCACGCCTGGTTTGAAATCCAATTTGAGCGGTTGCGGAGCGCTTACCGGGACTGGCTGGCGCGCTGTTTGCACCATCGGCTGATGTTCGGTGGTTGTTTTCTGGCTTTCTGCATGGCTTCGTGCCTTTTGGCGCCTTTTCTGGGGCAGGATTTCTTTCCCAAAGTGGACGCCGGTCAGATGCGCCTCCATGTCCGGGCGCGGACCGGCACGCGCGTGGAGGAAACCGCCGCCTTGTGCGACCGGGTGGAACAGTTGATCCGGCAGACCATCCCCGCCCGCGAATTGGAGACCATCGTGGACAACATCGGGTTGCCCACCAGCGGCATCAATGTCTCCTACAACAACGGCGGCACCGTTGGGCCCTTCGACGCCGAGATTCTCATTTCCCTCGACCCGGAACACCACCATCCCACCGCCGGCTATATTCGCAAGCTCCGCCACGACCTGAACCTGGCGTTTCCCGGAGTGGCCTTCTTTTTTCAACCGGCCGACATCGTGAGCCAGGTCCTGAACTTCGGGCTGCCATCGCCCATTGACATTCAGGTCGTTGGCCGGGAGCAAAAGGCGAATTATCACGTGGCCAATGAGATTGCCGACCAGTTGCGCCAGGTTCCGGGCGCGGTGGACGTGCATGTGCAGCAGATGTTTGATCTGCCGAACCTGCAAGTGAAAGCCGATCGCACCAAAATTCAGGAGGTGGGCTTCACCGAACGGGACGTGGCCAACAGTCTGCTGGTGTCGCTCAGTGGCAGTTTCCAAACCACGCCCTCCTTTTATCTGAATCCCGTCAATGGCGTGAGCTATCAGGTGGCGTCGCAAACGCCCCAATACGCGCTGGATTCCTTGCAGGCCCTGGCGGGCATTCCGGTGACGGGGGCCAGTCAGGCCGTACCCCAATTGCTGGGCAACCTGGCCACGTTTTCCCGCGGCACCGAGCAAGGCGTGGTGAGCCATTACAATATCCAGCCGGTGATCGACGTTTATGCCGATGTGCAAGGCCGCGACTTGGGCAGCGTGGCCAAAGGCTTTCAGGGCATTGTCCAGGCGGCCGAGAAAAAGCTCCCCGCCAGCAGTTCCATCATCGTGCGGGGGCAGGTGGAGACGATGCACTCGTCCTTCCTCGGGCTGGGGCTGGGACTCATCTTCGCCATCGTGCTGGTCTATTTGCTCATTGTGGTGAACTTCCAATCCTGGACCGATCCGTTCATCATCATCACCGCGCTGCCGGGCGCGCTGTGCGGCATCGTCTGGATGTTGTTCCTCACGCACACGACCCTCAACGTGCCGTCGCTCATGGGGGCGATCATGAGCATCGGCGTGGCCACCGCCAACAGCATTTTGGTGGTCACCTTTGCGAAGGAACGCCTGGCTGAAACCGGCGACGCCTTCGCCGCCGCGTTGGACGCCGGTTACATTCGCTTGCGGCCGGTGCTGATGACCGCGTTGGCAATGATTATCGGCATGATCCCCATGTCGCTCGGGTTGGGTGAAGGCGGCGAGCAGAACGCGCCCCTCGGCCGGGCGGTGATCGGCGGATTGATTTTTGCGACCGTGGCGACGCTCTTTTTCGTCCCGGTGGTTTTTTGTCTGATCCGCAGCCGGCGCGTGGCAAAACCCGCCGCCCTTGATTCCGCCACCGCGACGAGCCCCAATTCCACCCAATAATGCCCATGGAGACCGAACCTACCGCTGCCCGCCGCACTGACCCCGCCCCTGCGACCAAAACCGCCAGTCGCACGCCGTGGTTCCTGCTGGCTGGCGTCATCCTCCTGCTGGCCATTGGGTCGGCCATGACGGTGCTCTCCCGGATGCGCGCACGCGGGGAACTGGAGCGGGACACCGTGGCGAACCGGCTGCCCACGGTGAGCGTCGTGCACCCCAAACGCACGCCGGCCCAGATCCAGCTTGAGTTGCCGGGCGACCTGACCGCGTTTGAGGAAACCCCCATCTACGCCCGCGTCAGCGGTTACCTCAGCAAATGGTTCACGGATATCGGCACGCCCGTGGTCGAGGGGCAGGAGCTGGCCGAGATTGAAACACCCGAGTTGGATCAGGAACTCCTCCAGGCCAACGCCGCGCTGGCCCAAGCCAAGGCCAATCTGGAAATCGCCCGCATTTCCGCGGAACGCTGGCAGACTCTTCGCAAGAGTGATGCGGTTTCCCAGCAGGATACCGATGTGAAGGTGGCCACCTGGCGGGCGGGGGAAGCGAATGTTCAAGCCGCGGAGGCCAACGTCCAGCGGTTGAAGGAAACCGCCAATTTCAAGAAGTTGGTCGCTCCATTCTCCGGCATCATCACCGTGCGCACCATGGATGCGGGTAACCTTATCACGGCCGGGTCGTCCCGGGAAATATTTCGCCTGGCCAAGACGGATCCGTTGCGGGTCTACATCAGTCTGCCCCAGGCCTACAGCCAGATGATCAAAACCAACGACGAGGCAGAACTCACCCTATCCGAGCTGCCCGGCCAGTTGTTTACCGGCCGGGTGGACCGCACGGCCGGGGCGATCGACCCGGTGTCGCGCACGCTGCGGACGGAAATTCTCGTCGCCAACCCGGGCGGCAAGCTGTTGCCAGGTGCCCATGCCATGGTCCGGGTGAAGCTGGCCAACGCGGAAGAACCGGTGATTGTGCCCGTCAACACCCTGTTGTTTCGCAACGAACAAGGAATGCAGGCGGGCGTGGTGGATGCCCAGGACATTGTGCATCTGACTTCGGTGAAGGTGGGCCGCGATTTCGGCACCACCGTCGAGATCGTCCACGGCCTGGCGGAAAGTGACCGGATCATCCTCAACCCCTCCGACTCCCTCGAGTCCGGCCTCCAGGTGCAGGTGGTGGCCGGTGGCACGAATACCAACAAAACCGCCCATGACTGAGCAGCGTTCCAACCGGGGCAAGCTCGCCACCGTCTTGTGCCTGCTGATCCTGGCAGGCTGTGCCGTGGGGCCGGATTATCATCGG
>Ga0181535_10007474_pt1 | contig 10981 bp, 6 predicted proteins | sample PEATcosm2014_Bin_44_FD_119774 | JGI IMG/M metagenome (GOLD analysis project Ga0181535, IMG submission 119774) | Peatland microbial communities from MTU Mesocosm Facility, Houghton, MI, USA - PEATcosm2014_Bin17_30_metaG | ecosystem: Environmental > Terrestrial > Soil > Wetlands > Peat | place...
CGCCAGGAAGCAACGCGATTTGAGGGTCTGATCAGAGCATTGCGGGAAATAAGCGCCGCCTCATCCCACTTAAGTCCAACTAAATCCGCGTTGACATTCTTAGTCGGACACATTATGCTAGCTAATTCAAATATGGCAAACATTGTACAACTTCTCACGCACCAGTGCTGTTGTCCGTCCCGATAACCGGCGTGTGGAGGGCTTGCGTAGCAGGGCGCTAATCGAAACGATCTGACCCAACCCACCGTCGGCAGTAAATCCGGCTGTGGGGTTTTGTGTTTTTTGGAGTCGTGTTCGAATTAAAGCTCGACTTCGATCTCGATAGAAGACCGAACAGTACCGTCTCTCGAAGAATGGCCGGGTTTCCCGATGCCAGGGGGCGCGAGAGGCGATGACCCCGTATCCCAAGAATGGAGAAAAATGATGATTCGACAAAGAATGCTGTCGCCGTACTTCCTCTTTTTGCTGCTGTTCATTGCCCTCACTCCGGTCCGTCCCGCTTTTGGCCAAGCGGTTTCCGGGAGCATCTTCGGTACGGTCACTGACCCTACCGGAGCTGTAGTTCCCAACGCGACGGTGAATATCCGGGATGTGGACCGCGGAGTCGACTACAGCGTGCAAACGATCTCCGATGGAAACTACATCCAGACACACCTGCTGGCCGGGCACTATCGCGTGACCATCGCCCCGTCCGGCTTTGAGACGTTCGTGGCCGACGCAACCGTGGATGTGGATGCCGCGACGCGGGTCGACGCTCACCTGGTGATCGGCAAGGCCAGCAGCACCATGACCGTCACTACCGAGACCCCGCTGCTTAAGACCGACCGAGCGGAGTTAAGCGACACGCTCTCCACCACGCAATTGGCGGCCCTGCCAGTGCTGGGCCGGAATATGACTGATCTCATGTTGATTATGCCGGGCGCGTTTGCGGATAGCTTCCAGGTTGCCGCTAGCGAAAACCCGCAATCCGGATTGCAGGTTGATTTTAACGGGCAGAGCTTCACCGCCAACGGATTCCTGCTGGATGGCACGGAAAACCAGAACCCGTTGTTGGCCATCGCCATCATCAACCCCAACATCGACTCGCTTCAGGAACTTAAGGTGACCACCAGCAACTACGACGCGGAATTCGGCTCCGTCGCGGGAGCCCTGATGCAGGCGACAACGAAGTCCGGGACGAATCAGGTGCATGGGACGGGGTTCGAGTACCTCCAAAACGACATCTTCGACTCCGCCAATCCATTCACACAATTGAAGCCTCCCCTGCGCTGGAATCAATTCGGTGGTTCGCTGGGAGGGCCCATCAAAAAGAACAAGATCTTTATATTCGGCGATTACCAGGGATCGCGCCAACGGAATGGCGGATCGCTGATCACCACGGTTCCCACGACCGCAGAGCGGGGGGGAAATCTTCAGAGTCTGCTGGGGAATTACATTTGCGCCGATGGATCGGTTTCCGCCAGCGCTTGCGGTAATCCCCTGATGGTGCCGACAACCGAGGGCGGCTCCGCTCCCGCGCAGGCGGGCATGGTCTTTGACCCCACTACGGGAAATCCGGATGGAACGGGTCGCGAGGCCATCACCACCGGCGGGCAAGTGAATGTCATCCCGGTTCCACAGCCTTTGACCAATATTATGGCTTATCTCCCGCAGCCCAATCGGGGCGCGGCGGGCGCGATCTTTAACAATTACACCGCGACCGGCTCAGAAATTTTCGATGTCGACCAGCCCGATGTCCGCGTGGACTACAACATCTCGGAGAAGGCCAACTTCTTCGCGCGCTACTCCCTGGCCGATTTCACTATCGAAGCGCCTGCCGCATTTGGGGCGGAAGCGGGTGGGCCTGCCTTCTTCAATTTCGCCGGCCAATCCCTGGACCGCAACCAAAGCTTGGCGCTGGGACTCACGTACACTTTCAGCCCGACCTTGGTGGGCGAATTCCGCTTCGGGACCTTCCGCTATCGGATCCGCGTGGAACCCTTCGGGCAAGGCACCGATCCGGCGACGGAGGCAGGTTTGCCCAATCTGAACTTGGGATCCCAGGCAACGAGCGGTATGCCGGCCTTTTACATCAATGGAAACGGCGGGTTTGATTTCGGCTACGCGTTGGGAGTGAACGGCTGCAATTGCCCGCTGAAAGAGACCGAGAATCAATTCGACTGGATCACGAATTGGACCAAGCAACACGGAAACCACACGATCAAGTGGGGAGCGGAGATTCCTCGCGACCAGCAGCAGCGCATCCCCAGTGACGAGCACCGCTCCGGTGAAATCACCTTTACGGATTCCGTTACTGGAAATGCCGCGATCGACGCGCTCGCCAATGGTAATGCGACTACTGGCGCCGCTCTGGCTTCCTTCCTGCTCGGCCAGCCGTCGTCGTTTGGGCGTTACTTCACCGGAATCGGCTTGTATCCTGGCCTGCGCGAAACGCGCCTCTTCCTTTACGCGCAAGACACCTGGCGCGTCACGCACAAACTCTCCCTGGATTACGGAGTGCGTTGGGAAAATTACTTGCCCCAGGGTGCCGCAAAAGCAGGAGGCGCCGGCAGCTTCGATCCTCTGACAGGGGATGTGCTCGTCGCCGGACTCGGGTCCAACTCCCTAAGTTTGGGAGTCAAGCCTTACAACCTGGGATTCGTACCGCGTCTCGGCATTGCGTACCAGTTGCAGGCGCACACCGTCCTGCGAGCCGGCTACGGTTGGGGCTTCACTCCGGCGGGTTACGGGTCCATCTTTGGGCAGGGACTTGAATACAATCCTCCCATTCTAAATGGGCAAACTATTCCCCAATCAAACCCCTACACGCCGGATTTCAACTTGCTGGCGGGTCCCGCCCTCCCCGTTAATCCCCCCATCGCGTCGAACGGGACTTATCCTCTTCCGGACGGCATCAGTGTCTACAACTGGTTCTGGCCGCTGAATCACTACCGGATCCCCGAAGCCTACTTCTGGAACGCCACGGTGCAGCATCAGTTCGGCGGCGGGCTGGCCTTTCAAGTGGCTTACGTCGGCAACGTGGGGCGGCATCTGTACGAGAACCCCAACATCAACCAGGCGGTTCCGGGTCCCGGCGACTTCGACTCCCGCCGACCATTCTTTCCGCAGTTTGGCCTCGAACAAGGGATCTACTACACCTGCAACTGCGACACCAGCAACTACAACGGCTTGCAAGTCAAGCTGGAGAAACACGCCTCTCATGGCCTCGATTTCACGCTCAACTATTCTTATTCGAAGGCCATGGGCATCAGCAACTTCGGCGGCGGTGGCTTTGACAACAACTACGACGTGCGTGCCTCCTATGGGCCGCTCAGCTTTAACTCCACCCACGCCATCACCCTCACCAATGTCTGGCAGATTCCCTACGGCCGAGGCAAGCGCTGGGGGTCCTCCAACAGCAAGGCCCTGGATCTGATCCTGGGAGGTTGGAGCTTGGACGGCATTACCACACTTGATTCGGGACACCCATTCTCGCCCATGGTCTCCAACACGGCGTCCGTCAATGCCGACTTCAACGGTGTCCGGGCCGATAAGATTGGCAACCCGGCGGTGGCGAATCAAACCACCGCAGAGTGGTTCAACCCGGCAGCGTTCAGCGACCCGCAGGCACCCTACCGCGACGGCACGGCTTCCGCCGACTCGCTTTGGGGACCAGCCCAGTACGTAATCAATTTGGCGCTCGAAAAGACGTTCAGGATAACCGAACACGATACGCTCGAGTTCCGCTGGGAAAACTATAACGCGTTCAACATCGACAACTACGGGCAACCCGCCAACACGATCGACGTATCAGGCGCCGGCCAGATCACATATGCAGCGACGGCGATGCGCCAGATGCAGTTCGGATTGCACTTCCGCTTCTAGCACGTCGCAGAATAAGCGTGGAGCGCGGCCCTGGAAATCAGGTCCGCGCTTCCACGCGCCTCCGCAGATCTCAGTCATCTTTATGCTCTCCTTTATTCCTCTCGCGGCTGCGCTGATGATGGGTCCAAGTACGTGCGCGTCCCCGGTACGCCAGGGGTTCGAAGAGAATTTCATCTTGCCTGAAGCGCGCAGCAATCTCGCTTATGAACCCCGATACTCGCTCGACGCTTACGCCCCGGCGGGCGAGCCGCGGCCGGCGGCGGTCATCATTCACGGGAGTTCGGGTAGCAAGAGTACACATGTCAATCAACTTTTCCCCCTCCTCGATAAGGCGGGATACGCTTGGTTTTCGGTGGACTATGGGTCGGCAGACGACGTGCGCGCCGCGCTCGATTACATCCGCTGCCCGGGCCGATTCAACATTACCTCGCACGTAGTTCTGATCGGCGAGGACACGGGGGCCGGTATCGGTCTGGGTTTGGCGCGAGGCGCGCACTTTGATGGAGTGGTTACTTTCGGCGCTAAGCTGGGCGGCCAGCAGCCCGGCGGTTTTTCAGCCACGACCAAGGTTCTGATGATCCAAGGCACCGACGACGAGGACGTAAAGGCTTCGGAGGTGAGAGACTTTTGTAAGCAGCTCCCAGACTGTACTTACTTCCCAGTAACCGGAGCCATTCACAATTTTGAGAATTGGCACCCCGAACAGTGGTATTGGAAGGAAGAACTTCGGGCGTGGCTGCGTGGCGACCGGCGCGGTCTTTGGAAGGACGTCCCGTACTCACGACCCGATGGACGCGACCTGCTGCTCGACGCCGACATTCCCGAGGGGAAAGGCCCATTTCCCGCGGTCATCATTGTCCACGGCGGAGGGTGGGAAGCCGGCGACAAGGTCACCTATGTTTCACCTGTCTTTGCTCCACTGGCGCACGCCGGATTCGCGTGGTTCTCTATCGATTATCGCCTCACTCCCTACGTTCACGTTCCCGAACAACTGGAGGACGTGCGCAATGCCGTGCGTTTCGTGCGCCAACATGCTGATTGGTTCCATGTGGACCCGAGTCGGATAGCATTACTCGGCGAGTCGGCGAGCGGGCACCTGGTGGCGCAGGTGGCGTCCCTGCCGTGCCCCGGCTGCGAAGTTCAGGCCGTGGTCTCCTTCTACGGCGTTTACGATTTCTTACGCTGGAAAGATGATGCCGATTTTAACCGGATGTTCCACCGCATGTTTGCGAATCAAGATCTTGCTACCCTCCGTGAGTACTCGCCGGTGTATCATGCGAGTGCCGGATTGCCCCCAATGCTCATCATCCAGGGCACCGGTGATGACCTTTACCCCGGGACGGAAGAGTATGTCCGGCGCCTCGATGAAGTTCATGCGCGCCACGAGGTGATTCTGATCGAGAAAGCTCCGCACGGCATGGAGAATTGGGAAGGACATCCCGAGTGGATGTTTTATAAAACGAAAATGGTTGAGTGGCTGGAGAAAACTCTAGGTCCACAATAGATCGAAGAAACGAGGGACGATTCGATGAGACGCCATTGCTGGTTTTCGGGTACCAACTTTGTCGCGGTACTCGCGCTGGCCGGAATTCTACTTTTATCGCCGCAAAATTTCTTGGCTGCCGGTCCGGGCGGGGGACCGATTGTGGATAACCCGCAAATCCCCGAAGCTCCCCCGAACCCGCCGGCTGACGAACGCTTCAAAGCCGATATTTTGGTGATCGTGGCCCATCCCGATGATGAGACGGAAATTACCGGCTATCTGGCGCGGGCCATCTTCGATGAGCACAAACGCGTTGCTGCAATTTTCGGCACTCCCGGCAACGGCGGCGGTGACGTAATGAGCAACGCCCAAGCGGCGGCCCTCGGCGATGTCCGAATGACGGAGGCTCGCGAGGCGCTAGCTTATTTCGACGTCCTGCACGTCTGGTTTCTGGGCGGCAGCGATACACCCGGCCAGGACGTTTTGCGCTCTCTTGAAACTTGGAACCACGGCAAGGCGCTTTGGGAGGCTGTGCGCCTGGTGCGACTGACACGGCCGGAGGTGATCATGACGTGGCTGCCGGATTACGTCGCCGGCGAAAACCACGATGACCACCAAGCCGCCGCCGTAATCGCCACCGAGGCGTTTGACCTCGCGGGCGATCCTACAATTTTCCCCGAGCAAGTCTCCGCACCGCGCGTTCGCATGGGGATCGGCAACCTCACGGAAGGCCTCCAACCCTGGCAGGCCAAGAAGATCTATTACTTCAGCGACGCCATTAATACGGACTTCCTCAAGGGCCAGGGACCTGAATACAGCACTACCGACATTTCACCCAGCAAGCACGAGACGTACTTCAAACTTGCCGCCGAGCAGATGGCTCGTCACCTGACTCAGGACGATTCGGGGCAGATGGCCAAACAGGCCCTGGAAACGGGCGACTTCCATTACTTCCAACAACCGATTCTACTGGCTCTGGGGAAATCGCTGGTGCAGGGCAGCACGACGGGCGATGTTTTTGAAGGCATCACCCCCGGCGCCATTCCGTTCGCGGCGGTGCGCGGCTACCATCAGGAGATGCATCAGGGAGTATCCATCGATCTCGGCGGGCCCTGGGCCTTCTATCGCGAATTCTGGCGAGCGCACAACCTCGATCATATTGCGGACCTCATCAAAACTCCGGAGGTGGCTGTGGCCAACGCGGCGGAGGTTCACGTACCGATCTTGATTCACAATGACACCGATCAGCCGGTGGAAGTGACTCTCACCTCTACGGTACCCTCGGGTTGGAGGGAGTTGAGGGGAACCGCCCGATATCCCGTGAGGCCGCATGAGGCTTACCCGGCGCAAACGCATTACGTCGCCTCCTCCACCGCGAAGCCGGAGTGGCAGACGCTCACGTGGAAAGCGGAAGCCAACGGGCAAACGATCGGGACTATTACTTTGCGCGTGCTGACGGACTCGCCGGGCCTGCCGCAGTAGCCGAGCGTGGTTCGCGACGAAGTTCGGAACCGGGGAGATTTCGGCACACGGCAATCCCCGGAGTAGCGCCAAAGTCGCTTGGCACAAGGAGTGGGGAGGAAATACCCAGTGGCGCTGGGATAAGCGCTTGATCGACCTGATGACGCGCGACCTTCCCGCGAAGCGGGATACCACGAGTAGCCGTAAGTGAAACCTGCGGAAAACGGAGCTACGGGATTTCTCCAGCCCTGACCGGCCCGCCCTTCGAACTGTCAACCCCGTTGGGGTTGGCTGGTGGGGTGGGTTCCGTTGTCCGCAGGCTAAAACCTGCGGCTACGCAAGGTTGGCCCCGTCGGGGCCTAACGAGGAAGTGGTTATCTTCGCGCTCATGGCTGAAATACCCGGCAATCCGCAGGTCTTGAAGTATTGGAGAGTGGCTGTTCGTGGCTAATTTACGCGCAGTTGGAGCCCCCGCCGGAAGAACGCGGCCCCCAGCAGGATCGCTGCGACGGCCAGATATATGACTGCGTCGCGGTCGGCATTCGAACCACTCGAGCTCCCCGTGAAGTCGAGACCTGGGACTCGGTTCATCGGGCCCACGTACCACAATGCCGTGTATAGGCCTTCAAAGAACTTGCTGGTGCCGCTCCAGACACCCAGCGCCACCGCCAGCGATGGGACGAACAGTGCGCCCGCGGCCCAGGCCAATAGGCCCGCATGCTGTCCCGCTAGCGCCAACCGGACCGCAGCCCCCAACCCGGTGAGCGCGGCAACCGCAACGCCGGCCATCCATGCCGCCGGGAGCTGCCGTGGCAAAAGCCCCGGACATGAGAATAGGAGTTGTTCAGTGCCGAAGCGAGCCTCGCGCGTGCCGAGCGCGGACCATATGAGGACGGGCCAAATCCACGCGAACGCCAGCAGCGGTCCACGCGAGATAGCGAGGGGCGCGGCGAACTGGGCGACAAGCAATCCTCCCGCCACCACGTACCACCACCAGCGATAGCCCTTCAGGGCGAGTCGCAGCTCGGCCATTAATAGACGCCCGGAGCCGGAATGCCGCAGGCCTGCGGGAAGAGGGGTGAGATGAGTGGCTGCGGCGCTGCGTGCCCGCGCCGCCTTGATTTCGAACGCTTCCCCTGCCTGGGTGCTCGCTCCCTTCTGCCGCGGCTCGAACCCCGGCTTCCGCCACGATCGCGCTGGATCAAATCTGTCGAAAAACCACGCACTACAAACAACCAGAGCGATCGCCACTGCTGCCCACACCAAACGCCAGCCGAGCACCCCAAGGCTCCATTCGACACCATTCCAATGAAAACCCGTAGCCACCTGGACGGACTTGTCGGCCACGGTGAGCGAAAAACCACCCTTAAAACCCGGGATCCCTACCCGCGCTGCCGGGACCATACTTTGATACACCGTCCAGAGGCCGGAGGGGTCGATCTGGGGAAGCTTCGTCAGTGCTGGAAGGGCAATGCCGAAGGTCCAAAGAAAGAACCAGAGCACGTTGCCGACCCCTCCGCGAAGGAAGCGGAACGCCTCGAACAGGAGGGCCATCGCGGCCGTCATTGCCATCGCGGGCACGGTGAGGAACACCAAGGGCAGGAGCAGCGCCCCGATGTGAAAGGCGCGGTCCTCGGCGGCCAGGAACTGCATGGCCACAGCCGCCACTGCCAGCACGGCCACCATGGAAACAAGTACCGCGAAGTTGCTGAGAAATTTTCCCAGGAGATACGAAACTTTGGTGAGTGGTGTTCCGGCGAGAATCTCACCGACCCGCGTTTGGCGGTCGCGATCCACGGCGTTCTTAACGATGTAAAAGCCCACGAGCGAGAGAAATGTCGTCGCTACCAGCGAGACCATCGCGCCGATCCACGCGGAAGTATACAGTCCGCGATACTCGCCCAGGCGCAATGAGATTTTCCCCGTGCCCGCGGCATACCCCAGGTAGACCGCGAAGAGCAAAGTAACGAGATAGCTGTAGCGGCGGACGCGCTCGAGAAAGTCAGCGCGGGCAATGGCATAGACAGTGCGGAAGGCACTCATACGGCCGCCTCGGCGGAAACACGATTGCGGTGAGTATCAAGGGTGGCGAGATAGGCATCTTCCAGCGAGGGCTCCAGCGCCCGCGCTCCTGGGCGGGGAGGTGCGTCGGCCACGACGCGCGCGTGTATGCCAGCGTTTCGGTGGGCGGTGCTGCTTACCAGATAATCTCGACGAAGGGTGGGAAGCTCGCCACTCGGGATCACCACTTCCCAGACCTTCCCATTGACTCTCGCGAGAAGCGATTCGGGGGCGCCATGGGCAACGAGCTGGCCTTGGGCGATCAAGGCGATGTCCGTGGCCACGGCCTCAACATCGGAAACGATGTGGGTGGAAAGTATGACGATTCGCTCCCCGGCAAGCTCGGAAAGCAGATTGCGGAACCGCACGCGTTCTTCCGGGTCGAGGCCCGCAGTGGGCTCGTCCACGATCAAAAGCTGCGGATCGTTCAGCAGCGCCTGGGCAATGCCGACGCGCTGGCGCATGCCGCCGGAAAATCCTCCCAGCGGCCGGCGAGCGGCGTCGGCAAGATTCACAAGCTCCAACAGTTCGACAATCCTCGTTCGCGCGCTCGCCGCGTCCAGGCCCTTAACAGCAGCGAGGTAATCGAGAAACTCAACCGCACTCAAATTCGGATAGATGCCAAAGTCTTGCGGAAGATAACCGAGCACCGTGCGCAACGCGTCCGGGTCACGCTTGATGTCTATCCCGTTCCAGAGCACACGCCCCGCGCTCGGCCGGGTGATGGTAGCCAGAATGCGCATGAGCGTGGATTTGCCGGCGCCGTTGGGGCCCAGCAACCCCAGCACACCGGGGCCAAGTTCCAGGCTGAAGCTGCGTAGGGCTGCTACTTTTCCACGGTAGGTCTTGCTGACGTCCTCAATTTCGAGCTTCATAAATGCAGATTTCCATTTTTGCGGGAAGACCGTCAGTTTTCAAAGGCCATTCACGAACAGGATATTCCTGTCCAACTTTCCGGCCGCGATTTCCTTACGGCAAATGGGTCGCGATTCATTCCTCGTTGGCAAGTTCCTGAACCCGTCGGATCGTGATCACGGGGAAATCGTCAGGCACATCGAAGACGGCGAGTCCATTCACTTTCCGGGTCCCGACTTTATAGCGAGCCCCACGGCGGACAAGCTCGGACGCTGCCATCCCCAGGCTGAGCCCGCGCCGCTTGGCGTAGGAGCGAATTTCCTTCAAGGCATCGTCTTGTAAGTCTAGTGTGATTTTCATCGGAAGAGCCTCACCCGAATTGCTTGCCACCGAACGCAACCACTGGACTCAGTGGAAGGCTTGCGGACGCATTGCTTGTCACTTTTGCCTTTTGCACTTTGCCTTTTGACTTTTGACTTTCTCTTTCATCCCTGCTGCAATGCTCCTCTATTTTCCGAGGGGCTTCATCCCCAAACTTGCCCAGAGACTGTCGACTTTATTCCTCACGTCAGGGTCCATGACAATCTCATCCGGCCAGGGCCGGGCAAAGCCTTCGGTGGGCCATTTGCGCGTCGCGTCGATCCCCATTTTGGAGCCGAAGTTGGGCAGGCGCGAGGCGTGTTCGAGTTGGTCTACGGGGCCCAGTGTGAACTGGATATCGCGCTCGGGGTCGATATGGTTCAGGGCTTTCCAGGCGACCTCGCCGGAATCGTGCACATTCACATCGTGGTCCACCACCAGAATGCACTTCGTAAACATGGCGCCGGGCATGCCCCAGATGGCGTTCATTACTTTCCGGGCATGACCTGGATAGCTCTTACGAATTGCCACCATCATCAAGTTGTGAAACACGCCTTCCGCGGGCATATGCATGTCCACCACTTCCGGCATCTGTTTCCGCATCAGGGGCAGGAACAGGCGTTCCACGGCGTAGCCCATCCAATAGTCTTCCATGGGCGGGCGGCCGACGATGGTGGAAACGTAGATGGGGTCGCGCCGGCGGGTGATGCAGGTGATGTGGAACGCCGGGAACTTGTCCGCAAGCGAGTAGTAGCCCGTATGGTCGCCAAACGGCCCTTCGGGGCGAATGTCGTCCAGGTCCACGTAGCCTTCCAGAACAATCTCGGCGTGGGCGGGAACCTCCAGGTCCACGGTCTCGCATTTCACCAACTCCACCGATTGCTGGCGAAGGAAGCC
>Ga0181535_10007476_pt1 | contig 10981 bp, 10 predicted proteins | sample PEATcosm2014_Bin_44_FD_119774 | JGI IMG/M metagenome (GOLD analysis project Ga0181535, IMG submission 119774) | Peatland microbial communities from MTU Mesocosm Facility, Houghton, MI, USA - PEATcosm2014_Bin17_30_metaG | ecosystem: Environmental > Terrestrial > Soil > Wetlands > Peat | place...
CACGGTGCAAAGGTAATAGCCGTCGAGGGTAATTTTGACGTGGCCCTTGAAATGGTAAAACAGGTCTGCGAAAAATATCCCATTGAGCTGGTAAATTCGCTTAACCCCTACAGGATAGAGGGGCAAAAAAGCGGGGCCTTTGAGATAGTTGATTTTCTCGGGGAGTCGCCCGATTATCATTTTATACCGGTTGGCAACGCCGGAAATATCACCGCATACTGGAAAGGCTACACCGAATATAAAAAAGCCGGCAAGATGAAAAAACTCCCGAAAATGATGGGCTTCCAGGCCGCCGGCTCGGCGCCAATAGTCATGGGAAGGGCCATAAAGGACCCGGAAACCATCGCTACGGCCATCAGGATAGGGAATCCGGCCAGCTGGAAACAGGCCATCGCCGCAAGGGACGAATCCGGCGGGGTCATAGACATGGTCACTGACGAGGAAATAATAAACGCATATAAGCTTCTCGCGGAAAAAGAGGGAATATTCTGCGAGCCTGCCTCGGCTGCCTCTTTCGCCGGGCTTATAAAGTTCGGGAAAAAGAAATTTTTCAAGGAAAAAAAGAGCGTCAGGGTGGTATGCGTCCTGACAGGTCACGGGTTAAAGGACCCGGACAGGGCCATCAAAAGCGTGGATTTCAAACCGATAGTCGTTAAACCAGATTTGAAATCCATCATGAAGATTATAGACAAATAAGGGAGGTTCTGTGATGAAAAAGATCCTGGCAGTGGCGGCTTTATTTGCACTTTCGGCAATGAATATTTACGCGGCAAAGACCGCGGGGGATATTTTCAACTCCGGATACGACCTCTATGTGGTAAACGATTACAAGGGGGCCGTAAAGATGTTCAAACAGGCCATAAAACTCGAGCCTGAATTCGTGAAGCCCTATAACATGGCGGGACTGTGCTATATAGCCATGAAAGAGGTCGACCACGCCCTGTATATGTACAAGCAGGCCGTATATATAGACCCGAATTTCGCCGAGGCGTATTATGATTACGGCGTGGCAATGGAGATCAAGGACCCGAAAGCCACGACAATGACGGAGCAGCTTTACCAGAAGGCCATCGACCTTAAAAATGACGACCATATTTACGCGCGCGCGTCGCTTAATCTCGCGAAGCTTTACAGGCCGCAGGCAAAGCACGATGAGGCCATAGAGCTTTTAAGGAACGCCATAAAAGTCGAGCCGACGTTCCAGGACCTTTATAACGAGGCCGGGCTTAATTACCTGGACGAGAAATTATACGACAAGGCGGAGGAAATGTTCTCAAAAGCCGTGGAACTAAAGCATGAATACGTGGAGGCTCAGACGAACCTGGCCATAACATACGAGAAGAAAGGCAACCTGGCCAGGGCTATAACCGAGCTTGAATCCACGCTCAAAAAGGACGATAAATTCGCGGGCGCGCAGTTTACTTACGGCAACGCTCTTATCGCCTCCGGATATTACGACAAGGCAATCGAGCACCTGAAAGTCGCGACAACCCTCGACCCGAAATTTGCCGAGGCCTATTACAGCCTGGGCAAGGCTTACCTGCACAAGAACATGTTCACCGAGGCCGAAGCCGCGTATAAAATGGCGCTTCATAACAGGAAGAAATACACCCTTGCAAAAAAGGCCCTTGATTATGTCAAAAAACTGCAGAAAGGTTTCCGTGATCACATAGCATTCCCGAAACTGGCCGTCGAGGGCGAAGAGGACGAGACGACGCAGGATTTGACGGACGAGCAGATAGCCGCGGCAAAAAAGAAAGCCGCCGAAGCGGAAAATGTCGAGGATTTAAGGCTCCCGGACGACAAACCCAAGCCGAAGGAAGGCGAAGAGACGGCCGAGGGGCAGGGGAATACGGAAAACGCGGATGAATTTTAAACGGGACCGGAACGCAAAATAAATTTAATGAGGGAATTTTATGAAATATATTATCTTACTTGCCGATGGAATGGGAGACAGGCCCGTCGATGAGTTACAGGGCAGGACGCCGCTTGAAGCCGCAAACACCCCGAACATGGACTCGCTTTTTAAAAAATCCAGGTCCGGCCTCGTCACCCCGCTTGTAAAAGGATTCCCACTGGGCTCGGATATCGGGAACATGTCGATACTGGGCAACGACCCGCATGAGCATTATACCGGCAGGGCGCCCATGGAAGCTTCCAATCTCGGCATAGAATTATCCGAAAGGGAAGTTGCGTTCAGGTGCAACCTTGTGACGGTCAAAGCGGGAAAAATGGAGGACTACAGTTCGGGCCACATAACTACCGATGAGGCAAAAATCCTGATAAAAATGATAGACAAAAAGCTCGGATCCGATGAAATTAAATTTTATCCGGGAAAAAGTTACAGGCATATCATGGTAATGAAGGGAGGGGAGAACGTGAAGGCCACTCCGCCTCATGACATCACAGGCAGGGACATAGCGGAATTCATGCCCAAAGGGGCAAAATCCGAAATATTGAGGCAGCTCATGGAAGATTCGCAGATGCTTCTTGAAGGCCATGAGGTGAACATGACTCGCAGGGCCGAAGGCAAGAATCCGGCCAATATGATATGGCTATGGGGCCAGGGCAAGAAACTGGACCTGCAGAAATTAAAGGATAAATACGGCCTGAAAGGCGCGGTAATATCGGCGGTGGATCTTGTCAACGGCATAGGCAGGGCAATGGGGCTCGAGGTGATAAATGTCCCCGGCGTAACGGGATATATAGACACGAATTTTTCGGGCAAGGCCGAGTATGCGCTTAAAACCCTGAAGAAAAAAGATTTTGTTTACCTTCATGTCGAGGCCACTGATGAAATGGGGCATAACGGCGACATCAGGGGGAAAATAGAGGCCATTGAGAAGATAGACAAAGAGGTACTGGGGCCCATAGTCGAGGGCATGAAGAACTTCAAGGAATACAGGATACTGCTAACATCCGACCACGCCACGCCGGTAAAGGTCAGGACACACACCGACGACGCGGTCCCGTTCATGATCTATGATTCACGCACCGAAGCGGCCCAGGAGCTTGAAGGCTTCAGTGAAAAGACAGCAGCAAAAACCGGGCTTTTTTTTGACAAGGGCTGGGAACTGTTCGATAATTTTATAAAGGGTTGACCCTAAAATATCGGCCAAAATATAACCGGAGGAATAAATGGCATTGATCGTGCAGAAATACGGCGGGGCATCGCTGGCAACACCCGATAAGATGCTCTTTGTGGCCGACAGGATAATACGCGAAAAGAAGAAAGGCAACGATATGGTTGTGGTAGTCTCCGCTCCCGGCGATACGACCGACGACCTGATTGCATTCGCCGAAAAACTGGCCGGGGACCCCGATTCAAGGGAACTTGACATGCTAATGTCAACGGGAGAGCAGCAGTCCATAGCACTTATGTCAATGGCGCTTATAGAAAAAGGTTATAAGGCGAAATCCTTTACCGGCGCGCAGATAGGGATAATTACGGACAACAAACACACCAAAGCGCGGATTCTCGGGATAAAGGGCGCCTCCAGGATCAAAGAGGCCCTTAAAAAGGGTTATATATGCGTTGTCGCGGGATTTCAGGGAATTACGAGCGGCGAGGATATCACGACACTGGGACGCGGAGGCTCGGATCTGACCGCCGTGGCGCTGGCAACAGCCTTAAAGGCCGATGTTTGCGAATTTTTAAAGGATGTGGACGGCGTTTTTACTGCCAATCCGGAGATAGTAAAAGAGGCAAAAAAAATCGATTTCCTGTCGTATGACGAGATGCTTGAATTATCCAGCAGCGGAGCCCAGGTGCTGTATAACCGCTGCGTGGAATACGCCAAAAATTATAACGTTGTCCTGCACGTTAGGGGAACTTTTTCGGACAAAAAGGGCACTATTATCAAAAAGGAGGATGGCAGGATGGAAAAAACAGTGGTATCAGGGATCACATACAATAAAAAAGAGGCCAAAATAACAATCAGAGGGGTCCCGGACAAACCGGGAGTCGCCGCCTTCGTGTTCAATAAAATAGCCGAAGGAGACGTCAACGTTGACATGATAATACAGAACGTCTCCGAAAAAGGGGCCACAGATATTTCATTTACCATATTCAGGAAAGACACGGCCAGGGCGATGAAGGTCCTCAAGGCCATAGAGAAAAAAGTCGGCGCCAAGGGTTTCTTTATCGACGAGGCTATCGGGAAAGTTTCGGCCATCGGGGTCGGGATGAGGACCCACACCGGAATTGCCTCGGAGATGTTCAAGGCCCTGGCCGATAAAAAGATAAACATTGAGATGATATCCACTTCCGAGATAAAAATATCCGTGGTAGTCAGGGAAGAACAGGTCGAGGACGCGGTCAGGGCGCTTCACGGCGCCTTCAAGCTCGGTAAGAAAAAGCCTAATCTGGAATAAGGCTTAAAACGGAGGGAAAATGGAAAATATAAACGAAACAGGCGGACAGCCGCCGGCATCCGCCCAACAGCAGCAGCCTCAGACGGAAAACATCCGCGAACCGAAAAAAAAGGACGCGGAATTCTCCATAGCCTGGCACCTGAAAATACTTGCGATCATATATGTGCTCCTCGGGGCGCTTTATCTTGTCCTGAAATTTACGCTTAAGTAGCCGTTATGGAAAAGATATTCATATACGATACGACATTAAGGGAAGGCGCCCAGAGCGCCAGGATATCCTATACCACCGAGGATAAATTATCCATAGCCAAAAAACTTGACGAGCTGGGTGTCGATTATATCGAGGGAGGCTGGCCGGTAAAAGATGTCAATGAAAAGGAGTTTGAGTTCTTCAGGCAGGTAAAGAAGCTGAAACTCAAGCAGGCAAAGATAGCGGCATTCGGCTCGACCAGGCGGGTTAAAAGCAGGGCAAAAGACGACCTTATCCTGAATTCATTGCTTGAAGCCGAAACCCCCGTGGTCACCATATTCGGCAAGAGCTGGGACCTTCACGTGGAAAAAGTCCTGAATACGACCCTTGAAGAGAACCTCGACATGATAAGGGAATCTGTGGCATTTTTAAAATCAAAGAACAAGGAAGTCGTCTATGACGCGGAGCATTTTTTTGACGGTTACAAGGCCAACCCGGATTACGCGCTAAAGACCCTGCTTGCGGCGCAGGAAGCGGGCGCGGACTCGATAGTGCCCTGCGACACCAACGGCGGTGTCACGGTCTCGGAGATGGATAACATTACAAAAGAGGTCAGGCGCCGCATAAACACAGTTCTTGGCGCACACATACACAATGACTCCGGATTGGCGGTGGCCAACAGCCTTATAGCGGTCAATAACGGTTTTACCCACGTCCAGGGGACTATGAACGGATTCGGCGAGAGGTGCGGCAACGCGGACCTGGCTTCGGTTATCCCGATATTATCGGTAAAAATGGGATATTTGACCATTCCGCCGAAGAACCTGAAAAAGCTCACCGAGACGGCATATTTTTTCTATGAAAGGGTAAATTTCCCGCCGGACGACAGGCAGCCTTTTGTGGGCAAAAATGCATTTGCGCACAAGGCCGGAGTCCATGCCAACGCGGTAATGAAGGTCGCGGCTTCTTATGAACACATGGACCCGGAGATCATCGGCAACGAAAGGCTGATGCTCATGTCCGACCAGGCCGGGGTTTCCACGCTGGTCCATAAAGCGCGGGAGATCGGGATAAAACTTTCCAAGGACGACCCGCGCACAAGGGAGCTTATAGTAAAGATAAAGAAGCTGGAGAGCCAGGGGTTTGAGTTCGAGGGGGCGGACGCGTCGCTGAGGCTTTTTATACTTAAAAATACCTCAAAAGTCAGGGAGTTTTTTAAACTTATAAGCTACAGGGTTATCGCCGAGGACAGGGGCGGAGAGCTTTATGACGAGGCGACCATAAAAATAGACGTAAACGGCACCTCCGAGCACGCGGCGGCCGAGGGCAACGGGCCCGTGAACGCTCTGGATAACGCCCTGCGCAAGGCCCTTAAAAGATTTTACAAGACGCTGGGGGACGTAAGGCTGGTCGACTATAAAGTGAGGGTGATAGAAGGATCTTCCGGCACTTCGGCGAAAGTAAAGGTTTTTATCGAGAGCGCCGACAGCGCCGGGTCGTGGACGACCGTCGGGGTTTCGGAGAATATAATCGAGGCCAGCTGGCTGGCCCTGAAAGACAGCGTGGAATACAAGCTGCTAAAGAACAATTAAAAAAGAGCATAAAAAAATCATATCCATATACGTTTTGAAAAGGAGACAGCATGAAATCAGAGGTTTACTTTACCCGTTTTGGAGCGCCTCACGCCGATGATTCCATATTAAAAAGGCTTTCAATAATGTTCGACAGGGTCGGGGCAGGGTCCATAATAAAACAAAATGAAATGGTCGCGGTAAAAGCACATTTCGGCGAGCAGGGAAATGTTTCTTTCGTCTCACCCCTGTATTACAGGACGATCGTCGACCGCATAAGGGCCTGCGGCGGGAACCCGTTCCTTACGGATACAAATACGCTTTATGTTGGCGAGCGCAACAACGCGGTCAAACACCTCAATACCGCCATAATGCACGGTTTCGCCTATGCCACAGCAGGTGCCCCGGTAATAATTGCTGACGGCCTTACAGGGACGGATTTTGTCGAGGTGGATATCAAAGGGACGCATTTGAAAAAGGCAAAGGTGGCCTCGGCAGTATACTGGGCGAATACCATGGTGGTCATGAGCCATGTTAAGGGACACATGATGGCGGCCATGGGAGGGGCAATCAAAAATCTCGGCATGGGCTGCACCACCAGGGCCGGCAAGCAGGACCAGCATTCCGGAAATGTCCCAAAATTCAACCAGTCGCTTTGCGCCGGCTGCGGCGACTGCGTCTCGTGGTGCAATTTCGACGCCATAAAGATCGTGGACGGCAAGGCGATAAACGATCCGGGAAAATGCGCCGGCTGCGGAGAATGCATTGCGGCGTGCAGGATGGACGCTATTGAATCCAAGTGGGACATTGACCTTGTTAAAATGAACGAAAAAATGGCCGAATACGCCCTTGCGGCAACATCAAACAAGAAACAAAAGACGGTGTATTTTAATTTCCTCCTTAATATAACCCCGGAGTGCGACTGCATGCCGTCTTCGGACAATTATCTCGTGCCGGACATAGGCATACTTGCGTCATTCGACCCGGTCGCCATAGACACCGCCTCGGCTGAGCTTGTCAACAGGGCAAAGGTGATACAGGAAAATGTGGCTGGCAAGGAAGGTTTCGACATGAAGCACGCGGCGGACGACAAATTCAGGATGGTCCACCCGCACCTTAACTGGCGCATCGCGCTCGAGCACGGGCAAAAGATAGGCCTTGGCTCCATGGATTACGAGCTTATTGAAGTATAAATTCCTTAAAAAATTTGCGGAGATGAGATGAACAACAAGGGAATAGGGATATTCGATTCGGGCCTCGGCGGGCTTACCGTTGTAAAAGAGATAATGGACATTTTGCCCAATGAGCGCATATTTTATCTGGGCGACACCGCCAGATATCCCTATGGCACAAAAACAAAGGAAACCATAGTCAGGTTCTCCATGGAAAACACCGCATTCCTCGTCAAAAAGAAGGTGAAGATAATAGTGGTGGCGTGCAATACCGCCTCCGCGCTGGCGTTAAAAGAGATAAAACACTCTTTCAATATGGATATTATCGGGGTCATCGAGGCCGGAGCAAGGGCGGCAGTGGAGGCCACCGACAACAAAAGGATAGGCGTCATAGCCACACGCGCCACCATAAACAGCGGGGCCTATGTCGACGCCATAAGGAAATACGACCCGTCAGCCAGGGTTTTTACGCAGGCCGCGCCTCTGCTTGTCCCGCTCGTCGAAGAAGGCTGGCTGGCCTCCAGGGAAACGGAATCCATATTGCGCCATTATCTTAAGGTATTTTCCGCAAAAAAAATCGACACCCTGCTGCTTGGCTGCACGCATTATCCGCTGTTGAAGCCTTTGATCAGGAAAATAATGCCGCGTACCGCCATAATAGACTCCGCCCGTGAAATGGCAAAGACGGTGAGGGCCCTGCTTGAAGCGCGCGATATTACCGCGGGAAAAGGCAACAGGGGAAGGTCGGAATTCTACGTCACCGATACCCCGGCGCAATTCAACAAGATAGGAAGGCTTTTTCTGAAAAAGGACATGGTCAACGCGAAAAAGGTGGAGTTACAGCAATTTAACGGATGAAAACGGAGGGATAAGGATGTATGAGCTCATGGTCCGCGACAGTTTTGCCGCGGCGCACAGCCTGCGACATTACAGGGGGAAATGCGAGCGCGTCCACGGCCATAATTACGCCATTGAGGCCTTTTTTACTGCCGATAAACTTGAAAAGAACGGCCTTGCCGTGGATTTTACAATATTAAAAAAACACCTGAAACTGGTCATAGACGATCTTGACCACAGGAATTTGAACGAGGATATACCTTTTTTCAGGAAGAACAACACATCGGCTGAAAATGTGGCAAGGTATATTTATGACAGGCTTAAACTTAAGGCAAAAAAAGCAAGAGTGTCAAAGGTCTGCGTTTATGAATCGGATTCTTCGATGGCTTCATACTACGAATAAATTTAAAAATCAAATTTCAAAACCAAGAATTGAGACTAAAACTAAAAATGACGTTGTTTATTTGGCTGTTTAATTTATAATTTAACAATTGTAATTTTTGGTTTTAAATTTTGAATTTTAATTTTAATAGGAGGTTTTAATGATGAGATCCGATGGACGCACCAATGATTCTTTACGCGCGGTTAAGATAACGCGTGATTATATCAAGCCGGCCGAGGGTTCGGTGCTCGTTGAATTCGGCGACACAAAGGTGATATGCACGGCATCCGTCACGGAAGACGTTCCTTCATTCCTTAAAGGGACCGGCTCGGGATGGGTCACGGCTGAATATTCAATGCTCCCGAGATGCGCACCGACCAGGATACCGCGCGACGCGGCCAAAGGAAAGGTCAACGGAAGGAGCCAGGAGATACAGCGCCTCATAGGGAGATCTCTGCGGTCCGTAATAGACGTGAGAAAGATCGGCGAAAGGTCGATAATAATCGACGCGGATGTGATCCAGGCCGACGGAGGGACCAGGACCGCGGCGATCACGGGTTCGTTTGTAGCAATATACGACGCCTTTACGCTTATGCTGCAGAATAACGACATAAAGGAAAATCCAGTCAGAAGTTTTTTGGCCGCCATATCGGCCGGAATATGCGCATCGGGCGATGCGATACTGGATTTGAATTATTCCGAGGACTCATCGGCCCAGGTGGACATGAACATTGTCATGACGGAAGCCGGTGAATTTGTGGAGCTTCAGTCGACCGCGGAAAAAAAGTCTTTTTCCGACGAAAAACTTTCGGCAATGATAGCGCTCGGAAAAAAAGGCATAAAAGAACTCATCGCATTGCAGAAAAAAACACTGGGGATCGCCTGATGCTGGAGATAGTGCTGGCTTCGAACAACGCCAATAAAGCAAGGGAAATAACGGAGATACTTGGAAAAAAGAAGGCTACGGTGCTCACCCTTCCCGAAGTCGGATTTATCGGCGAGATCGAGGAAACAGGCGAGACACTTGCCGAGAATGCGCTGATAAAGGCGAGAGTTGTGGCAAAAAAAGTACCGTCAAAGATAGTCATGGCCGACGACACCGGGCTCGAGGTCGATTACCTGGCAAAAGCTCCCGGAGTTTATTCAGCCAGGTTCGCCGGGCCTGAATGTTCATATATAGACAACAACATTAAGCTTTTAAAACTGCTGAAAGGCGTGAAAAAAAAGGACCGTGGCGCTGTTTTTAGGACCGTAATGGCCGTAATTTATCCGGATAAAAAAGAGGAATTATATGAGGGCAGGGTTTTCGGCCATATTGCGGAAAAATTGACCGGCAACAAGGGTTTTGGATATGACCCTGTTTTTTATCCGGAAAAGAGCCGCAAAACATACGCGCAAATGGATATTGAGGAAAAAAATCTTGTTTCGCACAGGATGAAAGCCGTAAAAAACGCCTGGAAAGGCATCAGGGAAAAACAAGGCATATAAAACCATTAAAATAAGGATAAAAACGGATAAAACCGCGGGTGAAACGTAAAACCGTGAAACTATATTTTGATTTAAGAAATAATTTTCTATTGACAAAAACAGCCTTTAACATATAATGGAAACACGTCTGTAAAGCTGTAAAAAATGGTTTGGAGGAAATATGAAAAAATTTAGAAGCTTGTTAACTTTATTGATATCCGCCATTATATTGTTATTCATATCTTCCTCAAATTCGATAGCAAAAACCAAAACCGATTATGAAGTCAAGGCAAAGATAATCGGCGTGGCAGACCCCAATTACAAAGAATATACTTACGTCGATATCGGAAAGGCCCAGGGCATAAAACAGGGCGACCGTTTTATGGTCCAGGGAAGATACGGCAAAGTTATGGTCGAAGTTGTCCAGCCGTTCCAGAGAATGTCCGCGGTGAGGATAGTCGACAGCTGGCTCCTTCAGGAAGGCAACAGCGGCAAGATGATGGCCGCAAGCATGTATCCCAAAGCAAGGGTAAGAAAATTCAAGGAAAAGAAAATAATGCTCGCGAGCAAAACAACAACGGGCAAAAAGAAAAAATCATTGGCGGTAAAAGTCAAGGCCGAAGCGGCCGCGGCTCCGATACCGGCTAATAATAATCAGGCAACAGTTCCGGCGTTGCCGGGAGAGCCTGCAATGGCTCCCGGAAATGCGGAAGTTCCCGGAATGGAAGCGGCTCCTGCAATGCCGGGTACTGAAACGGCGCCTGGAATGGAAGCCGCGCCAGGCATGCCTGGAGAAGCTCCGGGTGTGGCGGGCGCTCCGGCAACAGGTTCGGGTTTACCCGGTGAAGAGATTACCGGAGGAGACATGGGAGCTGCGCCAGGCGGAGAGCCTGCGTTACCCGGAGGAGATATGGGAGCTGCGCCAGGCGGAGAGCCTGCGTTACCCGGAGGAGATATGGGAGCTGCGCCAGGCGGAGAGCCTGCGTTA